>ENA-OQKW01000031-OQKW01000031.1-human-gut-metagenome-genome-assembly--contig:-NODE-31-length-37137-cov-14.399000_pt1 | contig 37137 bp, 44 predicted proteins | sample MGYA00242657_ERZ504815 | MGnify/ENA primary metagenome ERZ504815 (study PRJEB26092, sample SAMD00036404) | human gut metagenome | host: Homo sapiens | study: EMG produced TPA metagenomics assembly of... | reverse complement strand
ATGAACCCAATGAATCAATATCTTTCAAAAAACGATATTTTCACCAAGGGGAAAGTCCGCCCTTTTTTAGTCAGAAAATAAAATAGATTTTTTCTCATTTTACTATTGACATTTATTAGCTGGACTTCCTTTTTTTAATTATTTTATCTTCTTCCCCCATATCCTGCTAGATGATATTGTTTCTAATCTTACCAAATATTTTTTATCACAAAAAAAATGTCCGATGAAAATCAGACATTTTTACTCTCTTTTCTGTATTCCGAAGGCGTACACCCATGCTCCCGTGCAAATACTTTTGCAAAATAATGAAAATTATCATATCCAAGTTCTACGGCAATCCTTGTAATGCTCTTCTTTCCCTCCTCTATCCATTCCGCCGCAGTCTTCATTTTCCTGTGTATCACATATTGGTGAAATGTTTCCCCCGTCATCTCCTTAAACCTTGTACTAAAATAACTCCTGCTCATCCCTATCCGTTCTGCCACGTCTTCAGAGCGAAGATCCTCCCCGATATGTCCATCCACATACTTGATAACCGCTGCAAAAGCACTGATATCATTTTTCTGTGATGAGCTAAGACTCTCTTCATAAATATGTTCCCTCCAGCGGTGCACCCAGTCCAGCATCTCTTCAACTGTATCCAGCGATGGAAATTCCACTTCTTCATCTGACAGGAGCTGAATATTATGAAAACTCTTAACAAAAATCCTCTCCGCACTCCGCAGACTGATTTCTTTTGTTTTCTGACAGAGATCTTCAAATTCTTTCTCACTGAAAATCCATCTGGTGTGCATCCATCTTCTGTTCAGTTCTTCAACTTTTTCCTGATTTTCCTCTTCTGCATGTCCATCTCTGCATGTCTGCATGTACTTTTCACTGACCCGTTCCAGTATCGTTCCACACTCTTCCGGGGAAAAACTGATCTTTGAGATATAGTCTAACGCACCCATACGGATTGCCGTCTGTGCATAACTGAAATTCTCATATACAGAAAGAATTACAAATTTAATTTCCGGAAATTCCTCTCCGCACATCTGCATAAGTTCCAATCCATCAATTTCCGGCATATCTATATCGGTAAATACAATATCCACCGGATGATTTCGGAGAAATTCAAGGGTCTTTTCTCCCTATTCTGTACATCTCCCACTACCTCGAATCCATTACTTTTCCCAGTCCATAATAGCGACCAGTACCTTTTCTGGCTAAGTTTGTCGTCATCTACAATCAATACTTTCATCTGTCTGTCCCACCTTATTTTCTTCCAATGTAACCTCTTTGTCTTTCTCTTTTTTTTCTTCCGGTTTCCGGACAGGAAGAAGGATCGTAATTCTGGTTCCGAACCCTTTTTTGCTGTTTACAAACAAACTCGTCTGTCCATCATAAAATGATTCCAGCATAGCCTTGACGTAGCGCAGTCCGATACCTCTGTTCTCATTCTTCCAGTATCCCCAGTCATAATCAAACGGCTGGTTAATCTCATCTATCTCCTCCTGATTCAGTCCCTTTCCGCTGTCAGAGATAGTTACAACAGCAAGATGCCTTGCCACATCTTCAAACACCTGGATGCTGATCTTCTCATCATCCCCAAGACCATAGCGGATCGCGTTCTCCACAAGTGGCTGAAAAAGCATACGGACCGTTGGCTGGTCAAGATAACTGCCATCTTCTATATTCATCTCAATAATAAAATCATACCGCATCTGCTGAAGTGCAATATATTCCTTTACAATCTCCAACTCCATCCGCAACGTTGTCTGGCGGCCTTCTTTGCCCAGATTATAGGAAAGAAGCTTCTTTAGTCTCTGTACAAACTCACTGATCTCTCTTTGGTGACTCATTTGTGCCATCCACTGAATCGAATTCAGTGTATTGAGAAGGAAATGAGGATTAATTTGATAGAGAAGTTTCTCAAACTCCATCTTCTGTATACTTTTTTCCTTTCTACCATATTGCTGATAAGATTCTCAATCTGTCTCTTCATCTGTTCTACTTCCCTCATCAGGCTGTCAAACTCTGCAATGTCCGACTCTTCATGTACTGCCTGAAGAGTGCCATCCCCAATCTGCACCATCTGTCTGCGGAATTGACTCAGCGGTCGGCAGATCATACGATAAAGATAGAGGACAGACATGGAAAAGAGCAGAAACGTTACAACTATGATGAGTGTCATCATCATTCTCCACTGGTTAATCTTCTTCTGATATATATTGTCCGGCAGTGCCACTGCATTAATGTATCCCATCTGACTCCGGTATGCCATGATCTTATAGCCCTCTCTCGTCTGGACTTCATACTCCCCCTTTGAGAGTGATGCAGAAAACAGTTTCTGTCCGTGCATAATGACAGGATTTACGCTGTATTGTGCAACCCCTTTCTCATCCGTCTGAATATAAGTGTAGGGATGTCCTTCCTTATTTATTTCTTCCGGGGTCTTCATATCAGCCTTTATTTCTGTGTAGATTTCCAGTTTTTTCCCATTGCCAAAAACAACTTCCCTCATGACGGAAAAAACTGTTTTCTCACTACTCCCAAGAAAAGACGCATGGGCTGCCTGCATAACATTTCCCGCACACTTCGCAACCTTAGGCAATGCGTTCTGTCTTCCGTCCAGTGTTCTGACATTCATACCGCTGATAAGTTCCTTTTTCTCTTCCTTGTCATAATAGGTAGCGCCTACCAGTTTTGTGTTGACATATCCGAGTCCCGAAAGTTCTTGTCTAAGAGATCTCTGTTCAACAAACCTGTCAAAATTATCCACAGCATCAAGATAACTGTCCGTTATGTTTCCGATCAGACCGCCCGGTTCCATATAGTTCACAATACTGAGCATATCATAATATGCTTCATCCGTATTCTTCGTAATCTGATCCAGATACATTTTCATGTGATCCTCTATACTGTCATTCTGTATCATTCTCAGTGCCATATAGGATACAATTCCCGCAGCCAGAAGGCTTGTCATCGCACACATCGTCAATATGCCAAGCATTTTTGCCTTCAATGTTTTCTTCTTTTTTCCCGAGCTTATCCCCATATACCTGTTTCTCTCCTTAACTGCATCACTAAAAAAGACTGCGCATCGGCAATATCCCGCCAACGCGCAGTCTGTATTCTCTGTATACAAAACTCCTGACAAACACCTGTCATCAGATATCCGTGACAATTGTCGAATTTTATATAGTATATCACACGGTCTGAATAATGTAAAGCAGTTGTCCTTCTGACAGCAGTAGAAGGAGAACTAGCATGAGCAAATATATTCCCGGTAATCAAAAACATCTTACTCTCGAAGATCGCAAATACAAAGAATGTCTTTCACAGTCCAGGGCCGGTATAAACATGACCAGACACGAACTGCATCAGGAAGATATGGTCATCACGCCCCTGATTTTTCAGGGCCAGTCTCCATATCAGATTATAACGAATCATCCAGAACTCGATATGTCCGTGAGAACTCTATATTCTTACCTTGATAAATGAATCCTGTCCGCAAGAAACATCGATCTGAAACGTCAGGTAAAATTCAACCCCAAGAGAAAGCCTTGGTGGTCGAACACCGTATGATGTAGCACTTGCTGTCCTTGGTTTCATACAATGCCTCTCCAATCTTCTCAATCAATGTCACATCCGCCGGCAGCTACTTTACATCTGCGTCTACAAATATCTGCATTCTTATATCCAGTTAAAATCGCCACCTGTCACCGCAAGCGATAACAGCTTATCCATCTTCTCTACCTCTTCAACGCCTCTAACCATCTGAATAAGCTTCGCAGATTCTACAACTTTTGGCATCTCCTCATCAGGTCCTATCTCCATATCTGCCTCTTCTCCACAGTATGGACATACCAATGTTGGTGCAATTTTTAAATCCAGAAACCTGCTTCCACACTCCTTACACTCATAATAACCGCACTGCTCGGTGCCATCCGGTACATAATACATATATAATTTCCTGCCTTTCATTTTTTAGTGTTATTTCCATGTCTTCCATACATCCGGCCGGTACCCGATTGTTGACTGCCTGCCGTTTCTAACCACCGGTGTCTTAATCACCTGCGGATTTTCAAGCACTTTATCCAGCTTGTCCCCATCTGCTATGTACTTTATAAGTGCCAGCAAATCCTTATCTTTGCCATCCCAGTTAATCATATTGTCAAGACCGCCATTCACCTGGGCGACAGAATTAAATTCGCCCTTGCTCATGCCTTTTTCCTTCATGTCGATAAACTGAAACTTTATCCCACGTTCCTTGAAAAATCGCTGTGCTTTCTTTGTGTCATTACATTTCTTTGTTCCGAAAATTTGTATGTTCATACTATTTGCTGTCCTTGGTTTCATACAACGCCTCTCCAATCTTCTCAATCAGTGTCACATCCGCCGGCAGCCACCACACGTATTGTTTTCATATTGCCTTAAGCTCCTGTGTATTATTTTGTATGCTTTGTTGTAAATTGCTCTGCAGATATCGAAGCAGATCCTCTCTTACAGGGTGGCGCATCTTCATCTCAAACTTGGTGGAATACCATTTTTCTCCAGCTCCTTAAGCGTCTGGAGCAACGGCATACTGCCTCCCACAGCTCATTCCATCCGGCATAGCCCATCGATACAAAGTATCTAAACCATACGCGCCATGCATCATAAAACAAGCTGTCCTTGTTCTCCTCCGCCAATATCACCAGGTCAGCACACCTTACTACATAGTCCTTATCCTTTGTGAAACGACCTGTTAATATGCCATTTTTGTATAGCTCATACAGATTTTCAAGGGCAGCCTTTGCTGTTGCCAGGTCAAAATTATCGACTTTGCTTTCGTTGATTTCATTGAATTTAAGGCACTCCCTATAATTTTTTTCTATAACGTTATCTGATACTTTATTTTCCATATTATCACATTCATCCCTTTAGCACCATCTCATGCCACTCTTCTCCACCCCAGGTAGAGTCAGCAATTCCCAGATCCTGCAATCCAAACTTCTTATACATCTCCACCTTCTGCTCTAAGCATGTCAGAAACAGCTTTTTTCGTCCGTTTGCCTTTTCACGCTGGCTGTAGCGGTACACGAGCTCTCTGGCAAGGCCCTGTCCACGATACTCCGGAAGCACGTCAAGGCCAAGAAGCATCACATTTTTACCATTCTCATCACATAAATCGATGTCCGTAAAGAACTCATCCCTGAACTTTTCCTCGTCTGTTGCCACACCATTTAAAAAGCCCGCCAGCTTACCGGTTGATTTGTCAATTACCACGAGAAATAGCTGTGGTACCTTTGCAATTCTCTCTGTCATTGCCTTTGGAGAACATGCCTCATTCGGTGGGAAGCATATCTGCTCAATTGCTATTGCCTGTTCTACCTCGTCTGGGTGTATACTTCTAAATTCAAAATTGTCTGTCATTTTTTTATACCTCATTCTTCTGTTTATCATATGTTAAGATTTTTTTGTTACCGGCCACTCTCAGGCGTGAACCGTAAAATTTTTTGTATATGTATATAATACGTGTTTTTGCTGATATAATCAATAATCCCACCAAAATACCAAAATCAGCCACAAAAGCATTTTACTGCTTTTACGACTGATTTACGTTGAAACCTGACAAAAACCTCCAATTATTTTTGTCTACTTTTCACCTATTCCACATTCTTTAGTGCCATGTCCATCGGGATTCTCTTTATTCTACTGAAATCAAATACTGTCACTATCAGGTAACCGATGAGCACAAACGCAAACATCTTTACATAGCCGACAGGTGTCATATGGAATGAAAACCATCCGCTGAAGGTCTGAAGCATTATGCGCCATACAATGTCCATTACCTTTGCACCAAGTACTACACTGATGATATCCGAGATAACCACCACAATTGATGTTGAGACCAGATAAAGGCTTGCAATTTCTCTGTTGTCGTAGCCTAAAATCTTGGTCATCGATATGGCTGTCTCATTTTTCTCGATGATGAGCTTCGTGAGCAGATATATCATGACGGCTGATAGCAGTATGCAAAGCACCTGGAAGTACTGCATGTATGAGCCCATGGAGTGGTCGAGCTGGTCTGCCATTTTGGTAATGTCGCGTATCGTAATTATTGTCGCGATATTACTCTCATCGATATCCTTTATCTTTGTGTCCGACAAAAATCCACTGAATCTGGCATCTGCAAAATCAAAGGTATCCGCGAAATGCTCTATCGGCATAAACACCGCGATGCTCTGGGATTTATCGTAGGTTCCCTTCACCTTGAATTTGTATGTTTTTTTCTCGTACTGTGCATCAAGCTTTATTGTATCGCCCGGTTTTATACCATATTTGTCTGCAAATGAGTCTGATATGTATACCTCGTTATCCTTAAGCGAATCCATGTCCTTAAGCTTTACGTATGCACTGTCTGTTTCCACTCCGTAGACCGACACCTCCTCGTCAAAGTCATCTGACCTCCTTAAGAGCGATGTCATGTCAAATTTCTCTGCATCACTGTTGTCGGTTTCAAGCACGTTTCCGTCTGCATCGACATAGGATTTGAGTACGTACTGATATTTTGCAAACATCATACTGTCGGTATTTTTCTTGTAATAATCAAGTGTATCCGGCATGCCGACTGCCATCGCGAGCATTACCATGATGAAAAATATTCCCACAAAAAGTATCAGATAGTTTGCCACATTCTGGAACATGATTCGCAGTCTGAAACGGCTCATGAAGCTCCAGCGCGGAAGCCGCATTGCTTTTTTGCGCTTTGTTTTCTTAAGGTCATGACGCAGAAACTGAAGCGGTGTGTGCTGCATCATGCGAATTATTACAATAAGATTTACAACCAGCATGATAATTACCGGAGCAAGCGTTGTTTTTATGAATGCGCCCGGATTCCAGATTGTGTGGTATATCGGCAGGCTGTAGCTGTTGTAATACATGCCCACAACCACATCCTTGAATACCGTATAGCCCAGTATATTTCCTACTGCTGCTGCCAGAAATGTCACAATGACAGGCATTGAAAGGTAATGCCTAATAAGCTCTCCCTTTGTGTAGCCAGACGCGCGAAGCGTGCCTATCGCTGATGATTCATTTGCTATCGTATTGCTTATGGTCACTGCAAAAATGAATGCGATTATTACGATAAGAATGTCTAACAGCACTCCTCCCATGGCCTTGTCTGAGCCCATATCGTCCGTGGCAAAATTGATTGCCGGATTTGAGTAGCGTGGTGTGTAGTCCTCCACCTCATTGCCCGTTGCCATAACCTGTGACACCATCGCCTCCAGAAAGTCATCTGATTTTTCCTTCTGTTCTATATCGTCCGCCGGCTCATCCTCGTATTTCCATGCATATGCATAGTGAATGCTCTTGTCCAGGCGGTCAAAGCCCTCCTTTGTCACCATTGCCACGTCAAACTTTATCGCATCAAACATCATATCGGTCTTCTTTTCATGCAGTGTGGAGTAATTGACATACGCTATGAGGCCCGATACCTTGAATTCTTTTCCGCTGACCTTTATTGTGTCACCGACCTTCATCCCCACGTTGTCTGCATGCATTCTGTCCACAGCGATTTCGTTCTCATTTTGTGGAAATGAGCCCTCGATGAGACATGCAAGGTTGATATTCCCGGTCTTTGTATATACACGAATGGTTCCATCCTTTTTGCCGTCTGCATCGTAGTCCTCAGTCTCATTGCGATAGAAATTCTCGTAGAGCGTGACAGGAGTTTTGCTGCTATCGCTGTCTTTTTCGTCTGGAGCTGTTTTTACCTCGCCTGACTCGATAGCCGTAACAAGCTCGCTGTCAGCCTTATCCTTAAGCTCAAAATGTCCATCCTCCTGCTTGTATTTACTTACCCCCTCATCCGCAGAGGTGAGCATACTATCGTTTGCCACATACATTCCGGATACAAAGCCGATTGTCAGCACGAGGAAAAGAAATACAACAAGATATTTTTTCCAGTCACCGATAATTTCCTTTGGTATACGCTTTATCAGAGGATTTTTTATCTTTTTCCTGCTCATAGGTCAAATCCTCCTTACCACTCAAGCTCTTCGGCCGAAACCTTATTTGTATTGATATCGTTGTGGCGCACGGCTCCGTCCCTAAGCTTTATCACGTGGTCTGCCATGTTTTTGATGGCCTCATTGTGTGTGACCATGATTATGGTGTTGCCGTACTTTTTGTTGACATCCTCTATGAGCTTTAAAATCTCCTTCGAGGTGTTGTAATCAAGCGCTCCTGTGGGCTCGTCGCAGAGCAGTATATCCGGATTTTTCACGATTGCACGCCCTATTGACACACGCTGCTGCTGTCCACCTGATAGCTGGTTTGGAAGCTTGTAGCGGTGCTCGTAAAGCCCCAGCGTGTGAAGCAGCTCATCGATATCCAGTGCGTTGTCAGACAGATAAGCGCCCACCTCGATATTTTCCTTTACATTCAGATTGGCAATCAGGTTATACATCTGAAATACATATCCCAGGTGCTTTCTGCGGTACTGTGTGAGCTTTTTCTCGCTCATATCCTTCAGCTTGTCACCATTTATGCTGATATATCCGGAATCGGCGCTGTCGATGCCTCCGATGATATTGAGCAGTGTAGACTTTCCTGAGCCTGACGGTCCGAGCAGCACACAGAATTCACCCTTTGCCACAGAAAAATTCATGCCTCGCAGCACCTCCTGGCGCGTCTCGCCGCTTCCGAAGCCCTTTTTCAAATCCACTATCTCTAAGAACTTTCTCTCTTCTTCTGACATATGATATCCTCTCTTTCAACATTTCAAATTACATTTACCTTATATAAGGTTATAGCTTTAAAAACAATTACCAGTCAGATTGTACTTACTGTAGTTATCTATCATTTATGCATGTTAGTGTTATCTAACTTCATGTAATAAGAGTAACGCTATTCTGCCTTTCTTGTCAATAAAAATTTATTAATCAGCTTGGTAATTGATTAATACAATGACTTTTGTCCACCATATCATTTTATTTTCTGACCGGATTAACAGCTTCAAGGCGTATGCATAATATAAATTAAATCTGTTTTTACGGAGATATGAATTTTTATGTGTGGTATTGCCGGATTCTGTAACTTTAAAGAAGACTTTGAAGAGAACACCGATTACTGGAACTTTCGTCTTGAGAAGATGCGTGCTGTGCTCGCCCACCGCGGCAACGATGCCAGAGGACGCTACCTTAAAAAGCATATTGGTCTGTCGCACAGCCGTCTGGCTATCCGTGATATCCTGTGCGGCGACCAGCCCATGACGCGCACACACAATGGCTATGATTACACAATCTGCTATAACGGAGAAATTTACAACACTGATGAGCTGATTCCCGAGCTGTCCGAAAACGGCTTTGTCTGCTCCACAACCTCAGACACAGAGGTTATTCTGTACGCCTACATCCATTGGGGCGCTGATTTTGTCAATCGCTTAAACGGTATTTTTGCATTTGCCATATGGGATGCGGCTAAAAGCCGGTTACTTTTGTACCGCGACCGCGTTGGTGTCAAACCGCTTTTTTATGCCATCCGAGGGGATTCTCTGGTGTTTGGCTCCGAGCCAAAGGCCTGCTTTGCGCACCCAGCAGTAAAGCCTGAGCTTGATAAGCAGGGCTTGCAGGAGCTTCTTGCTATCGGGCCTGCGCACACGAGCGGGCTTTCCCTGTTTAAGGATTTGTTTGAGGTTTTGCCGGGACACTTCATGATTTACTCCCGGGATGGGCTGCATGATGAAACCTACTGGGAGCTTACAAGCCGGGAACACACCGAGAGCTATCGGGATACCGTTGCTCACACACGTTTTCTGGTGGAGGATGCTATAAAAAGGCAGATGGTTTCCGATGTGCCGGTATGTACTTTTCTGTCAGGCGGCATCGATTCGAGCATCGTGACCGCCATCGCCGCAAACTATATGAACACACGCGGTAAAACGCTCAACACTTTTTCCTTCGACTTTAAGGACAATGACAGGTATTTTAAGGCAAACGCCTTCCAGCCGGAGAGGGATCTGCCCTATGTCAATCGTATGCTTGAGGAGTATGAGACAGCCCACTCCTATCTCGAGTGTGATGAGAACTCTCTCTTCAAGGCGCTCTTTGCCGCAGTCGATGCAAAGGATATGCCCGGCATGACCGATGTGGACTCGTCACTTTTGTATTTCTGCAGCCTCGTCAGCCGAAAAAACAAGGTAGCTCTTACCGGTGAGTGTGCTGATGAAATCTTTGGCGGATATCCGTGGTTTTACCGCAAAGAGCTGCTGGAAAGATATGGCTTCCCATGGTCATCGGATGTCGCTCCACGCCTTGCTCTTTTGCGCGATGATGTGGGTTTGGAGCTTGATTTATCCGGTTATCAGGCTTTTCGATATGAGGAGTCGAGGTCAAAAGCACCTCTCCTTTACGGCGAGGTCGGTGAGGACGAAAGCCGCCGCATAATCGGATATCTCAATATCAAATGGTTCATGCAGACGCTTCTTGACCGCATGGATCGCACCAGCATGTACTCCGAGCTTGAGGCCCGTGTACCTTTTGCCGACCATCGTATCATTGAGTATGTCTTTAATGTGCCTTGGCATATGAAATATCAAAATGGTGTGGAAAAGACTATGCTTCGCGATGCTTTCTCAGATGTCCTGCCACCTGAGCTTTTGCACAGAAAAAAGAGCCCATATCCAAAGACTTATCATCCCGGATATGAAGCTCTCCTTATAAAGGGAATGGAGGAGATATTAGACTCCCCTAACGCCCCTGTGCGCACTCTCATTGACGCTGACAAAACGCGCGAATTTTTAAAGGCACCAGCAGAATACGGCAGTCCGTGGTTTGGCCAGCTCATGGCAGGTCCGCAGCTTATCGCATATTTCATCCAGATTAATTACTGGATGGAGAAGTATCAGCTGTCTGCCTAATGCTCATCCATGATTAATTGACCTTGCGCTCTATATCAATGATGTTATTCTCTATGATATTGTTTTCTGTAATGTTGTTATCTATGCTCTCTGCCGAAGAGGTGCTTTCACTCTCCTGCTCCTTCGGTGTAAATCTTCTCACCTTATCCATGAGCTGAGTCTTCTTCAGCTCATGCTTAAGCTCAACACGCTCACTCTTCTGCTGTCGCTTTTTCTCCTTAAGCTCGTACTTGGCCTGCTTCTTTGCGAGCTTATTCTGCCTCTTCTGCTCCTTTATGGCAGCCTTGGTCTCTCCTTTGACCTGCTTTGCCGCAAGCTTTGCTTCTTTTGCTTCGTTCTTTATGCGGCTCTTTTTATTTTTCTTTACGCTCTTTTTAGCAACCTTATGTAGTTCCTTAAGATCTGATTTTGCAGCCTTTATATTTTTTCTGTCCTTGCGGTATGGATTGTGCACAAAGTATCCCACAGTGCCTATCATCATAAGAAGCAGCGCCAGTGCCTCTCCAGCCATCGTGACATACTCCAGATACTGCGGATACAGCTTGTAGCCTGCCATCTCCGCCGCTATCAGGATAAGCGGGATGAAAAACAGTATATTCTTTCGCTTTTGGGACAATAACGCTCCCTCCGCACCTACACACATGAGTACATACAGGCACAGCTGTGAAGTCGGCCCATAGGCATATGCCACAATCGCAGCCATTATTACAGATATGCAAAACACTATGAATGCTTCTCCGCGGAACAGGGCATTCCTGTACTCTTTTATGCCCTCCAGCTTGTCTACCGATATGCCATGCAGTGAATATACCTGGTCTGTGATATCCTCCATGCAGTCCTCATGGTATCGCTTCAGCTCCCTGTTGCTGTTTATATCAGCATCTATGGAGCGTCTGCGCTCTGTAAGCAGCTTCTGCTCCTCCATGATCTTCTCCCAGGCTTCATCCTCTGCCTCACGCTGAAGCTTCACCTGCTCGTGAATCCACTCGGCCCGCTGGATGCGCTCGCTCTCCTGCGGGATAACTATCTGCTGCGCGTCAACTGTCTGCTGTGATGTTTGAGGCTCCTGTGTCATGCTGTTATTTTCATTTTCATTATTTATCATTCCGGTTTTCTGCCTCTTTCTTCTAGACATTTTCTTTTCCTCTTGCAATTGTTATTTACTGCTATATATCTCTATTAAAGCATATTTAAGCGGAATTTTCCATAGGATATGCGCATGATATCCGGGATTTTATGATTACATATGCTGTGCCACATCTATTCTGATAAGTGCCTTCCTGAGTGCAAACTCTGCGAGAAATGTGACCTTGTCTCCAAGTATTTCCGCAACCCCTGAAATTTTGGTGCCCGATACCATTAAATTTTTCAAATTTAAATTTGATAAGCTCCTCTAAGAGATTATGTTTCAATTTTCTTCTATGTATTTCACTACTCTATCTATATTTCCGCTTTCATATTCATCATGTGTTAATTTGAAACACTCATCCTTACTAACACTGCTGTAGTCTATATACCTAGTAATATCTTCTGGAATTAAAAACAAGTTTACTGCTTCTCGTTTCAGCGATTGTAAATCTCCGTGATTGACATCAACAATTATTTCCGCTTCCCAATTTTTTGCTTTAATTACAGACTGTAAATTTTCTTTTAATACAGTACTTCTCTTTTTTTTTAAAATATTAAAATGTCCATCATGTCCAACCTGTGAATTTCTCCCATTAGTTACATAGGGTACAATGGCTATTTTTTTTATCATTAACTTGTCCTCCTTTTCCACTTCTTATAACTTCAAATCTTCTGTTGCTTTCAATCTCTCCACAAGACTGAAGGTTAGTTATCCAATTTTTTAACCGCAATCAAATCATAACGTGTCTTTCGATTTGGATTCTTTTCTATGCAATCTTCCAAAATCACTTCCGCCCCTGACAGCAGTAATTCACGACAACGGCCCGTATTCTTTACATGAACCAATTCTACCTCTTCCGCTCCGTCAATCTTTACCCGCGCAATAAAACGATTGGGACGTTCTATGAAAAATGCTTCCACTATCTTATCATATTTCATGTGCTGTTTCCTATTCTCTTATCATTCGATAGAATGTTCCGGTACCAATTCCTGTTGTCAACTCATAAGCTTGTCCATCAATCCTAAATCCTGCTTTTTGATAGCACTTTACCGCTCTGATATTCCATGTACGAACTTCCAGATACAACGGCTTGTCAGGATATAACTTTTTTGAAATCTCATAAGTAATCAAGAGCATTCGTTGACCATAATGTTTATTACACAAATCAGGATTTACGCCTATTCCAATAAATACCTCTTCTTTTTCCTCCAATATATTGACAAATCCTACCAATATGCTTTCATCCCAAAAACCATAATAATTTTTTTCACTTTTGGGATTCATGAATCCTATCTGTCGAACTTGCATTTCTTCATAAGCAGGAAGATTATACAAATCGTATTCTCCGCCATATTTCCATGCACATATTTGTCGTTTTGCATCTTCTGATAGATTTCTATATACTAATTCATTCATAACATTTGCCTCGTCGAACTTAAAGTTATCAGTCTGTTTCATCTTTTTTATACCTTTTATTGGCTCTTCATTAGGATGTGTGGTATAGAAAAACGCTTTGGAATCTCAACTCACAGCAGCAATGTTGAATCAGTCCTGCTCCAGCTTTACCTGCTCACCTGTGTCTGCCTCAAATTCCTCTAGCTGCTTAAGCCAATATTCCTTATCTTTATTTGTTATCATTCTTATGACTTTACATGGATTTCCTGCCGCTATCACACTATCCGGAATATCCTTTGTGACAACCGACCCTGAGCCTATGACAACATTTGAACCTATGGTCACACCCGGATTGATGACCGTATTGCCACCGATCCATACATTATCTCCTATTGTAACCGGCTTGCCAAGCTCCACACCGGTATTTCTGATCATCGCATCTATCGGATGACATGCACAGTATATATTGACCCTTGGTCCCAGAAATGCATGATCTCCAATGATGACATCACACTGATCCAGAACTATCAGCCCTGTATTTGCATAGAAATAATCTCCCACGTGTATATTGGTTCCATAGTCACAATAAAAAGGTGGCTCTATATAACACTCCTTTCCCATGTGTGCAAATAATTTTCCAAGATATTCTCCGGTTCTTGTCATAGTCTCAGACCTCGAAGCACTGTTGAACTTATCTATCTTTTATTAATACACATAAAGGTACATTCCAAACCAATGCAGCGCAGCCCCCAGCATCACAAAGATATGCCAGATAAAGTGCATCCCCTTGGTGTCCTTCACAAATGGAATCATGCCGAGCGTATAGACAATACCACCGCCCACGATCCATCCCAAAAGCGGCTTGTCATTTCTGAACCAGTCTGGAATGAACATGATGGCGCTCCATCCGATGACGAAGTACAGCGTATAGTGTATCGGTCGGAACCTGCCTGGTCCGAACACACATATGATGGTGATCCCCGCTATGATGAGCGCCCACTGCACACAGAACAACACTATTCCAAGCACATTTTCCCAGTACACAAGGTACATCGGAGCAAATGTTCCGCCTATCAGCAGATATATCGAGGAATAGTCAAATCTTCTCCAGATACGCTTGACTGCTAGCCCGGATTTGTATGAGTGATACAGGCAGCTCATAAGAAACATCAATATCAGTGATATTCCATAAAAACACGATGCCATCACTTTGAGCCCTGTGTCTGACTTCAGGAGAAGAAGGACAAAGCCGGCTATGGCAAGTCCTGCTCCTATTCCATGGGTGACTGCATTTCCCACTTCCTCAAGCACGGTGAGTTTTGGTGGCTCATTCAGTTCCCTGTAGTGCTGCCTTTTTGCTCTTTTTGCCTCTTTCTTCTCTTCTTTTCTTTTCTCTTTGTCCAGCTCAGCTTTCTGCTGAGTGCTCATATCTGATTCCGAGTTCTTTATTTCTGCCATATTTAATCCTGAAACTCCTTTCTATCTATAATTCTATCTATAATTTATTCTGCTATCTATAATCTACACTGTCTTACAACCGCAGTTTCCTGCACCGTACAGAGTACAGCCCTGGGTTCATCATCGCAGATCGCTAAAGTGCCTCAAACACCTGCACGCTACGTATCCCACTACAATTACTATAATATACACAAAATTTGATAAAAGAGCAACAAGTACTCCCATGCTCTGCTTCAGATTCTTATTCGAAAATGATTATTGCCAGAACCAAACATCCCCAATATAGCTATGAAGGAATCGAAATTCCTTCCAGCTGCATAAAAGAAAAACGAGGCGACCAAAATATTAACTCTTCTTATTCTGGATATTTCTGTGATATACTTATATGCGGTCGTATCAGACCGGAAAGGAAATATTATGTTACAAAAATTATATGTTTTTTTCAGGAAAGAAACCGTTTTGTCAATTGCAGTGATCCTGGCGATTCTTTCTATGTTCTGGGTCAGACCGGATAAGGCTTATTTTACTTATATCGATTTCAGGACTCTCGGGCTCCTCTTCTGTTTGATGGCAATTGTAGCTGGTTTGAAGTCTGTTGGTGTTTTTGATATACTTGCCCAAAAATTGCTGATGGGAACATCAGGAACTGTGGGTGTGATCAGGCTGTTGGTACTCTTATGTTTCTTCCTGTCAATGGTGATCACCAATGATGTGGCATTGATTACTTTTGTTCCTTTTGCACTGATCATTGTGCATAAACTGCCAAAGGAACGGGGCAATTACTGGCTTCTTAAAATAGTAGCCATGCAGACAATCGCTGCTAATCTCGGAAGCATGCTCACACCAATCGGAAATCCGCAGAACCTTTATCTATATGCCAGAGCAGGGATGTCCGCGGCAGGATTAATAACCCTGATGCTTCCATATTCCGCCACAGCACTTATCCTTCTTCTGATATGGATACAGGTAGCCGCTGCCAAAGCACCTCACGTATGCGGTTCCGAAAAAGATAAAACTCTTTTGGGATTCTCTGACAGAAAAGAACTTAACATGGAATACCTGGCCGCTTACCTGATCTTATTTACAATCTGCCTGCTCACTGTTGCACGTATCATTCCATACCAGATTCCTCTTGTATTGGTTCTTATATATATGCTGCTAAGAAACAGGGAAAATATAAGCAGGGTGGATTACTCCCTGCTTGCCACCTTTATCGCATTATTTATTTTTATCGGCAACCTTGGAAGGATTCCGCAATTCAGCAGTTTTCTGGAAAGAATCATGGCAGGAAGGGAAACACTTACTGCTGTTCTTGCCAGTCAGATTATGAGCAATGTTCCCGCTGCGCTTCTTTTATCCGGCTTTACAGATAATTACCGGGCTTTAATTGTCGGAACCAATATTGGAGGTCTCGGCACTCTGATTGCATCCATGGCAAGCCTTATAAGTTTCAAATATATTGCAAAAGAAAACAGGACTCTGAGAGGGAAGTATTTGGGAATATTCACAGCCTCCAATATTATATTCATGATATTCATGTTAATATTGTATTTTTTTCTTAGATAAAGGTTTTCCCGGAAGACTTGCAGATTTTCTGTGCCTGGCAGGAAAAAGAACCATTAAACCAGACATGAAGAGCACGTAAGCAGGATTAAGAGAGGATACAGATTATGGAAGATTCTTACGTATTACAACTATTAAAACCAAAGTTTAAAGATTTTCATTTGTGTTTCTGCGGATTTGCAGAATGCAAGCCATTACATAGCTATGGACCGGCCGCAAGACCCAATTATATTTTGCATTATGTAATGAAGGGCAAAGGTATCTATCAGGTAGGTGAAACGAAGTATCAGCTGAAAGAAGGACAGGCCTTTCTGATCGAGCCGGAAAGCCTTACCTTTTATCAGGCAGATAAAACGGACCCATGGTCTTACCTTTGGGTAGGATTTGGTGGTACGGAAGCACAGAGATTTGTCAGAGATCTCGGACTGAACAGTCGTCAGCTTATATGCGAGTGTGAATATGGAGAAGAACTGAAAGAAATTGTATTTGAAATGCTTCATCATACGCGTTCAACTGCAGAAAATCTTTACTATCTCCAGGGAAAGCTCTATCAGTTTTTCTCAGTACTGGCTCGTGGGATTGAAATTCAGCAATATTCGAATGATACAAAAGAAAGCATACATGTGCAGGAAGCAATTGCCTATATAAAGAATTACTATTCACAGAAAATCACAGTGGAAGATATAGCAAATTATTTGGCACTAAATCGAAGCTATTTATATACAATATTTATGAACAGTCTTGGAATCTCTCCGAAAGATTTTTTGACGGAATTTCGAATTTCCAGAGGAAAGGAGCAGCTCGCACTTACAAATCTGTCTGTGGAGGAAATTGCAGTTTCCTGCGGCTATCGTAATTCCCTTGCTTTCGGTAAAGTATTCAAGCAGAAAGTGGGAATAACGCCGACCCAATATCGTAATGACAACAGAAAGGATGCCCGGGAACGATTGATCCGTGCACAAAATGAACTGAAAGAATACAAGAAGCATAAAACAATTTATGTAGGAAACATCGAAAAAGAATAGATAAAATGTTAAAAAAGCATCTGATACCTAACATTTGAGATATAAATCTTAACAAAAAGGTATAACGGATGCTTTTTTTGTACGCTATACTTGTATCAACAAACATAAGGAACAAGTACACAGGTTCAATTGTAAAAGAGGTAATATATGAGACAGATTATTTTTCACAAGGAAACGAAAACTTTTCATTTATACAATGAAAAAATCAGTTATATCTTATGTGTATTAGAAAATGGACATCTGGGACAATTATATTTTGGAAAACGACTTCATGATAAAGCAGATTTTTCTTATCTGGTTGAAAAATGTGGACGCCCAATGACATCATATATATATGAATGGGATCGTACTTTTTCATTGGAACATATCCGACAGGAATATCCAGTTTACGGTACGACGGACTACAGACACCCGGCAATTGAATTGTTGCAGGAAAATGGCAGCAGGATCAGTGAGTTCCAATATGACAGCTATGAGATTATTGCCGGAAAACCGAAGCTCTCCGGATTGCCGGCAACTTACACAGAGTCCGAGGAGGAAGCGCAGACATTGCGCATCTTCCTGAAAGACGCTTTGACTGGTGCAAAACTGGCGCTTTTATATACGATTTTTGATGAATATAGTGCAATTGCAAGAAGTGCGTATATTGAAAATGCCGGTGAGAAAAATCTGCATGTATTAAATATGATGAGCTTAAGCCTGGATCTTCCGGATAAGGATTATGAATGGATGCAGTTGTCCGGTGCGTGGTCCAGAGAGCGCTATATAAAGAATCGAACATTGGAGCAAGGCATAACAGCTATCGACAGCATGCGCGGAAATTCTTCTCACGAACATAATCCGTTCCTTGCTTTAAAACGTCACAACACAGATGAAAATGCAGGAGAAGCAATCGGAATAAGCCTTGTATACAGTGGAAATTTCCGTATGCAGGCAGAAGTAGATACACATGATGTGACACGAATTACAGCCGGGATCAATCCGGAAGGATTCGATTGGAAATTAGAACCGGGAGAAAGCTTTCAGACACCGGAAGCAGTTCTGGTTTACAGTGAAAATGGATTAAATGGCATGAGTCAGACATTCCAGAAGCTGTATGCTAAGAGACTCGCAAGAGGATACTGGCGTGATAAGGCAAGACCGATTTTAAATAACAACTGGGAAGCAACTTATTTTGACTTTACAGAAGATCGCCTTGTAGAGATTGCAAAGAAAGCAAAAGAATGTGGCGTAGAACTGTTTGTCTTAGATGACGGATGGTTTGGCGCAAGAAGAAATGACAGAGCCGGTCTTGGTGATTGGGTGGCAAATGAAGAGCTTCTGCCAAATGGCATCAAGGGCCTGTCAGAAAGAATTGAAGCACTGGGATTAAAATTCGGTCTTTGGTTTGAGCCGGAGATGGTAAATAAAGACTCTGATCTTTATCGAGCACATCCGGACTGGATCTTACAGACACCGGGAAGAAATACATCACACGGCAGATATCAGTATGTACTCGATTTTTCAAGAAAAGAAGTAGTAGATCATATTTACGGAATGATGGCAAAGTTATTATCTGAGTCGAAAATCTCATATATTAAATGGGATATGAACCGAAGCATTACAGAATGCTACAGCAGCAAACTTCCTTCAGACAGACAGGGAGAAGTGTTCCATCGCTATATTTTAGGTGTATATGATCTGTATGAACGTTTGACAAATGAGTTTCCAGAAGTATTATTCGAGTCCTGCGCCAGCGGTGGCGGAAGATTTGACCCGGGAATGCTGTATTATGCACCACAGGGATGGACAAGTGATGATTCGGATGCAATTGAGCGTCTGAAGATTCAGTATGGAACTTCTATGTGTTATCCGCTCAGCAGTATGGGAAGCCATGTGTCTGTTGTCCCGAATCACCAGGTATTTCGCAATACCCCATTACATACAAGAGCGAATGTAGCATACTTTGGAACTTTTGGATACGAACTGGATCTCAACAAATTGACAGAAGAAGAGATCAAAGAAGTAAAAGAACAGATCACATTTATGAAAGAATACCGGGAAGTGTTACAGTTTGGAACATTTTATCGTCTGAAAAGTCCATTCGAAGGAAATGAGACAGTATGGATGGTGACAAATGAAGACCGCACGCTTGCAATCGTAGGCTACTATCGTGTTTTAAATGGAGTGAATCAGCCGTATAGCCGTGTCAGATTACAGGGATTGAACCCGGATATGATTTATGAAAATGTATGGAACCATACAGAAAATTACGGAGATGAATTGATGAATTATGGATTGATCACATCCGATGCGACAGCTGGTGAAGTGCCTGGAAATGTGACTCCTTGTACTGATTTTGAATCTAGAATATATATGCTGAAAGGCAAAAAAGTTCAGGAGGTAAGATAGAAAATGACGAAGACAAAAAGAATCATCGGAATGGTACTGGGAATATTGTTCATAGGATTATGTGTATCTTTCTTACGACTTTCACAATTTGGCGTGGATCCGTTCAGTGCGATGAATCTTGGAATCAGCGGGTTTATCGGATGGAGTTTTGGAACGTGGCAGCTACTTATCAATGCGATCATTCTTGTAGTTGTATTCTTTCAGGCAAGATCCTGCATTGGTGCGGGTACCATTATCAATATGATATTTGTCGGATACATTGCAGACTTTATTTGTTATGTAGCGAATGATGTAGTGCAGATTCAGATGAATCTGCCACTGCGTATCCTTGCACTGCTGCTTGCTCAGCTGATGGCATCTATGGGAGTGGCATTATATATGGTCGCAAATATGGGAATCGCTCCATATGACAGCGTCGCAGTTATAATCGAGAAACTGACACATCAGAAAATTCCATTCCATAAAGCAAGGGTTCTTTCAGATGTTGTTGTGATTATCGGAATCATATTTGCCATTGCATCTGGGGCAGGTATCTGGTCGGTAGTAGGGATTGGTACAATTATAAATGCCTGCTTCAACGGTCCATTAATTCAATTTTTTAAAACAAAACTGGAAAGATTTTTCTTGTAAAATCTAAGGATTACAATTCTCCAATTCTTGCAAGGCTCATATCCATAACGGATACGGGCCTTTCTTTTCCATGACTACACCTCAGCCTCTACAATCACAAGCTCACTCTTTATACCATTGAACTCAATGTAATTGTCTGCTTCGGCATCTGAAAAGTCATCAACCTTTTTGCCCTGTCTCTCATAATAAATATGAGTTGCTATTCCCTTTTTTGTGCTTCTAAATCTATAATCTGCAGGAATTGTAAGTCTTGATGTTGCTGACAACTGATTAATCTCAAGCGCACCCTCATGTGATAAAACACTGATCTGCATATCAAGATTTGAATCTATCTCAATTTCACTTTTATTTCCCTGAAGGGTAACTTCGCTAATTTTGCCATTTACCTCAATATGTTCATTTTCTATATCAGTAATATTCAGTGTCCCTGCATTAACTGATAATTCGATTTTTCCAATATATTTTACTGGAATAAAAATAGTAATGACCAAACTCTCCTTTGCATCTGCTTCACTGGCTTCATTAAATCTGTTAAGATCAATATCGATTCGGTTTTTTATATCATCAATCTTTACTTTATAATCTGCCAAAAGATTCTTATAGACATTTGAAAACATTGCGACTTCAATTTTTTCTCCATGATATGCCTTTAAATCAACAGCATATGCTCCACCAAGCTTGATATCAAAATTCTTCTTACCATCAATATCGTATTCAGTACGACTTTCATAGATGTAATTAGACTGCTTTTTCTCTGATTTCTCATTCGAAAGTAATTCATCTACTGATATCTGGAAGAGATCTGCTATTGCCATCAGATTTGCAATATCCGGTGTTCCTGTTCCATTTTCCCACTTTGTAATGGCTTGTCTTGATACACCGATTTTCTCAGCCATCTTCTCCTGTGAAAGTCCAGCCTGTTTTCTGTAATGTTTAATTTGTTCTTCTAAAGTCATTTTTCTACCTCCGTTTTCGGTTTGTTTTACTTCCTTCACAGATTAGTAAATTAACCTTTACCAAACAAGAAACATTAGCTGTCATTTCACTATTTTTCTGCTACTTTCCGTAGCAACGCCCTAAAATAAAGGTTTTTACAACGAAAACTAAATTTATCCAATCGCCAACTTCCGACTTTAATGTCTCTATTATACCATTAATGATACTATTATTATACAGTTAGTTTACTGGTAAGATGAAGAATTGATGTAATATTTAATACTATTATAAAAACAGCCAGTGTTTCTCTATTTCAGAAACACTGGCTGTTCTGTTAGTCCGTTGTAAAACTCCACTGCAGCAGCAAGGTCTTTCTCATCCGGATGTCCCTTTGATACCCCGCCAATCAGCTTGAACGGTCCGAACGTATCAAATCCCTTGCATGAAAACCTTCCAACAATGTTGTCATGTTTGTATGCTATCACCTGCTCAATTGACTTAAAGACAGGTCTGCCGCCATATGTGCAGATAAGAAATACATTTTTATTGTCTGTGAGATTGACTGATGCAAACTTAAGCACCGACTGATGAAACTTTCCACCATATACTCCTGATGCAAAACCGATTAAATCATATTCCGACAGATCTTTCTCTACCGTCTGTGTCGCATCTATCAGCTCGACATCTTTTGTCTTTGCTATCTCGTCAATTATCTTTTTTGTGTTTCCATGATGCACTGATGCATATACTATTGCTGTCTTCATCTGTAATGCTCCAATCCTTTATTAGTCTTCCTTTGATTTTGCCATCAGCATCTGCTCCAGCTTTTTCTTTCCGGTCTCATAGTCTGTAAACACAATTCCCTCCATACCAAGCTTTCTGCCACCTTCGATATTCTCCGGTCTGTCATCTATGAACACACATTCTTTCGGATTCAGATTATATTTATCAAACAGGCACTGATAGATACCGGCATCAGGCTTTATCATCCCAACCATAGCTGAAATGACTTTGCCGTCAACAAGTGACACAAAACTAAGTTCACTGTGCGTATGAAGCTCGAAGTAGTCCTTTGGATAATTCGATAACAAATACACTTTATAGCCTCTGCTCTTTAACTCCTTAATCCAGTCTGCTGCATAGTCGAATGCCTTTACGACAAAAGCCTTTCCCTCTTTGAAAAACCTCCTGATATCCGCCTCATACTGTGGAGCCACCTTAACCATCTCATCAATTATCTCGTTCTCAGGAATTACACCACGGTCCAGCTCAACCCAGACAGGGTTTTCATATGTTGCATGGGCTAAAGCTGCTATTTTATTTTCTTCAATGCCAATCTCACGCATTGCCTCGTCCGGCTGGAACCTGACAAGCACGTTTCCTATGTCAAATACTATGTTTTTAATCATTTATTTTTTCTCCTACAACCCTGCATCTCTTCCTACAAAAAGCATATCAATCCGCTATACTTAGCTATAGTATAGCGGATTGAGGGGCAAAATACAAATATTATTACCGTTCTGTGTTCCTTAGTTCTTCCTTTGATTTTGCCATCAGTATCATTTTCTCAAACGACTGTGCAAACCTCTCATCATCTTCCTCTGTGCGCTTTTTCGGTCCTTTGATATGATTCTTATATGAGCTTCGTCTGGCTTTCTTGTTAAGGTGTCTCTCCATAATCCTGCGATACAACGATATCTCCCCTGTGGCAGAGGCTTATAAGCTTATAATCCACTGCATCTGCAAATATTTGCATTTTTTCCAGCCTCTTCAAATAAACGAGATTATTTATCCATATACCTGAACACCTAATCACTCTCTATTCACAAATTTATCCCATGGTGTGCGCACCTCAATAAGGTTTCCGGACGGATCATAAAATCTTACAAGCTTCTGTCCTCCGTCGAGTTCTGTCAGTGCTGTAGCATATCTGACCTCATACCTCCCTGACTCCAGCTTTTTAACTACTCCTTCGATATCATTATCTTCAAAATACAGTTCCGTCATATTGTTATATGGAATAGTCTGTATCTGCATGCTTTCCTTCCATATTCCGGCATCCTGCAATACCAGACCTTCCGACATTATTACATTACCTTCCTGTCTCGAAATCACATTAAGACCAAACAGTTCGTTATAGAAGTGGATTGACTCTTCGATATTGTCCACTACTATTAATATGTTCTTTAGCTTCATATGACCACCCCATTACAATGGTCCACCTCATGCTGAATTATCTGTGCTGTCCAGCCTGTGTATTTGCCATGTTTCTTTTTGAAATTTTGGTCGAGATAATCCACTTCAATCTCTTTATATCTTGTGCATGGTCTCACACCATCCAGCGAAAGACAGCTTTCCTCCGTCTGAAAAGCTCCTGATTTTCCGGTAATCACCGGATTAATCATGGCAAACTGGAATGGTCCGGCCGCAACCACTATGATATTCTTTTTCACGCCAATCATGTTAGCTGCCATTCCAACACAATGGTCAAGATTTGCTTTCAATGTGTCAAGTAAATCCGTAACCACCTGTTTATCATCTTCTGTAGCATCCACTGATTTCTGTGCAAAAAACAGTGGATCACGCATTATCTTCTTTACCATTATTTACTTCCTGTTATACCTTTCTTCTTAATTTTTTGTCCAAATAATAAATGCAAACACAATGAGAATAATAACGCCCAATAACTCATTAAAAACTCCAACCGCTGCGGCCAGGCAGATCGCAAATATCAATAATCCGGTTCCGTTTCCGCCACCGGATGAGCCTTTATGTGAGCCTCCTGCGTATCCGCCATCATTATCATCCCAGCTGTAGCCCTCGCCACAGCCGCATCTTCCCTGTTTTCCATCATGCGGAAATCCTTCATCTCCACCGTATCCATCGTATGGCATATAAATATACCTCCATTTCACAAGCTATCACATAGCTTTACACATATCCTCTATACTGTTTCCAAAAGTATTACTCATAATTTTGTCATATCCAATCCAAACAGCGTAAAATTTTTTATTGCAGCGATTGACGAAGCCGACCGTGACCGCAAACCAAAGCAGACACTTCCCGGACGTCAATTGACAAACCCACAAGAAATCTTATCTTTAATGTCAAAAAGGGAAAAACAAACTCTTAAATATTAAAATTCTTCAATAAAAAATCCTCTAAGACAATAGGTATTTCTTCTACTATTGTTTCCGATACTTCTCCCCACGTAAGATCATCAACAAAATAGTTTACACGCTTAAAACGATTCCACATTTCTTCGAGTCCAGAATCATCTTTAATCTTGTCTAAGGTTTCTCTCACTTCCTCCTCACCAAAAGAAGTTTCACGCTTCATGCAAGTAGCCACAAATGCCTTTTTCAAAACATCAAAGCTTATCTGATCAGCCTTTGAATTCATAATCTCATATACATCATAAAAATCCCTCATTCTGGTATTCGCAAGTCCTCTTGCCAAAATCGTCTGCATCTTTTCCGCAAGAAGAGTTTCAAGATTATATGACAAAACTGAAATTGATCTGTCTTCAAACATAAGCTTGTATTTATACTCCACTGCACATGGCGTGATTGCATCATCCGTAGAAATATCGATCTTAAAAGGTTGTCTCATTCGTTCCAGATTAGCTTCTATCATCATCCTAATGCCAGGATAATCAAATTCTTCCATGATTTCTTTTACTGATGTAATCTTAAAGTTTACCCCATCTTCAAGCTGAATCTCACCGATTCTCTCAATGATTGCTCTAGCATCCTTCTCATTAAGAGGTAATGCTTTCACAGTGGTATCGATATCCATTGTAGCTCTCATGTCTACACCAACAATAGAAGCAACAAGCATTCCGCCTTTCAAAATAAAATTATTTCTGTATTCAGAAACAGAAACTCTTTCTAAGAACCTTTCCATAAAATATGTTCTAATTAGTGCTTGCGCAACTTCACTATTCCCGCCGGACATGTTTTTTACTTTGTCTTTAAGTTGTTTCGCTGTATGAATCATACCATTACCTCCACATACATCATCACTTCATCCCTTACTCCAAGTTTAACCGCATACTCAATCAATCTTGATAGATTCTTTTCCTTCGAGGACATATATTCCTTGATTGCTGTCTGATATAACTGAATTTCATATTTCTTTCGATCTTTAATCAAATCACAAATACATCTTTCCTTGTCATATACTTTAACCAAATTACCGCTGCTTGACGGGATTTCACAGGTCCCCATATCAAGAATCTCTGGGTTTGCATAACGAACTTCTTTGTTTTTCTTTTTGATATGTGTAGCATTATATCCGGTAGGAACAGTGAAACAAATATGACTGTATTCTCTGTCGATAAGACCATGCAAATAAAGGGCGGTCTCGCCCGAATAAATAATATTCTTATTTCGTTGCTGGAGTACAAACAACTCATCTGGCCACACATCATCTAAAATATAAATGCCATGTGCCACTTTTTCCATGTCATGCTCTCTGACGTATTTTGAGACAGATGGCTTTGATACACCTGATTCAACGGCCTTCGATGTAATCAAATATCCATTGTCTTTTTCAATTAGCGATTCCAAAATACCTGATGTTGACATAGTTGGCCTCCTTATCCTTGATATTTACTTTTGTGCTTAAATTTTATTATATTTAAGTGTAAAAGTAAATATAAATATAATCCTTATATGCTTGCAGAAGTAAAAGATAACATAACTTCAAATACCTCGTTTAATATTCCTTCTCTATCTCTCCATCTATTCCATACATTTTCTTGAATGCATCAAGGTCTGCCTGGTTCTTAATCAGCATAACTTCTTCTATCTTACCTGTATGAATGTTCTTAAAGCCTGCAACCTGCTCACCATTACATATGCTCGCTTTGATTACCGGTTTCTTATTTTCTTTATCATATGCCTTTGTAACTGTCTTTTTCTTAAATAGTCTCACTCTGACCACCTTCTTTTGACTTTGCCATCATTATCATCCCAACTGTAGCCCTCGCCACAGCCGCATCTTCCCTGTTTTCCATCATGTGGAAAGCTTTCATCTCCACCGTATCCATCCTATGGCATATCAGTACACCTCCAACTATTTTACCAGTCCTCATCATCGTCATCAATAGCATCATCTACACCGGCAGCATAATCATCATCGCTGTCGTATCTGTCATCATCATAGTCTCCATCCATATAGACATCATCATAACCATCATCATATGAATCATGATAATATTTCTTTGAACCGGAGCTGCTGCTTGAAGAGCTTCCTGAATATGTAGAGCTGCTACCGGAATTGCTATAGCTGTCCGTACTGCTGCCCGAAGAATTTGTACTGCTTTCTGATGAACTACTACTATTATATTTTCCGGAAGAATAGCTCTTTGGTGTATAACTGCTGCTTCCTGAGTTGCCGCTTGAATTATACGATGAACTGCTATGTGACGAGTATGAACTTGATGGTGAATAGTCATAATCATAATAATCTTCATCATCAGAACCAGACCACCATCCTGCGAATCCACCTATGATAGCAAATACTCCAATAGCTACCAGAAACAAAATTACGTTTTCTACGATAGAATTTCTATTATTTCTCATAATCACACACTCCCTTATTAGTTGCAAATGATATCAGCTCTTTGATTGTCTTTAGTATATGACTTTACGAGTCCCAAAGTATGCCCTCGCAATTCGAATCTTTGTTTTAAAATACTCAATCAAAACTTTAATCAAAAATCAAAATCATCACTTTCATCTTCCATGTATGATTTTTCCGCAGCTTCATACACCGATTCAGTATGAGTATCAAACAGCACCCATTCCACCAAATCGAAGCTGTTCAGATTATCCTGCAAGAACCTGTTTACTGTATGTACTGCAATATTTGCTGCCAACTCAACCGGAAAACCATATGCTCCCGTTGATATGGAAGGAAATGCAATAGACCTTATTCCATTATCCATTGCCAGCTTCATGGAATTAAAATAGCAGTTAGCAAGAAGCTCCTCTTCTCTATTCCTTCCTCCATTCCATATCGGTCCTACAGTATGAATAACATAATCACATGGTAAATTATAGGCTTTTGTTATCTTTGCTTCTCCTGTTTCACATCCATGAAGTGTCCTGCACTCCACCAGAAGTTCCGGTCCTGCTGCTCTGTGAATAGCACCATCTACACCGCCTCCACCAAGAAGTGAGTTATTTGCTGCATTTACAATTGCCTGCACATCTCTGATTTTTGTAATATCGCTTTTTACTATCCTAATCATATCCTAATCACTCTCTATTCACAAATTTATCCCATGGTGTACGAATCTCTATCAGATTGCCGGACGGATCATAAAATCTTACAAGCTTCTGTCCTCCGTCAAGTTCTGTCAGTGCTGTAGCATATCTGACCTCATACTTCTCTGACTCCAACTTTTTAACTACACCTTCGATATCATTATCTTCATTACACCGCTCAAACTCAATATACTTAGCACCTGTCTCATCAACTATATTCTATGCCTTATTATTTATATGGTCATTTTTTCATGAATAATGTAAACAATAAAATATATATCTACTCCATATCCATTCTGCGTCTCAAAACCCTATATGCTTTGATTGCGTAAAATATAATTACAATATCTACAACAGTATATACAAAACACCATACAAAACTCATTACTGCAAATATACTAAATATCAGATCAACAATTCCAAATACAGTTATAAACAGCAACCGTTCCAGACTTATTTTGTTTATAAGAACAATAACTGCCAATGAAATTACTACATGAACAAGTCCTGAAACTACTCCCATTGCTTTATCTATCGTGCCATCAAGTTCCCCAAATAAAATAACAGATATTAATATAGCAATAATCATTAGGCCAATACTTATATTGCGAATATCTTTACCATAAGAGAGAATAATCTCCTCTCTTTTTTTCCTCTGATACAGAATTTCATTCTTTCTTGCTTCTTTTTCTTCTTCACGGATTCTTTTTTGTTGTTCCTCCTGCTGAGCTTTTAATCTTCCTTGTTCCTGTTGATATCCAAATTCAAAGCCACCAGTAATTTTTTGTTCAACAACTTCTCTATCTATCAACATTTTATTTCCACAATAATTACATATTATTGCTTCGAGCTCAGGATTAACTTCCATTTGAGCTCCACATTTTGGACATGTCAAAGTAACTAATTTCATTTTTTCCTCTTTTTCTCTCTGTAATGTCAATTATTATATCACAAATTAACTGTTATCTCTCTGCTATAGAGCGGTTTCTCAAAAAATCAAACACTTCCTCATAAAATAGTCATCCTATATCTCCTCTGATAATAGTCCATAGCCCTATAATCAATCACATCCTTCATCTGACAAACCATTACCGGATTATCAATTAGCGGTCTCAGCTCTTCTCTAAGCCCGATTGCCGCACCATCTTTCTTCACAAAAAATCCCTTTCCCGACTCCAAAAGGAAATGCACCGGCATCGATAGAATCTTCTTTAAATGTTCCTTATCCGATATGGAATTGTATTTTTGAATCGTCATATTTTTATCGAGATCTTTCCAGTTGGTTCCGGTTGAAAAGAACTCCTTCCAGCTTGAAAGCAGCTGCTCTTCCGACACCTCCATCAGGATATTTCCATGATTATAAAAAGCCATAAGCACCGGCATTTTATACACCTTTGACATGCTTGTATTTTCAAGCAGACTGATAAATTCTCTTCCTATTCCTTTGTAAAAAACCTCTTCATCCTGATTAAGCTCATCCAGTTCTTTAAGAAATTCGAGATATTTCTTAAATGGATTATCCTTTGAATGAGCAATGGCTATTTCATAAATTCCATCGTCCATATATGTGAACAAATCCATTCTGTCCGGGCGCCTTCCGAGAAGTTCCTTCACCCTGAAATATTCATTAATTATCTGGTCTTTAAGCTTTAAATGTTTTCTGTCCATTTCCGCAAAAAGATCAATCAGCTTCATATCAAAATCTACCAGACAATCATCCGGAAAAGCTGTTGTATCTGACGGATTATACGCACCTGCATGCTGATTACTCCTGTCTGACAGAAGAAAACGCACTCTGCCCGCCTTCTCATAATTGCCGATAAAATCAAGCACATTCAGAAACTCTTTTCCTCTGCATTTACGGAGTCCTCTTCCAAGCTGCTGGAGAAAAACTATCGGAGATTCCGTAGGCCTGAGGAACATTACCATATCAACTGATGTGATATCCACACCTTCATTAAACATATCCACTGAAAAAATCACTCTGATTTTGCCCTGCTTAAGCTGCCTAATAGCTACATTTCTATCCTCTGTATATTCGCCGCTTGCATCGCTGAACACTGCTACAGATGGTATTCCTCTTTTTGAAAATTCTTTTGCCATCTCTCTTGCATGCTCCCTTGAACAGCAGAAACCAAGCGCCTGCCTTGAGCCGTATTTACAATAATATTTGTAAATCAGCTCATATCTGCGAACGTTGCCTATATAGGTTTCATTTAATTCCTTTTCGTCATATCTGCCTCTTACTATATGCAGCTTTGAATAATCTGTTTCATCAAAGATTCCATAATAATGAAACGGCACAAGCATTCCTTTGTTGATTGCTTCCTTTAGTGAAATCTCATATGACACATTGTAATCGCAGATTTCATAGATATTTTTTCCGTCCATTCTCTCCGGAGTCGCGGTGAGTCCCAGTAGAAATTCGGGCTTAAAATAATCAACAATTCTCTGATACTGTTCATTAACAGCATGGTGAAATTCATCAATCACAACATATGTAAAATAATCCGGTGCAAAGTAATTTTCATTCAGATATTCCACTCTGCCAAGAGTCGCTACTGACGCAAAAATCACCGACTTTTCAGTGCATTTACTATCTCCGTTAAAGAATCCGTAATCATCTGAATCACGTACATTTTTAAATGATTCTGCTGCCTGCTTTAATATTTCCTCACGGTGTGCAACAAACAAAACTCTCTCATAATTTTTTGAATCAAACGCCGCAAGATATGTTTTTCCGACACCGGTTGCAGCCTGAACCAGAGCTCTCCTTGCGCCCTCTGCTCTCGTATTTTCAAGCGCACACAAAGCCTCTATCTGCGCGCCTCTCGGCTCAAATAGCGGTATCTGATTTGATGTCTCTTTATCATCCTGCAAATCGTATCTGTCCAAGTCCTTTGATACTGCCGGACGGTGCCAGTTCTTTGAATATTTTTTCAGTTCTTCATCGTCTATTACTATGGAATGATTTTCGAATAAGTCTACAAAAGTATTGTAAAACTTCTCATAATTAATCGGATCTGTTTTATTGCTGAATCTGTAATTCCACTCGATACCGGATGTCAGTGCACTTCTTGAAATATTAGAGGAACCAATGTATAGCTCACTGTAATCCTTGTAATGAAACATATATGATTTCGGATGAAATGAACGGTTTTTCTCATTATAAAAACGCAAATCGACCTGGTCACCAAGCTGATGCTTTATGAGATACAGTGCTGATGGCTGCGTAATGCCAAGATAGTTTCCTGTCAGAATCCTGATTTTTGCACCACGCTTTAGTGCATCATCAAGCTCACCGAGCAGCATTTTCACTCCTGACTCCATCAGGAACGAAACAATAATATCCACACTGTCAGCCTTTTTTATACTGTTTGCAAGCTGATAGTACAGATACATTCTCTTATCCGCGCCTCCGGTCATTGCATCTGTCGAATATTTTATTTCATATACATCATCTAATTCTTCTGCAGTATTACGTTCAGCCATTTTTCTTCTCCCCGCCCCGGTCTTACATCGCCTGTAATCCACTCTTCCTTTAGTTGCAGATTATCTATTTCACCAACAAACTCTTCAAATGTCTTTTCCGTGAAATCTGTGAAATAGCGGCCATTTCTTTCTCCTTCAAAGTCACCATACTTAAAGGATGTGTAAATTATGCCGTCTTCCTTTAACGCTTTAAACATTTTCATAAACACAGCTTTAAGTTCATTCTTAGGAAGATGAAGTATTGACGAGCAGGCCCATATGCCATCATATTTTTTGTTCTCGTCAAGCTCTTCAAATAGCAGCCTTCTGACTTGTATTCCTGTGTAATTGCTTGCGATATGACACATTTCCTCTGAGCCATCTGTGGCATCTACATAAAAGCCCTGTTCCAAAAAATATTTTGTATCTCTTCCTGAACCACAGCCAAAATCCAATATATATCCGTGCTCCGGCAACAGTTCTTGAAAATGCTTCTGTGTCTCGTAAAAGTTTACATCTATCGTTGTTTTTGCAAAATTATCTGCATTTTTGTTGTAATATTCCAAGGTTTTGTTTTCGTTCATCATGAGTTTATTATACCATTAAGCATTGAAAAAAACTATATTTTAAAACCTAACTGATCTTCATCATTTACTTTATCTCCCTCTATCATCACCGGCTTGTCCTTACCATCACTGATTACTTTGCAAATCACTCCGCCATCTGTCACAAACACAATCTTTCCTTTTGCCTTACCACCGATTTTGTCATACATTCTGCCTGCACTCATTGACTCACCCTTCACGGTGTATGGGCTGTTGGCTACGTAGCCTACCTTGCCAAGTCCTTTTATCTTTACCTGTATTGCTTCGTTGTCATACTCATTGTCCGGCTCCTTGACCAGCTTGACCTTCATGCCTTTTTCCATGAAGTCGCTTCCGAAATAATGGTTGCATCCTGCAATTGTAAAATACATTTCTTTCATTGTCGTGTCCTCCTGTCTTTTTTACCACTCTTCATAAGCCTCATCCATTGCATCATCTACACCAGCCGCATAGTCATCATCACTGTCGTACCTGTCATAATCATAGTCACCATTCATATAGATATCATCATATCCTTCATCATATGAATCATAAGAACTCGAACTGCTGTGATATGATGAACTACCTGTTGATCCGCCTGAATAGCTTCCGCTATTGTCATCGCCATATGCATTTGATGATGAACCTGCAGAGCCTGAGCTGCTATTATATGATTTATCCGAATAAGATGAGCTACTGCTTGATGAACTGTTTCCTGATGGGCTGCTTCCTGATGATGTATATCCTCCCGAATACGGCTTATGCAAGTAGCAATACCTGCTGTTTTGGGTCTGTTCATTATTACATCCCGGCTTTATGCATTTGGGTGTACTCTCTTCCATAGCATTACCAATAAACGCAAATATGGCTATTACAGCAATTACTACGAACACATTCATGCCAAAAGATGAGCCGCTGCTATATGAACTGTGATTAGTATTTGAATTATTATCATTAGTGCAGTCCTTGTAAATCATATACTCTAAATAATCGTCCTGCATGTCATTTTTTCCGTTGTGGTTCCAGTCGTACATTGCCATAGGTATTACCTCCTGATATTATACCGGTCCGTCGATTTTACATTCATCATAATACTTGCACAGCATACATAAGCTGTTGCATTGTTTTGAATGATGCAGTGTCCTTTTTATCCAGTAAATAAATTTTTCCATTTTGTCCTGTCCTCCTGTTTTTCGTAAATTAAATGCTTGTTTCTTATGATGGCTATAGCTTAGCATTTTGCGAGTCCCAAAGTCTGCCCTCGCACATCGAATCTTTGTTCTTCCTTTCATTCTAATAATACTTATCGATTGCTGCCTCAATCATCTGATTTGCCTGTGTCTCATCCACTTCATCTGAATAAGTATCCACGCTCCTGCTGCCAAGTATATGGTCAAATTCATCAAGAACATCCGTCATTAGCCCCTTATCAATCCGACTTTTACACTCTGCAATCAGCACAGCAGGAATTCCATAAAATGCTTCTGCAATACTTCCTGTAATGGCTCCAAGTGTATCCGTATCTCCACCAAGTGATACTGCATTACGCACTGCGTCCTCAAAATCTTTAGATTCCAGAAATGCGATAATTGCTTCTGGCACTGTTTCCTGACAGCTTTCAACATGATGGTAGTAAGGTCGGATATTATCCAATGTTCTACTCAGATCATAATGAAACTCACTCTCTATATACTCTTTGATTTCTTCTTTTGAAGAGCCATTCCTTGCCATGTATATTGCACTTGCTGTTGCTTCTGCACCCTTTATACCTTCCGGATGATTATGTGTCACATTTGCTGTCGCTCTTGCTACCTCTCTTGTTCTTTCAATTGAATCATAAAGCCAGCCTGCCGCTGACACTCTCATGGCTGAACCATTTCCATAGCTTCCGTATGGCTTCGGATTATTTTCTTTAAGCCAATGTCTGAAGCTTCCACCATAACCTGCATGTGGATATCTTTTTCCCCAATCCTGCATATTGGATGCTACCGCATCTTCAATTTCCTTTACTACAGCTTCCGGTCCGACTGCCAGGAGAGCTTCTCCAACTGCTATTGTCATAACAGAATCATCTGTAAAGCCACAGCCTTCACTAAACAAATCAAACTTCTTTGTTTTATCACCTCTGTCAAACTCAAACGGGCTTCCAATAATATCTCCTAAAATCGCTCCGTACATATATGCCTCCAATCCCCGGATTACTCCGGTACTTCTCTTTCTTTGTTACAATATAAGTATAATTGAATAGCATCTTTATATGGTCGCTGTTCGGGCGACACTTTTAAGATAAAAACAAACGCCGATACTATGTGAGTACCGACGTAACATTTACTAATCAATATTTACTTGTAAACAATTTATACTCTAAGAATTTCATTCGTATACTTAAATAATGTCACATTCAGCTGCATAATATCATACTGCTTATCTGTTATAGCCTTCTGTACGATCAGATCCACCTTACTGCTTGGACTAAATGCCCAGTCTGCTCTGGCAAGTAAGTCTCTTGACTGTTCCAGATCAAGCTTCAGTGCAATGCAGAGTGCCATCACAGTCTTCTTCTTTGGATGATAATTCTGGTCACATTGAATTTTTGAAAAATGTTTTCTATCAAGGTTTGCCCGTTTCCACACATCCTTATTATCAATATGCGATTCGTCGATCAGCTCAAATAATTTATCATGAAATGAAACACCAATATTTGCAAGCTGGTCTTCCAAAGAAATATCTGCTGACAGCATACAAGGCTCTGCTAACCCTGTATCTTCCTCAAGTGGATAGTTATCTTCTGCCTCTCTTTGAAGCATCTCCTCATAGAACACTTCCTCTGACAATTCTCTCCTGCGGGTGTTGCTTCTGCTTCGCACCGGATATTCTTTTCTATGACTTTCCTTGACATAATTAGCATCTATGTAGGAATCAATATCACCTACAATCTGACCGGATAGCTGAAAAGACCTTTTATCAAACACTGCCAGTATAATTTCAATTTCATTTTCGGTAAGAAACTGGCTGAATACTGACACAGCAATCTGTAATGCCTTATCCTTCGGAAATCCATATACTCCTGTCGAAATTAATGGAAATGCAATGCTCTCGCACTTAAGTTCCAATGCTTTTTGCAATGATTTACGATAACAATTCTCCAGAATTTCAAATTCATGGTGCAATCCATCCGTCCATACCGGACCTACTGTATGAATAATATATTTTGCCTTTAGGTTATATGCACCAGTGACAGCAATATCACCTCTTGCAATTTTGCCGATATTCGCCCTTTCTGCGAGAAGATTTTCTTTTCCTGCTGCCTCATATATTGCTAAGTCAGTGCCACTTACACATATCGGATTTGGATTAGCAGTATTTACGATTACATCTGCTTTTACCTTTGTTATATCGTTGCGAACAATCTTAAATGGCATTGTGGCACCTCCTTATCCATGCCTGTATTACTTTAACAGCTTCCTTATCTGCTTATCCGTTGCCTCCGGATACATCTCATGCATATAATCTACAATCTGCTTCCATGAATCCTGCGGACTATCCTTATAACAGGAAGTCACATAATCGTATCCATAGATATGCTCAATAGATGAATACACTGCCACATCCCATCCATATTCAATACCTCTCTTATTCACTCTCTTCTTAAAATCGCAGTTGCACAGATAGGTCTGCATCATAAGATTCGTTATAGCACCATCAAATCCCTTTTCTCCATCCTTACCAAATCCAGCTTGTTTTTTCAATTCATTTGAATAAATCTCTGAATCAGCATTATCTTCCATAAAATTGACCATTATCTTTTTATGCTTATTAGGCGCTTTTCCATCATCATATAATGCATCAAAATCATATCCATCCCGGCGATAATTAGCAAATACAGGAAGCCACTTTTTTGATATAAATCCTGCCTTCTTATCAAAGAACTTTCCATAGACGATATCATGCCGTCTTGCTATAATAGCCCACCACCTCCACGGATCAATCTCCGGATTATCACTCCACCAGTACTCTGGAACAGTTCTTTCTTCAAGTGAAAACCCATCTATGTCATTCTTAAATAATGGTAAAAATCCAAATTCATTTATATACTTGATTGCTTCATCTACAGAATGGATGCAATCCGGGTTGTCCCACTTCATGCCATGCATAATCCATTCACCTGATTCGTTTCCCATAATACACACCTCTATGTGAACACTATTACAGTAATACTACTCCCAACAGCAAGCTTATAAGCATAATGATGTATCCAATTATTAATATCATTATCCAGCATGTATTGACAAAACTCATATTTTATGTTCCTGCCCCTCGATTTCCTTTTGAATCCATGTCATAATTACATCTACAAGATAATCCTGCTGCACCTGACTCAATTCCTTGCCCGGCTGCATTTTATGCCACTTTCGGATGCACTCCCTGCAGCATGTAGCTGTTGCATGCTGAGCGATAAATACCGGATGACCCTTCATTGGTGTCTGCTTGCCATCATTTGCTATATATGCCGGAGCTTCTCTCTTTGCAATAAAATCCTTTGCATGTTGTCTGATTGTGTCCAACCCTTTTTCATTTATGTAATCAATATCTTTCTGCTTCAGATGGAAACTGCTTCGGAATCTGGAATTATCCAGCCGCTCAAATAACTGCCTGTACCATTCATCCTTAGTCATTAAAACTTCACCACTCGTTCCATAAAAATCACCTATTATTATCTATCAATAATAGGATTATACCACCATTTACCCCTATTCAACAAACACAATACCATAGATTTTCTCAGACAAGAAAACCAATTTTACAGATTTTGACAACCATTTCCCTATATTACACAATGCTTGAAAATACCGGGTGGAAAAATAAAAAGCAGTAATGAATTTTCTTAATCATTACTGCTTCAAACAACTGTTCTCAGGGGGAATCGACCCCCAAATTAGCGCTTAGGAGGTTCCTCTTCTGCCTGAAACCATTGTCATTAAATTTTATTTAAAGTCATTCAAAGCCTTGAATTTACTGACTTTGATGTAAGAATCTGTAAAGATAAGAAAACCTGTTTTATCCTGAAAAAATCTGGTTTGGGTGGAAATCCACCCTATATCCACCATAAGGGTTTTGTTATACTGTTCTTTCAGGTGCATAATCTGCCACCATTGTTTTTTTCATATCCAGTAATGATTATCTAGTTTTCTTATTAGATTTGATTTCATTATAACGCAAATATGGTCATATGTCGATATTAAATTGACCGTATAATGCTTATCCAAAAATGAAATTTTAAATTCCACCACCACATTTGGTGGTGGAATTTACTCCCGCACAGTAAAGGTTTACTCTTTCATATAAAAATGGTAAGGTTATCTTTCTTTCTGACAGCAGTAGAAAGAAG
>ENA-OQKW01000028-OQKW01000028.1-human-gut-metagenome-genome-assembly--contig:-NODE-28-length-41205-cov-6.471299_pt1 | contig 41205 bp, 26 predicted proteins | sample MGYA00242657_ERZ504815 | MGnify/ENA primary metagenome ERZ504815 (study PRJEB26092, sample SAMD00036404) | human gut metagenome | host: Homo sapiens | study: EMG produced TPA metagenomics assembly of... | reverse complement strand
ATCTGTTATTTTCTTTTTTTCATATAATACCATCCAATTCCTAAGATCAGAAAAAATGGAGAATACTGAATCGTAAAAATATTAGGTAAAAATACATTTATTACTGAACCACTAGTCCCTATTATAAGACTTCCTATCCCTACTAAAATAGGTATAAGCATTAAAACTATATGCCTTATAATATGTTCTTTCTTTATAATCATATCAATCAAGTAAATATAAATTGCTGTAAAAAAGCCATTCTGGAATTACATTAAATGAGATCTCCGAATGTTAATAAATACGATAAAACAATTTCAAGAATGCAAATACATATATGATATTTATACAATCTGAAAATATAACTTTTTTTATCTGATGAATACCGCATAGCCTGTATCACAGCAAAAAGAAATAACGGTGCTGCAATTCGACCCACAATTCTAAAAATACTAACATTTACCGTAGTGTTTGCAAATACATATAAAATACAAATGATCAATGGTCATACATACTAATCCTATTATTTTAAGCATTGTATTACTTAAATTAAAAAATATATTGTTCTTAATCCTTTCCATAAATCCCCCTATAAATTCAAAAGTGTAAAAGCCCTTCTATCAATTGCATAGAAGGGCTTTTACAAAACATTAGCCAAAATAACCTGAAATAGAATAACGGTTACCTATAGGGCTGCTATTAAAACGAAAATAAAATTTATCACTATTGCTGTATCCGCCAAGATCATCAGCTGTAATCGTATGTGATTTACTACCACCCGCACTAATTGTCCAACTACTTACAACCGTTTGAACAATAGTTCCTTTATGTACCAAATCGACCTTTACTTTATTACTTGAGCCTGCAGAAAAACTAAATTTTTTACCTTTAACGCTCGTAAAATAATAATTTGTATATAATGTTGAATAATTACTACTACCATCTACATAATATTTTCCATCACTCCAAGACCATTTTGATGTTGGTTCTTGAGTTGTTCTGGCAACAGGTACAAATTTAAATTCTTCATGTCCGTTAACATCGCCTGTAAAGCGCACTTCCGGAACACCTTTATCCGCTTCTTGAGTCATCTCTTTATCTGTTTGTGCAAAAACAATCGACGACGGAACACAAAGGCATACCATAACCATAAATGTGAATAATAAACGTTTAAAACTCATTCTTTTGTTTCTCATGTAATTCCTCCCTTATTAGAAATATTATCTTTTTTGCTCCGACTTCCGAATATCTTTCCCATTGGATTCACCCCCTTTGTTTTCTCTTTTAATCATAATACGAATACCCTCCCATAATAGTGACATTAATTTACAAATTTTGATAAAAAAATAATATTTTCTGAAAACACAAAGTATTAGCTAAATTAAAAAAGTGCAGGAAAGACTACCTACATAACAATCTTTCATCAACCTAAATATAAAACTTCGAATCTATAATTCAAATCCATTAATAAAAGAACTATCTTTTCTTGCGTTCTATATCTTCTTCCATTACCTGCTGCATATCTTTCTGTCCACTACGTCTTGCAATTTCTTCCTTTTTCTCATTCAGTTTTACAAGGACAGATTCTTTTGGACGGTTTTTTTTATCTTTTAGTGCTGCATTATTTTTAAGTCCATCAATCATATTGTAATTTGCTTCCTCTGTGATTTCCGCACTTCGCAGATATTCCCCATTCTCCATGTACTTCTGCCAGTTATCCAGTTTCGGTTTATAGCCTTCTATCTGCTCCTGCACTGGCGGATGCAGAGAATCAAGAATCTTCTGTTTTACTACATCATCAAATCCATTATAAGTACCGTCTACAAGCACATTTCCTTTCTGATCTAAGACTACATACGCAACATCTTTCCCATACTGCTCATGTTCCATAAGGAAATAATTCTTACCTTCCACCAGCAGATAATCTATTACTTCCCATGTTCCGTCTTTTCCAGCTATTTCATAGCCCACTGTATCTTTTGCAAGGCCACCGCCTTCTGAAGATGTGCCTTTCATAAAATCAGAAATTTCTATAAAAGTATCTTTGTTTACATAGTAAATGGTCATAACACCCTTATCATTAAGGATCAGCACATCACTGGTACTGACTGCATGGCCTTTATAATTGTGCGGCTGTTTCTTCTCCAGCTCCTTTTTTATCTGCTCCGGTGTTTCTCCCGGCTTCATTGTTCCGAGATACACCTGTTCATAATTTTCCATCTGCACAGGAATCTGATCCTTTGCAAGTTCCTCATAGGTTCGGAAAAGAAGATTTCTCAGTTCCGGCTCCTTTTTTAACTGGTAAACTGCAAACTGACTTGTACTCATTCTCCATCCACCTCCAGATCTACTTTATAAATTTCTACCGTTTTCTGCAATTCTTTATACCCCTCATCGCTAAGATAATAGAGCTTCTGAATCGTTGTGAAAATCAGCAGCTTCATATCTTCGTCCAGATAGGAAAAAATCTCATCCATTGCTTCCATTGTCTGTACCCAATTTCCTGCATCAAAAATTGCCACTGCTATATATTCATCTTCCTCAAACCTTACCATCATAATGTTACATCTCCCTTCTTATGTGTCTTGGATTTTTCTTTCGACGTATTCTGCTCCTGCTCTTTTATTTTCGCCTGACGCTCTCTGAGTGCCTGAAGAACGGATTCTTTTCTGCTCTTTGGTTGCGGAACGTTTTCTTTTTGTATAGGCTTCTCCTCTATTTTCGTAAGCTCCTGCTTTTGGGCAAAATATTTTTCCACATCATCCATTGCTTTCTGTACTAATGGACTTTCCTTATAATGCTGAATCATATCCACATCTTCCCGGTCAACTTTTCCCAGTCGCATAAAATCATACGGTCCGTCATAATCACTTCCATCATGCAGTTCAAATCCAACACCTTTTATTCCATTCATGCGATCTGCAGGAATCGTTTCATAAATGCGTAATGCTTCTTCCAGGGTAAGGTTCTCATGATACTCACCCATAACAGGAAATTCCATACACTCCGCAACATAAAAAGTGATCGTGGCTTCTGGCTGTTCCTGCTCTGGTTTCCTGGTAAAAGCAGAGAATGTTTCTGCATTTTCCAGACGTGAGAGTAATGACCGGGCAGTGACTACATCACTGTCTATATCCGATTCTTCCGACACCTCAGTCAGCCAGTCTTTTAAACCTGCTGTATCCTTGTTCAAAATATCCTCTGTAATTTTCTCGACTTGTTCTTCCCTATTTTCAACACTATCTTTATATTCATAAGTATCATACTCATAACTAAAATTATCCAAGTCCACTGCGAGTTTCTTGATTTCCTGCTGATCAAGATAGGCTTCGGATTCCTTTATATATTCTGCTAGGGTAATCCTTTCTTCTGAGATTGGGTTAATGTCTATTTTAATGCCTGCTATTGCCATACCATAGGAATTCAATTCGTTAAAAAAACTATCCTCCCGAATATTTCCCCGATAAGAAAGCACCACATCAAGATCAGAATCTGCACGATACAGGTCATCTCTGCTTCTGGAACCATGTATTCTCGCCCCAATCAATGTAACTTCATTTTCCAGTCCCATTTCTTCCAGAACAGCTCTTGCATGAAATAAAACTTCATATTCAATTTCTGCCCTGCCCATTCCATTCAATGCTGTTTCACATCTGCCAAGTTCCGAAGTGAATCGAACATCTCCACTAGCCAGCACTTCTTTAGAATGACTGATTACCTTATCCCGAAACTCCCTGTCATCAACTTTTACACATTCAACATCTTCCAAACCTTCATTTTTCAGGCTGGCATACATTGCTTTCTGAATAGAATCTTCTGGATTTCCACAGGCATCTCCTGAAATTTCATGAAGTTTCTGATCATACACCAGGTATTTATAGCCTTCCTCAGTCGGTTGCACTGTTAAATACATACCAGACATTTTAAATTGTACGGTTATTCCCTCATAATTTTTTAATGCCGCTTCCCTGTCATAACCATCAAAAAAAGCCTTTGGACAATTACGTTCAAACTGTATCTTCTCCATTCTCTCTTCTTCTGCATATTCAATTTCTGCATACAATTCTTCATAATCCATCACATTTGCATCTTCTAGGGGCAATCCTTCTTCCTCTAAAATGTTCTCCATTGCTTCTGAAATAGAAATATCCGGATTATCGTAGACACCACCATCCAGTTCCAGATAGTCCTTATCATAAAATGTATAATCATAACCATCTTCTGCTGTCTGGATTGTAAAATACTGCTCTCCAATCTGGTATGCTATCTCTGTATCATGCACTTCCAGACTATTTCCTATATCTTTAAAAGTATTGTATATCTGCGGATTCAGCCATCCTTCCACTTTCTGACAATCATAGATCAGCGTATCTACTCCATTCTTACACTGGATAAAATCAAGACTGCCTCGCAGCGGTGCTGTATTCTCAATTCCAAGAGCTTTCATTTTATGGTTAGGCAGAGAGTAATATGCTCCAAGGGCAGCCCCAAGATCCTTATATCGCTCAATCTTCATCCCACCTTTTGCTGCTAAATCTTCGATCACATAATATTGGTCAATATAATGATTTTCTGGCATTTTCAGGTCAATGCCATTATTTTCTCTGACTTTATGTATCTCGAAAAAACTGAATTTCTGTTCTTCCCCCTGCAGATTCTGTCCGGTCAGTGTCGGCTCCCATGTGTCCGTACTGATTGGCTGCTGTTCCATGATTTTCATAACTGTTCCGTCTGCTAAGATAACTGTTGCCTGTTCTGGAATATCCATCAGGTCATATACCGTTGCACCATTTTCTTCCAGATATTCTGAAATAGCTTCCCTGGCTCTTTCATCAAATCCATGCCAGATGTCCTCTGCCACCAGTGTTCCATTTTCCGATACGATAATATTGGCTACGTCCTGACCGTATTCCTCACTCCTCATCTGGAAGAATCGCTCCCCATGATACGTTTTCATATCCATCGCATACCAGGTGCCTGTATGTCCGTCTGCTTCATACCCTCTTGTAGTTTCAGTGATATGCTGATTTTTCACACCAAGCACCTCTTCCAGTTTCCGGGTACGGATTTCGTTTCTTGCCATGTCAATGAAACCATTCAGGACTGTCGGATGGCTGCCCACAATATAGTCCCTGTTCAGATCCATTCCCCGGCTGATATTTTCTGGAACATCAATGCCATCTGCCCACCGTTTATTGCCATCAGAAAATCTTCCATCATAGGAAAGCTGTTTCAATGTATTTGCCAGAACAAAGGCAACCCGTTCTTCCCCATATTTTTCAACCACGCCTACTGCAGCATCTGGATTCAAACGCATACCGTCGAATCCCTCCGAGATTGCCTGTTCGATTGAATTTTTACAGTCAATGTTCAGTTTTCTGGAATCCAGGTAAGCATCTACATTTCTCTCCTGCATAGCCTTTTCCAAAGTTCCCATATAAACTTCCGGATATGCTTTTACCGGATTGGCATTTAACATTTCAGCTCTCTGTGTCACAAAGTCCGGCAATTCTGTAAATCCAAAAGAATCCACATAGTATGCGGTTAATCTGCCGCCCCGGTTCATAATGATCACATCACTGACTGACATAGAATGCCCGGTAAAATCGTTTGGTCGTTCTATATTAAATCGCTCAAAGAGGTCGTCCAGTGTCGTAGCATCTCTCAGTCTTTCGCTGTAAACCATCTGGTAATCTTTGCCATCTACGGTAAATCCCATTTCCTTTGCTGCTTCCAGGCTTAAAAACTGATACCCTCTTTCTTCCTGTCCACTGTTGATCTGATAAATACCGTAGCGGTTCCCATCACTTTCCAGAAGAAGCGTTTCCTTAATTTTTGACTTTTCTTCCGGTGTCATAACACTTTCCTGACTTTTCTTATAATTTTCCCATTCAAATTTCGTCACTCCGAATAACCCGTCATGCCGTAAAATATCCAGTTCCAGATTCATAACTCTCTGTGACTGCTCCTGACCGCTAACTGCTCCGGTCAGTCCGTAAACCGTTACTCCCTCATGGTGCAGTTCCACTGCCCGTTCCCTGGTAAGCGGAAGCATACTTTCTGAATAAAATCCGGCTTCATGCAATTCTGATAAGCCGATCATCGAATCCGGCAGACTGTCAATCTGTTCCTCCGCTTCTCCAATCAGTTTTAATACCTCTTCTCTGTTTTCATCCAGAATAGATTCTGCAAGATTCTCTGCCAGTTTTTCTGTTGCTTCCCTGTCATCCAGTTTATAGGCAAAATTCACAATAAGGTTTCTCTGGTCATTGCTGAAAATCGTCCGTTCCTGTTCCAGACGGTTGATGGTCTGCTCCGCATACTGCATGGCACTCAGTTCTTCTGTCTGCTCCACAACGGCTGCTTCCTGCTCCGGTCTTTCTATCTGAAGTTCTTTAAGCCTTTCCTCAATCTGTCCGATCATATCAGCAGAAGTCTTACGGATGATGTCCATAGAAGCACGAAGCTCTTTCATATTTTTACCGGAAGACCAACTCGCAATATAGGAAAAAGAATACTCCGATGTGTTCAGTCCAAAATAGGTTGCACACCACATAGGCAACACTTTCTGCCTGAAATGGATACATTAGCATTTGAGGCTTTATACTCAGCATTCCAAAATGTTAATCATTTTAAAGAATGCTGAGAAATAAGACGTTTTTCTACTAAAAGATGAGCATTATTCGTTAGCGCAATCCACAAAGTCTTGCCATTTCATCTTCGTTGTCTTCCCACATTGGTGCTTCATCAGATACAGGTGTTGGAACAGATTCCATTGCGTCTCTAAGCTGTTCAACAGATGGCTTTGCATAGTAGCTTTTGGTTGTATCAGTTCTGGCATGTCCTAACACTGTAGAAACCAGCTCAATGGCGATTCCATCCTGATAAAGATTTGTGGCTCTGGTTCGGCGGAACATGTGACAGTGAACCGAATCCGGAAGACTAAACCCTTTTTCACTGACCAGAGCTGCATATTTTTTTATAATCCGCTGGACATTTCCAACGGACATCCTGTCTGTTACACCTTTTATTGTTGTGGAAAATAAGTATGCTTCTTTGGAAGAATTACTGTGATATACACGTATATATTCCCTAAGGTGTTCGACTGCTTTAGCTGTTAATTGTATGGTTCTTTCTTTATTACCTTTGCCGGTTATGAAAATATTTGGATATCTTGTTTCTGCCGTGATATCACATAAGCGGATGTTAAGCAGCTCACTGACTCTTACGGCTGTATCGTAGAGGAGAATCAAAATAGCACGGTCTCGTACACCGAATTTCGTATTCGGCGGTGCAGACAGTATTGCAGCAAGTGCATCATCGGACAGAATAGGTTTTTCCTTTTTAATGGTTTTGCATGGTGAGATCTGACTGATCGCCAGGGAAACTGACTGGACTGATATGTCCATATCCGAGGCATAGTTCAGATAGGCACGGATAGCCGCGACTCTTACATTTACAGTTGATGGCTGGCTGCCATTTGCAAGCAGATATTCTCTGAAATTATAAATACATTCTTTGGTACAATCAGAAAACTGAAAGGTGCTTATGGATTTACCTAATTCACCTACAAGGTAGTTTTTAAATATTGTAAGGGAATCTCTGTAGGATTCTGCTGTAGCCTGACTGCGTCCGACCTGCTTTACCAAATAAACATTTAGAAAATTCCATGTGTGAGAAAAGAACAGCTGGTCAGTCGATATCTTTGCTGATTTATTCTTCATAGGGAATCACCTCCGGAATGACCTTTCCAGACACTGAATCTTTCTCTCGGATAGTATCAAATGCCTTTCCTGCAAGATGATAGTAATAATACGTTTCATCAGGACTTTTGTGTCCAAGGTATCTGCTTAAATATGGGAGCATAGTGTTTGTATCAATTCCCTGATGCATCCACTCATTAAATCTCTCCACTACAAAAGCATGGCGTAAACAGTGGGGTGTCGGATGTTTATCAACTGTCCTGGCAACCGGAAGCATGGCCCAATGGCGGTTAAAACTTGATTCTACTCCAGAGCACGAAACAGGCTTATGTGGATCTTTTCCCGGAAAAGCCCAGTCAATTCCGGGGAAAAGCATTTCCTGACGTTCTTTATAGTTTTTAAGTACCGGAAGGCTATCCTGCGGAAGATATACAAGGCGATCTTTGTTACCCTTTGAGCCAAGGACAGTAAGGATTCCTTTATCCAGGTCTATGTGCTCCCATTTTAGCAATCGCCCTTCTGACAGACGCAGACCGCAGCAAAAATATAGGAGAAAAAGAATCTTGCACTCTCTATCGAGTCTAAATTGCTCTGAATTATGAGACGTGCGGATATCCATTTTCTGTAGCAGTTCCTTAACTTCCTCTTTTGATGGAATGTAAAGAACCGGACGGTAAGCCTTGCAGAAAAAATTAGGAATGTATGCTTCCTGACCAAGGGAAAGGATATATTCACTCAGCACCTTCACCATCGACATACAGCGATTATGATAGGCATCTCCTTCGCCCGGTCTGGCTTCTGACCATTTGGCTGCCATTTCATAGGTGACTGTTGTCAGTTCCGGATAATTCTGTACGCAAAAGGTATCAAAGCGTTTTAATAGCTTTTCTTCGGAATTATAGGCATATCCATCAGCTCGTTTTTGCTGTATAAGTCCTTCGATATGATGTGCCAGACCGCTCTCAAAAATGTATGTCATGATAAAACACCTCCAAATTCCAGAGGGCAGAGCCTCATTTTATCTTCGTCACGTTCAAGATATACCTCTGCTGTTTCCTGACGTGCATGTCCGAGAGCATTGGAAATATCATCAAGTTTGTTGTCTGCCCGAAGCATTCTTGTGGCAAATGTTTTTCGTGTCATATGAAAGCCCTGACCAGCAGATAATTCAAATCCATATTCAGCAAGTATTCTTTTTAAAGCTCCACGGCACGCCGTTGTAACTTTAAGCGGAATATATGGTGCCTGATGGCGGATAAATATATAACCGTTGCCTGTGACAGCCGATTCCGGACGTCCATTCATGATGTATTTATATACTGAATTACCTACATCCGTTGGGACTGGAAGCGTTATTGCTTTGCTTGTTTTCTGCTGAATGAAGGAAACAGTTTTGTTTTTCCAGTCAAAATCATTTACCTGAAGCTTTAGGATGTCTGCTCCCCTGATACCCATTCGAAGTCCAAGCATGACCATGGCTGTGTCCCTGAGCTCCATGGGAGTAGAAGCTTTCTCACGATATTCATATATTTTCTCGACCATAGCATCGCTCAGAACATCAACTATGCTGCGATGAGGCGCACAGCTTGCAGATACTGCAAAAGCAAGTGTTGGTGAAATCAGATCCTGGTCAGCCATGTACCGTAGAAGCTGACGAAGCTTGGTTCCATATGCATTTTTACTTTCCGGGGTCGAGTGGACATCATGGTTATGAAATGCTTTAACCACATCGGGTGTTATGGAGACTGGATTATCTATTCCATTATCTTCAAGATATTTGAAGAAACTGCATCCGGCTGCCCTGCACATGGTAAGTGTCTTATCGGTCATTCCATCCCGCCTGCGGCTTTCTATGAAACCATCAAGGATGCTTTTGCTCCATGATGGAAGATAATCAGATGCACGCATCGGCTCAGCGATTATATTGGATTCCATTATGCCCTGGAGATACTTTTCAAACATTCTGATAGTGTGTGAACGATGAGCTGATCCGGAACTGCTGGCTTTGATCTGATTCGGGCAATCCGGGAGTATATCTATCCATGATGTCACAGTTTCTGCCGAGTGTTCCAGATGGTTAAGTTCCAGGAACATGAAATACCATGTGAAATCATTGCGATAAACAGCTTTTGATGATTTCATGTATTTCCAATCGTCCAAAGCGTCAAGATATTCATCAGCTTTAAGAGCGAGAGGTATACTCGGATGAAATGCGGTACCTGTTTTAGAAAGTCTCATCTCAAGCAGTATTTCAACATTCTCACCAAAAAGAACCCGCTGGTAACACTCTGGCACATCACCTCTGCGGTGAAGATATTTCATAAGTGCTGTCATGGCACATACGGCGTTCTGACGTCTGGCAAGAGATTTACAGGATTTGCAGTAAGTATTCCAGTATTCGATAAGAGTATCTATGGTTATTGCTTCCGGCTCTGTAACTCCCAGGGAAGTAGCAAGCCTGAAGAACTCCTTGATGGCAACAGAATACGTATGGTAATAGCAGGGATTCTGTGTGGTCGCATAGTATTCTTCCAGCTCATATGTCAGGCGGAAAAAGGATTCCGATATTCCGCTCCGGCAGAAAAAACTGTCTTCTGAGCGGCAGAAAGAACTTTTGATATCTCCAAAGAGCAGGTAATGCTCGAGGCGGAACAGGGCATTTCTATATTGAGAACACGTCTCATAGGAAATTTCCCGTTTTTTAATCTCAAGCCAATCCAGTGCGGCATCCATTGAAAAAGGAATGCCCTTATCCATCAGGTACTTGAAGAGTGTAGCATAACAGGTTCTGTGCATGTCTATATTTTTACATGCACTGTCTGGCTGTTTCATCATATTGAGAACTGATGAAACAGCATCTAAATAGTTTATTTGCATATCAAATGTGCTCCTTTCCGGTTTCCCATTCGAGGGGAAAACCTGATAATAGCGTATCTGATAATGCTCATCTTTTTTACAAGAAAGTGAGGATTTATGGAAAATAATTTAAAAGATCAACATTATAAAAATATGGATATAATGCTTCCACTTCCCTTGTAAGCTGATCTTTTATAATGCCTTCCGCTTCCATCAGATCACGATCATGCAATACTGCATGTGCGGTTTCATGCACCGCTGTTTTCATGGTCTGTGCCTCACTCATGCCGAGCTGGATCGCAATATATTTATCGACAAGCTGATAAAAGCCTTTTGCTTCCCCGTCAATCTCAAGAAAGCGGATGGGAACCGGGGCAACTGTTTTTAATGCTTCCATAAAATCATGGTAGATCAGAACATCCCCCTCCAGTTCCGGTACCTCAAACTCTGGAATCGGTTCTCCTGTAGTCTGGCTGACATCAAAGACTGTCGTAACCCGGAATCTTGTAATGACACGCTCTACCACTTCTGTTTCCGGCTGTCCATCTTCCCCGATCACAATCTCGCCGGTTTCCGGATCAGTCTTTTCAATCTCCTGTTTCTCTTTATACGGAGCCGGGGCAATGATCTGGATGCCTTTTTCCCCTCTTTTTACCTGTCGGTTGAATTTCTTCTGCCATGCCTGATACCCCGCTACCAGTGTTGCTTCCGGTTTCTGCATGGCGATCAACAATGTATTATTAAAACTGTAATTATGAAACTTTGCCATTGTGTTCAGATATTCGGCATATTTTTCTGATGTGAATATTTCTGCAACGCCCTGTTCCAACTGCTCTGTAATCTGCTTTAACTGCTCTTCTCTGTTTGCCATAATCAAATCCTCCATAGAAAAATCCCGCCAAAGCTCTGGTCACTCTGACGGGATACCCTTTATAACTCCTGTTCGTGTTTCTTTTTTGGTTTCTGCTGTGTTTCGCTTGTCTGCTCCTGCTGTTTCTGTTCTTTCAGTCTTTCCAGAATAGACGTTTTATGAACACTGTCAGCGATTCTGTCCTGACGTTCCTCTGGTACATTTACTTCCGGGTTTTCCCCGATTCCCTCGTCTGCCAGAAGATTTTCTCCCCCTTTCTCATCCATGTTGAGCATGGCATTTAATTCTGCCAGACGTTCCATTTTTTCACTCAGTTCCGCTTCTTTCGGAAATGGCTTCTGCACCTCTTCCTGTGCGGTCTTTAACTGCTGTTGTACCGTTTCCAGATTCTGCTCAGTATCTGCCAGCTTTTTCCCGATTGCCGAAAGTGCATTATGAATCCTCTGGATATTGCCCAGAGTATCCTTTCCGAACTCAATCTTATAAGAACATTTTCCCTTGATCGTCATGGTATAGGTATTTGACAGGAAATTGTATTCTGAAGAAAGTGCAAAGCCATGATATTCCCCGATCTGCCCGGCTGACTTTACGGACTTCAAACCGGATGCTGCTGAAAGAAGTGCAACTCCCGCTTCTTTTTTATCGGTATACAGCTTTCCACCAACTGTCATTGCAAAATGGTCATTATCCTGTAAATCTATTCCTTTTACTACATCTGCATCCACACGCATACCGGCAATCTTCTCTTTTAATGCTGTAATCTGTACCGGATACCTCTTTGCAATATCCGATTCCAGACGATAGATCTGACTGGTATGGTTTGCTTTCAGAAGTTTCAGTTTACTTACCTGCACATCCAGATCCATTTTTTCCTTGATGTATTCGTTTCCTGTTGCCAGTGCTTTAATCTCTGCATAGGACAGAGCTGTATCATCCACATCCTCACAGGCACGAACCGGGGATTTACTGGTCATGATCTGCGAAATAAACTTCTGCTTGTTTTCCAGAATCTGCCACATGTACGAATCGAATGTATTCTCTGTTACATATCGGAAGATTTTTACCTTGTCATTCTGGTTTCCCTGTCTGAGAATACGTCCCTCCTGCTGTTCCAGGTCAGACGGTTTCCAGGGGCAGTCCAGATGATGCAGTGCAAGTAGTCTGTCCTGGACGTTGGTACCAGCACCGAGTTTTGGAGTGGAACCCATCAGGATTCTTACCTGCCCTGCCCGCACCTTTGCAAACAGTTCTGCCTTTTTTACTTCCGTATTATACTCATGGATAAATGCGATCTGGTCTTTCGGGATTCCCCGTTCTACCAGCTTGTTCCTCACATCATCATAAACATTGAACGTTCCGTCAGTTTTCGGTGTGCTGAGGTCACAGAAAATCAACTGGGTAGCCTGTGTATCTTTTCCGTCCTCCCATACCTGGAAAGCATTCTCCACACAGGCATTTACCTTACTTTCCCCTGCATCCGGCAGCATATCATTTAACAACCTCTGGTCTAATGCACATTTTCTTCCATCGTTGGTGTCGGGTAGGATACCGGCGAGGTAGCAATAGCTCCTTTTCCGTTATCCCCCCTCAGAACCGGACGTGATACTTTCGCATCATCCGGCTCCCCAGTAATTCCATTTCAAGAACTTTTGGTTATATTACCATTGTGGATTGCTACATGGCATTCCCGACATACCACAAGCGTTTTTCTTTTTCTGGCAGACATTATCTGTACCCATTTAGGTACTTCTGCCTGTCCTTTCTTCTTTAAATCTGCAAGTTTTCTTATATGGTGTACCTCTATATTTTCAGTACTTCCACATAATTCACACTTCTCTGCCAACAGTCTTTTAACTAATTCTGTTCGCCCACCATATACCTTGTATGGTATATCTTCTATAACAGCTTTTCGTTTATGCACAAGAGAAATTCCTCCCCATGTCGCAACTAATGGCTTTTTATTAGGACGTTCTACTACAACTTGCAGACACGGTACTGTTTTTCCACTTGTACTTGTTGTAGTTGTTTTGTACTTAGCCTTTTGCTTATTGATAGATGACCTGTGTTTACACGCAAGAGTTTTCAATAATGAAGTTTCCATATACCAGTACAACTTCGAGAACCAAGACAAATTTTGTGCGAGAATATAATACTGCACCAGTCCTCTGTACTCTTGCTGATATGTCTGTACAATAGAAAAATCATCATCTTGCAGAAGATTATTCCTGTGAGTTGCTTTTCCACGTTTCATATATTTCTTGCATTTTTCTTCAATTACTTTTGCAGGAACTAATAGTGCGATTGCTCCATTTGCTCCTCTGCGCCCCTTTGGGTCAATATAGTCATTGACCCTTTGTGCTTTGATTTCATATCCAAGAAACTTTGCCGCCTGACTGCCTGCATTTGTTATTAGAGTCTTTTCTTCTGACATTATCAGATTTAATTTCTCTTTTAGAAATCTTCCTATTTCTGCTTTTATTTCTTCTGCATCTGCTTTAGAGCCAGTGAATCCAAGTAGAAAATCATCCGCATATCTCACATAGCGCAATCTGCGATAATTCTCATCTTGCGTATTAACAGAAGGTATTTTTCTGCGTTCAACCACAAACTGATGGGCTGTCTTTGCATCTCCCTCCTTTCTGAGTTTTTGGATTTCAGCGGTCAACTTGTTGTATTCTGGATTAGATTTCTGCCTTTTTCCTTTTGTGTATTTGGGGATTAAGACTTCTTCAATCCAATTATCAAATTCGTTGAGAAAAATATTAGCCAGTATCGGACTGATAACTCCGCCCTGAGGCACACCGCTGATTGTCTGATTGAATTTCCATTCTTCCAAGTATCCAGCTTCTAACATATTCGATACCAGACGGATAAATCTTCCATCATGGATATTTCTTGCAAGTATTTCCAGTAAAATTTTATGGTCGATTGTATCAAAGTATTGAGAAATATCTCCTTCAATAAACCAACGAGTTCCTTTCCATACCTGTATTTCTTGTAGTGCTGTATGACACCCTCTGTTTGGACGAAAACCATGGGAATGTTCGCTAAACTGTGGTTCATAATACGCTTCTAAAATCTGGCGCATTACTTCCTGCAACACTTTATCTCCCCATACGGGAATCCCCAGCGGACGTTTTTTACCGTTTTTCTTTTTGATATATTCCCGTCTTGCTGGTTTCCATTGATATTTCTCCTCACGGAGTATTTCAATCATTCTGTCTATTTTCTGAATGGACATTCCATCTACCGTTTCATCTGTAACACCCTTTGTCATTGCTCCGTTATTCGGGTATAACTTAGCGTAGGCATTCAGATACAATTCACGGTTAAATAAGAGCTTGTAAACTCTTTCAATAGGTTTCTTTTGTTTTCCACGTTCTTGAATGACCGTTAAAATAGTTTTGGCTGTACGCATCTCACGCACCTACTCCTTTCTAACTAATCGAAATTACCTGTCACCCTTCGCCATGTACAAGGCTTTCCCTTGCTCGGACTACTATGGTGACTCCGTTACCATGGGGGTCTCCCCCTTTAGGCAATCCTGCTATTCGTCAAAAGTATACGTATCGAGTATCCCTTAGGTTCCTTGTTCGTCCCTTTATTCGCACTCACTGTGCGCTCTTTCATTGCAAAAAGTTACTCGTCCAAAATCAACAACAACGAGCATACAATGACATCGGTATCAATCGCTTTCCGATGGGCGATGCTTTGCACCAAGTCGGAACTAAGGTTCAGGCAGTATAGCTTTAACCATAGGATACGGAACTTGCGGAGCGTCGAAGTATTGCGATTAACTCCTTATCCGCTTTACCAACATGCGATTGTCCCCTTTGAGTTTCCTCTCCAGGTAGGTTGGTTGTTCCCATTATTTACTTTTAATAATGTCCCCCTGCGGGGGAGATATACTTTTGCGCTTAGCAGCGCACAATCTTGAGCATGTTATCTACCCTTGGATCTACCATACCGCCCCTGACCTGTTCGGCACGTTCCGAAAAGGCTTCCACCATTTCTTTCTGTTCCTCACTCGGCTTTAACACTTCATTGATATATTCTGCTTCCGGTACAGGAAGATTCAGCATATCCGATGTCTGAATATCCGCAGCTTCCTTAAAAATGGAGATCAGCTCTGGAAGATTAAAAAAACGGGCAAACCGTGTTTTCGCACGATAGCCCGTTCCTTCCGGTGATAATTCGATTGCCGTAACTGTTTCTCCAAAAGTTGCTGCCCACGAATCAAAATGTCCCATTCCCATATTCATTAAAGTATCATACTGGAGGTATCTCATAATGGTGTATAATTCAGTCATACTGTTTGATACAGGTGTTCCCGTTGCAAACGTAATTCCCTTTCCTCCGGTAATCTCATCCATGTACCTGCATTTCATAAACATGTCTGAACTTTTTTGTGCATCGGTCTGTGAAATGCCTGCCACATTCCGCATTTTTGTGTATAAAAAAAGGTTCTTGTAAAAATGTGACTCGTCCACAAACAGCCTGTCCACGCCTAATTGCTCAAAAGTCACAACATCATCCTTTCGTGTCTGGTCATTCAGTTTTTCCAGTTTTGCTTTCAGGGTTTTCTTTGTTTTTTCCATCTGTTTGATGGTGTACTGTTCCCCTGTCTGAGCCTTTGCTGATTCAATAGAATAGGTAATATCTGCAATCTGGTCTTCCAATAATGCAATCTGCCTTTCCCTGGAAAGAGGAATTTTCTCGAACTGGCTGTGTCCAATAATGACCGCATCATAATCTCCGGTTGCGATTCTGGAACAGAACCGTTTTCTGTTTGCCGGTTCAAAATCTTTCTTCGTTGCTACCAGAATATTTGCTCCCGGATATAAGCGTAAGAAATCGCTTCCCCACTGTTCCAGCAAATGGTTTGGAACCACATAAAGACTCTTTTGTGCCAGTCCCAGACGTTTACTCTCCATACCGGCTGCGATCATCTGGAACGTCTTGCCTGCACCTACACAGTGTGCGAGCAGGGTATTATTTCCATAAAGGATATGTGCCACTGCATTTTTCTGATGCTCCATCAGCTTAATTTCCGGATTCATTCCGACAAACTGGATATGACTGCCATCATATTCCCTTGGTCTGACACTGTTAAACCGTTCATTATAAATTTTGCAGAGTGTTTCCCGTCGGCTCATATCCTTAAAGATCCACTCTTTAAATTCTTCCCTGATCAGTTCCTGCTTCTGCTGTGCCAGGGTGGTTTCTTTCCGGTTCAGTACCCGGTGTTCCCCATCCGCATCATGTATTGTGTCATAGATTTTTGTGTCACGCAGATTCAGTGCATCCTCTAACAGTCTGTAAGCATTTGCCCTTTGTGTTCCGTAGGTTGCAGTGGAAAGTGGGTTATTGCTGCTGTCCACGTTCTTTCCTTTTACGTTCCACTGCCCGGTCACTTCCGCATACTGTACTTTGATACGCTCATAATTGATATGCTGTCGTGGTGTATGGAATGTTTCTGCCATGAACTCTGTAATGTAGTCCGGAGAAATCCATGTTGCACCAAGCCTTGCTTCAATCTCGGAAGCATCCAGGTCTTTCGGCTGCACCCGTTCCAGTGCCTGCACATTGACCATATATTCCGGATGGTTTTCTGCAAACTGCCTTGCAATGTTCAGCTTCTCCCTGACATTCCCGGAAAGATACTCGTCGGATGGCTCCCATTTATCCGTAAGCGGATTCTTGAAAATAACCCCCGTAAGCTCCTCTGTGACCTCTTCCTCTGTTTTCCCGGTAAGCTCCATCATATAAGGAATATCCACTTTTGCTTTTTCCCCGATAGATACCGCCAGTGCCTCACTTGCCGTATCTACCGATGTTACCGGCTCTGCCCTGCGGATCGTCCTCTTCGTGAATATGTCTGCTTTCCGCTTCAACTCTCCCTTTTCGTCCAGAAATTCAAGGGAAGTCAAAAGGCAATAGCTGCTGTCCATGCTGAACGCTCTTTTATTCGCATTGCTGCTAAGAAGCCCATACTTTGCAGTAAAGCTGTCATAAACCTGATTCAATTCAGCCTGTAAGCTGGCAACCTCTTCATCACTGCATTCTTCCAACTGCCGTTCCAGAAGCCTGTTTGTTGCATCCCGGATGGCAACCATGCCTCTGACACGCTCGCCTGTCACAACGGGAAGTTCCATCTTATTCATAACAGAATTTTCCCTGTAATAAATATCCTCTCCGACAAGTGCAAAGCTAAAATTCTTAATGTTCGGATCTGCTGGTATGGATACCACCTGTTCTTCCAGTTCCGTATCCGAAATCTCCTGCTCTGTAATAGTTCCCTGGATATGCTTTACTGCTTTTTTTAACTGCTCTGCCAGATCTGCTCCCTCTTTTGCCTTTACCGTCACTTCCTGTTTTCCGTACTGGGTACTTTCTGTTGTGAACTCCCCAAGTACCATTTCCGGGTGGTCGGCAAAATAGGAATTGACCATATAGCCTTCCGGTGTAGTTTTTAACTGTACCCAGTCTGGCTCTGTGATTGCAGCCCTGTTCCTTTTTTGAAAAAACAGAATATCCGCAACCACACTGGCATTGGCGTTTCTCTGGAAAGCATTGTTCGGTAAACGGATTGCCCCCAGCAGGTCTGCCCGGTTTGCAAAATACTGTCGGACTTCCGGATTCTGTTTATCCATCGTACCGCTTGATGTGACAACTGCCACCACTCCGCCCGGACGTACCAGGTCTAAGGATTTTGCAATAAAATAATCATGGATCATAAAATGGTATCTGTCATACTTGCGGTCACTGACCTGATATGCCCCAAACGGTACATTTCCGATTACACAGTCAAAAAAGCTGTCTGGGTAACTGGTTTCCTCAAATCCCTGTACTGCAATCCTGTTTTTCTGGTAAAGTTGTTTTGCAATCTGCCCGGAAACCGGATCAAGCTCCACACCATACATATTTGCAGCACTCATGCTTTCCGGTAAAAGTCCCATAAAGTTTCCTACTCCACAGGACGGTTCCAGGATATTTCCCTGTTTCAGTCCCATATTTCCAAGAGCTTCATACATTGCTTTAATAACTGTCGGAGAAGTATAAAAGGCGTTCAGCGTTGATGCCCTTGCTGCACTGTATTCTTCTGGTGTGAGGATTCCTTTTAACTGCGTATATTCCTCTTCCCATGCACTGTTTCTTTCCTCGAAAGCCTGGGGAATGCCGCCCCATCCAACATATCTTGACAACACTTCCTGTTCTTCCGGTGTTGCTAATCTCTGATCCTGTTCCAGTTCTTTCAGCAGCCGGATAGCTTCCATATTTGCTTTAAACTTTGCTTTTGGACCGCCAGAGCCAAGGTCATCGTCCGTAATATGAAAATTATGAGGTTCCTGCTCTACAATCTGTTCTTTTATATCTTCCGGTCCTGTTTCTTCCTCTGTTTTTATTTCCGGTTCTGCTTCTGGTTCACTGATAATTTGCTCCGGTTCCGCATCTTCTATATCTTCTTCTGGTTCGGAAGCACTCACAATATCAAATAAAGACATCTGATATCCATTTAAGCCATCTGCCTGATCTGGTACTTCCTGTGCCGGAAAAATCGTATAGCTGCCCTCTACATACTGATGTACTTCCGTCAAAAGCTGTAATTTCTTCTCATAAGTTTCATTTACTGATTCAAAATCCAATGGCAGCATCGCCAGAGCATCATCCATCGCCTGTAATAATTTCTGCGACTGCTCCGAATCATTCAGCATAACAGGAAGTTCTTTTCTTGCTTCTTCATTAAAGAAATCCTGCTTAAACGGACGCTCGATTTCTTCTGGCAGTCTTGCATAAAAGCTGATCACTTTTCCTGCAATCCGTTCCCTCTCATATTCCGGCATACGGGAATAATCTGCGGAACGTAAGAACTGCTGGTTATCAATCAGGTAGCCGATTCTTTTTGCCACTTTTGCCCAGGGCAGCAACACCGAAGTATCTGGATTCCCATAGTCCCCTCTCTCCAGCTTCAACCCTTTCCCGTCATAATCTGCATGTGAATTATCTGCCCCACATAAAGCATGGCTCTGACCGCCTATCCCATATTTTTCCTTGATAAAATCTGTCCTTGCCTTATCATCTTCATTCAGAAGATAAAAAGAATAGGTATAAAGCCTTCCATCCGAATACGGACCTCCACCGGCAAGAAAAGCATCTATTTCATCTTGGGTAATAAACACCTTATGTTCCTGCCATGCGAATTCATCTCTTGCACTGTATGGAATTACTTCTGCAGCAAATTTCTGAAACTGACCGGATATTCTGACCGGATTATAGGTGCGGAACCGCATAATACTTTTATCTTCCTCATAAGCCATTGCCAGTCCTTCCAGACGCTCATTCAGATCTGTCAACCACTGCGGATCTGTCAGTTTCTCTTCCAGATAATCTGTTATTTCCGGATAAATACTGCGAAGATATGGTAAATCTTCTTCATCAAAAACAAGTTCTGCCACACCCTCTGCCATGTCTGCTTTCATATAGGCAAGTGACTGTGCATGTTCCTTTACTGCATTTTCCCTTGCAACATCCAGTACCGACTGCGGTGCATATTCGCCCTGTTTCAAAAGCTGATGGATACGTCCACTCACATCTTCCCAGGATAAAAACGCTTTATCCAGAATCTGATCGGTAACGGTATGCCCTACTGCAATCTGCAATCCCGTTTCGTCAAACCAGACAGAATATTCCATGCCATTGATTTCAAAACCTTTTCCACCAGTTCCATACTCCCGCTTTACAAACTCCGTATATTCTTCCGGTGTCTGTTCACTCATAAAATTATAGATAATACGAAGCTGGCTTTTACTTCGGTTTCCCCCGGTTCTTAAAACCTCATCAACCACTTCACTTGGAATGGCAATCTCCCCGGCATAGCGGGCAGCTATTCTGTTTTCGATTTCCCTTTTCTGTTCATTTACAGATGGAAGTTCGGGCAAAGATAAAGCAGAGGCAATTTCTTCCTCTGCTTTACTTAACTGATCTTCACTTGTATCTTCAATTAGCTGTATACCAATTCCGACAAGATGCTCTCTTCCGCTGTTGCCGTCAGACTGTTCATATGGGCTGTCCACGCCATCGGGTTCTCCTCTTTCGACGGTGCCGGATTCTTCTCCAAAAGTTTCTCCATCTGTACTTCCAATCTCTTCTGTGCTGTTTTCTCGATTTCTTCCAGATGGCTGTTCAATTTCCCTGTCAGCAACAGACTCTGATACAGGCTGTTCTTGTGTTCTTTCAGAAATGTCCTTCGCAGCATTCCGTATTTCCCAATCTGTGCTTCTGTCTCCTGGATTGTCAGATTCGGAAACAGATAATCCCCTTTGCGATGATATGTCAGTTCCATGCTCATTTCCTCCTTCATTTTCCTGTGGATATTCGTTTTCTATGATTCTGTTGTTATTCTCTTCGCTTTCGCGAATTAACGTGTTAAATTTATTATAATTCCTTTCTTCCGAATTTTCAATACCCTTTTTCATTTCTTCTAATGAAATACGGTGTACAAATCTTCCAATATCCACTAACACAGACTCACTGGCCATGCTCGTTGCATTTCCAATAAATGTCAGCACTGATAAGCTGTTATAATCTGTGATATGTACAAAGTCCATTTCTTCCTGCCGTTCCAACGGATCAAGCCCACATCTGGAAGCCAGCGTATAATAAATGCTGTCTGTCAACAGACTGCGAAATTCGCTGCGGATGGTATCTTCTTCCAGCTCCTCCAGGTACGTTCCTTCTGTCACATACGTCAAGCCATCCAGATATTCATCCAGGTTTTCTTCCACCATGTATTTTGCTGTTGCCATCAGTGCATCAGAAAGATTGCCTGCATCCTTAGCTTCCAGTCCGTAAACTTCTTCTAAATGGTTTAATAAGGCATCTTGTTGTTTCTCCTGTAACTGCCACAAATACGGTGTTCTTCCACCTTTTACCTTATGAGTATCCTGAATATCAAATACATACCGGAGTCTTGTTTTCTGCATAGTTTCATCTAAAAGAGCAATTCCCTTTGCTCCTCGATTTACCCACCGCAGCATTTTTTCATTCCATAATTCCAAAGAAGCACAGGCAGTTGCTTTTGGACGCTGTGCGTGGATCAAAAGCTGATCCATAAATGGATACCGATACAGCCTGGCTGCAGTATCCAGATAATTCATCCAATCTCGCGGTGAACTGCTGATACGGGTTGCATGATATTCTGCAAGTCCCCGTATCTCATCTAAATGAGCCATAACTCATTCCTCCTTCCGTCTGTGCTTTATTTCTTCTTTTTAGGAAACTCAAGACTGAATCTGGCTTTTCCATCTTCCAGCCCTAGTACCAGATCGGCATCAAATTTACTGTCTTTTTCTTGGAATACAGTCCTTTCACATGGGTACGCCCCTTTTTCAGAAGCTCCACCGCCATCTTTTTATCCATCGACTTTTTCATACTTTCCAGAAAGCGGTTCGACTTCCACAGAGCAAACTGACAACTTCTGTCAGAACAGTAATAATTTGTCTTTCCCTCATATACATCGGAACCACATACCGGGCATTTTCCAATCACTTCCCTTGCAGTCTGAAAACGGTTCCGTTCTTCTTCCGGGATCGCCCTGCACAAAGAAAGAATCTCGTTAATCATGGATACAATCCCCTTCATAAATTCATCTTCCTGGATTTTCCCCTTTTCCATCATCAGAAGCTGATTCTCCCATTCTGCTGTCAGGCTTGCAGATTTCAGATTCTCCGGCATTACATGGATCAACTCACATCCTGCCACTGTAGGAAGAATCTGTTTTCCTTTACGTTCTGCGTACCCCGAAGCTACCAGCTTCTCGATGATATTGGCTCTGGTTGCCGGTGTCCCAAGTCCTTTTTTCTCTGTTTCAGAATCAAATTCCTTATTCCCCGCTGTTTCCATTGCAGCAAGCAGGGTATCTTCGGTAAACATCTTCGACGGAGAAGTGTAATGTGTACTCTTCTCTGCTTTCACAGAGGCAAGAGTCATTCCTTCCTCATATCCTTCTGGAAGTTCTGTCTTATGATCCGGTTCATCAGATTTTTTATCCTTTACACAGTATTTCCGAAAGGCTTCTTCCGCTTCTTTGAAGCCCATCTGCACAGGCAGCTTTCCTTTTGCAGTAAATTCATGTTCTTTGCACTGTACGGAAATTTCTGTCTGCTCATAAAGGTACTCTTCCCCTGTTGCCTGAACAAGCTGCTGTCCGATCAGCATCAGCAGATTTTTCTTTCCACTGGAAAGTCCTCCTATGCCTTTCTCCATTGCTTCTTTTGTCGGCAGTATTGCATGATGATCAGATACCTTTGCATTATTAACCACACGATCTATGTTTCCCCCAATCTGTCCAGATTCCAGAAACGGAAGAAAATCTGTCATGCCTTCGGCAAGCATTTTTACCGTTTCTTTCATATCTTCTGTTACATACTGACTGTCTGTTCTCGGATAGGTAACCATCTTTTCTTCGTACAGCTCCTGCAGCATATCCAGTGTCTTCTGGGCAGTGTATCCGAAAAAACGATTTGCTTCCCTCTGCAGACTGGTCAGATCATAAAGTTTTGGTGGGAAAGTCTTTTTCTGTTCTCTTTTTACCCTTGTAACCAGTGCTTCTGTCCCATCACAAAGTTTTCTTAATTCTTCTGCTTCCATTTCTGACGGGATACTCTCTGATGTTACCGTAAGTTTCTCATCTGACAGGGAAACCTTATAGTAGGCTTCTTTCTTGAAATGCTCAATTTTCTCTTTTCTTTCCGTCAGCATGGCAAGCGTTGGTGTCTGCACTCTGCCAACTACCAGACGTTTAAAATATCTGGTTGTGTAAGCTCTCGTTGCATTCATTCCAATCAGCCAGTCCGCCTGTGCCCGGCATACCGCAGCATTACAAAGCCCTGCATATTCTCTCCCATCACTTAATGACTGGAAGCCTTTCTGAATCGCTTCATCTTCCATTGAGCTGATCCACAAACGTTTCACTGGTTTCTGACAACCTGCCAGATCATAAACTCTTTTAAAAATCAGTTCTCCTTCTCTTCCGGCATCACAGCCATTAACCAAGTATGCCACATCTTCCCGATTTATTAGGCTGCATAGCACATCAAACTGCTTCTTTTTATCTTCTGATACCTGTACTTTCCATACTTCCGGGATAATCGGCAAATCCTCAAACTGCCATTTTGCATATTTTTCGTCATAAATTTCCGGTGGTGCATATTCTGCCAGATGTCCCAGACACCAACTGACAATGCAACTGTTCCCCTCCAGATACCCGTCCTCTCTCTGATAAGCAGATAAATTTTTTGCAAGACTCTGTGCGACACTTGGTTTCTCTGCAATCACTAAAAATTTCGCCATGTTTTCCTCCTGTTCCTGTCAAAAAGGCAGTCCATAAAGAACTGCCCTTTCTCCATACCTTATGATTTTTTGTTATTTCTGCTGGTCTTCTGCATTTTCTTCATCTTCATTGATGTAACTGTCATCAGCAAATTCCAGACCTTCCTCTACAATACCGTCCTCTTTTTTCTTTCGGAATTTACTTAAAGCAAAAGCAGCTAAACCGCCGAATACCAGTACAATGCCTCCACCCAGGACTGCAGAATCAAACATTTTATTACCACTGGATTCCGGTTTTACTTCTGTTTCTGGCTGTACGGTAGTTTCCGGTTCTGGTGTTGTGGTTATTTCCGGAAGAACAACTGCAGATTCCTCTTTTTTCTCGGTTTCCTCATTTTCATCTAAGAACTCTGCCAGATCCTGTTCATCTACCAGTGACATCATATACACATTTTCGGAAGTACCGGAACGATCAATAACCATATAAAAGGTATTTCCATTCTTTGTCTGGACAGTCAGAAACTGCTTGGAGCTGTCATTCTCCTTATCATCCACAAGCTGTCCGTTTCCCGGCGTGGAAAATGGTGTTCCCTCTGTGGCAGGCTGCTCCGCCGGCTGTTCTTCTATCACCTGTTCCGCAGTTTCAGTCTGCTCTGCGTTTTCATTTGCCTGTGCAAATGCGGTCACGCTGGCAGAACCAATCAGCATCGTTGCCGACAGCATAATCATTAAAACTTTTTTCATTACTTTATTCTTCATCTTCCAAATCCTCTCTTTCTTCTATCAGTCCGGTTGACATTTCGCTATCCATATTTTCTTCTTTCTTTATACCCGTTTCAGAATTATCCATAGAAAGATTGCCCTCTTCATCAAACTGCATGGTAACTGTTCCGTTCTGAATTCCATCCAGAAAAGTCAGCATCTTTCGGCTATCCATTTTCATGGAACGGATTGCCTTAATGATTTCTGCATCTTCCATCTGCTTTTTCTGGATTCTCAGTTGCCTTACATGCTCCTGCAGTTCCAGAATCTTGTTTTCAGTTTTCTGAATATCATCCAGAACCTTTTTTAATCGCATATTCATCTCTTGTTCGCTCCCTTCTAGTGAATTCTGCCAAATGCCATAAAATGTTGCTGCCAGTAAGAACTTGCAATGCTTGTATATTGAATCGGATTTCCACAATGAATCATCATGTTATTTCCTACATAAATTCCAACATGGCTCGCTCCCGGCGTATCATAAGTTCCCTGGAAAAAGATTAGATCTCCCGGCTTTGCATCAGATGGAGATACATAGGAACAATAAGAACGAAGCCCGTCCGCTGTTGTTCTTCCCACGTTCCATCCATTTCCGCAATTATTGATTACCCAGCATACAAAACCAGAGCAGTCAAAACTGGTAGATGGCGATGCACCGCCCCAGACATACGGATAACCAAGATATTTTTCCGCTTCCCGGATCATCTTGGCAAACTGCGGATCAGAAAGTGCTTCTGCCGGAATATCATATCCAAAACCTGCCCCACCTGTCGGAATTGTGTTAAGGTCAAACAGATAATCACGATTTCCATAGTATTTGTTGTAAGCGTCATACTGCTCCTGTTCCTTATCTGTCATACGGTTTCTTAAAACTGCATCCAGGTTATGGTTCGTAAGTGTTACATCCAGCCGGTTCACTTCTCTTGTTGTCGTTACTTCCACTTCCTGACTTCCATTGCTGTCTGCTATGTATGCTTCCCAGGTCTGATGCCCATGTGCTGACGCAGAAGCGTGATCGCCGTAGAATACATCAAACTGCACACCATACTGTGCAAAATTTCCTGTATCCTCAACTACATACTCCACACCATTCATAATGACATGAGTTCCCATTGGCACAAATGGATTAGAAGCATCCACCGCAATCGTGTGATTCGCCTGTGGATACGCTCCACTTGCAGTCGGGCCTCCACTCCACTGTCCGCAACAAATCGGGCAGTTACAATATCCACTGGTTACAACCTGTCCCAGTGATTCTCCAACTCTGACCGTTTTCTTTTCTGTTACGGTTTCCCGTGTTGAATCCGTATATAAGCCATACTGTTCCTTAAAAATCTTCTGAATCTCATCTGCAACCTCTGCATAGGTAAAACCGCCATACTTGACTGTCAGATAAGAAATAAGCTGATACGGGTTGTGTCCGATCTCATCAATCTGGAACTGGAACTCATCATAGTCGGAATGGTTTGCCTTCATCTGATTGATCTGCTCATTCAGTGCATTTTCCAATGCCACATAAGCATTTTCCGCAGCATAAATATCTTCATCCTCACTGGAATAACTGGTAGAAATAATAGCATTGGAACTGCCCTGGAATAACGCAGCACAGCTTGACAGACTTGTTACCATCAACGCAAACAGCAGAACCAGAACTCCTATGGACAAGAGGATATTTCTGTTCTGTGCCACAATTTCCTTGACCGCAGCTTTGGCTTTTTCTGTAAATCGCTGTGCATTTACAAGCACTGCGTCTTTCACAGCCTTTCCCTGTTTCGCAGCCTGATACTGCTTCTGGTAACGCTTTTTCTGCAATAATTTCTTTAGGGCAGTCTGTTTTTTCTGCTCTGCTTCTTTCTGAACCGCCTTTTTCGCCTCATTGGAAGCACTGGTGCCAAACTGCAAGCGGAATTTTTCTGTTTCTTCCAGAACAGATTCCTTTAACCGATTATTTCTCTGTCGGTTCTCTTTCAATCGTTCCCGAACGTAGATAGACTTTCTTGCAAGACTTTCTCCTGCAAGTTCCATCTGATCTGCCGCATCAAGGGCAGCATTATCATCGGTATCTTCTCTGACCTTTTTCTGACTATAATCAGATACCGTTTCCGAAACGGCGGAAGCTCCCCTTTTTGCCATCCCACTGCCAGGAATCACACCTTTGCTTTCATCTTCAAAGGAAAGCCGGGATTTTGATTTCTTCTGTTCTTTTCGTATCTGTTCCCTTTTTGTCTTGCTTTTGATCTCTTCCCGAAAGTCTTCCATTGATTTTTCATCAACTTCTGCCTTTTCATGGTAGAGTTTCTGCTCTTTTGCTGCATAGGCTGTGACCATCTTTTTCTTTCGGTTTTGCCTGTCCGGTTCTGTTATTTCAGAATCACGTTCAAATTTCCGTTCCGGATGCCCCCGGATACTATCTTTCCGAAGTCTGGAACGTGAAACAGGCGGAGATTTCTCCCCGCCTGCTTTATCATCACTCATTTCTGAGTTTTCCATTTCCTCCGCTTCCGCAATTTCTTCCTGTTCCAGAAAAGCGTGTCTGGACTGCAGTCTGTGTTTTCCTTCTTTCACTCCCTCAACTGTTTCTTCTGCAGTATGAGTTTTTCTGACCTTTCCAAAGTCCAGCTCCTGTTCCCTGTGTCCGGCTGTTTTCTTCTCATCTGTCTCACGTCCGGTAATCCGCTTTTCCTTTTTACTGCGGAGATTTTTTTCCCTGAGTCCATCCCGGCTCATCTTCTGGACAGTCTTGTCCCTTGCTTTATATTCATGCTCCTGCATGGTCATCATCTCCTGATCTATGATAATTTTCCGTTATTTTTCTTTGCAACCAGTACCATACGCCCATTTTTCTGGGAATACTCACAAGTAGACAGTGTAAGTAACTTATCTCTGTATTTTGCTGTTGTTCCTGTTTGATAAAGTGATTTTTCCTTAACGGAAGCAATAAATTTTTTATAATCAGCCACTGTTCCAGCTTTGATAAAACTGTAATAATCAAAATCATTTCCTGTATAAACGGGCGTTGTAAATGCTGCAAATATCTGATACTGTTCATTTCCCCATATCGTGCGGAACAGGATTGTCGGATGTTCTTCGTAAAATCCTTCGTCCTTATATTTCTCAAGGTCAGCAAACATCTTCCCACTGTTCATGTGATGTCCATATATGATCAGATTGTCCGAATCCCCTGGTACACATTCCTCTGCCAGAAATAAACATCCATTTGCAGAATATTCCCCATTGAAATCCCGATGCAGATAATAATTTTTATCTTCGGGCCGGTACATGACCGGATAGTCTATTTGCGTTCCATCAATGGTCAGCCAGCCAATACAATCCGGATTTTCTTCATGCAATGCCAAAATTCCAGCGTCCACCTCTATCAAAGAATCGCCGGAAACATCTTCTTCCGGTTCATCCTCTCTTTTCTGCATTAGCTCCTGCAGTTCCTGCTGTAACTGATTATCCTGTCTTTCCTGCATAAAAATCCCATTAAGAAATACAGACTGATCGTAAGCAATATAACAGATATAGAAAGTAACAATCCTGCCACCCATTTTCTCATGCTCTGCTGTCACCCCTTTAACTATCGTCTCTGCCTTTGATGCCGAGTTTTTCACGCTTCTCTACATCTTCTGGTTTCGATGACATTAACGCATAAAGCATAAGGGTATTATCGAATCTGTCCTTAAATGGAATAATTGTATTTCCATAAAAAATCAGCCCTTCTCCCTCTCCACTGTTTGTTACATAGGAAAGCTGGTGTGTTGAAATATTAAGCTGTTTTGCCAGAATCTGTCGATCCCCGGATGCCTGGTTGAGCATCAGGATAAAGTCCGAGTTTTCAAAGATATTCTCGATTTCCCTTGAAGCAAGCAGATCTTTTACGTTCTGTGTGATACCAGTCGGGATACCGCCCCACTTACGGAATCTCTTCCAGATTTCCACACTGTATGCTGCTGTCTGTTCCTCTTTCAGCAACAGATGAAACTCATCAATATAATATCTGGTGGATTTATGGGCAGAACGGTTGACTGTTACCCTGTTCCAAACCTGATCCTGAACAATCAACATGCCAAGTTTTTTTAGCTGTTTACCAAGGTCTTTAATATCGAAACATACCAGACGATTGTTCAACTCTACATTTGTACGGTGATTAAACACCTTCAGGGAACCATTTACATAGATTTCCAGTGCCGTTGCCAGCCTCTGCGACTCTGCCTCTTCCTGTTTGCGAAGCAGATTATATAAATCTTCCAGGATTGGCATTTTCTCCGGAACCGGATCAGCAAGATAGTCCTGATATACCAGACGTACACATCGGTCAATGATTGTTTTTTCCACTGGTTCCAGACCGTTTTTCCCTCCTACTACCAGTTCACAAAGTGAAAGGATAAAATCTGATTTCAGAGATAGCGGATCGTCATCATCCGCATAATTGATGTTAATATCCATTGGATTGATGTAATCATGACTGGTCGGAGAAATACGGATAACCTGCCCGTTAAATGCCCGGACTAGTGGAAAATATTCTCCCTCCGGATCGCAGATGATAATGTCGTCTTTTGTGACAATAAATACATTAGTAATCTCTCTTTTTGCCGCAAAGGATTTACCAGATCCAGGAGTACCAAGTATCAGCCCATTTGGATTCTTCAATTTTTTCCGATCTGCCATGATCAGATTATTAGACAGCGCATTTAACCCATAATAGATAGATTCCCCACCCATAAACAGTTCTTGAGTTGTAAATGGGACAAAAATAGCTGTTGATGTAGTAATCAACGCCCGCTTGATCGGAATCCAGTTTCTTCCAAGCGGCAAACTACTCATAAGCCCCTGTTCCTGCTGATAGTCCAGTCTTTTCAATGCACAGTTATATTTCTGTGCAATGCCTGCTGTCTGAAATACCACATTTTCCAACTCCTGTTTATTTTTCGCTGTATTTAAGAACACCACAGTTACAAGGAACATTCTCTCATTCCTTGACTGTAAATCTTCCAGAAGTCTTTTCGCTTCCCCACCGTATGTATTCAGATCAGACGGGATAATATCCATATCATATCCGGAGCGTACCGCTTTTTTCTGTTCCTCAATTTTCATACGGTTAATGTCAGTAACCTTACTCTTTACCAGCTTGATTGCTTTCATCTGGTCGATGGACTGGATATGCAGATTAACAAGCAGGTTACAGTCCATTTCCAGAAATTCAGCAAGCATTTTATCTGTCAGCTCTGGTGCCAAAATCTGCAGATAAGATACTGCTCCGACGGTATCTCCCATCTGAAAATCCTTTCCATTTTTGAACAGGAAACTGGATGGTGCAATATAATCCTTTGTGTTCAGCCCGGTACGCAGCATATCATCATAGCTGAATCTGAATGGTACTTTGACATTCTGGTTGAATGTTTCATACATGATCTGCAAACGCTCCGCACCATTTAACGGATATGCAGATACCCCGAAAACCTTAAAATTATTGAGTATGTCTGTTTCGATACGTTCCAGTTTTGGTTTTGCTTCCCGGATATTGTCAGCTTCAATCCCAAACGTAATATACTTGGTTCTGATAAGACCATTATTTCCTTTTGCCAACTGATTTCTAAGCATCTGGGCAAACTCCATACGCAGATCATCAAAACTGTCATTCTGCTTTTTAATACGGATCACATCTTCATATTCCGTCATGTTGCTGTGATGATTGATAAAGGACAACTGAAAATGGATGGTGCTGTCAAAATAATTCAGGAAATCACACCAGTTCTCAAAAATCGCATTTTTATCCTCATTCTGAGCTAACTGGTAGTTAATATCATAAAAGCGGATTGTTTTAGAATAGTAACCATCTTCCACACGACAGATTCCGTCTTTTCCCATTTCCCTGTATGGAATGGACTGCTGTGCGGTAATGTTTTTCCCTTTATTTCTACTGTCTTTATTCGTGCTGGATATTTTCTTTGCAACACCTTTTTTTCCCACTGGATTTTACAGAACCCGGCGGCTTTGTCTTTTTTTTATGCCTTTCTGCTTTCTTTGCCTGTTTCTGTGCCGCCTTTTCTTCACGAGCAGCCTGTTTTGCCGCCTGCTTCGCAAGTTTTCTTTCTTCCTTTTCGTGTGCCTTATGTAATTTCAATTCATATTTCTGGGCTTTTTTCCAGGCATGTTTTTCCCGTCTGCTTAATTTACGTCTTGGTCTGCGGACACCTCGGTGTCGCTCCAGTGCTTCATACCCCGTAACCATCGGTACTCCCGTCAAACGCTGTCTGTCCTTTGCATAATCTTCTGTCTCGTCCGGATCAAACACTGGTAAACCATCAGCAGAATCCTCTTCATCCAACCACCAGTCATCCAGATGGGAAAATTCTTCTTTATCGTTTCTTACTTTTTCCACGAACGGTACCTCCTTTCGATTTTGTCAGAATTCTCTTTTTTTCATAGAGGTTTTCCACCTCATACTTCCGTACCGGAGGACGGATAAGTTTTACTGTAATCACATTTTTGAGGACTTTCTCTAAAGGAAGTCCATCTTTCTCATACATAGCAAATAAAAAAGCCGGAAGCATCAACAGACACATTCCGGTTGCCGCATTACTCGAACCAATCAATCCCCTTGACAGGAAATAAAACGGAAGCCCTACTGCCGCTGCAATACCAAGGCAGATGAGCTGTCGTTTTGTAAGATTGAGAATAATTTTATTTTTTACTTTTGTCAGATCTTTTGGTACTGATACAAAAGCCATTTTCATCGTCTCCTTTTCCACATTTAGTGTGCATTAAAGATGCTCTTTGAGAAATTACCTGTTTTCATAAGACTAAAGCACAGTATTACTGTATAAGCCATTACACTGAGCAGCGCTGTATGCACATTGTCTGATACCTGTATGTTGGCAACCAATACAGAGTAAATGCCCACACACACCATAATAAAAAATCCCTGAAATGCCAGTGCAAACAATCCTCTTAAATAATTGCTGCCAATCTGTCCCCATTCCCGATTGCTCATAGTGGCAAATGGAATTGCACCGATTGACGAATACAGATAAATTTCTATCATACGGCCATACAAAATAACCGTTATAAAAACGGATATAACCTTTAGGCACAGACTCGCCAGAAGCGTTTCCAGTGCCAGTATAATCAGCTCTCCTATTTCCATTGATTCCATTGCTGTCTCCATCGAGGTGATTACCGAATCAATATTGATTGCCGTCTGCTGGTTGATAACACCTGCAGCCCGGTTCACTACATTCTGTCCAACATCAAAAATTGCCATTGTGATCGTAAAAGCATTGCTTACGAACCATACTGCAACCCACATCTTGAAGAAATATTTGAAAAACATCCATGTATCTATATCATGCATGTTATTCTTTTCGGTGAGCATGGAAATCAGCTCATAGCACAACACAAAGGTTATGATCATTCCGGCAATCGGTACGATCACAGAATCCGACAGATTTTGGATCAAGCTGAAAATACTGCCACTCCAGCCCTGGGGCGTTTGCCCAACCTGACTTGCAATATCACCGGTTTTTTCATTCACATCGGTAAACATGTTCGTCAGGTTTGAGCTGACCATGCCTGTAAGGAGGTTACGCATCCATTCTTCTATGGACTCAAAAATCTTATCCATGCGTGTTCTCCTTTCCTACTGCCCCGGCTAAAACAAATTCGCCAGTAATGGTACAAGCTGTGTACCGATCAGAACGACACCTCCACCTGCCATAAGCTGCTTGATTCCCTGGGACTTTGCTTATGTGTGATAAAGAAGTAATAGAAGTGTAAAAAATTTTGCCGTTCCTATCCGGCACATGAGGTATGTCGGATAGGTCGGGCGGTTAGGTGTCGGGCAGTTCTACCTTGCCGACAAAAGAATAATAGATTTCGATTTCCTGTCTGCGTAACTTGCCCCGGCGTTTCCCGTCAAGGGCAACGCTTTCATGGACAACGATTTTCTCCACAAACTCCCGCAGCAGAGTAGGGGTAAGTTCTTCAATGGTAGTGTGCCTGCGTACCACATTCATAAACTTTTCAGCGTTTGCGGTGGCTTCCTGCGCTTTGGAAAGTTCTTCCCGCAGTCTGGCGGCACGTTCTTTCAGTTCTTTCTGCTCGGCTTCATAGTCTGCCGACAGCTCTGTGAAACGCTCGTCCGATATGCGCCCGGTTACGCTGTCCTCATACAGCCGCTTGAAGATAGCAGATAACTCGGCTATGCGTTTCTCGGCGGCTTCCAGCTCCTTTTTCTTGGCGGCGTTCCTGCGTCTGTCCCCGTCCTCATTCTGCTCGATTAAAAGCTTCATAAACCGGGCTTCATGCTTTGCCGCATAGCTGGTAACTTTCCGCAGATTGGAGAGTACGCCAGCGGTCAAGAGGTCAGTGCGGATAAAGTGCGCTGTGCAGTCGGCGGTGCGTTTCTTGTAGCTTCCGCAGATATAACAGTCCTGCTTGCGCTTGTCCGTCTGGTATCGCTGCTGGTACATGACGCTGCCGCAGTCGGCACAAAAGAGTATGCCGGAGAACAAGCCCACTTCGTCATAACGGTTGGGGCGTTTGCGCTGCTTGCGTAACTCCTGCACCCGTTCCCACGTTTCCCGGTCAATGATAGGCTCATGGTGGTTCTCAAAAACCGCCTGCTTTTCCGGGGGATTTTCTATGCTGTGTTTCAGCTTGTAGGACGGCTTCTCGGTCTTAAAGTTTACCAGACAGCCCGTATATTCCCGGTTTTCCAGCAGATGAACCACGGTATTGGTCGCCCACTTGCACTCATAGCCGGGGTGGTAGCGGCGGGTGCTGCCCGTCCTGCGGTATTCCAGCGTCCCCGGCGTGGGGATTTGCTGCTCGGTCAGCATACGGGCTATCTTGGTCGGACCGTTCCCGGCAAGGCAAAGGCTGTAAATCTGCCGTACCACCGGGGCGGCTTCCTCGTCAATGATAAAGTTTTCGTCCTCGTCCATGAGGTAGCCATAGACGGGCTTGCTTGTGATGGGCTTTCCGCTCATGCCCTTAGAGCGTTTTACTGCCTTGATTTTCTTGCTCGTATCTCTCACCAGCCATTCGTTAAAAATGTTCCGCAGCGGGGCAAAATCATTTTCCCCCTGTGCGCTGTCCACTCCGTCATTGATAGCGATGAAGCGGACACCTTTCTGTGGGAAAATCATTTCTGTGTACATTCCCACCTGTAAGTAGTTTCGCCCTAACCTCGACATATCCTTGACGATAACTGTCCCGACTTTCCCTGCTTCAATGTCTGCAAGCATGGCTTGAAATCCGGGTCTTTGAAAGTTCGCACCGGAATAACCGTCGTCGGTGTACCAGCGCAGATTAGAAAATCCATTCTGTTTGGCATAGGTTTCCAAAATCCTCTTTTGGTTGGAAATGGAATTGCTCTCGCCTTGCAGCTCGTCCTCATGGGACAGTCTTGGGTAAAGGGCGGTAATGAGTTGCTGGGTGGTCTGTCTTAACATAAATTCCTCCGTTTCCGACAGCCAGCCCCACTATTCCGTACCTTGATTGTACCACATGGGGCGGCTGTCTGTATAGCGGCAAAAGCGTCAAATCTGCTTCTTTACGGTCGGTAAAAATGACGGTTTTTCAATCAGGCTTATCACAGGTCAAATATCCGGCGGCGGCTTCTGCTTCCAGCACTTTCATCATCTTGTCAGCGGCGGTGTCGGTCGCCCCCTCCTTGAAAAAGCCAGACACCACAAGGATTGTGTTGCCTATCCTCGTTTCGGTCACGCAGTCCGGGCGGCGGGCAGGGCGTTTGTTTCTCTGGGTGTCGGTCATAGGCAAATCTCCTTTCCGGCAAGCAGCCGTTTCAGCTGTTCCATTTTTCCCTGTGCGGCGGCTTTCCTCAAATTCTCCCCGGTAAAGCAGAGAGGGGAACACATTTCAAGCAGGCGGTCATAAATCCGGGCGTGGGCGGTGTCCTCCGGGTGCTGCAATTCCTCCAGCGTGAGGTTGGTCGTCACAATCAGCGGCTTCCTGCTCCGGTAGCGGCTGTCAATCACATTGTAGACCTGTTCCAGACCGTATTCTGTGCCACGCTCCATTCCAAAATCGTCAATGATGAGCAGGGGGAAGCTGCAAAGGCGGGAAATATATTCGTTCCTGCCCGCAAAGCTGGCGGCAAGGTCGTTTAATATTGCTGCAAAGTTTGTCATGCACACCGGGACTTCCTGCTCCATGAGGGCGTTTGCAATACACCCGGCAAAATAGCTTTTCCCAGTGCCTACCCTGCCCCACAAGAGCAGCCCGTAGTTCCCGTCCTTTATCTGTTCCCAGCGTGCCACATATCCGGCGGCGTTCTTCATCTGCGGGCAGCTGCCGTTATCGTTGGCAAATGTCCAGTCCTGCATGGTCTTGTCTGTAAAGCCCTGCCGTTTCAGCCGTTCCACCGTTTCAAGGTGGCTGCGCCGCTTCTCGGCGGCTTCCCGTTCCTTACGGGCTGCCCGCTGGCAGTCGCACTCTGACGGGTGGCGGTCACGCCCGAAAAAGGTCTTGCCCTCCGGGAAATAGGCTTCTTTGGGTTTCCGGCATTTGCCGCAGTATAAAAGCCCGTCCTCCCCGGTGTAATCCTCCGGCTCGGCTGTGGTGTCGGTCATAGGCAGTATGGTGTTGTGGATTGTATCGGTCATAGGCTTTCTCCCTCCTTGAATGAATAGTCCGGTATGCCTTTCTTTGGCTTCTCTTTGGCAGCGTCCTCCTGCGCCCACTTGTAAATGGTGGCTGCATGGCTCTGGTACTGCTTCCCGGTGGAAGCGATGTGGCAGGAAAGGCGGTCAAGGTAATACTCCCACTTGCCGGGGAAGTCCTGTTCCAGCTCCAAAAGTTCTGTGTCAGAAAGAAATACATTTTTATATCTGCCATAAGCGGCGGGGGGCTGCCCCTCACTCGCTCCTTTTGTTTGGCTCTCTATTAGGTTGTTTATATTAGTTTGGTTAGGGGACGGTTTTCCGACCGTCATAAGGTCAGTTTTCCGGCTGTCAGTTGGTCGGTTTCCCGCCCTTATGAGGGGCGGTTTTCCGTCCGTCAGTTGGTCGGAAAACTGTACCACTGGGATAGGCGGCACTTTCACATACAGACGGTTGGCGGCAGAAAAGCCCGTCCGTCTGCGTTCCAGCAGCCCGGCAGCGTCCAGTTCGTTCAGTGCGCCCTTTATGGTGGTGCAGCCTTTATCCAGCATTTCCGCTATCTCTGCTATGGGGTAGACAATGTATGTCCGTCCCTCGCTGTCCTGCCTGCCGTTCTTCTGCGAAAGGGTGGAACGGTCTAACAGCAGCGCATATAACTCTCTTGCGGTGTGGGATAGGTCTGTTTCCAGCAGGAAACGGGGGTAAGGCAGGTAAGCGGGCAGCTCCGTTCCTGCGGTCATATAATCAGCGATAGGGTTCACCTCCTTGTGGTGTCTGTCTGTGGGTTCTGTTACGCTTTTAGGGGGCGTTTTTAAGGGAAAAGGATAAATGTATCACGCACCCTTTGACACCCTCCAAAAAAGCCTTGATTTATGCGGGTTTGAAATGCCCTAAAGCGTGACATTTCTCCCTTTGTTTCCGCTTCCGTTTGGCGGCGTTTATCCGCTTCATGCGTCCGGCGCAGTCCGGGCAGTATTTCCCCCGGTTGGATTTTGGGAAGAAGAACGCCCCGCAGACAGCGCAGCGTTTCCGGCTTCCCCGGCGCAAGAGGGCGGCTTCCAGTGCTTCATCAAGGGGCAGGACAGCGGCGGTAAACCAGCGGCAGAGCAGCGAATAGCTGATACTCTGTACACACACGCAAGGCTCGCCGTCCTCCAACAGCAGGCAGTTCCCGCTGTCATAGTTGCAGCACTCATGCACAAGGCGGCGGGCTGCCCGGTACTGGCGGTAGTCCATGCGGGGGATATTACCGTTCATGGCTCTGCTCCTTTCTGCGCTGCGGCTCGCTCCGGCGTAAAATCTGGTCGATATTGCCCTTGACAGTCTGCAAGCGGCGGTACTCCTCCCGTTTTGCCCGGTAATCGTTGTAGCCGCTGTTTTTCTCTTTGATAAGGCTTTCAATCTCTGCTTGCAGGGATTTATAGCTCGGCAGCTTGGAAATGCCGTTCTCCCTGAAATAGCGGGCGGCTGCGTCTGCTATGATAAAGTCACTTTCATGCTTCTGACGGTAGGCTGCTTTTGCTTTGGCGTTTTTCTGCTGTTTCAGCCCGTCCCGGACAGGGCGGGTCTTGGAATAGGCAAGCACCTGCCGTTGCAGCTCCTTTTTCCCGTTCAGCGTCTTTTCCACCTGCTTCAACCACGCAAGGCTTTCCTGCATGGCGGCATAGGCGGCAGAACAGGCTTCGTCCAGTTCCTCCGGGGAGGAAAAGCCGTACTGCTGATAGGCGGTAACGGTAGCTGCCATTTGCTTTAGGTTGTGCTTTGCCGCCCAGCGGTCATAGCCCACGCCCTTGCCCTCGGCTCGCTTGGCTTCCCGGTCAACCATGCGCTGCAAGGTGTTGTCTGCCGGGGTGGTTTTTGCAGCTTTTTCCCCTTGTAACGGCTTTTTAACTGCGGCAGGGTATTCGGGTATGGCTTTGGTCTGTTCGGCAGCTCTGTGGGCGTTCTGCGTGAGCAGGGCAAGGACAGCAGCCTTGTCAAAATCGTCCCCCAGCTTTCGGGCTGTGATAGGCTTTGTCCTGTCCGGCGTGAGGTAGGAAAGCCGCCCCCGGCTCTCCTTGACGGTCACACCCTCCCGCAGCAAAAGGGAAGAAAACTCGTCAAAGCTGCCAGCTTGGGAAAGTGCCTGCCGTATCGTCCGGCGCAGCTTCGCCTTGTCCGTTTCAAACTTGGTGGGCTTGGTCGGCTGTCCGGCGGCTTCTCTGGCGGCGTTCTCTTTGTCAAGGGCAAGCTGCCCTTTCTTTGCCGCCCAGTATTCCCGTTCGGTTATCCGTTCCTTGCTGCCGTTCAAGAGGTCGATTTGGTAAAGCCCCTCCCGGTGGCACATTTCCATGACTTCGCTCTTGAAATATTCCATAGCGGCGTTGGTGCAGCGGTGCTTGCAGCCCTCCAGCGTGTCGGCTGGTCTGTCCATGTAGGGCAGAAGCGGGACTTCGTAAATCCGCAGGGAGTTGATGACGATATGCACATGGATATTCCCGCTGTGGTTATGCCCGTCCGGGTGGGTGCAGATTAGGGCTTGGTGTCCGGGGAAATGCTCCTTGCAGAACTGCTCGCCCAGCTCCTGCGCCCGGTCTACGGTCAAGCCGTTGTCTGTCCCGTCCCGTGGGTCAAAGCTGATGATATAGTGGTGGCTTTTCACATCTTCCCGTTTTTGGTTTTTCTCATAGCGGAGATTGGCTCGCATACAGGCAACAGCGAAATCCTCGCCCCCGCAGTTGAGGGAAGAAATGCGGTAATCCTCCCTCGGTATCAGCCGCCCGTTTTCATCAAGGGTGGCTTTCATGGTAAACTCGTCATGCTCAAATGTGAGATAGGCTTCCGCTGCGCCATAGTCGGCGTTTTTAGAGCTGATATGTTTGAATGTTGCCAACAGCGTCACCCACTTTCTGCAAGACTTCAAACTTTAGGGCAGCAAGGTCGGAAACCGCCGCCCGTACCTCCCCGGCAAGCTGCGGATAGGGACTGTGCCACTCGTTCAGCGTCCGGGCTATCTGGTTTAAGTTGCCGCCGATCCTCCCGTATTCGGCGGTCAGCTTCCCGACAGCGGCAAGCAGCTCGTCATTGATGGGGGAAACGGTTATGATGGGGCGTATGGCTGCCCCGGTTATGGCTTGCCGGATAAACTCGGCTTGGCTCATGTGGTAAGCAGAAAGCCGCTGGGCAAACTCGGCGTATTCTTCCTCGGTCATGCGTGTTTTGACTACCCGGCTGCGGTGCGGCGTGTTGTATCGTTTCATAGGTGGTTGACCTCCTTTCTGTGCGTGGTGTCCTCTCACTAATAGGAGAAAAACAGGGTGTGAAGCGGAACTGTTTTTGAAAAATCCGAAAAATATTTTGAGGGGTTTTTCAGCGGCGCAAGCCGCATAAGCAGGGTTTGGGGAAGGCACTCCCCAACAAGATTCCCGCAGGGGCAAAATGAGCGATAAGCGAATTTTGGCACCTCGGTAGAATCTTGCTCTAAGAAACTGCCGGCCTGCCGTTCACTTGCTACTGCCACTTTTTCAGAAAATCTATAACCAGCTTTTTTTATAAAAGGCTGCGGGCTGGCGTTTTTCCCTTACTCCCTACAAACCACAAAAGAGCAGAATGGACGGACTTTCCGGCAAGAACTTTTCCGGCGGCTCGGTCTTTCCCGACAATAAGGCGTTTCGGAAGCTGCGTTTTGCCCGCTGTCTGAAAAAAATGGCAGCCTTTTTTGGTTTCACTGTCTAATACGGAACTTTTGGAAATTTGCCAAAAATGAGCGCAAAAAAAGCAGCAAATCTTTTTCGGATTTACTGCTTCATGTGCCACTGCGGGGCGGCGGGATATTCAGTTTCTATGTTATCGGTCAAGCCGGAACTTGAACAGGCTTTCAATCAGCTTTGTTCTGATGTAGTCCTCCATATCAGAGTTGTAATAGCCGTTCATCTTAGAGAAGTAGCGGATATATCCAGCGTATCGGTCAAGGACGGCTTGTATCGCTATGGGGTCGCCCTCATGTGCCTTTATGATAGTGTCATAGGGGAGAAGTCGGTTACTCATGGGACAGCACCTCCATTTCCTCTTTTAGCCGCTTCAAGGCAAGCCGTATATGCCGCCCGATTGTGCTGCGTGTCCAGCCGCTTTGTTCTCCGATTTCTTTCTGCGTCAAGTGCTGAAAGTAGTACAAAAAGATTTCCTCCTGTGTCTGTTCCGGCAGCCTGGCAAGAGCCGCCGCAAGAGAGCAGCTATCTAAAAGTATCGTCTGCCCCCGGACAGAGAACGGATAAGTTTCGCCATAGTCCGGCACTTGAAAATACTCGTCTGTGGTGCTTAGTGGGACAAACTTTTCTTCGGTCAAATATTCAAGGGAGATTTCCCGTTTCCACCTCGCCGCCAGCATACGGGCAGCGTCAAAGGACGCATGGCGAATAACAATCCGGCAATAGGTATCATGGGTATAGCGGATATGTTCTTGATAGGCTTCGTATTCAGTCATGGAAAATCCCCCTTTCTTCGATTATGGGAAAGGGCGGCAGCACTCCTTGCTGTCGCCCCTTGATTGCCTATCTGCAAAGGCGGGCGGGGCTGTCAACGGCAGCGCAGTATGCGCTGTTTATCTTGACCGTTGACTGGCTCGGCTGGCTTTGCTACTCGCTGATAATCGGTTTTCCGTCTTTGTCAATCAAGGGACAAATACCCCCGCCAGTTCCAAACTTTGCCACAAGGTAATTGACCCCGGTTTCTCTGTCCACTACCACATAAAAGCCTTTCACACTTCCTGCGGTTTCAGTAATTTCAAATCTTCTGCTTCCCATATAGATACCTCCCAATAGAAATCAAAGCTCTTGCTTTACAAAAATGCGATAACTGATTTGATACATCACATAGCACCATGCCAACGCCAGAAGCGGTGAGCAGCAGAGAAGAATAAATACAATCTGGTCTGTCAATGCAACTCCCAGCATAGTAAGAAGCTGATATATTCCAAAGCAAATCCCTGCCGGAATGAGGAATGATACTAATAGCAGAACACGGCCTTTTTCTGCGCCAAACTTGAACACAAGAGGAATTGACATACTTCCAAAAATAAGGGAGATTACCCATGCAACGAGTGTACAAAAACAGAAGCTCTCCAATCCCTACTATGTCGAGTACGATTTTATGTGTGATTAGGCCACCGATAAAACCAATAATCAGCCCAAAGAGGCTGCCAATGGCGCAGAAGATAGCCAGCACCATAAATTTTCCAGCAACCAATTCTTTCTTGGAAACTGGCATTATCATAGCATACCGTGTCCATTTAGAACTGTCATCAAAAGAAAAGGTTGTTACAATCATCATGCTGCACAAAATCGCACATACAAAAATATAGCCTTCTACGCCGGAAAACGGAATAAGCGCAACGGCAAAAACCACAAGGATGAATAGCATAGATTTCGCATTGTGGCCGATATTAAATAAATCTTTCAAAACAAGACTTTTCATTTTGCTTGCTCTCCTTTCACATACAGCAGCAGAATATCGTCGATTGTTGCGTCGTCCACTACGGCATTTTTATATTTCCTCCGGGCTTTTTCCTTGTCAGCTACCAGCACATTCCATTGATAATCATCTTTGCGGTAAGCCAGAATTTCCGCTTTATCGAGCTGGTCGAACAGTGCTGCGCCACAGCGGATAATACCATAGTTATAACGAAGTTCATCTTTCGTTTTACAAAAAAGAACCTTGCCCTGATGGATAAATGTAATGTAATCTGCGACTTTTTCTAAATCTGTTGTGATATGCGAGGACATCAAAATGGAATGATTTTCGTCCTGAACAAATTCAAGAAATACATCAAGAATATCATCACGCATTACAGGGTCGAGGCCGCTTGTCGCTTCGTCCAAAATCAGTAGCTTGGGGTTATGGGAAAGGGCGACGGCAATACACAACTTCATCTTCATTCCCTTGGACAGAGATTTAATTTCCTTATCCGCTGGAAGTTGAAACCGCTTTAGATAGTCTTGAAACAGATGGCCGTCCCACTGTTTGTAGGCAGCACCAGCAATTTTCCCGACTTTGGCCGGAGTGAGCGTTTCATAGAAGTTAATTCCGTACAAACACTACGCCA
>ENA-OQKW01000024-OQKW01000024.1-human-gut-metagenome-genome-assembly--contig:-NODE-24-length-44185-cov-3.038926_pt1 | contig 44185 bp, 33 predicted proteins | sample MGYA00242657_ERZ504815 | MGnify/ENA primary metagenome ERZ504815 (study PRJEB26092, sample SAMD00036404) | human gut metagenome | host: Homo sapiens | study: EMG produced TPA metagenomics assembly of... | reverse complement strand
GGTAATTAAAAGAGGGGATATTTTTTATGCGGATCTTCGGCCCGTGGTGGGAAGCGAGCAAGGAGGCATCCCGACCGGTACTTATTATTCAGAATGATATAGGCAACAGACATAGTCCTACCGTGATCTGCGCAGCGATTACATCCAAAATGAACAAGGCGAAGCTGCCCACCCATATTGAGATTGATGCATCGGCCTATGGAATTGAAAAAGATTCTGTAATTTTGTTAGAACAGCTTCGCACCATTGACAAGAGAAGATTAAAAGATAAAGTATGTCACCTGGACGGTCCTATGCTTGACAAGGTGAACCATGCTCTTGAAATCAGCCTGGAGCTTACATTCTCTTGACGAAAAGAACTTTAGTGATATAGTTGTAAAGTCTCAGCGGCATTGACTGCCGCAATTGCACATTCGTGCTGCTGTGGAATAAGGAAGCAGCAGTATGTTTTCGTTACTGCGAAGGTAATAAGCAGTAACGCTGTCTAGGAGGAACAAAGGTTTAATATATGGAATCTGGCAGTAGTATGCCCCTGGCGGGCTTTGTCATTTTATTATTGCTTTTGTGGCTGAATGGTATTTTTTATGGATTTTCAGCTGCAGTGCACAATCTGAGCGAAAACGAAGTGGAGAAACGTGCGCAGGAAGGAGATAAGAAAGCAGTCTTTCTTCTTTCCCTGATCAATAATCCTGTTTCATTTGTCAATGCGATTCCGCTGATTGTTATGGCTTCCGGAGTCTGTTTCGGAGCATTTATCGTTCCATGGGCTACCGAGACCTTTCATCCCTACATAAAGCATTTGGCTGCATTGATCCTGGTGCTTGCACTGGTGATCATTCTGCTTGCGTCTCTTGGTATTCTTACATTCAGGAGAATCGGAACCTATCACCCGGAGAAATATGCATATCGGTATATGAAGATTGTGGGATTTTTTACCAGGATCCTGTATCCTTTTACTATGTGCGTAACCTTTATTGCCAAGCTGGCAGCAAGGCCATTTGGTGTTGCTTTTAATCAGTCGGAGGATCCGGTGACGGAGGAAGAGATCATTTCCATTGTAGATGAAGCTCATGAACAGGGCGTCATCCAGGAGAATGAGGCGGAAATGATCCAGAATATCATATCTTTTAATGAGACAGAAGCCCATGATATCATGACTCACAGAAAGAATGTGGTGGCCTTTGACGAGGAGATATTGCTCAAGAACATGATTGACACTATGCTGGAAGAGGGGAATTCCCGTTATCCGGTATATGAGGAGAATATTGACAATATCAAAGGAATTGTCCATTATAAAGATGCGCTTAAGTTTATGACACAGAATCCCTGGGCGAAGTTCAAACCGTTGAAGGAACTGCCCGGAATTATCCGCCAGGCATCCCTGATTCCTGAAACAAGGGGGATTGGAGATCTTTTTCATACTATGCAGGCCAGAAAGATCCATATGGCAATTGTTGTGGATGAATATGGCCAGACAGCCGGGATCGTTACCATGGAGGATATTCTGGAGGAGATTGTCGGAGATATTCTGGATGAATATGATGAGGATGAAATTACGATCCGCGCACAGAAAGATAACAGTCTGATCATTGACGGGCTTGCTTATCTGGAGGATGTAGAAGAAGAGTTGGATGCAGATTTTGGGGATACAGAGTTTGAAACACTGAACGGTTATCTGACCAATATTCTGGGACATATTCCTACAGATAAGGATGTTGATACAAGCATAAAAGCGATTGGATACTGTTTTACGATCTTGTCTATTGGTAATAAAACCATTGGCAAGGTTAAGGTGGAGCGGGATAATAATGTTGCTGTATAAACAGCAGCAGATAAAAATAATTAACAAAAGGAGAAAGAAAGATGTCAGGACATTCAAAATTTGCAAACATTAAGCATAAGAAAGAGAAAAACGATGCAAAAAAAGGTAAGATTTTTACAGTAATCGGACGTGAGCTGGTTATGGCTGTCAAAGCAGGCGGTCCGGATCCGAATAACAACAGCAAACTTCGTGATGTAATTGCCAAAGCGAAAGCAAACAATATGCCAAACGATACAATTGAACGTGGTATCAAAAAAGCAGCAGGTGCTGATTCCGCAGATAACTACGAGAAAGCTGTATATGAAGGATATGGTCCGAACGGTGTTGCTATCATTGTTGAGACTCTGACAGACAACAAGAACCGTACAGCAGGTAATGTACGTAATGCATTTACAAAGGGTAACGGAAGCATCGGAACTCAGGGATGTGTATCCTATATGTTTGATCAGAAAGGTCAGATCATTATTGACAAAGAAGAGTGTGAGATGGATGCAGACGAGATTATGATGCTTGCTCTGGATGCCGGTGCTGAGGACTTCAGCGAGGAAGAGGACAGTTATGAGATTCTCACTGCTCCGGATGATTTCAGTGCAGTTCGCGAAGCTCTGGAAAAAGCAGGTCTGCCTATTGCAGAAGCACAGGTTGCCATGATTCCTCAGACTTATGTGGAGCTTACAGATGAGCAGGCACTCAAGGATCTTCAGAGAACTCTGGATCTTCTGGATGATGACGATGATGTCACAGATTACTGGACAAACTGGGATGAGCAGTAAAATACCGCAGGTATATTGAGACTGCCTGTTTTGGGTTATTGCTGTCGGACATGTATAGTTTATAAAAAGAAACACACATAATACCTCCATAGAGAAAATGGAGGTATTTTTATGTCTGAAAACAGATATGGAGAAAAAAGAGAAGAGTCTGAAACAGGGATGAAGCTGCAAAACTGTGAGACACAGGAGTCAGAAATAAAATTCAGGAAAGTACCAATGAGCAGATCTAAAGATATGGGACAGGTGGTTTTAAACAGCAATTCCCGAAAACATAAGGTAGAGCTTCTGACCATCATTGGTGAGGTGGAAGGTCATGAGTCTGCACCCTCCCATTCCAAAACTACAAAATATGAGCATGTACTTCCAAAGCTTGCCATCATTGAGGATGATGAAGAAATAGAAGGCTTGCTGATCCTTTTAAACACAGTGGGAGGAGATGTGGAGGCTGGGCTTGCCATTGCAGAGATGATTGCCTCATTAAGTATACCAACAGTGTCACTGGTTCTGGGCGGCGGACATTCTATCGGAGTTCCGATGGCCGTATCTGCGGACTATTCTTTCGCAGTACCAAGTGCTACGATGGTGATCCATCCGGTACGTTCCAATGGTATGTTTATCGGAGTGGCTCAGACTTACCGGAATATGGAGAAAATTCAGGACCGTATCACTACATTTATTTCCGAACACTCCAGAGCATCTCAGAAACGTCTGGAAGAGCTGATGCTTGATACTTCTCAGCTGGTAAAAGATGTAGGAACCATGCTGGAAGGAAAAGAGGCGGTAAAAGAAGGGCTGATCGATGAGGTTGGCGGTATTAAGGAAGCGTTGGCAAAATTATATGAAATGATAGAAAAAGAGTGTTGAAAGTGAAAAAAATGTTACGGTTCTCATACCACTATCCAAAATTCCATTGCCGCAGGCAATCTGGAATGAATTTTGGCTACGTTACTGAGAACGGAGTGAGCAGTAACAAAAAAATCTTATATATGCTACAAATCAACCCTTGCCATATGTCAGATTTTGGCGTATTATTAATAGAGGTTTATTATTTGCGAGGAGGAAAACCATGTATAAGATTTTAAAAGCTGAAACACTGGCAGCTAAGATCCATCTTATGGTTGTACACGCACCGCGTGTTGCAAGCCATTGTCAGCCAGGACAATTTATTATCGTTAAGTTAGATGAGAAGGGTGAGAGAATCCCTCTTACTATCTGTGATTATGATCGTGAAGAAGGTACGATCACAATCGTATTCCAGGAGATTGGTGTATCTACCATCAAGATGGCAGAATTAAAAGCAGGAGATGCATTCCGCGATTTCGTAGGACCTCTTGGATGTCCTTCTAAATTTGTTGAGGAAGATATCGAAGAATTAAAGAAAAAGAAAATGGTATTTGTTGCCGGCGGTGTTGGTACAGCCCCTGTTTACCCACAGGTAAAATGGCTCCATGAACATGGAATCACAGCAGATGTTATTCTTGGTGCAAAAACTAAGGATATGGTTATCCTTGAGAAAGAACTGGGAGAAGTTTCCAATCTTTATGTTACTACAGATGACGGTTCCTATGGCCGTGCAGGTATGGTTACCAAGACTCTTGAGGATCTGGTAACAAATGAAGGCAAACATTACGATGTCTGTGTAGCGATCGGACCGATGATCATGATGAAATTTGTCTGTCTTCTTACCAAGAAGCTTGGCATTCATACAATTGTCAGCATGAACCCGATCATGGTTGACGGAACAGGTATGTGTGGCGCATGCCGTCTTCAGGTTGGCGATGAGATTAAGTTTGCATGTGTAGACGGACCGGAATTCGACGGACATCTCGTTGATTTCGACCAGGCTATGAAGAGAAGCCAGATGTATAAGACTGAAGAGGGACGTGCATTACTGAAACTTCAGGAAGGTGATACCCATCATGGCGGATGTGGACATTGTGGAGGTGACAAGTAATGGCAGATGCAAAGATGTTAAAGAAAGTTCCTGTAAGAGAACAGGATCCAAAGGTGCGTGCAACAAACTTTGAAGAAGTTTGTCTTGGATACAATCAGGAAGAAGCAATGGAAGAAGCACAGAGATGCTTAGGCTGTAAGAAACCGAAATGTGTGGAAGGCTGTCCTGTATCCATTAATATTCCTGGATTTATTGAAGAGATTAAAGAGGGAAAGATCGAAGAAGCATACAAAGTGATCGGATTATCCTCCGCACTTCCGGCTATCTGTGGACGTGTATGTCCTCAGGAATCCCAGTGTGAGGGTAAATGTATCCGCGGAGTCAAAGGTGAAGCTGTTTCTATCGGTAAACTGGAGAGATTTGTTGCTGACTATGCTCTGGAACATGATATCAAACCTGTTGGAGCAGAAGTTAAGAACGGACATAAAGTTGCAGTGATCGGTTCCGGTCCTTCCGGACTTACCTGTGCAGGTGATCTTGCAAAAGCTGGTTATGATGTAACTGTATTTGAAGCTCTTCATGAACTTGGCGGTGTTCTTGTTTACGGTATTCCGGAGTTCCGTCTTCCGAAACAGAAAGTTGTTAAGAAAGAAATTGAAAAAGTTAAAGAATTAGGTGTTAAATTCGAGACTAATGTTGTTATCGGTAAATCCACAACAATCGATCAGCTGATCGAGGACGAAGGATTTGAAGCTGTATTTATCGGATCAGGTGCCGGACTTCCAATGTTCATGGGTATCCCGGGTGAGAATGCATATCGTTCTACTTGGTTTACTGTCAGTGAAAAAATCACTTGGATTTATTTCTTTATCGCTTTGTTGTTTTCGGTCAATGCCGTGTTAAACTCGGTAGGTAATGTGCTGATGAACAAGGAGCAGTTACAGAATCGTCCGATGAAAGGTTTCATACAGATCTTTCAAGTGATTTTTTCGTGTGTTGCCATCATTGTCATCATTTCCATATTGATTAATAAGTCGCCTCTCAACCTGATTACCGGACTGGGTGCTTTTGCTGCCGTACTGATGTTGATTTTCAAAGATACCATCCTTGGCTTTGTGGCGGGGTACTGCTTTCCGAGAATGATATGGTGCATATCGGCGATTGGATTGAGATGCCGCAGAATAATGTGAATGGGGTGGTGATGGATATCACTCTGAACATTGTGAAGGTTCAGAATTTCGATAATACGATTGTCACTATACCTCCTTATTCATTAGTCTCCGGTTCATTTATCAATTGGCGTGGAATGACTGAATCGGGCGGGCGGCGTATTATGCGCGAGTATGCATTGAAACTGGATTACATACAACCCTGTACTCCTGAATTTTTGGAGAAAATGAAGAAGTTTGATGCTGATTTGGCCGACTTTATCACAGAAAAGCAGAAACAGGCGGCTGAAGGAAAAGTAGCGAATACTGACAATCCGGCCGGATTGGTAAATGGAACCATCGATACGAATGTAGGGCTGCTTCGTGCTTATATGACTCTCTATCTGAAGCGCCATCCTTTTATCAGTAAGGACCTGTTGCTGATGGTGCGCACATTGGCTCCTACGGAGAATGGCCTGCCCGTACAAATTTATTGTTTCTCGTCCAATAAGAACTGGCCTAGTTATGAATCTATCCAAGCGGAAATCATGGAACATTTTGTTTCTGTTCTTCCCGAGTTTGGATTGTATCCGTTCCAGAATCCTACTGCCAGAGATTATGTAATCAGTGGTTTGATAGAGTCTGGCAAGGACCTTTCTACTGTAGACGGAATTCCTTGGCATTCGGTCTTGCCAAAGGAAGAAAAGGTATAGTTAGGGATTTAAACATTTATTAATGACTTGCGGTTGAACAATTCTTGTTGCCGCCGTGTTATATAAATGTGTTTTTCATAGTATTAGATTAAAGGTTGAAGATTGCAATCGGCTTGAGAGAAGTAGTTGCATCTGAAGTAGAAGCGTCTACTATAAAAAATATAGAAAGGTTGTTCCTTACGGGACAGCCTTTTTGTTTTGTTAAAAGAAACCATTCACTTTAACTTGAAATGTTAAAGGAGTTGTTGCTTTTATTAAACAATACTATAATTTCTTCTTAACGCTTCTTTAAATTTGCAGATAGCAGGAAAGTGTGTATATTTGCATGTGTGTTTTTCATAGTATTAGATTTAAGGTTAACAAAAGGTTGGAGCAAGGCGTTGCTCCTTTTTTTATGGAGTAACGTGAGGAGTACATCTGCTGTCCGGTTCCGATATCCGATACAGAACCACAGAGAAGAATCCGTGCAATGTATTCCTCTCCGTGACTGTGTAACTTAATTCTGCATTTTTAATGCAAGAGGCAGGCTGAATTAAATAATCTCGATGCCTTGCTTCCGGCATAACTCCAATCCCACATCCTTTAACTTGAATTTCTGTATCTTTCCGCTGCCCGTCATGGGGAACTCATCAACAAAGAAGATATATTTAGGAATTTTGTAACGGGCTATCTTGCCGTCGCAAAAGTCACGTATATCGAATTCGTTCATTTCCACCCCTTCGTGCAAGATAATGAATGCGCCTACCGCTTCTCCGTATTTCTTGGAGGGGATACCGGCTACCTGTACATCTTTTATTCCTTCCATCTGATACAGGAACTCTTCTATTTCCCGTGGATAGATATTCTCTCCGCCACGGATAATCATGTCTTTTATCCGTCCTGTGATACGATAATTACCTTCTTCGTCTTTCACTCCCAGATCTCCTGAGTGGAGAAAGCCGTTCCGGTCTATCACTTCGGCGGTTGCTTCGGGGTTTTTGTAATACCCCTTCATGGTGTTATACCCTTTGTTGCACATCTCGCCTTGTACGCCTATGGGACATTCCTCGCCAGTTTCCGGATCGATCACTTTTACTTCCGTAAACTCGAAATCACGGCCCACCGTGTTGCAGCGTACATCAAACGAATCGTCGATGCGGGAGGCTGTCATGCCGGGAGAAGCTTCTGTAAGCCCGTATACACTGGTGACCTTCATAAACATTTTCTCTTCCACACGTTTCATCAGTTCCACCGGACAGAGTGAGCCTGCCATAATGCCGGTGCGCAGACTGGACATATCGAACATATCAAACATGGGATGGTTCAGCTCGGCAATGAACATGGTAGGAACCCCGTACAAGGCCGTGCAGCGTTCCTTGTGGACGGAGGCAAGTACCAGCAGCGGGTCAAAACGTTCCACCATCACCTGCGTGCATCCGTGTGTAAGGCAGTTCATGGTGGCTAATACCACTCCGAAGCAATGGAACAGGGGTACACAGACACATAGTTTGTCATCGGAAGTGAATTTCATGTGCTCACCCGTCAGGAAACCGTTGTTGCTGATGTTGTAATGGGTGAGCATGACTCCTTTGGGGAAACCGGTTGTGCCCGAAGTGTACTGCATGTTCACCGTGTCGTGGCAGTTCACCTTCGCTTTTGCTTCCAGCAGCTCGTCATCGTCTATGTTGCATCCCAGAAGCAGAATTTCGGCGGTGTTGTACATACCCCGGTATTTTTCGGGGCCGATGTAAATCACGTTCTTCATGCAGGGGAAACGTTTGCTCTTCAGATATCCGCGCTGGCTGGTCTTTAGTTCGGGCAGCATGGCGTAGACCATATTTACATAGTCGTCATTGCCACGGTCTCCGTTTACGATACACAGCGTGTGCATGTCCGAGTTCTGGCAGAGGTATTCCAGTTCTGCCTGTTTGTAGTTGGTATTTACTGTTACGGCCACGGCGCCGATTTTGGCACAAGCGTACAGAAAGGTCAGCCAGTCGGGCACATTACCCGCCCAGATTCCTACATGGGTTCCCCGTTTCACGCCGATGGCGAGCAGTCCTTTGGCCATGTGGTCTACACGCTCGTTAAATTGTTTCCAGGTGAAGCGCAGATTGCGGTCGGAATATACGATATATTCTTTATCGGGAGTGGTGAGGGCCCAATGTTCAAGCCAGTCACCCAAGGTTCTCGTGACTTAATTCCATCATAAATCAAATAGGAGTATAGATAACAGCCAATATTTTGGCGGCTTGTCCTTGATATCCGTGTACGTGGTGCGGAACGATAGAATCATAATAAATACTGTCTCCGGCTTTAATCAGATGGCATTTTTTACCGTGGCATACTTCGACGGCGCCTTCCATGACATAGATAAACTCTTCACCTTCATGCGAGGAGAGTGAGAAGTGGCTTTCCTCCGTCGGTTCCACGTCTACGATGAATGGTTCCATATGCCTGTCCGCTTTTGATTTTGACAGTGAGTGGTAGCGCATATGTGTACGCAGGTCCATTGCATTGTTCGAGAAACTGATAGTATCCTCACTCTCTTGTTTCCGGCAGATTACTGCTCCTTGTTCTTCCTGGTCGTCCAGAAAAGTGCCCAGACGTACCCCTAACGCGCGGGCTATCTTGATGAGGGGAGCCAATGAAGGAAGATCTACATTATTCTCTATTCGTTCTATTTGTTCTTCGGCAAGGCCAGAGCGTACGGCCAGTTCGGCCACACTGTATTTTCTTTTGTTTCACGTAGTGATTTTATTTTTTCACCAACAATCTTTGTGCTGTCCATGGTTTGTTTTTAATAAGTTTGCAAAGTATAAAGTGCAAATATATAATAAAAAAGAATTGGGCACTCTGTTTTTGTTCTGAATATGTAAAAAAGGCAGGTTAGCGACGAATTGCCGGTCATTTGTCATTAACCGTCGGTAAGTTTCGAATATTTGTGTTTTTTGTTCTATCTTTGTTCTCGAAACTTAATTAAAGACTAAAACTTATGTTCTCAGGGATTGTAGAAGAATATGCGGAGGTGGTGCGTATTGTAAAGGAGCAGGAAAATCTGCACCTCACCTTGAAATGTTCGTTTGTGGACGAACTGAAAATAGACCAGAGTATCTCTCATAACGGTGTGTGCCTGACTGTAGTCAGTTTACAGGATGGAACGTACACGGTTACCGCCATGAAAGAAACGATAGAGCGTTCCAACATCGGCTTGCTGAAAGTGGGAGATAAAGTGAATGTGGAACGCAGCATGATGATGAACGGGCGGCTGGACGGTCATATTGTGCAAGGACATGTGGATCAGACTGCCGAATGTATGGATATAAAGGATGCTGAAGGGAGCTGGTATTTTACTTTCAGATATGCGTTTGACAAGGAAATGGCAAAGCGCGGCTACATCACGGTGGACAAAGGCTCGGTTACGGTGAATGGTGTGAGTCTGACCGTTTGTAACCCTACGGAGGATACTTTTCAGGTTGCCATCATTCCTTATACTTACGAACATACCAATTTCCATACTTTTAAAGTGGGAAGCATTGTGAATATAGAGTTTGATATCATCGGCAAATATTTAAGCCGCATGATGCAGTTCTCCTGATTCTTTTACCGCAGGTTGCACAGATGATTGTTGAAGATGAAAGAAACTTCTTTGTGGAAATCCGGAATTATCCGCATCGGCTTTTGAGCAAAAAAGAATCTGTGCAATCTGTGGTAAAATCGAATATCAGAATTATAAATCTTTCAGCAATATCTTGCTGGTGCTTTTATTAATATTCTTCACGGGCATTTGTCCAGCGCCTCCCAAGAACTGCTGTATCGCTTTTTTGTCTATTTTGAAGGCTTCCGTTCCGGCTATGTCCAGTCTGTTCAGCAGCATAGCCACGTTCATCCGGTTGATATCTACTGACGGCAAATAGCCTATGCTTTCATCGTCACCGTCCATAGCAGTTTCATAAATCATGTGCATGTCCTGTAGTTCATACAGGATTTTCTTGGTGAGCCTTATCGGGATTTTATGTTCGTCGCTGAGTGTCTCGGCGGTATAAGGAGCCTCTTCCGTCTCAAAGCGCTTGCATATCAGAGACATGATGAGGATACACAGAAAGTCGTGATAACGGCGGCTGATATTTGCCGTTTCTTTGCTGAAACTGTAGTTGCGAAGATTCTGTGCCACATAGCAAAGTTCTGCGCCATACAGGCAGATTCCCCATGAAATTTGCGCCCATAACAAGAACATAGGAATGGCGGCGAAGCTACCATAGATTGCATTGTACCTTGATACCCATATCTGACTGCCGATATACAAGTATTGAAAAGCCTGAAAGGCTGTGCCTGCGATGATACCCGGAATGATGGCATACTTCAGTTTCACTTTAGTATTGGGCATAAAGACGAACAGTCCCGTAAACATGGCCCAAGTCAGGATGAAAGGGATCAGGCGTACCAGAAATTTCATCAGGGGTGCCAGTAATACGAAGTCCTCCATGTTTTTCACCATGGTGGACATAAAGATGGTAAGACCGCTGGAAAGTACGATAAGTAGGGGCAGTAAGAGCAGGATGGAGAATAATCCGTCATTTTGCGATACAGTGTACGGGGCTTCTTCACTTGCCATATATAATTGAAGGTACGTTCTATGTTATAGGTCAGGCTCAGAATGGTCCAGAACAACATCACCAGACCCACTCCGATAAAAATTCCGCTTTTGGCGTGCACCAGATAGGAGTCAATCAGGCCAAGAATGGTTTCGGCAGCCGCACTCTGTCCTTCAAGACCGCTACGGAACTGGGTTTCCAGCAGGTTGGAGAAGCCGAAACCGCGTGCGATGGCGAATAAAATGGCCAGAATGGGAATGATAGAAAGCAGGGTGCTGTATGTCAGTGCGGATGCTTTATTCAAAATACGTCCCTGAGTGAATTCACGAACAGAAAGAGTAGCGATTTTTATTGCATTATAGAGTATTCCTCGGGATTTGCTAACCTCGTCTTCTGTCACCCGCCATATATCATCTTTGAGAAACGATTGCAGACCTTTCAGTTTTTCCTTGTTCATGGTACTCATAAGCTCTTCATTAGGATATATGAAAAAAAAGCAGCCGGCCTGTAAGCCGGGTTCTGTTCCTCGCCTTGCGGCGAAGTGCCTGCCATTTATCTACGCCTGTTGTCACCAACAGGCTCTAGCGGTCTACCCTCCGACGTGGGGCGAGCAACCCTCATAATGTCGGTTTACATGACCTTACAACTCCTAAGACGTACAGCCCGTCATGTCACCATGCGGCTGGTAGGCTCTTACCCCACCTTCTCACCCTTACCCCGTTTCCCGTAGGAATTGTGGCGGTTGTTTTCTTCTACGTTACTCCACCTTCGCAGATGGCTTTCTGTTAGGAAGTAGGATGCTCTGCGTTGCCCGGACTTTCCTCTTTCGCCTTGCGGCGTCAGCGGCAGACCGGCCGGCTGCTTTTAAGTCTACAAAGATAGTGATTTTAGGTTAAACGTAGGATAATAAAGCGGAAAAAAGTAAGAAAATAAATGGAAAAACGAAGAAAGAGCGGAACAGCCCATTACTTTTTCTTGGTATATATAATAATGAGAAGAGAATCGGTGATGCTCGGTTCGGCACTCCTGCTTATCGTATAGAAACAACGGTAAAAACAGAAATATAAAAGTAAATGAACAGTGCCGGAAAGAGAAGTGGGTGCAGTTTTCGCTTTCCCTCTCCGGACACGGATTTTAGCGGTAGAATTCCAGTTCGTTTCTTAATGAACGCACTTCCTGTTGCAGAAGTTCTATACGTTCCAGCATGTGGTGAATGGCGTCGATTCCTGCAATATTGATGGACAAGTCATAATATAAATGCGTGTAACGCTCCAGTTCCGCTAGTTGGGATGTGGGGAGGTAGCGTTCCTCGTCAATCACCCGGACTTCGATCAGTCCGTCTTCTTCCAGTTCCATAATGAACGACGGGTCCACATGGCAACGGTCGACAAAATCGTTGATAATAATTAAATCGGTCTGCATAATCCTTCTCTTTTTTTAATTGCTACTATCTTTTAATTGGCGGAACAGCTCTTTCTGATGTTCGGTCAGGTTGCTAGGAATGGTGACATTATAAGTTACTATCAGATCGCCAAATTTGCCTTCTTCCTTGTAAACAGGAAAGCCTTTGCCTTTCAAACGGACTTTGGTTCCGTTCTGGGTTTCAGGTTTTACTTTCAGTTTTACCTTGCCGTTCAGTGTGTCCACGGTTTCTTCACCACCCAGTACGGCGGTGTAGAGGCTAAGCGGAGCATGGATATATAAATCATTTCCCAGACGTTTGAATACAGGATCGTCTGGAATGACAAAGGTGATGTACAGATCGCCTGCAGGACCACCGTTTACCCCCGGTGCACCATGACCACGCAATTTGATAGTCTGTCCGTTGGCTATACCTGCCGGAACAGTGATACGTATGTTCTTTCCGTTTACATTAAGCACTTGTTTGTGTGTTTCGGCGGCTTCACGCAATGAAAGTTGTAATTCAGCATTATAGTCCTGTCCACGGAATCCGGCGCTTCGTCCGCCGTTTGCACCGCCACGATGCCCGAACAGTTCTTCAAAGAAATCAGAGAAACCACCTGCGCTGCCACCGAAATGTGCACCGGTGAATTCTTCTCCTCCATTGCCGGAATACCAGTAACTGCCGTTACCGTCCGTACCGAATCCGCTTCCGGCTCCGCCAAACCCTCCGAATCCACCGGCACCTCCATATTGTTGCTTTTGTTTTTCAAATTCGTCGGCATGTTTCCAGTGTTCCCCGTATTCGTCGTATTTCTTACGTTTTTCCGGGTCACTCAGTACTTCGTTGGCTTCATTTATCTCCTGAAACTTATCTTTGGCTCCAGGATCATTCGGATTCAAGTCAGGATGGTATTTGCGGGCCAGCTTACGGAAAGCCTTCTTGATATCATCTTGGGTGGCGCTTTTGTCCACTCCCAATACTTTGTAATAGTCTATGTAAGCCATATTATATATTTGTTAAATTTCATCTGCTTTAAGGGAAACAAAATACATGCCAATTGGTTGTGTTCTGTTTTTATTTTATTATCTTTGCAGCGAATTTTTAGAAATTATTCTAAAGGAAATGAGGGGATTGGCAATCATATTCAGGTTTTTTATGCTATTAGTCCTGCTGCTTCCTGTGGTTGCTCTGTGTCCTGTGAAGGCGGAAACGACCTCGGAAGGGCCTATCCTTATTGTCACTTCTTATAATCCCGAAACGCGTAGTATTTCTGACAACCTGTCTGCTTTTATGGATGAATACAGACAGCGTGGCGGCAAGTATACTCCGATCATAGAGAGTATGAACTGCAAGAATTTGTCCGAGGCCTATCTGTGGAAATCGCGTATGGCCTCCATCCTTGGTAAGTATAAGGGGAAAAACCGTCCGTCACTGGTTATATTGTTGGGGCAGGAGGCATGGTCGGCTTATATCTCACAAGACACGGAGATAGCTAAAAAGACTCCGTCTATCTGTGGCATGGTCAGTGTCAACGGACTGGTATTGCCCGATGATAGTATCGACACGCGGGTATGGGAACCTGAAAGTAAGAATATTTATACGGATTTCAGTGATTATAATATTGTTGCCGGTTATGTATATGAATATGATGTCGATAAAAACATAAAGCTGATGCGTCGTTTTTATCCTGATATGCGCCGTGTGGCATTTATATCGGATAATACCTATGGCGGGTTGTCTATGCAAGCCTTGGTTAAAAAGGAGATGAAGAAGTACCCCGATTTAGAAACAATTTGGCTGGACGGCCGTACGGAAACCTTTATGGAAGTGAGTGAAAGGATGCGCAGGTTGCCCTCAAAATACGTGTGTGTTATTGGGAACATGGCGTGTGGACTGTACGGAGAGTTATGTTATTGGTAATACGACTTATATGCTGCGCGATGCGAATCCCACCCTGCCTGTGTTTACTATTGCATCTGTGGGGCTGGGACATTGGGCATTGGGAGGATATACTCCCGAGTACCATGCGGTAGGAAAGAATATAGGCGCGGTTACTTATGATTTTTTGGATAAAGGGGATAGAGAAGGGGTGGACTTGGTGACTATTCCCGGAAACTATACTTTTGATATAAAGCGTTTGCATGAATTCAAATTGGATTCATTGAATCTTCCTCAGGGAGCGGTGTTGGTGAACAAGACTCCTTCGTTTTATGAGCAGTATAAATATTGGGTCATAGGGGTTGTTTCGGCGTTCATGTTTCTGATAGCCTGTTTCTTGATAGCCATATATTATATTATCCGTATCAACCACTTGAAACATAATCTGGAAGTATCCGGCGAGGAACTGCTGGTAGCCAAGGAGAAAGCGGAGGAATCCAACAGGCTGAAGACGGCTTTTCTGGCCAATATGAGTCACGAAATACGCACTCCCTTGAATGCCATTGTGGGATTTTCCAGCGTGTTGGTCAGTGATGATTCCTCTCCTGCCGAGAAAGAGCTGTATTGTGATATCATTCAGAAGAATTCCGATTTGTTGTTGCACCTCATAAATGATATTCTGGACATCTCGCGCATGGAATCCGGAAGGATAAAATTCGTATGGGAAGAATGTGATGTGGTAGAGTTGTGTCAGACGGCTTTGTCTACAGTGGAGTATGGACGCAAGACCAGTGCTTTGTTTCTGTTTGAAACTCCTGTGCCTTCGCTGGTTGTCAAGACGGATGCCCAGCGTCTGAAGCAGGTGTTGATTAATTTGCTGTCCAATGCCGCAAAATTTACTCCGTCCGGTTCTATCAAACTGACGGTTGCCATAGACAAACAGCATCAGCAGTTGGAATTGTCAGTGTCGGATACCGGTTGCGGTATTCCGCCCGATAAGAGTGAAAAGGTATTTGAACGTTTCGAGAAATTGAATGAATATTCCCAAGGTACGGGGCTGGGATTGGCCATTAGCAGGCTGATAATCGAGAATCTGGGAGGTAAGATATGGGTGGACAAGGATTATACCGAAGGCGCCCGATTTGTATTCACGCATCCTTTGACTAAAAAAGAATAAAGAATAGAGAAATGAAATATAGAATATGTATCAGTGCCCTGCTGTTGTGGGCAGGTATGCAGTTGTCTGCATCCAATAATCAGGAAGAAGTGGTTATCAAGATTATAGAAACCAGTGATGTGCACGGGAATTTCTTTCCGTATAACTTTATCGAACGGAAAGAATGGAGTGGAAGTCTTGCCCGTGTTCATTCCTTTGTGAAAGAACAGCGTGAGAAATATGGGGATAATTGCCTGTTGATGGATAATGGGGATATCCTGCAAGGTCAGCCTACAGCTTACTATTATAATTTCATGGATACCGTGTCTACTCATGTTGCGGCGGATATGATGAATTATATGGGATATGTGGTAGGTAATATGGGTAACCATGATGTAGAGACTGGGCATGCGGTGTACGACCGTTGGATAAAACAGTGCGATTTTCCGGTACTGGGGGCTAATATAATAGACAATGCCACTGGAAAACCTTATCTGAAACCCTACGAGGTGTTGGAGCGCGACGGAGTGAGGATAGCGGTTCTGGGTATGATTACTCCGGCCATTCCTTCATGGTTGCCGGAGAAATTATGGAGTGGTCTGCATTTTGAGGAAATGGAGCCCTGCGCACGCAAATGGGTGAAGATTATAAAGGAAAAAGAGAATCCTGATGTCATTGTGGGATTGTTTCATGCCGGAAAGTCGGGCAACGTGTTGGGACAGGTGGTGGAAGATGCCTCTATGGATGTAGCCAAACGGGTTCCGGGCTTTGATGTGGTGCTGATGGGGCACGACCATACTAGGGAATGTGTAAAGGTGCAGAATGTGGCAGGAGACAGTGTGCTGGTCATTGACCCGGCAAACAATGCCAATGTAGTTTCGGATGTGACCCTGACCGTAACAAAGAAAGATGGGAAAGTAGTGGAGAAGTCGGTGGAAGGTAGATTGGCGGATATGAACAAGTATCCTGTCAGCCGGGAGTTTATGGATAAGTTTGCCCCTCAATACAAGGCTGTAAATGACTTTGTATCCCGTAAAATCGGTACAATTTCACGTACCATCACAGCGAAGGATGCTTATTTCGGTTCTTCTCCTTTCATAGACCTGATTCATCAGTTGCAATTGGAAATTTCGGGTGCTGAAGTGTCTTTCTGTGCTCCGTTGTCCTTCCGGGCAGAGATTAAAGAAGGAGACATCTATGTGAGTGATATGTTCAATTTGTACAAGTACGAGAACATGCTGTATGTGATGGAACTTTCGGGCAAGGAAATTAAAGGTTTCCTGGAAATGGCATACGCCATCTGGACTAATCAGATGAAGAGTTCCGAGGACCACCTGATGCTTTTCAAGGAGCCGGTGGAGAAGGGGAAGCGTGCTAATTTCAAGAATTTCAGCTTTAACTTTGACTCTGCCGCAGGCATTAATTATACGGTGGACGTGACCAAGCCGGCAGGAGAGAAAATCACGATTCAGAGCATGTCGGACGGGACTCCTTTCAGTATGGATAAGGTTTATAAAGTGGCTTTGAATTCTTACCGTGGGAACGGTGGCGGAGATTTACTGACTCTTGGAGCTGGAATTTCCAAGGAAGATTTGGCAAAACGTATTATTTTTGCAACCGATAAGGATTTGCGTTATTATCTGATGCAATATATTGAGCAGGAAAAAGTGCTGCATCCTCATGCTATGCACCAGTGGAAGTTTATTCCGGAGGAATGGACTGTGCCTGCCGCGAAAAAAGACTATCAATTGTTGTTTGGCGAGGAAAAGAAATAAATAGTTGAGCAAGAGAAGGTACATAGTAGCCCCGTTATTACTGCTGGCGCTGTTTTTAACGTATCAGGTAAGTATCACTTTGTTTACCCACGTTCATATTGTGAACGGGGTGATGATTGTGCACTCTCATCCTTCGTCCGAAAAACACCATACGCATACCACAGGACAGGTAATCTTAATTGCTCATCTGAGCACTATCCAGACTCTGGAGCCCGGGGGGCAGACAGAGATGACTGTATTCCGTCCTGTGTTGTATGTTTTGGAATACAAGACAAATACTTTCCGCGCGAAAGCGCTTTGTGCGCAATGTATCCATTTGCGCGCTCCTCCTTTTTATTGCTGAAACATAAGGTATATCTGTTGACGGGATACATTCGGATAATCCGTTCAACAGATGCGGATGTGCTTTTGCCGTAGAGCTGCACACATTCTTTAATTGAATAAACCGAAACATTTTAGTAATAGAAAAAATAGATGAAACAATATATTCTGTTACTCGTGCTCATGGTGATGGGTGCGGGTATCCATGCGTATGCAGAAGATGTAAATCCTGTGAAGGAAGGAAATGTGATTTCAGGTCATGTAGTGGAAAAAGGCACGGAGAACAGCCTTCCGTATGCTACCATATTGATTGTGGAAACCGGGCAAGGTACGGTGAGTAACGAGGACGGGGAGTTCCGTTTCAAGAAGGTTCCGGCAGGAAAGTACACATTGAGGGTTCAGCTACTGGGCTATGAGACACAGGAAAAGAAAGTGACCGTCAGTAACGACTTCACGGTAGATGTTCATTTTTTGATGAGTGACGAAAGTATTATGACGGACGAGGTAGTCGTATCGGCCAATCGCAATGAGACAAGTCGCAAGGTGGCTCCGGTGGTAGTCAATGTGATGAATGCCAAGCTGTTCGAATCGGTGAATTCTACCGATTTGGCTAAATCCTTGAATTACCAGTCGGGGTTGCGTGTGGAGAACAACTGCCAGAACTGCGGCTTCCCTCAAGTGCGTATCAATGGGCTGGAAGGACCTTATTCTCAGATTCTTATCAATAGTCGTCCGGTAGTCAGTGCTCTGTCCGGTGTGTATGGCTTGGAGCAGATTCCGGTGAATATGATAGAGCGTGTAGAGGTTGTCCGCGGAGGAGGGTCGGCCTTGTTTGGTGCTAATGCAGTGGGCGGAACCATCAATATCATCACGAAAGACCCCATCAACAATTCATTTCAGGTTTCTTCAACAATGTCCAATATGAACGGCAAGGTGTGGGAACAGTATATGGGAGCCAACGCCTCTTTGGTGTCAAAAGACAATACGTATGGCATCGCTTTGTATCAGTCTTATCGGAACCGTAATCCGTATGATGCGGACGGGGACGGTTTCTCGGAGTTGGGAAAGCTGAATATGAATACGTTCGGGCTGCGCACCTATTACCGTCCTACGCAGTTCAGCCGTATCAGTCTGGAATATCATACCACGAATGAGTTCCGCCGCGGAGGGAATAAATTTGATTTGCAGCCGCACGAAACGGATATCACCGAACAGACCAAGCACGTTATCAATAGTGGCGGATTAAGTTATGATTTGTTTTGGAAAGAATACAAGCATAAGCTTTCTTTCTATTCTTCCATCCAGCATACCGACCGTAACAGTTATTATGGTGCGCAACAGGATGCGAATGCATACGGAAAGACGAAAGATCTGACTTGGGTGGCAGGCGGCATGTATGTGGGTAATTTTGAGAAAGTTTTATTCTCTCCTGCTACTTTTACCGCCGGGCTGGAGTATCAGAACAACTCCCTGCACGATGTTATGACCGGTTATCACCGTGATATGAAACAGGATGTGCGCATTGCCAGCGCTTTTGTGCAGAACGAATGGAAAATGAATCAGTTTGTATTCCTGGCCGGGTTCCGTCTGGATGACCATAACCTGATTGACAATCCCATCTTCAGCCCCCGTCTGAACCTGCTCTATAAGCCCAGTGACAAACTGCAGGCACGTATTACCTGGTCTACCGGTTTTCGTGCGCCGCAGGCATACGATGAGGATTTGCACGTTACGGCAGTAGGAGGTGAGGGCGTGCTTATCAAGTTGGCGGAAGGGCTGAAGCCTGAGCATTCTAACAGCATCAGCGGCTCCATTGACTGGACGGCGAATATCGGTCATTTCCAGACCAATTTGTTATTGGAAGGATTCTATACCGGATTGGATGACGTGTTTGTACTGGAGGATATGGGCCATGACCAGAATGGTAACAAGGTGAAGGAGCGTCGTAACGGTAACGGGGCACGTGTGTATGGCGTGAATCTGGACGGAAAGATTGCACATGGACGTGATGCGGCTTTACAGGTGGGCTTCACGGTGCAGCGCAGCGAATATACTGAGCTGGAGGCATGGAGTGAGAATCCTGAGGTAGCGCCGGTGAAGCGGATGCCCCGTACTCCTGACTATTACGGTTATTTCACATTGACATCTGCTCCGTTCAAGAATTTCGACTGCTCCTTGTCCGGTGTGTACACAGGCCGGATGCATGTGCCGCATTTCGCACCGACAGAGTTGCCCGAGGAATATATAGGACAATATATCGCTAAAGATGAAATGGTGCATACTCCTGATTTCTTTGATTTGAATGTGAAACTGAATTATACGTTTGTATTGAATGACCATATCAAGTTGCAATTGAACGGTGGAGTGCAGAATATCTTTAATGCTTTCCAAAAGGATTTGGACAAAGGTGGTTATCGTGACTCGGGTTATTTCTATGGGCCTACACAGCCTAGAACGTATTTTGTGGGGATCAAGATTACGAATTGAATAATCTGCTGATTGGTCAATGTGCTAATATGTCAATGGGTTACGCTTTGTTCCACATGGCACATTAGCACATTGTCACATTGACAAATTAGCAGATTGATTTATTACCAACTACTGACAAGTGACTATACTTTTCTGTAATCCGGAATCCCGGATCGGGATAATTATATAAGGGGAAGCGGTGTTCTGTTTCTCCTTCCATATATTTCCACAGACTGGCATATTCTTCTTTCTTCTCGCCCATTTCCTGCAATTGCAGCATATATTGCCAGATAGACTTGTTTTCCTTGATGTATATTTTTTCCATCTGATGAATAATCGGACTATGCTGGCGGGTTGGGTCATGGTCAAATTCCAGTATCCGTTTTCCCTCTTTTGTCATACCGATAGTTACGAAAGTCATGCTCTTGCCTATACCCGGCAGGTTCAGTACGCTGCGGTCTGTTGCTACGAAAGGAATCTGATGGAAGGTGCAGAAACGCTGTACGGCTGCCGCACGGTCTTTACTGTTTCTCAACAGGTTCAAGAACTCCTTTTCTTGCTCTGCGGAGAGTTTTCCCCATACCTTTTCCTCTTCTTTCTCCTGCAAGGAGCGGCTGTTAGGTGCAAATACGGCATAATTCTCCTCAAATCCTTTTACCGAGAAGGTGTAATAGCATAGTACACCCAGCCCATTCAATACTTTGCGCAGCTTGGCGGTGTGTCCGCGACGGGAAGCCGCCACATTATATACTAACTGGTTGGTGATAGTCCACCCGGCTGCCAGTATCTTGCGGATAGCTTCACGCGCTTCGGGTGTTACTTCCAGCGGAGTCTGGAAATGCGTTTGAATCAGAAATTGGCTGACTCCTACGGCAGATGCCTTTTCTTTGAACTCGCGTAAGATATCCAATAGCTCGTCATTGATTCGCATGGGCAGATACACAGGGAGCCGACTTCCCAAGCGTACACGCTGGAGCTCGGCATATTTTTCTCCTTCCGCACGGTGCAGGTTTGCATTCCGTTTGCGGACAGCCATTTTGTAGACGGCTTCCAGTATATTGCGCAAGGTCTTGTTCTGGCTCATCAATGCATCGCCTCCCGTAATCAGGATATCCCTGAGCTGAGTGTCGTTCTCGAAATATTCCATCAGTTTTCTCAACCTCTTGTCCCAGCTCTCTTTCGGCTTCAATTCCTCGAAGTTGAAGTTCAGACGTTCACTTTGAAAGTCGTACATGCGCTGGCAGGATGCACATAGGCCGCCGCAGGCACGTCCCATCGAGTCGGGGATAAGAATGGCCACATCGGGATAACGGCGGTGAATGTTGTGCCCGTCCGGCAGCAGCCATCCGGCAGCGTTGGGCTTTCCGTCCTCTACTGCATCTTCTTTTTCCCATGCGTGGATGTTACCGTAAGTTTCTACCAATTGGGAAGAGTACAAGATATAGCTGCGTATGGCTTCGTCATCATATCCTTTTCCGGTAGGATTCAATAATGACAAATAATAAGGGGTGATGAAGACAGGCATTCCTTTCTTGCGTGCTTTGTGATAAAGCTGCAAGGTTTCTTCGGACAGGGAGTTGCCTAGCATCCGGTTCAGTTCGGTAGGGCTTTTTACGGCCATTGCCAGATGAAAACGGGCTTCGTTCCACCATTGGCAGACCAGCCGGCGTTTGTCCTCTTCCGTGCTTCCTTCAGGAAAAAAGGTGCGGCTGGAGGGTGCGTGTCTGTTTTCATTTTCTGGATAAGAAGGGAGATGATACGTTCTTTGTTTTGTCGGCGGATAGCCCGGACATCCTCATTCAGTCCGCTGGGCCAGCGTTTCATCCACTGTTGCACTTGTTTTTCATCAGGTAGCTCCTCTTCTTCGTGATAAAGCCGGTCGAACTGGTGATACAGGTCAATCCATAAATCAACGGAAATCTCTTCATTGATGATACGATTCGTTAAAAACTTCCAAAGCAGTGAGATGGTTTCTATTTTAATCTCCTGTTCTGTAGAGGCTTCGTAAATGGTTTTTCCATCGTTATCTATCAGTCTTTTAATTTGCCTTGTGGCAGCAGGATTGTAAATAGGACCGGATAATAGATAATCGTTCAGCTTATTCTTGAAAGCTGTTTCATCCTGGCTTTCTGAAGCCAATGAAGTGAGTTGGGTTAATCGGGTTTCGAATAGTGTTTTAATGCCATGGGTGGATAACATCTTATTCTTTTGTTTCATAAGCAAACGGTTGTTAAGAAAGTGAATACTATAAATAACATATTTCTCGTAGAAAAGTTATCAAACTGTTAACTTCATGCTGCTAAGATAGTAAAAAAGCTTCTTTTATGCAAATTCATTAACAAAAAGACGCTTTTTATAAATAGCATTATTTTATAGAGTACATTTGCTTTGTGCTTTCGTCTTTTTTTAAAGCCCGGAGCTTTTATCGGGAAACGAAGAAATTCGTAGTTTTGTAGAGCTTTGCTTGTTTGCAGGTCAATCAAGCTGAAGAGAAACCTCATTTTAATAAATGGAAAAACAACATAGAAGTAAATAAATGGAACTGAAACAACTTTTTACCTTTGCAGCAGCCTGTTCGCTGGCACTTTCGGTATCGGCGCAAGATAGAGTACACTATACAGGCACGGAGCTGTCTAACCCTACCTGTCATGACGGGCAATTGTCACCCGTGGTAGGGGTACACAATATTCAGGTGATGCGTGCCAACCGGGAACATCCTGCACCCGATAACGGCAATGGATGGACATACAATCATCAGTCCATGTTGGCTTATTGGAACGGACAATTCTATATGCATTATCTTTCCGATCCTTCGGACGAGCATATTCCTCCCTCACAAACTTTCCTGATGACCTCGAAAGACGGTTATCACTGGACAAACCCGGTGACCCTTTTCCCTATCTACCGGGTTCCCGATGGCTATACCAAGCCCGGACGCACAGACAAGGCGAAAGATCTGGATGCCATCATGCATCAGCGTGTAGGCTTTTATGTGTCAAAGAGCGGCCGACTGATAGCTATGGGAAACTATGGCGTGGCGCTGGACAAGAAAGATGACCCGAATGACGGGAACGGAATAGGCCGTGTGGTTCGCGAAATTAAAAAGGACGGTTCCTTCGGCCCCATTTATTTCATTTATTATAACCATGCGTTCAATGAAAAGAATACCTCTTATCCTTATTTTAAACGGAGTAAAGACAAGGAGTTTGTAAAAGCCTGTCAGGAGATTCTGGATAATCCCCGCTACCGTATGCAGTGGGTGGAGGAAGCCGACCGCAATGACCCGTTGATTCCTTTACACAAGGAATACAAAGCGTATTGTGACTATACCTTGCCCGACGGCCGTTTGGTAAGCCTGTGGAAACATGCCCTGACTTCCATCAGCGAGGATGGCGGGAACACATGGGCGCAACCGGTGGAACGTGCGAAAGGTTTTTGTAAACAGTAATGCGAAGATTTGGGGGCAGCGTTTGAGTGACGGTACATACGCCACGGTGTATAATCCTTCCGAGTTTCGCTGGCCGCTGGCTATCTCGCTCAGTAAGGACGGGCTGGAATATACGACCTTGAATCTGGTGCACGGCGAGATTACACCGATGCGTTACGGAGGTAATTATAAATCATTCGGTCCTCAGTATGTACGGGGTATTCAGGAAGGTAACGGGACTCCTCCCGATGGTGATTTATGGGTGACTTACAGTATGAATAAAGAGGATATGTGGGTGTCTCATATTCCTGTGCCTGTCCGCGCACACGCCAGCGAGCATGCTGACGACGATTTTGCCGGCTACAAAGATTTGAGCGAACTGACCGACTGGAATTTGTATTCCTTGCAGTGGGCTCCCGTATCACTGGATGGAAAATGGCTGGTGCTGCAAGACAAGGACTTATTCGATTATGCCCGTGTGGAGCGTAAGATACCTGCTACAAAAGAACTGAAAGTATCTTTCGAACTGATGGCGGAACAGAACGATAAAGGACTTTTGCAGATAGAATTTCTGGATGAAAACGGCATTGCCTGTTCCCGTCTGGAACTGACTCCCGATGGACTTTTCCGTGCCAAAGGAGGTGCGCGGTTTGGTAATTTGTTGAAGTATGAACCGGGCAAGACGTATAAGGTAGAAGTGGAGCTTTCTGTTGCCAACCGCATGGTAATTGTCTATGTGGATGGAAAGAAAGTGGGGCAACGTATGTTCTTTGCTCCCGTTCCGGCCATCGAGAGAGTGATGTTCCGCACCGGAGCGCAACGGACTTATCCTACGGTGGATACTCCGGCGGACTGGTATGGCATTCTGCCGAATGCAGGTGAGCAAGAACCTTTGTGCACCTATCGTATAGCCCATTTCAAGACGGCTTCTGCTGATAAGGATGCCGGTGCAGCCTTCTTGAAATATAAGGATTTCAAGCCCTATGTGGATTATTTCAACAGCATGGAGGATGAGAATATAGCCCAGGCTATTCCCAATGCCCGTGCATCTCAATGGATGGAAGAAAACATTCCTCTTTTCGAGTGCTCTCAAAAGAACTTTGAGGAAATGTATTATTATCGTTGGTGGACGCTGCGCAAGCATATCAAGGAAACTCCGGTGGGCTATGGCATGACCGAATTTCTGGTAAACCGTTCGTATGCCGATAAATACAATCTGATAGCTTGTGCCATCGGTCATCATATTTATGAGAGCCGCTGGTTGCGTAATCCGGAATACTTGAATCAGATTATCCATACTTGGTATCGGGGTAACGAAGGAGGCCCGATGGCTAAAATGACCAAGTTCAGCTCGTGGAATGCGGATGCGGTACTGGGACGTTACATGGTCGATGGAAACAAGGAGTTCTTGTTGGATATGGTAAAGGATTTGGAAGCGGAATATGCCCGTTGGGAAAAGACAAACCGCCTGCCCAATGGACTTTACTGGCAGGGAGATGTGCAGGATGGTATGGAAGAATCCATCAGCGGAGGCCGTCGTAAGCAATATGCCCGTCCCACTATCAACAGTTATATGTATGGCAACGCCAAAGCACTCTCTCTTATCGGCATCATGACAGGAGATGAGGGCATGGCCATGAAATATGGATTGAAAGCCGATTCCATTAAAACATTGGTACAGGATAAGTTGTGGAACACAGACCACCATTTCTTTGAAACGATGCGTGGAGATGCGTCCGCCGAGGTACGCGAGGCTATCGGCTATATCCCTTGGTATTTCAATTTGCCGGATGCTTCTTCCAAATACACTGTGGCATGGAAGGAAGTGATGGACGAGAAAGGTTTTTCCGCACCTTACGGACTTACCACTGCCGAGCGCCGTCATCCTGAGTTCCGCACGCATGGCGTAGGTAAGTGTGAATGGGATGGGGCTATCTGGCCGTTTGCATCTGCACAGACTTTGACCGCAATGGCCAATTTCATGAATAATTATCCTCAGACTGTATTGACAGACAGCGTGTATTTCCATCACATGGAACGCTATGTGGAGTCGCAGCATCACCGTGGCCGCCCCTACATAGGCGAGTATCTGGATGAGGTGACCGGTTATTGGTTGAAAGGAGATCAGGAACGCAGCCGTTATTACAATCATTCTACTTTTAATGATTTGATGATTACCGGTTTGATAGGACTCCGTCCGCGCATGGATAACACAGTGGAGGTGAATCCGTTGATTCCCGAAGGAAAGTGGGATTATTTCTGTTTGGATAATGTGTTGTATCATGGCCGTAACCTCACTATTTTGTGGGATAAGGACGGCAGCCGTTACCAGCGTGGAAAAGGTCTGCATATCTATGTGGATGGAAAGGAAGTGGGACACTCCGATACATTGACCCGTGTCCTTTGTGAGAATGTGTTATAATTTTGAATAAAGGGGATGTCTTAAGATAATAAACAGACTGTTGAAAGAAAAATGAATTACAGAAAATTCTTAATAGCTGCTTTGTTAGTTATGTCTTTCGCCGTGCAGGCGAAGGACATAACTGTTACCCGCCTGACGTGTGAGATGCGCGAAGGAAGAGTGACCACCTCTGATACCCCTCGTTTGGGATGGCAGATGAGTTCGCCGGAAAATGGCACGCGGCAGACCGCTTATGAGATAGAGGTTCGGGATGTATGGGCAGGAAAAGTAGTCTGGAACAGCGGCAAAGTAAAATCCGCTCAAAGCCAGTTGGTTTCCTGTGCGGATGCGGCCTTGGAGAAGGACAGGCATTATACTTGGCGTGTTCGTGTCTGGGATGAGGCTGATACGCCTTCAGCCTGGAGCGAATCCTCTGATTTCAGTATCCTGACTTCCGAAGCGGCTTTCGCCGGCAGTGAATGGATTGGGGCCATTACCCGTAAAGACGCTCATTTACCCGAAGGCCGGAAATATCATGGCAGTGAACTGAAAAAGCCTGAGGCAAAGGCCGCCTGGGCTGCTGTGGATACTTTGGCAAAGAAAAGTATTTATCTGCGCCGTGAGTTCTATGTGGCAAAGAAAGTGAAAGACGCCACGGCGTATGTATGTGGCTTGGGCTTTTATGAATTTTCGCTGAATGGAGAAAAAGTGGGAGACAGCGAATTTGCCCCTCTTTGGAGCGACTATGACAAAAGTGTCTATTATAATACTTATGATGTCACCTCGCAAGTGAAGAAAGGCGGTAACGCTATCGGAGTCCTGTTGGGAAATGGATTTTACAATGTGCAAGGCGGCCGCTATCGTAAACTGCAAATCAGTTTCGGCGCTCCCACGCTTCGTTTCCGGATGGTGGTGAATTATGAAGACGGAACCTGTGAAACGATTGTTTCCGGAAAGGACTGGAAGTACGATTTCAGTCCCGTACTGTTCAATTGCATCTATGGCGGAGAAGATTATGACGCCCGCCGTGAGCAGAAAGGCTGGAACATGTTCGGTTTTAAAGAGCAGGATTGGCATCCTGTCGTGATTCAGGAAGCCCCCAAAGGGGTGCTTCGTCCGCAGATAGCGCAACCGGTAAAGATCATGGAGCGTTATGATATCCGGAAAGTGACCAAGCTCACCGCTGAACAGATAACAGCCGCCTGCAAGTCAACCAAACGGACGGTGGACCCGTCTGCCTTTGTGCTGGATATGGGACAGAACCTGGCCGGGTTCCCCGAAATTACCGTCCGTGGAAAGAAAGGGCAGAAAATAACCTTGCTTGTATCCGAATCCCTGACGGACGAGGGAGCTTGCAATCAGCGTCAGACCGGCAGACAACATTATTATGAATATACTTTGAAAGGGGAGGGAGTGGAAACTTGGCATCCTCGTTTCTCCTACTATGGCTTCCGGTATATTCAGGTGGAAGGTGCTGTGCTGAAAGGGCAGAAGAATCCCTTCCGTCTTCCGGTGATCCAGAAGATACAGTCGTGCTTTGTTTATAACTCGGCTCCTAAAATATCCACCTTCGAATGCTCCAACCGCATCTTCAATGATGCCCACCGGCTGATAGAGAAAGCGGTGCGAAGCAACATGCAGTCTGTGTTTACGGATTGTCCGCACCGGGAGAAACTGGGCTGGCTGGAACAGGATCATTTATGCGGTCCCGGTTTGCTGTACAATTATGATTTGACGGGCTTTGTTCCTCAGACTCTTCAGAACATAGCCGATGCACAGCATGCCAACGGCGCGGTTCCTACCACTGCTCCGGAATATGTGGTGTTCGAGGGCCCCGGTATGGATGCTTTTGCCGAATCTCCCGAATGGGGATGTACCTTTGTGGTATTACCTTTCATGTATTATGAGACGTATGGGGATGATTCATTGATTAGAAAATACTATAACGGAATGCGCCGTTACATTGATTATATGACTACCCGTGCCAATGATGGAATCGTTTCTTTCGGACTGGGTGATTGGTATGATTATGGAGATTTCCGGGCCGGATTTTCTCGTAATACGCCTGTTCCTTTGGTAGCTACCGCCCATTATTATATGGTTGTTCGCTATCTGGTGGAGGCGGCACGTATGCTGGATAATAGGTATGATGTAGCATATTACACTCATTTGGGTGAAGAAATTAATAAAGCATTCCATCGGGAGTTTTATCACAAGGACACTCGTCAGTATGGTACGGGAAGCCAGTGCAGCAATGCCTTGCCTTTGTTCCTGGGAATGGTTCCCGCCGATGACAGACAGGCGGTGCTTGATAATCTGGTAGCGGATATAAAACGCCACGGCAACCGGCTGACCACCGGTGATGTGGGTAACCGTTATCTGTTCCAGACTTTGGCGCGTAACGGGTTGAATGAGCTGATGTACACCATGCACAACCATGAAGAAGCACCCGGCTATGGTTTCCAGCTGAAATTCGGAGCTACCACGCTGACCGAGCAATGGGACCCGCGGCAAGGTTCTTCGTGGAATCACTTTATGATGGGGCAGATTGATGAATGGTTCTTCAACTCGCTGGCGGGTATCCGCACCGTTGAGGGAAAACCGGGAATGAAGGAAATAGAAATACGTCCCCGTCCGGTAGGCGATTTGACATACGTCCGTGCCTCTACCCAAACCTTGTACGGAAAAGTTGCGGTAGACTGGACCCGCGAGAATGGAGTCTTTACATTGAAAGTAACGATACCTGTAGGGTGTACGGCACGCGTATTCCTTCCCGATGAAAAAGAGCCGAAGATAGTGGAAAGCGGAACTTATTCTTTTAAGAAATAAACGCGGTTTTCATAGAAAAAGCCCCCTAAGGGTATTTGGTAAAACTAAAATCAACTAATGAACAATATGAATAAACGTACCTTTTTAAGTCTGTTACTATGTGTTTGCTGTCTGTCTTTTCTGCATGCGGAGCGTGTGGATATGCAGCAGGCAGGTGCCGATGTGCAAGGCAGGAAGCTGAACACAGCATTGATTAATTCCACCATCGACCGCCTGAACGCCCATGGTGGAGGAACCCTCTTTTTCCCCGCAGGAACTTATCTCACCGGTTCCATCCACATGAAAAGTAACATCACTCTGGAACTGGAAGCAGGAGCCACCTTGAAATTCTCGGAGAACTTTGACGATTTCCTCCCTTATGTGGAAGTGCGTCATGAGGGAATCATGATGAAAAGTTTCCAACCGCTGATTTATGCCGTGGATGCAGAGAACATCACCATCAAGGGTGAAGGGACACTGGACGGACAGGGCAAAGCATGGTGGACGGAATTTTTCCGCGTCCTTGTAGATCTCCGGGACAACGGCAAGAGAAACATCAACAAGTACCAGCCCATGTTCGAGAAGGAAAACGACCTGAAAGCCCTTTACGCCGAAACCAACGAAGACTGGCACGGCACATTGGACCGTCGTTTCTTCCGTCCCCCTTTCATACATCCCATCCGTTGCAAGAATGTACGGGTAGAGGGCGTGAAGATTATCAACTCTCCCTTTTGGACCGTAAATCCTGAGTTTTGCGATAATGTGACCATTAAGGGCATTACCATCCACAATGTGCCTTCCCCCAATACGGACGGCATCAACCCTGAGTCTTGTAAGAACGTACACATCAGCGACTGCCACATTTCGGTAGGCGACGACTGCATCACCATCAAATCCGGACGTGACCTGCAAGCACGTAAACTGGGCGTTCCTTGCGAGAATATCACGATTACCAATTGCACCATGTTGAGCGGACACGGTGGTGTAGTTATCGGCAGCGAGATGAGTGGGGGAGTGAAGAAAGTGACCATCAGCAATTGTGTCTTTGACGGAACCGACCGGGGGATTCGTCTGAAATCCACCCGTGGTCGCGGAGGCATTGTAGAAGATATCCGTGTAAGCAATATTGTGATGAGTAACATCAAGAAAGAGGCTATCGTCCTCAATCTGAAATATAGCAAGATGCCTGCCGAACCGAAGAGTGACCGTACTCCGGAATTTCGTAATATCTATGTGTCGGGTGTGACGGTCCGTGATGTGAATACCCCCATTATGGTGGTAGGCCTTCCCGAAGCGCCTATTACCGGTATTGTGATGCGTGATGTGTATATTCAGAATGCCAAGCAACGCTGTGTTTTTGAAGACTGCAAGGACTTGGTGCTGGATGATGTGTATGTGGATGGTAAAGAAATAAAATAGACTTCCCGATGAAGAAACAACTATTATGGTGCATGGCGGCACTCTCTTTTTCCGCTGCATCTGCACAAACTTATGAAACCCGGTTCGCACGTCCGTTATCCGATGTGTTGAATGACGTTGCCGCCCGTTTCCAGGTCCGCTTGAAATATGACGTGGATACGGTGGGGCGTGTGCTTCCGTATGCCGATTTCCGTATCCGGCCTTATTCATTGGAGGAAACGCTGACCAATGTGCTTTCCCCCTTCGATTATAAATTCGTAAAGCAAAGTGACAAGGTATATAAGTTGAAACCTTACGAATACGCCCGCCGCACGGATGCCGACGGAGAAAAAATGCTGGCATACCTTAGTGGTTTATATAGTGATAAAAGTCAATGGGAACAGCGCAGGGAGATTCTCCGCAAAGAGGTGCGCCAACGTCTGGGACTGGATGATATGCTGGGGAAAACAGTGAAGGATGCAAAGCCTGTTCTTTCCAAAATACGCAAATTTGATGGCTATACCGTGCAGAACTTTGCATTGGAAACCTTGCCGGGACTTTATGTCTGCGGTTCAGTCTATGCCCCCCGCACCAAAGGCAAACATGCACTGATTATCTGCCCCAATGGTCATTTTGGACAGGGACGCTACCGCAAAGACCAGCAGCAGCGCATGGCGACTCTGGCACGTATGGGGGCTGTCTGTGTGGATTATGACCTGTATGGTTGGGGTGAATCCGCCTTGCAGGTAGGAGGAAAGGCGCACCATACTGCCGATGCGCACACCATTCAGGCTATGAACGGAATATGGATACTGGACTATATGCTGGCAAACCGTAAAGATATAGATCCTGCATGCATCGGCGTGAACGGTGGTTCCGGCGGAGGAACGCAGACGGTGTTGCTTACCGTCCTGGACGACCGTTTTACAGCTGCCGCCCCTGTGGTCAGTCTGGCCTCTCATTTTGATGGCGGTTGCCCGTGTGAAAGTGGCAAGCCCATCCAGTTGGCAGGTGGAGGAACTTGCAATGCGGAGCTGGCCGCCCTGTTTGCCCCGCGTCCCATGCTGGTGGTTTCCGACGGAGGAGACTGGACAGCCACGGTTCCCCGTTTGGAATATCCTTACTTGCAACGCATCTACGGTTTTTACGGTGCGACGGACAAGGTGAGCAATGTACATTTGCCGCAAGAACGCCATGATTTCGGTCCGAACAAGCGCAATGCGGTTTATGATTTCTTTATAGACGTGTTCGTCCTTGACCGGAACATGCTGGATGAAAGTAAAGTAACCATTGAGCCGGAAAACGCATTGAAGAGCTTTGGTGAGAAAGGTGAGAAACTGCCTGCCGGAGCCTTGAGATATAAAGAATGATTTTGTCGTTTATTTATTAGGTTAAGAGTTAGTGTAGAATCTCCCTCTTGCATAGCCTGTGAAGGTGAGCAAGGGGGAGTTTTTTTTAGGTATGGGGGATTAATACTTTTTGTCGGGTATATCAGGTCTTGTCATACGGACTGTTAAGTCTTTTTGTGCGGACTGTTACTATAGTCTTCGGCAGTGGACCGTACAGTCTGCTACAGTGGACTGTACGGTCTGCCGTAGTGAAACATACGGACTACTGTCGTAGTCTGTAAAAGGTAACCGTAAGAAATGCTTTAATGGTACTGAAAAAAAGACTTAATGGAGCTGAAGCGATGAATTAACTCTGCATTTATGTTATAATCATCTTTAATTCTCCATCCTTGTGGCGCTTTCGGTCGTTTTCTTGTTTATAGTTGCGGATTCAAACCGGTTTCTACATCGGATTTCAGCCGGGTATAATGGAAAAAGCGGAGGTTATAATAAGATAATGCGTTTCTGTAATATGGCAGCAATCTGTTGTCTCAGTTGCGGGGCGCTGATGGGCTTGGCCATATAGCCGTCGAAGCCGTTTTCCATGGCCCGTTGTTCATCACTGGCATAGGCGAAAGCGGTAACAGCAATGATAGGTACATCCAAGGATAGTTTTCGTATTTCCCGGGTGGCCTCATAGCCATCCATCACCGGCATATTGATATCCATCAGAATTATCTGAGGGGTATGGAGCTTATACAAATTGACCGCCTCTTTTCCATCCCAGGCATGTACCAGGTTATATTCTCGTTTCAAGATAGATTGGAACAGCCGGTAATTGCTCTCATTGTCTTCGGCGATCAGAATGGTCAGCTTGTCTTTTTGCACGGAAATGAGTTGATGCTCTTCCTCTTTCTTGTTCTCTGCAGCGGCAGGCTGGTATGGAATGGTGAACCAGAAAGTGGATCCTTTTCCTTCCTCGGACTCAACACCGATGCGTCCTCCCATGTGCTCTACAATTGTCTGGCAAATGGATAGCCCCAGTCCTGTACCCTGTACAAAAGAGTTCAGTTTGACGAAACGTCCGAATATGGAGTTCACTTTGTCGGCTGGAATGCCGCAACCGGTATCTTTAACATAGAAATAAAGTTCTTTGTCGCATAGTTTGTAGCCGAAGGTGATGCTTCCTTGTGAGGTAAATTTGCTGGCGTTGTTCAGTAAATTGTTCAGTACCTGCATCAGACGGTTCTTTTCCGTTCTTATGAGGCAGGAGGGAAGTCCTTTCTGTACAATCAGTTGAATGCCGTTGCTCTCTGTCCGATAACGGGTAACACTTTCTATCTCGGAGATAATATCATTCAGTTCCACGTTGGAATAACAGAATTCCAGTGTGCCGGCCTCTATTTTCGATAAGTCCAGTATGTCGCTGATTAATTGCAGCAGCAACGTATTGTTACTTTCAATGATATTGATATATTCCTGCTTTTCCTGTTCCTCTTCTGCAGCAGCAAGGATGTTTGAGAAACCGATGATAGCATTTAGCGGAGTGCGTATTTCGTGGCTCATATTGGCAAGAAAAGCGGACTTCAGCCGGTTGGATTCTTCCGCGCGGTCCTTGGCTGAAAGCAGTTCGTCTTCCATTTTCTTCCGTTCAGTTATGACTAGGGAAGATCCTACCAAAGTGAGCGGCATTCCGTTTTCGTCTTTGCTTTCCACAGCTGCCTGCGCCTCTATCCAGTCTATTTTCCATTGTGTTCCGTCATTGGCCAGCACGCGGTATTCCTCTTTTACTTTCTCTATTTTCCCGTCTGCCAGGTCACGGTAAGCCTGTATCACGCGCGGGCGGTCTTCTTTAATGATTTTAGCGAAGTATTGCTCATCCGAAACGCTCAACTGATCTTCGCTGATGCTTCCCGGCATGGCCGCCATGGCAATGGGGCGGTTGAGATCGCATAAAATGGTATGGTCTTTCAAATTCCATTTCCAAGGTACGATGTTGGCTACTTCCAGTGCCATGGAAAGTTTATGGTTCGTGGCGCTCAGCATTTGCTGCGCATTGTGCAGTTCGGTGCTGTCCATGCAGAACACATCCACTGTGTCCGGTTCGGTAGAGCAATTCAGGACAACATCATAGAAGGTGTTGACGGTCTTAAAATAATATGGGAAGGTGATCGATTTCTTTTCTTTTAAGGTGATACTCATGAAATGGGTGAATTCCGGCAAGGACTCCGGGAAAATTTCAGAGGCTCTTTTCCCTATTATATCGGATTTGGGCAAGAAACATCGTTCGAAATAACGGTTGACATCCCGATAGATGCTGTCTATAATATTTCCTTCTTTATCCCATATTACCTGTTCCTTCATGTAAAGGATAGGCATATTGTCTATCAGATTGGTATATTGTGTGTTCGTGTCTATTTCATTTTGCTGGGCGCGTCTCAGCGCTTTCAGCATTTGAATGCGTTTTTGCTGTGTCACGGCCATCAGTATAAAAGCAATGAGTACACTTAGGATGATCCATTTATATTTGTTCAGAAAGTTGGCCGGTTTGTCATAGAAGACGGTGTCACCAGGGCATAGGTCGGGATCGAGTCCTTTATTTACCAGTCTTGTGTAGTTGAATGCGGGGTGTGCTTCGTTGGGTTCATAAAAAGGTATGTCGCTGGCTTTCTTCCCATGTAGTATCTCGTCTATCGTTTTCAGTAATTGCCTGGTAAAGATTTGGTCATTATACATGTATCCTCCTACCATGCCGCCGTCATCCATACCTGCATAGCGGATGGTGAACAAAGGGGCGGAGATGCTGGCGATACTTCTGTAGGCATTAATCAGAAAATTGCTTGAAGTGAACGATTCGGTGAACCAGGTGGATACCAGAATGCCTGTGGTCTTGTCTGTTTTACGTACGGCATTATATAGCTGATGCAGACTGTTGGTACGCGAGGAGATGTATTCGTAATCCATTTGCGGGTATTTGTCTTTAATCAGCTCTCGCAGTTGCTTGTCATATTCCGGATTGGGGTAGATGCCGTCTCCCAGGAAAATCAGTTTCTTCATACCGGGAATCATCCTGCACATCAGTTGCACGTTTTCTTCCAGATAGATGGGGGTGTGCATGTAGGTGAAATTGAACTCTTCTGCCAATTCGCTCATGTGTGTCTTTTCTTCGGGGGTGACTGTATCTCTCTGCCTGTAGAATTTCTCATGGTACACATAGGGGTCGGCTCCGCATACAATGGCAGGTACTTTACCCATAAAGATTGAATCTCTTCTCTGAAAATCAGGCTCATGCTCCCGATGAATACCAGCAGGCGGGGAGGGGTGGAACCATATTTCGAGGAAAGAATTTCTGGGAATCTCTCGATTTTAGTGGAGTCGCCTACCATAAAAAGATTCAGATGCTCTATGTAAGCGTCCATGTTCTCTATTCCAGCTATTTTATGAACAATGGGGGTGGTGATGCTGTTGCTCCAGGGAGAGGATTCGTTGTAGCTGTTCAGAATCAGAATATAGTTCCCCGTCTCGGTGTTTTCCTGTACATGGGAGGCTTTGCCGATGGTTGCAAAGAGGGTGAATATACAGGTACATATCAGTAACCGTTGTATATGGGCTACACACGTTCTTTTAAGATTTCTGTTCATTATTGATGTCCTACTCTTCTTTTATTATATAGCTACGATGCTTGTGATGCAACAAATGTACTATTAAATTAATGAGTGGACGAAGAAATGGAAATGTTTAACAAATATTAAAAGAGACAGGACGGGATGGAAAGTTTTCGTATAGGCAAATGGGAGATGATTGGATGGGAATTCCTGCCGGCCGATATGGCAGTGGGGCGCGAATGCTGATAAAGGGAGTGGGAGGGGAAGTCATTCTTTTGTTCTATTCTTTTTTATATAAAGGAATAGTCTTATATTTATCCCGTCATCTTATTTTTGAAAAAGTAGGGGAACATCACTTAATCAGAAGTAGTTATGGAATATCACTTACGTACTAAATTGAATGGAAATATAGCAATGACTTCCTGTTTCCATGAAAACTCCTTTTTGCAGCGTGACAGGAGTCTTTATAAATTTATATGGGTGCGGCATGGAACGTTGGATGTGGAAGTGGATCATGTGGTGATGCATCTGGAAAAAGAGGAAATGATTTCGCTTACTCCTTTGCATCATGTGCAGATAAGGGGAGTGGGCGGTGAATACCTCACTTTTTTATTCAATAGTAACTTTTATTGTATTTACAGGCATGACAGCGAGGTGTCTTGTAACGGATTCCTGTTTAACGGTTCTTCCCGTGTCATGCGTTTGAAGCTTTCGCCTTCCCAGTCGGCCCGTCTTGACAGTATTGTCGATATTTTCAGGGGGGAGTGTGGAATACAAGACAACTTGCAGGAAGAAATGTTGCGTATTATTCTGAAACGTTTCATTATCACTTGTACCCGCATAGCCCGTGAAAAGTTTGATGTGGACCCGGGACGTGAGAACATGTTTGATGTGATTCGTCAGTTTTATGTACTGGTTGACAGTCATTTTAAGGAGAAGAAGCAAGTACAGGATTATGCTGATATGTTGTGCCGTTCTCCCAAGACTATTTCTAATCTCTTTTCCCTTTACGGACTTTCTTCTCCTTTGCGTGTCATTCATGAACGCGTGGATGCGGAAGCCAAGCGCTTGTTGCTTTATACGGGTAAGAGTGCGAAAGAAATCAGTGAGATTCTGGGATTTGAGGATTTGGCTACGTTCAGCCGTTTCTTTAAGAAAATGAACAAGGAGAGCCTTTCGGAATACCGGAAAAGAGAGAAGCGGGAATAATTGCCAACCTATATGGGGAAATTGCCATTTACCGGAGGGGGAAAACCACCGACCTTTGCACCAGGAAGTTAAATCTTTTAATAATGAAAGCAATGATGGCAAAATTAAAATCTCTGTTTGTTGCGTTTTTAACAATAGCAGCATCTGCCCAAAAACTGGGTATCAATCTTATCCGTGTGGCAATCCTTGTAATTTTTGTATGGATTGGTGGTCTGAAATTCTGGAACTATGAAGCCGAAGGAATTGTGCCTTTTGTGGCGAACAGTCCCTTTATGAGTTTCTTTTATACTAAGGATGCTCCTGAATATAAAGAATATAAGCTGAAAGAAGGCGAACTCGATGAAACGAAGCACCTGTGGCATGAAGAGAACAATACTTATGGGTTCTCTCATGGATTGGGTATTTTGATTATGGGGATCGGTATCTTGACGTTTTTAGGCATCTTCTCTCCGAAAACCGGTTTGGTGGGGGCCGGACTGGCTATTGTCATGACATTGGGCACTTTGTCTTTCCTTGTAACAACGCCCGAGGTGTGGGTCCCCGATTTGGGAAGTGGCGAACAGGGATTCCCTCTGCTGACGGGCGCCGGTCGTCTGGTCATTAAGGATATTGCTATTCTGGCAGGAGCTGTTGTCGTTCTTTCGGATAGTGCGGGAAGGGTATTGAACCAGTTGAAAAAGTAAAGTTGGAAAGACCGGTCACGGACATGCTCTTTTATAGGGGGGTATATGGATGCATTCCGGCGAGAGGCAAGTATTTCCTGCAAGACATAACTATCTATGAGGCAAGTTGCATCCTGTGTCATCTTGCTGTCTGTCAGCTATTGATAATGAATGCAAATTTGGCAGATTCTGCGGTTAACCCCTGTTAAGTGCTTATCTGTCTGTGTTAAAAGAGGAAAAAAAACTCTGACAAACGGTACAACCGTACAATATTTGTCATTACATTAGCGTCATAAATGTTAAACCAAACTTGAAATTAACAAATTAATAGATATTAAGTTATGAAACAAGCAACTAAAATGGTACTAGGCGCAGCAGCAATTGTAGCAGTCAGCGCAGGTGTAGCAGGAGTAACGGCTTATTCTATGTTGAAACCCGAGCCAAACAAAAGCGTGGCTTTTAATGATGTGTTCCAACAAAATCCGAATACAAGACTCGCCGCGTTGGACGCCACTCAAATGCAACCGGTGGATTTGACTCAGGCAGCGGAAAATTCAGTGCATGCAGTAGTTCATATAAAGTCAACTCAAGAATCAAAGACTCAGACGGTTACCGTTCGTGATCCGTTCTATGATTTCTTTGGTGATATTTTTGGAAATGGCAGAGGCGGCGGTCAGCAGCGTCAGGTGCAGACTCCTGAAAGAGTGGGATTCGGTTCCGGAGTGATCATCTCGAAAGATGGATATATTGTAACGAATAACCATGTAATCGATAATGCTGATGTGATCAGTGTCAAACTGAATGACGGACGTGAATACAAGGGACGTGTAATCGGCACAGACCCCAGCACGGATTTAGCGTTGGTTAAAATTGAAGCGGATGAGCTTCCTACGATTCCCGTGGGCAATTCGGAGGCTTTGAAAGTAGGTGAGTGGGTATTGGCTGTGGGTAATCCCTTTAATATGACTTCTACGGTAACAGCCGGTATTGTGAGTGCCAAAGCCCGTTCTTTAGGGGTATATAATAATGGTGTGGAATCTTTCATCCAGACAGATGCTGCGATCAACCAAGGCAACAGTGGTGGTGCATTGGTGAATGCAAGGGGTGAACTGGTAGGTATCAATTCCGTACTTTATTCACCTACAGGAGCTTATTCGGGTTATGGGTTTGCTATTCCAACCAGTATTATGACGAAAGTTATAGCCGACTTGAAAGAATATGGAACCGTTCAGCGTGCGGTATTGGGCATCAAGGGTACTCCGATTAATGATGACCAGCAGATGATGCCGGAAGAAATCAAGAAGAAGGTGAAGGAACTGGGCGCCACCGACGGTGTGTTGATTGCTGAGATAATTGAGGGAGGTTCTGCGGCCGGCAACTTGGAAGTAGATGATGTCATTATCGGTATTGACGGAAAACGTGTGAAGAACTTTGCAGAGTTGCAGGAGGGGTTGGCTAAACACCGTCCGGGTGACAAAGTAACCGTCAAGGTGTTGCGTGACAAGAAAGAAAAGGATATCGAGATGACCTTGAAGAATGCACAGGGAACAACGAAAGTGGTGAAGAGTGCGGGCATGGATATCTTGGGCGCAGCATTCCGTGAAGTTCCTCAGGAATTGAAGAGACAATTGAATTTGGGATATGGTGTGGAAGTCACAGGTGTGACAGACGGTAAGATGAAGGCTGCCGGTATCCGTAAAGGCTTCATCATCCTGAAGGCAAACGGACAACCTGTCAAATCAGTAAATGATTTGGAAGATGTGCTGAAAGCTGCTACCCAGTCACCGGATCAGGTATTGTTCCTGAGTGGTATGTTCCCATCAGGTAAACGTGCGAACTATGCAGTGGATTTGACACAGGAATAAGAAGATTTTTAAGGTAGAAAGTTTCAATAGGTAAAGTTTAGAGGATGCACGGTAAGGGTTACTTCCGTGCATCCTGATTTTATAGTCAAACAGGACTGATAACCTTATTTTCGCAAAATATTTAGGAAAAGAAGGACAAAGATAGTCTTTTTTGATTTATTAGCTAATATTTTTCAAACAAAAATGGATGTATTCCATTTAATGTTGTAAATTTGCATCCCAAATTTGTTTTATAGAGAATGAGACAATTAAAGATTACCAAAAGTATCACTAACCGAGAGAGCGCATCTCTGGATAAGTATTTACAGGAAATAGGCCGTGAAGACCTGATTACTGTAGAGGAAGAGGTAGAGCTCGCTCAGCGTATCCGTAAAGGCGACCGGATAGCATTGGAAAAACTGACACGTGCCAACTTGCGTTTCGTCGTGTCTGTAGCCAAGCAGTATCAAAATCAGGGGTTAAGTCTTCCTGACTTGATTAATGAAGGCAACCTGGGATTGATTAAAGCAGCCGAAAAGTTCGATGAAACCCGAGGCTTCAAGTTTATCAGTTACGCCGTATGGTGGATTCGTCAGTCTATTCTCCAGGCATTGGCAGAACAGTCACGTATTGTCCGTTTGCCGTTGAATCAGGTAGGCTCGTTGAACAAGATCAGCAAAGCCTTCTCTAAATTCGAACAGGAAAACGAACGTCGTCCTTCTCCGGAAGAACTGGCCGATGAACTGGAAATACCTGTAGACAAAATCTCGGACACGTTGAAGGTTTCAGGACGCCACATTTCTGTAGACGCTCCTTTTGTGGAAGGAGAAGACAACAGCTTGCTGGATGTGCTTGTGAACGACGACTCGCCTATGGCAGACCGTTCCTTGGTTAATGAGTCACTTGCGAGGGAAATTGATAGAGCACTCTCTACGCTGACCGAAAGGGAGAAGGATATTATCCAGATGTTTTTCGGTATTAATACGCAGGAAATGACGTTGGAAGAAATCGGCGATAAATTCGGCCTCACTCGTGAGCGCGTACGCCAGATTAAAGAGAAAGCCATTAGAAGATTGAGACAAAATTCGCGTAGCAAGCTGCTTAAGTCTTATTTAGGGTAAGAAAGATTCGGTTTCCGAAAAGAAAACAAAGCACAAGATGGAAGGTTGCTTCCGTCTTGTGCTTTTGTTCATAATATACCAATAATGCCTATCGGCTGCACTATGTGCCGCATGGTAATGGGCACATCAGCAAATTATTATAGTTAATTAATCTATTACTTTTTCGTATTTGTCCGTAAATAACTACTTTTGTCCTCTAATAAAATTATAAAATTAGAATTATGAAATCCATAAAGATTCTGTGCTCTTTATTATTGGTACTGACGGTATGCTCGGCATTCTCATTGAAAGGAAGTAAATCTGTTTATATAGTAGGCGTATCCGCATCGTTTACAGATTCATTGGTTTATTTCACGGAAATCCAGTTGCTGGACAGTGTGAGTCTGGATAAGAATAAGATGTTGCCGGAACGCTCACAATACAGTTATCAGCTGAAAAATTATCTGGAAAACGAGGAAGGGCTGACGAACCGTACTTGCTTTGTTTATTTCTCGAACAGCAGAAAGAAACTGCAGAAGACCATCAACAAGATGAAGACCAAGTATCAAAAAGGAAAGACCTTGCTGATTCGCGAAGTGAACCCCAATGCGTTCAAGTTCAAGAAACCGGAAGAGTAATCCTTTTCTTATGAAAAAGATTCTATTTCTATTCTTGGCAGCCTGCTTTTTCTTCTCTTGTGAGAAGGAAACAATCGTGATTCCTCAGCAACATGCCGGAAGAACGGTTCTGGCATTCTTTTGGGCGGATAACAGTTTGAATTCCAGTTTGCGTAATAATATTCAGACGATGATGCAAGGACTTCAGGCTATGAAGGATTCGGCTGCTTTATTGGTATATTGGGATGGTGAGGCTTCGGATATCAGTTGGCCGGAGCCTTGTATCGTAGAATATGTAACCAATGGTCAGGGGGGTATCAACAGCCTGTCTAAAGGAACGATAGATGCAATGATGGCTGATAAGAATACATCTATCTATGATTTGATTGGTATTGGTAACATCAGAAAAAAATATCCCCCTCAGACATCGACGGAGAAAACCGTCATGCAGACAGTGATAGGTGATATGATGAGTGCTTACCCGTCGGAAAGTTATGGAATAATCTTTGGATCTCACGGTTCGGGATGGTTGCCCACTATTACCGGCACCCGTTCTATAGGACAAGATGGCGGGCGGTATTCCAGTGACACAGCGTTGATACCGGAATTGGCGGAAGTGTTGCGTACGGTAAATCCTCAAAAGTTTGATTTTGTCTTGTTTGATGCGTGTATGATGGGGTGTGCCGAGGTGTATTATGAGCTGAAGGATGCTGCCAGATACTGTATCGCTTCTGTACTTGATATACCGGCAGCCGGATTTCCTTATGCAAGTGTGATGCCTTATTTGTATGAAAATGCGATCAAGGATTATTTGGGGCCAATCTGTAAAGATTATATAGATTATTATAACTATAATGGTTGGGGAACCATTTCGGCAGTGGATTGCAATCAGATGGAAGGCCTGGCGGAAGCGGTCAGAAGTGTGATTTTGTCCAATCAGGATAGCCTGAAGAACGTGGATACAGCTGATTTGCAGCAATATGGCAAAGGCAGCAGCAACTTCAAAGGATATGCCTATGATATGTTACAGTTTATTGAAAAATTGTGTGGAGGAATGGCTCCGGACGATTTTACGCAACAATTAAAGAAGACGGTCGTTTATACAGGTTATACTCATGATCCCACCTCATCCTTGTACAGAATAGATGGGGATAACTACAGTGGAATGGGTATGTATATCCCCAAGTTCATTCACCACTCCCAAATATTTGCTTTGGAACAATTATTTCAAGTCTTCCATAGCGTGGTATCATGCATCCGGATGGGCTGAAACGGAATCTATTTGGGGGAATTGAAGGAGAATGCAGCCAGTTGCCTTTTACTTGATCCCGAATAATAGATATAGCGGATGGAAGTACCGAATTTCCGGTATTCCTCCATTTCCACCGAGTTGTCTACTGCATCCTGCAGGGCTTGTTTAAAGGCGGCATAATGGGTGTTCATATAAGTGGCGTTGTCCAGTTCTCCTGTAACACTGTAGAAATAGCTCACACTATTATCTTTCTCATTATAACAGGTGCTGTCCAGTGTAATCGTTTCGTTCATGCGTGTGGGGCAGGACCGGTTGGTCTTTTCGGCTGTCTGTTTGAATTTACGGACTTGTGAACGGTGGTTATTATTACATCCTGCCAAAGTAAGGATGCCTAGGGCCGCTATTATAACTGTTTCTCTTTTCATTATAAATCGGTATTTTGAAGCGAAAGTAAACTATAAGTTTGAACAAAGCAAATGGATTTTTGTTTTTTATTAGTAAGTTTGTGCAAACAAAAAAAGTAAAACATGTCTCGCATTATAGATGAATTAAAACGTACAGACCACAAGCGTTATCTGGGTGGTCTTGATTTCTTTAAATATATTGGTCCCGGATTACTGGTTACTGTAGGTTTTATTGATCCGGGAAACTGGGCCTCGAATTTTGCGGCCGGTTCCGAATTTGGTTACGCGTTGTTGTGGGTGGTGACCTTGTCTACCATTATGTTGATTGTGTTGCAGCACAATGTGGCCCACCTGGGCATTGTGACGGGATTGTGCCTGAGTGAAGCAGCCACGCAGTATTGTCCCAAGTGGATATCCCGTCCCATTTTGGGCAGCGCGGTGCTGGCCTCCATATCCACTTCGCTGGCGGAGATACTGGGAGGAGCCATTGCCTTGCAGATGCTTTTGGAAATTCCCATTGCCTGGGGATCTGTCCTTACTACGATGTTTGTCGTCATTATGCTTTTTTCCAATTCATATAAAAAGATAGAAAGAGCCATCATTGCTTTTGTATCCGTAATCGGCCTTTCGTTTCTGTATGAGTTGTTTTTGGTAGATATTGACTGGCCTGTGGCGATCCGTTCCTGGGTGGTTCCTGAGATACCCCAGGGCAGTATGCTGATTATCATGAGCGTACTTGGGGCAGTGGTTATGCCGCATAACCTTTTCTTGCATTCAGAGGTGATACAGAGCCACGAGTACAACAAGCAGGACGAGAGCTCCATTCGTAAAGTATTGAAATATGAATTCTATGATACTTTGTTCTCCATGATTGTAGGATGGGCCATCAATAGTGCCATGATCTTACTGGCAGCCGCTACTTTCTTCCGTACCCGGACTCCGGTGGAAGAGTTGCAGCAGGCGAAGTCGTTGCTTGACCCGTTGCTGGGCAGCCATGCCGGAATCATCTTTGCCCTGGCATTGCTGATGGCGGGGATTTCCTCCACCATAACCAGTGGTATGGCGGCAGGTTCTATCTTTGCGGGTATTTTCGGTGAGTCTTATCATATCAAGGATATCCACTCTAAGGTCGGTATTTTGATTTCTTTGGGGATAGCATTGGTTCTTATCTTCTTTATTGAGAATCCCTTTTACGGACTTATCATTTCTCAGATGATTCTGAGTATCCAGCTGCCTTTCACGGTGTTCCTGCAAGTAGGACTGACCTCTTCCAAACGGGTGATGGGCAAATATGCCAACTCCCGGTGGAGTTCATTCGTGCTTTATACCATTGCGGTGATTGTCTCCGCATTGAATATCATGCTGTTGCTCAGTTGAATAATGTGCGAATTTGCCCATGTGCCAATTGCCATGCGGGACCATAGCGCAGCACGTGGGCACATGGGCAAATTTTTTATTTCGTTTTGCTTTCCGAGATAATCAGCAGCTTGTCACCGGCGTGCAGTTGCAGAGAGCCATTGGGAATCATGAACTCGTTTCCTCTTTTTATCAGCATCACCAGCATACCTTTAGGTAGGTTCATATCCATTAGTCTGTTTCCTTTTGCCAGCATTTCTTCCGTCAGTACGATATCGCGGAGGTCTGTATTGATTTCCTCCGGTATCTCTACTCCGAAATCATTTCCTGTTTTTTCCAGTGGGGTATCCAGATGGAGTAATTTGGCCATCCATGAAATGGTCGTTCCCTGAACCACTAAAGACAATATGGTAATGAAGAATACGATATTGAAAATCTGAGTAGATCCCGGCACATCAGCTACTACTGGATAAGTGGCGAATATGATAGGTACTGCTCCGCGCAATCCCACCCAGGAAAATAAACAGCCGTGAGTTGATGTTACATCTTTTTAAAGGGAAGGAGGCAGAGCAGGACACTGAGCGGGCGGCGAGGACAATCATGAAAATGCCGATCAAGGTTGCCGGTATGGCGATGGACAACATTTCATGGGGATTCACCAGCAATCCCAGGCTCAGGAACATGATAATTTGGAAGAGCCAGGTCATGCCGCTCATAAAAGTAGCGATCTCCTTACGGTTTACAATGCGTGCGTTACCCACATCATCCCTGCTATATAGACAGCCAGATAGCCGTTTTCCTTTACACAGGTCGGTCATGGTGAAATGTGAAGTAAAATAAAAGCTC
>ENA-OQKW01000019-OQKW01000019.1-human-gut-metagenome-genome-assembly--contig:-NODE-19-length-47103-cov-3.828317_pt1 | contig 47103 bp, 40 predicted proteins | sample MGYA00242657_ERZ504815 | MGnify/ENA primary metagenome ERZ504815 (study PRJEB26092, sample SAMD00036404) | human gut metagenome | host: Homo sapiens | study: EMG produced TPA metagenomics assembly of... | reverse complement strand
CCGTACGTGGCAGAACGAAAAAACAGCAAGAAAAAATTGCAGAATATCTCACCCGCGTGAGCAAGAGATATGGAACAGAATGGGAATACAAAGAAGGAAGGATTGTACTTCATGCGTAAAAAATGGGAAATAGAAGAGGAATACCGAAACTTTTGCCGGAACAACAAAGAACTTGCGCTGCAGACGCTGCGGGAGCTGACACTGACCCCGACGGAAACGGGAAAAGAGGATCAGAGAATCGCATACTGCATGGAATGGATGAAACAGCAGGGCATGGAGTCAGTTCATACGGATGAGCTTGGAAATGTAATCTGGGAGTATCGGCCGGAACAGGAAAAGAAGGTTCTGTATACGGCGCATCTGGACACCGTGTTTTCGCTGGAGGAGCCGCTGGAGATTAAAGAAGACGGAATGATCTGGCGTTGTCCCGGCATCACGGACGATACCGTGAATGTTGTGATGCTTCTGATGGCGGCAAAATACGTTCATGAGACAGAGCCGGAGCTTCCATGCGGTCTGATTTTTGCAGCGGATCTGGGAGAAGAAGGGCTTGGCAATCTGTGCGGAGTTCGCGCACTTGTCGACCATTATGAAAAAAATCTGTGCGGAATGGCAGCCTTTGACCTGTATCGGGATAAAATGTATCCCATCTGCATCGGGTCTGTCCGGTATCGGATTTCGGCAAAAACAAAGGGCGGTCATTCTTTCCTGAATTTCGGAAGAAAAAATGCCATTGCAGAGCTTGCGGGTCTGATCGGAGAGCTTTACCGTTTTCAGACAGATGCAGCATCTCATACAACATACAATGTAGGAAAAATAGAGGGAGGAACCTCTGTTAATACGATTGCGCAGGATGCCTCCATGCTGTTTGAATTCCGTTCGGAGGATTACCGGAGTCTGGAAGCCTGCGAAACATATCTGGAGCAGACCATAGCAGGACGCCAGAGTGAGGAGGTACAGTATTCCTGTGAGCTCGTCGGAAAGCGGCCGTGCGCAAGAGAAACCGATCCTGTCCAGATGGCACGTATGACGCGGTGCGCACAGAAAACGCTGAAAGCAGCCGACGGGGAAGAGGCGGTATGCTCTGAAGCATCCACAGACTGTAATATCCCATTGTCGCGGCATATTCCTGCCATCTGTGTCGGTTTCTGCCGGGGCGGGGGAGCGCATACCAGAGAAGAATGGCTCGATGCCGCCAGCGTAGAAGATGGCATGTGTGCAGCCGTAGCACTCGTATGCCGGCTTCCGTTGATGTGCTGCGAGAGCAGAGTCGTTGTAAGGGACGGGATAGAGGACCCAAAAGAGAAAGAAGAAATCCGGCAGCTGCTGAAGCTGTGCGATCAGGATTTCGTTCCGCCGCTTTCCCACCGCAACAGTACATCCCAGACGAACTGGGCCGAGACAGAAGAAAAGACGGATGGAATTGCAGAATATCTGGAGAATATCTGCAGTCAGCATGTGGTGTTGTGGAAGGAAGAGGGAGTCGTGCGGGCCTTTATGACCTGGAAGGATCATTTTAACTGTGAAAATCTGGAAGCATATCCGGATTCCTGCTATCTGACCACCCTCTGCGTCTGGCCGGATTACCGCGGACAGGGAATTTCGGAGGTAATGTATGCAGAAGCAGAAAAGGATATCGCAGCAAAATTTCCGGGAAGCCGGATTACTCTCCGTACCTGGTCCACGAACGGGGCCCAGGAGCATATCCTGGACAAGCTGGGATATCGTCTTGTCAGGCGGCTGAAGGATGACAGGGGAGAAGGAATTGATACGGTTTATTTTGTAAAAAAGGAAGAAAACGACAGATAACATGGTGCTTGCAAATCGCAGTTGAAAGTGTCATAATCGGAAGCATAAGACAGCAAAAGGAGGGCTATAGCTATGCCTTGTACAACTATTTTAGTTGGAAAGAAAGCATCATATGACGGTTCCACCATGATCGCGCGAAATGACGATTCCGGTGCGGGCCATTATACATCGAAAAAATTTGTAGTGATTCACCCGGAGGAGCAGCCGAGAACCTATAAAACCGAGATTTCACATCTGACCATTGAGCTTCCGGACAATCCGATGCGGTACACTGCAGTGCCAAACGCAGAAAAAGGCGAGGGGGTCTGGGCGGCAAGCGGCGTGAATGCAGCGCAGGTCGGTATGACTGCGACCGAGACAATCACATCGAATCCGCGTGTGCTGGGTGCTGATCCGCTTGTCGTTTATCAGCCGGCGGAAGACGGAAAAGAAGAGGTTCCGGGCGGAATCGGCGAGGAGGATCTCGTTTATATTGTTCTTCCTTATATTAAAAGCGCCAGAGAAGGTGTCAAAAGACTGGGCAGCCTGCTGGAGCAGTACGGTACATACGAGATGAACGGCATTGCATTTCAGGACCACGATGAGATCTGGTGGCTGGAGACGATCGGCGGCCATCACTGGATGGCAGTGAAAGTGCCGGATGACCATTATGTGGCCATGCCGAACCAGCTTGGCATCGACCATTTTGATCTGGAGGATGCACTCGGCGAACAGAAGGAATATATGTGCTCAGCAGACTTGAAAGAATTTATTGAAACATATCATCTGGATCTTTCTATGGATGGAAATTTTAATCCTCGCGATGCTTTCGGAAGCCACGATGATTCCGATCACGTTTACAATACACCGCGTGCCTGGTTCATGGAGCGCTGTCTGAACCCGCACACGAAAAAATGGGACGGACCGGATGCCGATTACACACCGGTATCTGACGATATTCCGTGGATGATGGTTCCGGAGAAGAAGATCACCGTAGAGGATGTGAAATACGTACTGTCTTCCCACTATCAGGGAACACCGTACGACCCGTATGCCGCATACGGCGAGAAATCGTGGAAGGGGGCATACCGCTCCATCGGTGTCAACCGGACCGATTTCCTTTCTGTCATCCAGATGCGCCCGGATCACAAAGGAGACAACGGCATTCTGCAGTGGATCGCATTTGCGTCGAATGCGTTCAATGTGCTGGTTCCGTTCTACACCGATGTGACGACAACACCGGAGTATCTTTCCAACACAACGGGAGAGGTTTCCACAGATAATTTCTACTGGGCAAGCCGCATGATAGCAGCAATGGCAGATGCGTCCTATAAGTCTTCTATCTTCCACATTGAACGGTATCAGGAAAAGGTGATGGCAAAAGGCCATGCACTGATCCATCAGTACGATGCGCTGCTTGCAGGGAGACAGACGAAACAAACAGACACAATTGAGAGAAGAAGCAAACAACAAAATGGCTGAAATGCTGAAAAAAGAGACGGGTGCAACACTGCACAAGGTACTCTTTGAACTCAGCAACCAGATGAAAAACGCGTATTCCAGATCGGATGCGTAAGGCTTTTTAAGGGAAAGAATAAGAGAATGGTTCTGCGCGCAGGAAAAATTGCGCGCAGAATCATTTCCTGTCCGGAACCGCCTCGAACAAACAGGGTGTTACAGTTCGCCGGACACCGGTGAACGATACGATCCTGATAAAAAATCTCAGCGTACTTTGGTGAATTTTGTTGACAACAGGCAGTTCCTGTGCTACAATAAACCAGCGACATGGAAGAAGGTCTTTTTTTATGCCTGAAATTGCTGAAGTACGAGCAGCAAAAACAGGGCAGAAATGAAGAGACCGCCGCTGATCCGCAAGGATCACAAGCGATAACGCAAATACACAGTGGAGGTGGAAGTCGTGCGCGTAAAAATCACATTGGCATGTACTGAATGCAAACAGCGTAATTACAACATGACAAAAGAGAAAAAGAACCATCCTGAGAGAATGGAGACAAAGAAGTACTGCAGATTCTGCAAAAAGCACACAATGCACAAAGAAACCAAATAATCTTTGGTAAGAGGTGATCCAATGGCAGAAACTGAAAAAAAAGCATCCAAAAAGAGCTGGTTCAAGGGCTTGAAAGCAGAGTTCAGAAAAATCATCTGGGTTGACAACAAAACGCTGGGCAAGCAGACCGTTGCAGTCGTAGCGATCTCTGCAGTAACCTGCGGGTTAATCACCCTGGTTGACAGCGCTGTAATCGAGTTCGTCAATTTATTGATCAAATAAGGATAAAGGTGTCAGAATGTCAGAAGTAAACTGGTATGTAGTCCACACCTATTCGGGCTATGAAAACAAAGTAAAAGCCAATATTGAGAAAACAATTGAGAACCGTCATCTTGAGGATCAGATTTTGGAAGTACGTGTTCCTATGGAAGAAGTTGTTGAAGTCAAGAACGGAACCAAGAAACAGGTACTCCGGAAATTGTTTCCGGGCTACGTTCTGATCAACATGATCATGAACGACGATACCTGGTATGTTGTCCGCAATACCAGAGGTGTTACGGGCTTCGTCGGACCGGGATCCAAGCCGGTACCGCTTACGGATGAGGAAATGGTGAACCTTGGAATCACCGGTGGTGAGGAAAAGGTTGAGCTTGACCTTGAAGTTGGCGATGCAGTCGTTGTAACAGGCGGCGCATGGAAGGATACAACCGGACTGATTCAGAGTATCAACGATACAAAACAGATGGTTACCATCAATGTTGAGCTGTTCGGCCGCGAAACGCCGGTAGAAATAAGTTTCGCAGAAGTCAAGAAGATGTAAGAAATGCCCCAGGGGCGTTTCGTGGGAGGGAAATTCCCGCAATTACCACATTTATTTAGGAGGTGCCGTAAAATGGCAAAGAAAGTTACAGGATATATCAAATTACAGATTCCTGCTGGTAAAGCAACACCAGCACCACCGGTTGGACCTGCACTTGGACAGCACGGAGTAAACATCGTACAGTTTACCAAAGAGTTCAACGCAAGAACAGCAGATAAGGGAGACCTGATCATCCCTGTAGTTATCACTGTATATGCAGACAGAAGTTTCAGCTTCATAACCAAAACTCCTCCGGCAGCAGTTCTGCTTAAGAAAGCCTGCAACCTGAAATCTGGTTCCGGCGTTCCGAACAAAACGAAAGTTGCTACTATCTCTAAGGACAAAGTTCGTGAGATCGCAGAGATGAAGATGCCAGACCTGAATGCAGCAACTGTTGAGGCAGCTATGAGCATGATCGCAGGTACCGCAAGAAGTATGGGTATCGTTGTAGAGGACTAATTTAGAAGAAGAGTTTACATCTTCTCGTATTGACGTGGGAGGGAGATTCCCGCAACTACCACCAGGAGGTTATTAGACAATGAAACATGGTAAGAAATATTTAGAGGCTGCAAAAGCAGTTGATCGTAGCATTCAGTACGATCCGGCAGATGCTATTTCCACAGTTAAGAAATTAGCTACTGCTAAATTTGACGAGACAATCGAAGTTCACATCAAAACTGGTTGTGACGGACGTCACGCAGACCAGCAGATCCGTGGAGCAGTTGTTCTGCCGCACGGTACCGGAAAACAGGTTCGTGTCCTTGTTTTCGCTAAAGGCGCAAAAGCTGATGAGGCTGTTGCAGCAGGTGCAGAGTTCGTTGGAGCTGAGGAGCTGATCCCGAGAATCCAGAACGATGGCTGGTTTGATTACGACGTTGTTGTTGCTACACCGGATATGATGGGTGTTGTTGGTCGTCTGGGCCGTGTACTTGGACCGAAAGGTTTAATGCCAAACCCGAAGGCTGGTACCGTAACTATGGATGTTACCAAAGCCGTTAAAGAGATCAAAGCAGGTAAGATTGAGTATCGTCTTGACAAAACAAACATTATCCACGTGCCAATCGGAAAAGCTTCTTTTACTGAGGAGCAGTTAAGCGACAACTTCCAGACGCTGATCGGTGCAATCAACAAAGCAAAACCGGCTACTCTGAAGGGACAGTACCTGAAGAGCGTTACTCTGGCTCCTACTATGGGACCTGGAGTTAAGGTTAATACTTTGAAGCTTGCATAATAAATGAAAGAATGAGAACCCCCGGGGCTGTAATGGCTCCGGGGGTTCTTTGCGTTGAAAAACGGACGCAGGGGAAAGGCGAATTCCGATTCCTTAAGAAAGAGCTTTATTTCAATGGGAAATAATTGAAAAAGATCAAAATAGTGTTAGAACATGAAAATTAAGATCAAGTATTCTGCCGGAAATGTTAGTATAATGCTAAGTAGAAAGCAAACGAAAAGAGCAGAGCCCATGCATGCGTTTGGAACGGCGGGTTCTGGAAAGGGAGGTTTTTATGCAGTATTTTGAAAAACAGGGAAATGCGCTGATTTTCCGGCAGGATGGGGAGACGGTCCGGGTGGAGCCGTGGCAGAAGGACAGTCTTCGGGTGAGAGGTACACTTCTTTCGGAGATAGAAGAGGGAAGCATTGCACTGCTTGATCCGGAACCGGTGGAAGCGGAAATTGAGCTGGTGGATGAACGGAAAGCGACGATCAAAAACGGTAAAATCCAGGCGGTTCTCGAGGTTCAGCCGTGGGGACAGAAGCTGCGGATTACGTTCTTAAATCAGAAGGGCGAGGTGCTGCTCTCCGAGATCGCGAACGGCGGAGCGCTCTGCCTGCGCGCACACGATTACCGTGCATTGAAGGGCGGCGCTTATCAGCTGAAAGTATCCTTCGATTCCAACCCGGATGAGAAGATTTACGGTATGGGACAGTATCAGCAGGAGCGAATGAACTTGAAGGGATGCAACCTGGAACTGGCGCACCGTAATTCGCAGGCGAGCATTCCGTTTTATGTATCGAGCCTTGGCTACGGCTTCCTGTGGCACAATGCAGCGGTCGGTGAGGTTCATTTCGGAACGAACACAACGGAATGGCTGGCACGCACCACAAAGCAGCTCGACTACTGGGTAACCGCAGGCGATACCCCGGCAGAAATTGAAGAGCACTTTGCAGATGCCATTGGTAAAGTTCCGATGATGCCGGAGTACGGCCTTGGCTTCTGGCAGTGCAAGCTGCGCTACTACAATCAGGAGCAGGTACTGAATGTGGCACGCGAGTACAAAAAACGCGGCATTCCGCTGGATGTCTTTGTCATCGACTATTATCACTGGCCAAGATGCGGTGATTATCGTTTTGATGAAGAATATTTCCCGGATCCGAAAGCAATGATCGACGAGCTGCATGAGATGGGCATCGAGACGATGGTTTCCATCTGGCCGCAGATCGACTGGAGAAGCGAGAATTACGAAGAAATGAAACAGCAGGGACTCCTCGTGAAGAGCAACGCAGGTGTTGATGTACAGATGCTGTTCCATGGAAATAATGTCTTCCTGGATGCAACAAATCCGAGAACAAGAAAGTATGTATGGGAGAAAGTAAAGAAAAATTATGCAGATCTCGGCATCCGCACCTTCTGGCTCGATGAGGCTGAACCGGAGTTTTCAACCTATGAGTACGAGTGCTACCGCTACGCCGCAGGCCCGGTGGAAGAGATCGGAAATATTTATCCAAGAGAGTATTCCCGTATGTTCTACGAGGGCCAGAAAGAGAGCGGCCAGGAGGATATCGTCAACCTCGTCCGCTGTGCATGGCTCGGAAGCCAGAAATACGGAGCCCTTGTGTGGTCCGGCGATATTTTCTCAACCTACGAGGACTTCCGCAAACAGATCTGCGCAGGCCTTCATATGGGATTGTGCGGCATTCCGTGGTGGACAACCGATATCGGCGGATTCCACGGCGGTGTGACCGAAGATCCGGACTTCCAGGAGCTGCTTGTGCGTTGGTTCCAGTTTGGTACCTTCTGCCCGGTTATGCGTATTCACGGAAACCGAGGACCGAGAGAAGAAATCATCAACAAGGCTGGCGAAGTGCGTGAGGGAACCGGAGCTGACAACGAGGTATGGAGCTTCGGAGAGAAAAATTATGAAATCCTGACAAAATTCATCGGTGTCCGCGAAAAAATGCGCGATTACACGAGAAGCCTGATGGCAGAAGCACACGAAAAAGGAACACCGGTCATGAGAACGATGTTCTATGAGTTCCCGGAAGATGCAGCATGCTGGGACATCTCCGATGCTTACATGTTCGGCTCCGACATCCTTGTAGCACCGATTGTCCGGGCAAAAGCAACGAGCCGTACCGTTTATCTGCCGGCCGGTGCGTCCTGGACGCTGGCAAATACCGGTGATGTTTATGAGGGCGGAAAAGCCTACGAAATCGAGGCGCCGATCGAAACACTGCCGATCTTCCTGCGCAACGGAAAACAGGGATATCTGGTGGGAGAGATCTGATTTAACCGAATCAAGTAAGTCACCTGCTTCGAGTACGAAAAGTAATAAGCAGTGGTTGGGGACTTGCCTGTATCAGGAGGAATGCAAGCTTCTTCTGATAAACTGCGGAGCAGTTATTTGGTTATGGGCAGGCAGCCAATGCGGATTGCAGATAGCTGCATGAAAAAAGAAAGGAAAAGGAAAGCATTCCAGAAGATCGATAAGATCCAAAGGAATGCTTTTCCGATGTTATAAATCAATCACGGATCCGAAAAGGGGATTTTAGCCTTGTTCCGCATATGGGCAGGCGGACAGAAAAACTTACGGAAGCGGATGGCCTGCCGCCAGATACAGCTCATACCATTCTTCCCGCGTCAGCGTAATAGCACATGCCGCGATAATCTCTTTCAGGCGGTTTTCGCTTGCCGTACCTGTGACAAGCTGCATATTTGCCGGGTGGCGCAGAATCCACGCTGCCGCAATCGTGGTATCACTGACGCTGTATTTTTCGGCCAGTGCACGGATTTTCCGGTTCAGTTCCGGGTACTCGTCGCTTCCAAGAAAACATCCTTTCCATGATGGCATCTGGAACGGAGACCATGCCTGCAGGGTAATATCGTGCAGACGGCAGTAATCGAGCAGACTGCCATCGTGGTCAACCGAACCCGGTGTTTCCATGTTCACTTCCATGCCATTTGCAACAAGGTTGGAAACCGGAATGCTGAACTGTACCTGATTGGCAACGAGTGGCTGGCGGACATATTTCTGCAGCAGTGCAATCTGCATCGGCTTGTGGTTGGAAACACCGAAATGGCGGACCTTTCCGCTCTCAAACAGAACATCAAAGGCGGCAGCTACATCTTCTGGTTCTACGAGCGCATCCGGCCGGTGGAGCAGCAAAAGATCGAGGTAATCCGTCTGCAGACGTTTTAAAATACCATCGACAGATTCCAGGATGTGGTCTTTCGACAGATCATAGAAGCCCTGGCGGATGCCGCATTTGGACTGGAGAAAAATATCCTCCCGTTTCAGGGACGGATCGCCGGAAAATGCCTCACCGAACACAGTCTCGCTCATGCCGCCGCCGTAGATATCCGCGTGATCAAAGAAATATGCGCCCTGCTCCAGAGCGGAGTGGATAAAATGATTCATCTCGTCCTTCGATTTTTCGGAAAGCCGCATGCATCCGACTGCAATGGAAGGAACTTTTCGCAGGTGATTGCCTAAAATTGTTTCTTTCATAGTAGAATTTTCTCCTTTGCAATGCTTCTGTATTCGCAGAGGTTTTCGTAAAGCAGGCGTGGAAGGACTCTGGAAGTACAGAAAGAATAGTAATTACGTTGCTTTTAATATATCATTTAAGTGCACTTGAAAGTCAATGGTTTTTGAGGGAAAGAGAATAAAAAAATCGCCGGAATCGATCAGAATTCGACCAGAACACAGAAAATCCGTATTTGTTAACAAAATCGGAACAAAATCGACAACAAAGTTTACTTGCATTTTCAGAAAAATGATGTAAGATAGGGGTATTCGAAAAAAAGATCCGACAGGATCTGTGAAGTGGTATTGAATCAGATAATGGAGGTTTTGCGATGGATGCAAAAATAATAGCCGGAATCCTGGCCGCGGGAGGCGCAGCCTTAGCTGTCGGCGGCATATATAGCATGAATAAGAAAACAGGTTATTTTAAAAAGGGAAATTCCGTCCGATACGATGTTTCCCGTATTCCGTTTAAAAAAACAAGTCCGTTAAAAGGAAAACAGTTGTATTTTTGGGATCCTCCGTGACGAAGGGCTTTGCTGCCCACAACAATTCGTTTGCGGAGTACATAGCGAAGAAAGACAGCTGTACCTGCATCAAAGAAGCGGTCAACGGAACCACGCTGATTGATAATGGTGAGGATTCCTACATCGAGCGTATGCGCGACAGGCTTGATCCAAAGCAACAGGTGGATCTTTTTATCTGCCAGCTGTCCACTAACGATGCAACACGCAACAGCCCGCTCGGTGAAATTTCGGAATCCCGCGATCTGGAGAGCTTCGATGTCGAAACTGTCTGCGGCGCGATTGAGTATATCATTGCATATGCAAAAGAAACGTGGCATTGCCCGGTGATGTTCTATACGAATCCACAGTATGATTCCAAGCCGTACGCGAAGATGGTAGAGGCGCTTCTGAAAATTCAGGAAAAATGGCAGATCGGTGTGATCGATTTCTGGAATGACGAACAAATCAACCGTGTTTCCCCGGAAAAACGAAAACTGTATCTTCAGGATCCGATTCATCCGATGAAGGCCGGCTATGCCGAGTGGCTGGTGCCTGTGATGGAACAGCGGATTGGTGAATATCTGGAACAGCAGGTATAAGCAAAGAGGAAAATAAAAATACTTTCGTGGTTTCTTTTGTAAAAGATTCCGCGAAAGTATTTTTTGTATTTACAGGAAACTTCGTTGAATTTTCCTGTAAATTAAAAAAGACCCTCCGGGCAGGATCGCACTGCGGCGGAGTGGAATTATGTCGCCAAAGCGACCCGCCGCAGGCGGAGAATCCTGCCGTAGCAGGATTCTTTCTTTTCTACGAGAACAGTGAGGCGGGATCCGCGCCTGCATTTTCCGTCGTTTTTCGTTTTCTTACGGATCCGGACTGTTTGAAATGCCACAGATGGCAGCGTAAAGCTCCGGTTTTAGTTCTTCAAGCGGAACCGGCTGCTGGTACAGGATAGCGTTGTAGCTTGTACCGCTTACAAGCTCCAGAATCATATAGAACATCAGCTCCGGTGAACGATACGTATATGCTGCATGAGAGAGCAGAGATTCATAGATAGTGTAGATGGCCGGCGTGTCGGCAAACGGAGCAAAGGTAAGAGAATTTTTGAAGAATCCCCAGCTCAGATGCTTGGAAATAAGCGTCACGAGGCTGTGGTTGGCGGCAAACTGGTCGAGGATATTGTCGGTGATAAAAAGCACCTGCTCTTCAAAATCATGGATATCCGGGTGGCGCAGCAGATCTGAGTAGGCGGCCTGAAATACCTGACTCGCCTTATGTGCAATCAGATGATTCCGAATATCGTACTTATCTTTGAAATAAAGATAGAAGGTACCTTTTGCAACGCCGGCGTTATTCACGATATCCGAAATGGATGTTTTACTGAAGCCGTTGTTGATAAAAAGTGAGAAAGCAGAGTCCAGAAGGGACTCACGCTTCATTTGTTTGTTATTATCAATTTTTCCCACAGAGAGTCTCCTTTCCTGAAAGATATCAAAAACGTGTGTTACTATCTTGCCTATAATTATAGGTATCATACATGGAAACTGTCAAAGGGAAAATGACTAATTTTCTCATTTTTGTGACTATGCACGAAGAAAAAAATGACCGATCGTCAATTTTGTGCAGTATTTAATGTTGACTAAGAGTCATTTTTGCGTTATAACATTAGATGATTGAAAGGCATAGGAAAAACATCCTCGATCTGAGGGAAACAGTATCCCGCAGTATCTTACTCCGAGCGGGTTTTACTTCTCTTATGATCCTGGATTTCATCATAAAAAACCATTATAAAAACCACAGAAAGGAAGTTTATCACAATGAATAGAAACAGAAAACTGAGAAAACAGATGATGTCTGGTCTTGCTGTTGGTATGGCTGCTGTTATGGGAGCTGCTCCGGTTTATGCAGCGACAGGAGAGGACGCAGCGGTTTCCAAAGAAGAAACCGTATATGTAAATGCAAATGCAGACGGATCGGAAGATCAGATCACCGTATCCAACTGGCTGAAGAACGCAGGAACGGAAAAGAACCTGAAAGATGAGAGTGAACTGAAGGACATCAAAAACGTAAAGGGCGACGAGGAGTTCACCCAGAGCGGAAACGAGCTGACCTGGCAGACAGACGGCGAGGATATCTATTATCAGGGAACAACCACAAAAGAGCCTCCGGTTTCCGTGAAGTTCACCTATTATCTGGACGGCAAGGAAATCAAACCGGATGACCTGGCCGGAAAGAGCGGAAAACTGAAAATCAAAGTTGACTATACAAACAACACAAAGACAACGGTTGACATCAATGGCAAGAAAGAGACGATGTACACCCCATTCGTCCTGATGACCGGAATGATTCTTCCGCAGGATACTTTCTCCAATGTCAAGATCGACAATGGTAAAGTCATTTCCGATGGAAGCAGAAACATCGTAATCGGATTTGGTATGCCGGGCCTGCAGGAAAGCCTGGGATTAAATTCCGATTCCCTTGAAGATCTGGTATCCGGTGACAGTGATTTCGAACTGCCGGAAAGCCTGGAGATCACTGCGGATGTGGAGAACTTCTCTCTGGATTCTACCTTCACCGTTGCACTTGACGATGTTCTCGACACCATCGATACCGACAACATCACCGGATACGATGACCTGAAGGATGCGCTGAGTGATCTTGAGGATGCTGCAATGGAACTGGTTGACGGTTCCAAGGCACTCTCCGATGGTGTGGATACTTTAAAAGACAGCTACAAAGAGCTGGATGACGGTATCGGAACGTTAAAAGACGGCGCTGACGAGCTGAACAGCGGAGCCGGCACACTGGCAAGCGGAGCCGGCACACTGGCAAGCGGAGCATCGACTCTGGCAAACGGAACTTCTACTCTGAACAGCGGAGCTTCTACCTTAAACAGCGGAGCAGCTACCCTGTCCAACGGAGCATCCACCTTAAGCAGCGGAGCTTCTTCCCTGGCAAGCGGCGTAAACTCCTACACCGAGGGCGCTGATACCCTGAATAAAGCAATCCAGACGTATCTTGGAAAGAACGGTGTGCTGACTGGAAGCGTAACCGAGTATGTAAACGGTGTGAATAAAGTCGTTGCAGGCGTAAAACAGTACACCGACGGAACAACACAGCTGTCCGACGGCGTTGCTTCTTATGTAGCAGGCGAGAAACAGCTTGCAGCAGGCGCTGAGCAGCTTCAGCCTCTGGCAGACGGCCTGACCGAGGTAAACAGTGCAATCGCAACACTGAACGCGGCACTCGAACGGAAAAGATGAGAATGATTATTTTAGCAGGAGACAAAACAACTCTCCGAAGGACTGACCAGTTTGAACGAGCAGCTGCAGAGCACCGATGTACAGAGCCTTCTGACGATGGTAGACGGTATGACCAGCACCGGTTCTACCCTGATCTCCGAGACCGAGGCACTCTCCGAGGTTCTGAACACCACAATCGCAGGATCTGTCAACAGCATGATGACAAACGGCAACGAGCTGATGAGCCAGATGGATACGTTGTCCAAAGGACTTGAGAGCTACTTAAGCGGTCTGGAGGCACAGATCACGAATCAGGCAACGCAGATGGGAACCCAGATGGCAGCACAGGTTCAGGCATGGGCAGACGGAGCAGCAGCACAGCTGAACCAGGAAGCAACAGCAGCAGCACAGAGCGCAGCTGATGCAGCAGCAAGCCAGGCTTCCGCCGATGCAGCAAAACAGGCAAATGATCAGCTCTCTGTTGCAGCAGCTACACTGGATGCACAGATTTCCGCAGCTAAGAGCGCTGGAAATACAGAACTTGCCGATTCCTTAAGTAAAGCAAGAAATCAGATCGGAAGTGTCAGCGTTTCCGCTTCAGCAGGAACCGTTTCGGTTACTCCGGTTACAGCTCCGCAGATTACTCTTCCGGAACTGAACTTCGAAATCGAGCGCCCGGATCTCTCCGGTCTTGCAGCAATGCAGCAGAAGATGAGCGACATCAAGAGCCAGTACAGCGATCTGCAGAAGACGGTTGCAGCTCTGATGCCGCAGCTTGAGACCATGCAGAAACAGATGCAGACCATCACCGATAATAAAGCAGTTGTTGAGCAGAATCTTGGTGCAATGCAGAAACTGACCGCAGGTGTGGCACAGCTTGATGCAGGCGGAAGCACTCTGTACAAGGGCATCGATACTCTGTCCGCAGGTGTGAGCCAGCTGTACAGCAGCACAAATGAGAGTTTTGCAAAAGCAACAGCAGGCATCAATGCATTGAACGCAGGATTTACTCAGCTGAGTGCTTACAATGATACGCTGCTTTCCGGCGCAAGCCAGCTGAAAGCAAATGCACCGGCTCTGGTTGAGGGTGTTACGACTCTGCAGGGCGGCACGACACAGCTGACCGCAGGTCTTGGACAGCTGGGAAGCCAGTTAAGCGATGGATCTGCAAAACTTTCTGCAAACAGCGGAAGCTTAAGAAGCGGTGCTTCTCAGGTAGCAGGCGGAGCATCCCAGCTGGCAAGCGGAGCCTCCACACTGGCAAATGGAACTTCTTCCCTGGCAAGCGGAGCTTCTGAACTGAACAGCGGAGCATCTACGCTGGCAAGCGGAGCATCTACTCTGGCGAGCGGAGCTTCTACACTGGCAAATGGAACTTCTTCCCTGGCAAGCGGAGCTTCTGATCTGAAATCGGGAAGCAGCAAGGTTGTTGATGGTATTGACGAGCTGTCCGATGGGGCGAAAGAACTGGCTGACGGTACGAAGAAGTTTGAAGAAGAGGGTACCAGCAAGCTGAAGAGTACCTTTGAGGATGATCTGGGAGATGTACTGGATCGGATTCAGGCGCTGAATTCGGATAAATGTGCTTATACTTCTTACAGTGGTAAGGCAAATGGAATGGATGGAAGCGTGAAATTTATTATCGAGACTGCAGCAATTGAAGCTGCGGAAGAGTAATGTGATTCCACGGTAGATTGTGAGGCCGCCTGCGGTCGGGATATTTCCCCGACCGCAGGCGGCATTTACGTTAGGTGGGGTGCAAAAAGACAAAAAATAAGAACAGCCCGCGGATATGCGGGCTGCTCTTTCATAATGAGGGGGGAGATAGTTTTGAGTGGTTCATCAACTATCTGAGATATAGTATAGTGAAGAAATGTGAGCAAAGTATGTCTATTTTCTAAAAGAAACAGTAAATTTCTAAAGAATAAGTGAATCCATCCATTGAGTAAATCACTTCCGTCCGCCAAAACGTAGATGGGTCCCCAGGCGCAGCGGAGCGTCCGCCCCCCGCGGTGCCTGGGGGTCGTATCCTCCCGTCCTATTCAAAAGAAAGTTTCCGGTTCCCATAACTCTTCCGGTACTGTCCCGGCGTCATCCCGGTGAGTTTTCGGAAAGCCGTGGAAAAATTATGCGCATCCTGAAATCCAACATTATAGGCAATCTGAGAGACTGTGTGATTCGTGTCCGTCAGCTCAGCCATTGCGCTGTCCATTTTGGATTTCAGGATGAACTGCTTCAGTGTCATCCCGGTGCCCTCGTGGAAGAGGGAGGAGAGGTATTTGTCGTTGTAGCCGAAATAACGGGCGAGTTCGGTGACTTTGAGGGACTCGCTGCTGTGGTATTGGATGTAGCTGATGATGTCCTGCAGGATCTGTGTCCGCTGCGTTTCGGAAGTGTAGGTGCGGTAGAAGGGGCTCTGGCAGTTGATTTCGCCGAGAACAGCGGCAGTCAGGCTGTTGTTGAGGAACGTGTTGTGGAAACGCAGGGAAGTGTCCTGGAGCTGCTTCATGAGGATGATGACGCGGTTCGGGGACGAAAGCGTTCCATGGCGCGGGATGCATAACGTTTCGGGGTAGTTGGATGGAAACTGGGCGGGAGCGAGGTCCTCAAGGCGGTAGGAGGATGGCGGTGCAGCATGAAACTCATCCAGAACCGATCCGGCGGTCGGGTCAGAAGGAGCGATGATCGGTGCGGAGGGGATACCAGGGATAAAATGGAGCCAGTAGAAAGCGCAGCTTCCTTTTTTCGAGCCGTGCTGATGGACGGTCGGAGGCAAAAGAAGATATTCGCCAGGATGGACTTCGTAAGAGCGGCGTTCGTCCGCGATAAAAAGCGTTCCTTCCGTCACAACCATCAGTTCAAAATTGACGAGATTCCGTGTCAGGTGCATCCACTCCGGGGACGGGGACTGGAATTTGCCGCAGAGGTCGTAGGTAAAACAGGCGGCATCTGGAAATAAAACAGAGATCATATGACTTTTTCAAACCTTTTCAAACATTCTTGTATTTTAAACGGCGGTCCGTTTTGCTAAAATAAAACTATAGAAAAACAGGAAAACAGCCGTCAAAAGAAGTGTAACGCTTCCCATATCTGAAAGCAAGGAAAATATCTTTTTCAAACCAGGAGGCGGCGGAAGACAACGAAAAAGGAGACCGAAAAAATGGATCAGAAAAACTTCAGCAAACCATTATCCCTGGCAAAAGTCCAGGTTAGCGATGCATTCTGGAAAAAAGAGATGGAGCTTGTCCGCACCGAAGTAATTCCGTATCAGTGGAATGCCTTAAATGACAATGTTCCGGGAGCAGCACCAAGCTTCTGTATGCGGAACTACCGCCGCGCCGGTGAAGTTGAAAAAGAGCGGAAAGCAAAAGGAGACAAATTTGTTCAGATCAAATATCCGCTGGATACTTTTGAGACACTGCCGAAGGATGGCAAAATGGATGGAAGATTTTATGGCTTCCTGTTCCAGGATACCGATTTTACCAAATGGGTGGAGGCAGTTGCGTACTCCCTGACACAGCATCCCGATCCGGAGCTGGAAAAAAACGGCAGATGAAGCGATTGAAGCTGTATGCGCAGCACAGAGAGAAGACGGATATCTCGATACTTACTATCTGATCAACGATCAGGATATGATTTTTACAAACCTTAAGGACAACCATGAGCTGTACTGCTTCGGTCATCTGACGGAAGGCGCCGTAGCCTATTATCAGGCGACCGGAAAAGACCGTCTCTTAAAAGCAGCGGAGCGTTTCGCGGACTTTATTGCCAGCAAACTCGGTCACGGCGAGGGCAAAAAAGCAGGTTATCCTGGTCACGAAATTGCAGAGATGGCTCTGATGCGTCTCTATGATCTGACCGGCGAGCAGAAGTATCTTGATCTTGCAAAATACTTCATCGATGAACGCGGAACAAAACCATACTATTACGATATCGAGCGCGGTCTGACCTGCCCGGAGGGCGAGGAACGATATAGCTACAATCAGGCAAACCGCCCGGTGCGTCAGCAGGATGAGGTGCAGGGGCACTCCGTACGCGCCGTATATCTCTATTCCGGCATGGCGGATGTGGCAAGGGCAACGCAGGATGAGAGCCTGCTGAAAGCCTGTGAAACTCTCTGGAACAACATGGTGCATCAGAAAATGTACGTCACCGGCGGAATCGGTGCTACTCATATAGGAGAGGCATTCTCTTTCAACTATGACCTGCCAAACGATACCGCTTACGCAGAGACCTGCGCATCCATCGGTCTTGTGTTCTTTGCTCGCCGCATGTTGGAAATTCAGGCAAAAGCAGAGTACGCGGATGTGATGGAATTAGCCCTCTACAACGGCGTTCTGTCCGGCATGGCACTCGATGGAAAGAGCTTCTTCTACGTCAACCCGCTGGAAGTACTGCCGGAGGCATGCCACAAGGATGAGCGGAAATTCCATGTAAAACCGATCCGCCAGAAATGGTTCGGCTGTGCCTGCTGCCCTCCGAACCTGGCAAGAACGGTAAGCTCAGTTGCATCTTACGCATACACGGAAAACGACACAACCCTGTTTGTCCACTTGTACATGGGTGGAACAGTGGAAGGAGAAAAAGTAAAAGCATCCATCACTTCCGAATTCCCGTGGGACGGCCATGTTTCCGTGACCTGCGAGAGCGATACCAAAGAGCCGTACACCTTTGCATTCCGCATCCCGGGATGGTGTGCTTCTTATGAAAAAGAGATTCCAAAAGGCGCAGAAGTGGAAGAAAAAGACGGGTATCTGTATGTGACAAAAGTATGGGCGAAGGGTGAGACGATCCGCCTGAACTTCCCGATGGAAATCCAGTTTTTGGCATCCAATCCGCTTGTACGCGAGGACGCCGGCCGTGTTGCCGTAAAACGAGGACCGGTTGTTTACTGTATGGAAGAAGCAGACAACGGAAAGAATCTGCATTTGACAAAACTCTGTGTGGATGGTGAAAAAACCGCAGAAGCAGCCGATGAGCTGGGCGAGCACTTTGTGCGCGTAACGGCCGAGGGACGTCGCATGAAGCTGGGCGATGCGGAAAAACAGCCGTTGTATCATCTGTATCAGAAAGAGGAAGAGGAAAAGACGAAACTGAAACTGATTCCATATTATATGTGGAACAACCGAGGTGAGGGCGAAATGCAGGTATGGATCCGCGCATGTGAATGATTTTATTAAAGAAGAAATAAAAAACTCCGGAAAAGGGATGACTCCTGATGCAGCCTCCCCTTTTCCGGAGTTCTTGTTATGCCAAAATATGAGAATCCTGCAAAAAAGAAAGTAGAATTTTTGTCAGGATTCTTTGTGCTATTGGTACAGATTATTTTCTGCTTCTCATGGAAAGACTGCCGAAAGCAGAATGGACAGCAGGCAGAATCACAAGAACGACAGCAAGGACGATCATTCGGTCCACAAAGTCGGTCAGAGCCTGTACAACGCAGACGGACAGCGTCAGATTCATGCCGAGGCTGTGAAGCAGCTGCACCAGCACGGTGGAGCCGGAGGAAGTAATTCCACCGAAAACAACCGCAGTGATTGTGGAACTTACCACAGTACCCGGAAGCGAAATCACAAGCGCTGCCGGAAACAGCTTCCAGCCCATGGAGCGGAGGGAAAGACTCTCGCTGCGGGATCCTGCCGTATGGGACGGGCGGAGTCTGCGGAATACAAGGCCGGCAACGAGACCGATGACAAGCTGCACCGGAATATAGTAAAACGCATAGACATCACTCGTCATGCCGGAAATGAGTCCGGAGATCAGTCCCGGAACGAGGCCAGCAGCAGGTCCGAACAGAGCGGCTGCCAGAACTGTTCCGATGGAGTCCAGATAAACCGGAAGACGCAGCAGCAGAGCAATGGTACCGCCGAGAATATTGATGACACCGCAGAGCGCGAGTGTTGTGAGCTTTAACGTACGGTTAGTATTCATCATGCCTCGCCTCCCTTCTGAAACATCGTCTCATGTGGGAAGACCGGCGGTGCGGTGAGAATCTGGTCGAGAACCGGTGCGGATTCCTCCTGCGGCACGCCGAGAACGCGCTCAAAGAACATCAGGAAGAAACGGCGCACATCGACCTGCGTCAGAATGTGGCTGTTCGGTGCTTTCTGATAAAAATTCATGGCATCCACAACCGTCTGTCCGATGCAGAGGCCTCCGGTTTCTACCTGCGTATACGCATCAAAACCGCTGCAGAGCGACGGATCCACAAGATAAGCGGCCGCGAGCGGATCGTTGATCACGCATCCGATGACCTTTTCCTGTTTCCAGTGGAAATCAAAGTAGAAGCGTGTCAGCTCCTCAATGCGGGTTCCGACTCCTGGATTTACGCATTTCATATATTCCACAAGATTCGGCGTCAGGACAATTTTTCGTGTGACATCCAGCCCGATCATATGAAGCTTTTTGCCTGCAAGCTGCGGCAGCTCGGAAAACGCGCGGAATACTTCGGCTGCGGCATCCGGGTCGCACCAGTAATTGTACTCGGCAACCGGGGAGCAGTTTCCATGGCTCTTATAGCTTCCGCCCATGGAGACAAGAGCCGTCAGGTTTGTCAGGCACTCCGGTGCGCGGGAGATGACTTTTGCAAGGTTCGTCATCGGTCCGAGGGCAAGAATGGTAACATCAGGGGTTGCTTTTAAGGTTTCGATCAGGAAAGAAACAGCGTCCTTGTTTGGCGTAAGGCCTTCGGCATCCGGCCAGCCCGATTCGCCGAGACCGTCCATGCCGTGGGTGTCCATCGCGTCCACGTAGTCGCGGACCAGAGGCGTCTCCTCGCCGACATAAACCGGGACATCTGGTTTTCCAATCATAGAAAGAATTTTGAGGGCATTTTTAGCGCCCATAGAAGCGGGTACATTTCCGCTGACTGTGGTGATGCCGACAAGATCCAGCTCTTTCGAAGCCGCGGCAAGCATCAGGGCGAGAGAATCGTCGATGCCCGGATCACAGTCGATGATCAGTTTTCTTGCATTCATTTTCCAATCTCCTTTGATGAAAATTTTGAGATACTTGGTTTTTTATACTGGGAAGTTCACGAACCAGTCCGGACACCCGCAAAAAGACGGGAAAATCCGATTGCATAAATGCACGGGCAAGAGTATAGCACAGATAAAAAAAAAATCCAGTAAAACAAACCTTGCCTGTTTTGAAAAAATCGGTTATGGTATAGAAAAGCATACAGCAAATGAGAACATGGGAGAAAAGAAAATGGCAGATGGATTTTTAGCACCAACTGGGGAATTCTATCCCAAAACAGAAAATTTTCATGCGCAGACCGCGCGGGCGATTTTAGGTCCGGACGGCCAGACGGACGAGCCGATCCAGGAGCTTTTGCGCCGCGGTTATATTTTATTTGTAGGATTCCACAAACCAGGCGAACCGGAAAATCTCCATGCCGATATGGATTACGTCCTCGGCGGACCGGGGTATCCGGCAACCGAAGGGCAGAAGGCCTGGATTGCAGAACATACGGAAGAGCTGTCGAGAAAGCAGCAGTTTGACATCAACAACGACGAGACAAACTTTGAGAAATTTTACATCAGCAATGTCCGCATGTTTCCCTGGTGCAAAGGGTGTGCCGAAGAGAAAGCGCGTGACCTCTGGGGCAATGCACAGAGCGAGGAGAAGCCGAAGCGGTGTGATGCGTGTCCGGCCTTCAGGAACCGTCCGCTTTAACGAAAAACAGAAAATGTCAGAAAATAATCTGGTGAGATTATAATAGGAAGAAAAAATACTTTTGCACAGTAATGCATCAATGGGGGAAATCCGCAGAAGCCGCGTAAATACGCGATTTTTTGCGAATTTCCCCCTTGACTTTTGCAAGGACAGACGCTATAATAAACGAGCGTGCGTAAAAGACTGTTTTTTGTGCGCGCAAAAGCTGCAAAGCAATTATGTTGAACTAAAGCAGCCGTATGAAACCCCGTGGGACACACGGAGAAATCTATCAGGAGGTGAAATGGAATGCCAACATTCAACCAGTTAGTAAGAAAAGGCCGTGAGACTTCCGTAAAGAAATCTACCGCGCCGGCACTGCAGAAAAGCTACAATTCTCTGAGAAAGAAATCCACAGATATGTCTTCTCCTCAGAAGAGAGGTGTGTGCACAGCTGTTAAAACTGCTACACCGAAAAAACCTAACTCAGCTCTTCGTAAAATCGCCAGAGTTCGTCTTTCCAACGGAATCGAAGTAACAAGTTACATCCCAGGAGAAGGTCACAACCTTCAGGAGCACAGCGTTGTTCTGATCCGTGGAGGAAGAGTTAAGGACCTGCCAGGTACCAGATACCACATTATCCGTGGTACACTTGATACTGCAGGTGTTGCTAACAGAAAACAGGCCCGTTCTAAATACGGTGCTAAGAGACCGAAAAAGAAATAATTAAGTAAAACGAGTTCGAGATATATCTAGTATCACAAAAAAGCGAAATGTTGTGCGTTATTCCATAAATCCCCACGGCTGCGGATTTATAGAGAATTTACACGCGCGGACATACTGCAAATAAGTGTGAGTACCGATGATTTAATCGAATGATGGTTAAGGAGGGAAGTAACGTGCCACGTAAAGGACATACTCAGAAAAGAGATGTTTTAGCAGATCCGTTATACAATAACAAAGTGGTAACCAAGCTGATCAACAACATCATGCTGGATGGTAAGAGAGGCGTTGCCCAGAAAATCGTATACGGCGCATTTGCTAAAGTAGAAGAAAAAGCTGGAAAACCAGCAATCGAAGTATTTGAAGAAGCAATGAACAATATCATGCCGGTTCTTGAAGTAAAAGCAAGACGTATCGGTGGTGCTACTTATCAGGTACCGATCGAGGTAAGACCGGACAGACGTCAGGCTCTTGGCCTTCGTTGGCTGACCGCTTATTCTCGTAAGAGAGGCGAGCGTACCATGGAAGACAGACTGGCAAACGAGATTCTGGATGCATCTAACAACACAGGTGCTTCTGTGAAGAAGAAAGAAGAAGTTCATAAGATGGCAGAGGCTAACAAGGCATTTGCTCACTACAGATTCTAAGAGGAGGAAAATCCGTTGGCTGGAAGAGAATATCCATTAGAGAGAACCAGAAACATTGGTATTATGGCTCACATCGATGCAGGTAAAACAACCCTGACCGAGCGTATCCTGTACTATACCGGTGTTAACTACAAGATTGGTGATACTCACGAAGGAACTGCTACCATGGACTGGATGGAACAGGAGCAGGAGCGTGGTATCACAATTACTTCAGCTGCTACAACCTGCCACTGGACTCTGGAAGAGAACTGCAAGCCGAAACCGGGCGCTCTTGAGCACCGTATCAACATCATTGATACCCCAGGCCACGTTGACTTTACCGTAGAGGTAGAGCGTTCTCTTCGTGTACTGGACGGCGCTGTCGGCGTGTTCTGTGCAAAAGGTGGTGTAGAGCCTCAGTCTGAGAACGTATGGCGTCAGGCTGATACCTACAACGTACCGCGTATGGCATTCATCAACAAGATGGACATCCTTGGTGCTGACTTCTACAACGCTGTAGATCAGATCAAGACCAGACTTGGTAAAAATGCTATCTGCCTTCAGCTTCCAATTGGTAAGGAAGATGAGTTCAAGGGAATTATCGATCTGTTCGAGATGAAAGCTTACATCTACAACGACGATAAGGGCGATGATATCTCCATCGTTGATATCCCGGAAGATATGAAAGACGACGCTGAGCTGTATCACACCGAGCTGGTAGAGAAAATCTGCGAGCTGGATGATGAGCTGATGATGCGTTATCTGGATGATGATATCCCGTCTGTAGACGAGATGAAAGCAGTTCTGCGTAAAGCTACCTGCGAGTGTACAGCTGTACCGGTATGCTGCGGTTCTGCATACAGAAACAAAGGTGTTCAGAAACTCCTGGATGCGATCCTTGAGTACATGCCGGCTCCGACCGATATCCCGCCAATCGAGGGTACCGATCTGGACGGAAACCCGATCGTAAGACATTCTTCCGATGACGAGCCGTTCTCCGCACTGGCATTCAAGATTATGACAGACCCATTCGTTGGTAAACTGGCATATTTCCGTGTGTATTCAGGAACCATGAACTCCGGTTCTTACGTACTGAATGCAACAAAAGATAAAAAAGAGCGTGTTGGACGTATCCTTCAGATGCATGCAAACAAACGTATGGAGCTGGACAAAGTTTACTCCGGTGACATCGCAGCTGCAATCGGATTCAAGTTCACCACCACAGGTGATACCATCTGCGACGAGCAGCATCCGGTAATCCTTGAGTCTATGGAGTTCCCGGAGCCGGTTATCGAGCTGGCTATCGAGCCTAAGACAAAAGCAGGCCAGGGCAAACTGGGCGAGTCCCTTGCAAAACTGGCTGAGGAGGATCCGACCTTCCGTGCACACACCAATCAGGAAACTGGTCAGACCATTATCGCTGGTATGGGTGAGCTGCATCTGGAAATCATCGTTGACCGTCTGCTTCGTGAGTTCAAAGTAGAGGCTAACGTAGGTGCTCCGCAGGTTGCATACAAAGAGACCATTACCAAACCGGCAGACATCGACAGCAAATATGCAAAACAGTCTGGTGGACGTGGACAGTATGGTCACTGTAAAGTTAAATTCGAGCCTATGGATGCAAACGGCGAAGAGATTTACAAATTCGAGTCTACCGTTGTCGGTGGAGCTATTCCGAAAGAGTATATCCCGGCTGTAGGCGAAGGTATCGAAGAGGCTATGAAAGCCGGTATCCTGGGAGGCTTCCCGGTAGTCGGTGTTCATGCAAATGTATACGACGGATCTTATCATGAGGTCGATTCTTCTGAGATGGCATTCCACATTGCTGGTTCTCTGGCATTCAAGGAAGCTATGCAGAAGGGTGCTCCGGTTCTTCTTGAGCCTATCATGAAAGTCGAAGTTTCCACTCCGGAAGATTACATGGGTGATGTTATCGGTGATATCAACTCCCGTCGTGGTCGTATCGAGGGTATGGATGACATCGGCGGCGGAAAGATGATCCGTGGATTCGTACCGCTGGCTGAAATGTTCGGTTACGCAACAGACCTTCGTTCTAAAACTCAGGGACGTGGTAACTACTCCATGTTCTTTGATAAATACGAGCAGGTTCCGAAAAACGTACAGGAAAAAGTTCTGTCTGCAAAAGCAAAATAATGTAAGAAAAATAATCGGGTGTGCAGCTGTCAAAGGCTGCACAGCCTAAAAGTATTATTTTTCTGAGATTTCCCTTGCAAATAAGACGGAAATGCAATATAATCAGACTTAGCAGGTTTACGATTCAGGTGGGTTCCTGCCACCAATTTAGTCTCAAAAAAGCCCACTGGGCGCAATTTTAAGGAGGACATTTTAAAATGGCTAAAGCTAAATTTGAAAGAACAAAACCGCATTGTAACATTGGTACCATCGGCCACGTTGACCATGGTAAAACAACTCTGACCGCAGCTATCACAAAAGTACTTTCTACCAGAGTAGAAGGAAACACTGCTGAGAACTTCGAAGATATCGATAAAGCTCCGGAAGAGAGAGAGCGTGGTATCACAATCTCTACTGCACACGTTGAGTATCAGACAGAGAAAAGACACTATGCACACGTTGACTGCCCAGGCCATGCTGACTATGTAAAGAACATGATCACTGGTGCTGCACAGATGGACGGAGCTATCCTTGTAGTAGCTGCTACAGACGGTGTTATGGCTCAGACAAAAGAGCACATCCTTCTGTCCCGTCAGGTAGGTGTACCTTACATCGTTGTATTCATGAACAAATGCGATATGGTAGACGACGAAGAGCTGCTTGAGCTGGTAGACATGGAGATCCGTGAGCTGCTGAACGAGTATGACTTCCCGGGAGATGACACTCCGATCATCCAGGGTTCTGCTCTGAAAGCTCTGGAAGATCCGGCTGGCCCATGGGGAGATAAAATCATGGAGCTTATGGATGCAGTAGATAGCTGGATCCCGGATCCGCAGCGTGACACAGATAAAGACTTCATCATGCCTGTAGAGGATGTATTCACCATCACTGGTCGTGGTACTGTTGCTACTGGCCGTGTTGAGGCTGGTGTTCTTCATCTGAATGAGGAAGTTGAAATCGCAGGTCTGAAAGAAGAGACCAAGAAAACTGTTGTAACTGGTATCGAGATGTTCCGTAAACTCCTCGATGAGGCTCAGGCTGGTGATAACATCGGTGCTCTGCTTCGTGGTGTTCAGAGAACAGAGATCGAAAGAGGACAGGTTCTGGCTAAACCAGGTACCGTTCACTGCCATACCAAATTTACCGCTCAGGTATACGTTCTGACAAAAGACGAGGGTGGCCGTCATACTCCATTCTTCAACAACTATCGTCCGCAGTTCTACTTCCGTACAACTGACGTAACAGGTGTTATCACTCTTCCGGAAGGAACTGAGATGTGCATGCCTGGCGATAACGTAGAGATGACCATCGAACTGATCCACCCGATCGCTATGGATCAGGGTCTTACTTTCGCTATCCGTGAGGGTGGCCGTACCGTTGGATCAGGCCGTGTTGCTACTCTGATCGACTAATTTCGGTTATCTATGAGCAGTGCAAATTCGGAGAGTAATGACCGGTGGGAGCTTGCTCACACAAGGGCATTAGTCGGAGAATTTATAGGGCGACAGCCCGACCGAGATGGAGCGAAGCGAAATCGAGGAAAGCACTGCGGGAAATAAAATATAATTGTATCGAAAGATACTTGTGCTCAAACGTAAGAGACCCCGGCGCCGTAAGGCGGCCGGGGTTTTTCTGTTTTTAACCAAAAGAAACTTATCATATATAGCAGGTTATGATATAATTTTTATTAGTTGAAATAAAAGAGAATAAGAAAGGAAAAAAGGATGGACTACTTGGAGGCAATTGATGAAACCTCTTATTTATCAGTACCGAATGCAATGGAGAGAACTGCTGCAGTGCGTGGGAGTTGTGCCGGATAATATTTCTTCCCTGGTACATGCGTTTGGAATTCGTTTGAAAAAACAGGAGATATGGCATCCAGCATATGAAGCCTTTTGCCGATGCGGGGAACCGTATGTGCTTACCATGGAAAATCTGAAGGGTATTACAGAAGTACAGCCTGTCGGAACGTGTGTATACATTGTGGAAAACGAAATGGTATTCAGCTATCTTATGGAACAGGTGCAGGGAAAGAATGTGTCGCTGCTGTGTACGTCGGGACAGCCGCGGTATGCAGCATTAAAACTGATTTCGTTGATCGTACAGAGTGGGATTCCCATTTACTACAGTGGAGATCTTGACCCGGATGGGATTGGAATTGCCGACAGACTCTGGCAGCGGTTCGGAAACAGAATCCAATTCTTTGGAATGTCACCAGAGGATTACCGGAACAGTCTTTCAAAAGAAGTATTTGGAGAGAATGGCAGAAAAAAAGCTGGAACACATTTGGCACCCGTTACTAAGAGAAACGGCGGAACTGGTAAGGAAAACAGGAAAAGCGGGATATCAGGAAAATATTTTAAAAGAGCTTTCCGAGAAGCTTGTCGGATGTGATCAAAACCAGAATCTGTAAAATACGAATTGTGAATGATGGGAAAAGATAGAACAGAAAGGATTTTACCAGCATGATTACAAAGGCGGACATCAAACAGGAAACGAATTCCGTATCATATAACCGTGGAAAAAAGATCTATGAAGAACAGAAAGTGCATGCTTTTCAGGTACAGGAAATGGAGGATATTTTCGGATATCAACTGCATAAAATTACAGCTGTCGTAGACGGAAGCGGAAAAAATATGTATTGTGTCAGCGTTTCTGTAGATGAAGAAATGTCTGAAATTATGGAAGATGATTGTGATTGTCCGGCACATGAGCAGTACTGGGGATTGTGCAAACATTGTGTCGCTGTTTTGCTGTACTATCTTGAATGGCGGAAAAAAGAGAGAAAAAAACTGGAAGAAAAAGTGAGAAATGACGAAGAACATCAGGAACTGGAGCAGCTTCTTCGTGCTGTCGGCGTGAAAAAAGGAATGGAAGAATTCCAGGGAGAACATAAAATTGTCAGAAAAGTAGTAAAACCAACACCAAAAGCAGAGACGAGCCCCGGTTTTTCTGAACTGCTTTCACATTATGTGATGCGGGATCAGGTTGCTTTTCTGCCGAAAGCAAAAGCAGGTCAGGTTAAACTGGAAATTCATCTGGAGAGCCAGTTTGACGATTCCTTTCGGGCAGAATTTAAAATCGGAAGCAAAAGGATGTATGTATTAAAAAGTGTTTCCAAAATGACAGCAGCTGTAAAAAATATGGAAACGGTCAGCTACGGTGCGCAGCTTTCTTTTTTGCACTGTATGGATGCTTTTGAAGAAGAAAGCCGTCCGATGGTAGAATTTCTGAGCGCATATACCATGGAACGCGGCTCATGCTATCAGATAGGTACCGGCAGCTATGCGTCCTGCTTTGATGACCGTTATGTGATGATTTCTGTGCAGAATATGGATGAATTTTTTGAGGCTGTTGGCAGCCAGGAGTTCTTTTGTCGTACGAACTGGAGAGAAGAAAAACTGTGGCACTGCCAGGAGGGGATGCCGCAGTATGAAATGAAGCTTTTACGGAAAGCAGATGGCCTAAAGGTACAGATGTACGCGGATCCCATTTTTTATGGCAGAAAATATTTGTATTTTCTTTCAGAAAAAAATACAATTTACCGAGTCCCAAGGGAAGAGATAGCAGAAGTCTGCGACTTCCTGGAATATATGGAGCGATGTCCGGACGGAGTCTGTGAAATTGCAAAAGAAGATATCCCGACCTTCTGCCAGGGACTTCTCCCGGTGTTGGAGGAACATTTTAAGGTAAAAAAAGAAGAAAAGCTGGAATTACAGCAGTATCTTCCGCCGCAGGTGGAATTTCAGATTTATCTGGATGCGCCGCAGCATGATATGATTATCTGCGAACTTCTGGCTGTCTATGGCGAGAAAAAATACAATGTTTTTGCAGATGCAAACGATATCCATCAGCTTTCCCATGGCCGTGATGTACGGAAAGAAGCAGCGGCAAACCAGCTCGTTCGATCCTGTTTCAGCGCTTATGATGCGCGGAAACATCAGATGCTTCTCCAGGGAGCCGATGAGATGTATGAGTTTTTAAGCAGCGGTATGGAAGATCTGCAGAAACTGGGCGAAATTTTTGTTTCTGACCGGTTAAAAGCGATCCGTGTCATCCCGTCCCCGAAAGTTTCTGTCGGTGTATCCCTCGCAGAAAATGTACTGGAACTTCATTTGAATCCGGGCAATTTTGGCATGGAGGAACTGGCAGAGATTCTTTCAAAATATGACCGGAAAAAGAAATTTTACCGCCTGAGGACCGGTGAATTTATGGATATGGACGAGGACGGTATCCGCGTTCTCTCGGAACTGCGGGAAAATCTGCAGATCTCCGAGGCAAAGCTGAAGAGCGGCGAGATCACAATTCCGAAATACCGAGCACTCTACCTCGATACCCGTTTAAAAGAGCAGGATGATCTTCAGGTTGAGAAAAACCGCGAGTTCCGTATGCTGATCCGAAATATGAAAACTGCAGAGGAGAACGATTTTGAACTTCCGGACAATCTGCAGGCACAGCTCCGTGAATATCAGAAAACAGGATTCTGGTGGCTGAAAACCTTATGCCAGAACGGCTTTGGCGGTATTCTGGCGGATGATATGGGACTTGGAAAGACGCTGCAGACCATCGCCTTTCTCTTATCTGAAATGCAGGAAGCACCCGAAGATGCAAATCGTCGTTCTTTGATCGTTGCACCGGCATCTCTCGTCTATAACTGGGAGAGCGAATGTGCCCGCTTTGCTCCGGAGCTGCAGACGAGACTCGTCGCCGGCACACAGGAACAGAGGAAAGAGATGATCCAAAATGCCGGTATGCAGGATATTTTGATTACCTCGTACGATTTGCTCCGCCGCGATATCGAACTGTATCAGGATCTCCCGTTCTTCTGCGAGATCATTGATGAGGCGCAGTTCATCAAAAATCACGCAACGCAGGGAGCAAAAGCTGTGAAAACGATCCATGCATCGTTCCGCCTGGCATTAACCGGAACACCGGTAGAAAACCAGTTAAGTGAACTATGGAGCATCTTTGATTATCTGATGCCGGGATTCCTCTATGGATATCAGAAATTCCGCGAGCAGTTTGAACTTCCGATTGTGCGAAACGGCGACGAAGAAAGATTAGAACGTCTGCAAAAGATGATCCGTCCGTTTATTCTGCGCCGTCTGAAGAAGGAAGTGCTGAAGGATCTGCCGGATAAAATTGAGAAAAATATGGCTGCCTGCATGGAACAGAAGCAGAAGGAGCTGTATCATGCACATGCCCAGCGGCTGGCGCTTATGCTGCAGAACCAGACAGAGGAAGAATTTGCCGATTCCAGGTTCCAGGTGCTCTCTGAACTGACGCGGCTGCGTCAGCTCTGCTGTGATCCTGCGCTTGTTTACGAAAATTACGAAGGCGGTTCGGCAAAACTCGATCTCTGCATCGAGCTGATTCAGAGTGCCGTGGAATCCGGCCACAAAATCCTGCTGTTCTCCCAGTTCACTTCGATGATCGAGATCCTGACCGCGCGTCTGCAGGAAGAAAGCATCAGCTACTTTGTCCTGCAGGGAAGCACGAAAAAAGAGCAGCGTGCACAAATGGTGGAACAGTTCAACCGGGATGACACGTCTGTATTCTGTATTTCCCTAAAAGCAGGCGGAACCGGCCTGAACCTGACCGGCGCGGATATCGTCATCCATTACGATCCATGGTGGAATATTGCAGTTGAAAATCAGGCGACAGACCGTGCACATCGTATTGGGCAGAAAAATGTTGTGACGGTATACAAATTGATTGCAAAAGGAACCATCGAGGAAAAAATCATCAAGCTTCAGCAGAGGAAAAAAGAGCTGGCGGAAGAGATCCTTTCCGGTGATGAAATTAAGACAGCATCCTTTCAGAGAGAGGAACTGCTTGAGCTTTTGGAAGAACGGTTCTGAAACCGCAAAAAGCAGAAAAAGATTTGATGTAAGGACGAAATGCAGCAGCAATGCAGGAAAATATAAAAGGGATACGTTTCTGTCATACCCTGAAAACGGGCGGACAGGAAACGTATCCCTTTTACAGTAATAGTCTATTCGAAACCAATCTTACAGAAGCTGAATATTCATCACATCCATCACCTCTCGTGTCTCCATCGGCCATACCGAGCACTGTACCTCTCCGATGTGCGCTTTGCGCAGGAAAAACATACAGATACGGGACTGTCCGATACCGCCGCCGATTGTCTGCGGGAGAGTGCCGTTCAGAATAGATTTCTGGAAGGGAAGCTTCGCGCGGGACTGGCATCCGCACTCCTTTAACTGGGCGCGGAGAGCATCTGCGTTGACGCGGATACCCATGGAGGAGAGCTCAAGGGCGATGTCAAGCACTGGATAATAAACGATCAGATCGCCGTTTAAGGACCAGTCGTCGTAGTCCGGGGAACGTCCGTCCTGACGCTCTCCGGAAGCAAGCACGCCGCCGATCTGCATAATAAAGACAGCACCTTTTTCTTTGGTGATTGTATACTCTCTTTCCTTTGGAGTCAGATCCGGATAGCGATCCTCAAGTTCCTGGGAAGTGATAAAGAAAATTTCATCCGGCAGAATGGTTTCGATGTAGTCGTACTGGTCTGCCATATGTTTTTCCGTGTTTTTCAGTGCCTCATAGATATCTTTTACGGTACTCTTTAAGAAATCAAGATTGCGTTCTTCCGGGGACATGATTTTTTCCCAGTCCCACTGATCCACGTAAACGGAGTGAATGTTGTCGGTCACCTCGTCCTGGCGGATGGCGTTCATATCGGTGTAGATGCCTTCTCCCTCAGAGAAGCCGTATTTGTGAAGTGCGTACCGTTTCCATTTTGCCAGAGACTGAACAATTTCAGCGGTTTTCTTGGTACCCTGATCCTTTAACTCAAAAGAAACCGGGTGTTCTACGCCATTCAGATTGTCATTCAAGCCGGTTTCCGGCTGTACAAAAAGTGGAGCTGTTACACGGAGCAGATGCAGACGATGTGTCAGCTCATGCTGGAAATAATCCTTTACTGTTTTAATCGCCACCTGTGTATCGTGGAGGTTTAATGCAGATTTGTAACCCTGCGGAATAATAATTTCTCCCATTACTTTAAAACCCTCTTGTTTTAGATTTGCTTTTCGAATCATGCCTTCTCAAAAAGCTTCAAATTTAGTTTACCATGTTTTCCCTGGAAAGCAAGGAAAAGATACGAAAAAACCAAAGATAGTAAAGAATTTTTTCGACATATTTTCCTTGCTGAATTTCTCCCCGGAAATACGAAATTTTCCGAAAATCAGAGCGCTTATGAAAGAGGTGGAATTATTCGGAAACCCACTGGCGCAGAAACGCTGCGGACTGTTCGATGAACGATAACTGATCCGGCGCATCGAAATGCTCGATGGCGAGATAACCGTCATAATCGCACGCTTCTAAATCTGTAAGAAGCTTTGCCATCGGCAGATATCCCGTTCCGGCCGGTGTCTGGCCAAGGCCGCGGCAGAAACGTCCGTGAACGAGCGGACTTTCGGCACGATCCTTACAGTGAACATGGACAATATAATCCTTCAGAAGCCAGGCAGCATACGAAACATCCTCATCACTGAAAGCAAAATTTCCGATATCAAGCGTATACCGCAGCCCCGGCACGTGCTCCATAAACCAGAGCAGCGGATATGTGCGTGCAAACGGCTGTAAAAAACCGTCAAAGTCCTCTAAGGTAATCGAAACGCCACGTAAAGCCGCATATTCGGCGAGTGAGGAAAGCGCATGTACCATATTTTGAATCGATTTGTTTTCGGCCATAAAAGTACTCGTTGCCTCATAGGTGCTGCTGCAGGCTGCAAGCTCTGCCGCTTCGGCAGTTTCAAGCGCGCCTGCAACAAACAGGACACGCGAAACCTGCTGCGATGCCGCAGTATCGAGCATCTGCTGTGCTCTGCCAAGATCCGTATCATGGGAAAAATCAAAGGTTTCATGCATACAGCTGATCACCAGCCCCGCATCGGAAAGCATCGGGGCAATGACCTCTCTTTCTGATGCAAACAGACTGTAGTTCATCTCAACAGCCGAAATTCCCTGCTCCCTGCAGAACGCGAGCACTTCCGGAATCGTCTTACCGGACTGCTCACACGCCTGTAGAATGTGTTCGTAAAAAACGGAAAGCTTTCTCATATAACATTTCCTCCTGATTTATGCAATGTGTACGCAGATTCCATCCGTGTATTGCAGAACATTTTTGATCGTGAAATCAGACCCCTGTTTTGAAAAAATCAAACGGGATACAGATATCGGTAAACTGCAGCTGCTATTTTTGGTGTGAAGAAAGATACACTTCCTCCGTAGATGGATTCACCCATGCATTATCCAGTGGTGCCGGTCTTCGTACTACAGGAACGCACCAGCGCACCCCATTTTTGATAATCTTCTGAATCACCGGCATATGGTAAATGGGGTATTCCTCGTGTCCCGGCTGAAAATAGAAAATTTTGCCCAGCCCACGTGTAAAGGTGCATCCGCTGCGGAACACCTCACCGCCTGCAAACCATCCCGTAAATACCACATCATCCGGTTTTAGGAATATCAAAAAACTACCCCACTACATCTCTTCCTTCCCGGAATATCCACCCACTGCCGGAATTCCCTTCGCGCGATCGGATGGGTCGGGACACGTACAGAACAGTCTCTCACGATCCCACTGCCGCCACCGAAGCGTCATACTTGTTCCGAGAAGCTTCCGCATAATCTTGGAATAATGCCCTGAATAGCAGAACTACCAGCCCCATTCCGGCCAGCACATGACGCCGAACCCGCTCGGCCACATCGTCCGAGAACTCCTCCTGCAGCATATGATTCCAGAACACCAGCACATCGGTATTTGCCAGCACTTCTTCCGTCAGCCCATGCTCCTTCTCGTCAAACACAGCCGTCCGAACCGAAAGCGCCTCCTCTTGTCTCAGAAACTTTGCAATACAGGTGTGAATCCCGTCCGGATAAATCTCTTTCACTTTCTCCTGCGTCCGCTCATGCTGAAACTCATTCCAGACCGTAACTCGTATCATTCGTCCATCCTCCTTCTATAAGAAAAAAATGTATCATTTTCAAAAAAGTTATCGATAGCAAATCTTGAAAATAATGAAAAAAGCAGTGTTGCAGAGTGAGAATTGTAAAAAACAGATGGAAAGGCGTACCAGGGTACGACGAAAATCTGTGAAGCAGTCGTTCACACTCTGCGGTACTGAATTTTTGCGTTATTTTCTGGCCTTACTATAAATTATACTCGTGCTATACCAATATTTCAATTCACAAATTCCTTGACATCCCCTCCGAAATCCCGTATACTAAACAATGCGCAGCCGGGGAGATAGCGGTGCCCTGTACCCGCAATCCGCTACAGCGGGGGTGATGCCAATCCGAGGGCTCTTTCATTGCGAAGCTGCCTTCTATAAGTGACGTTGACGTCTGGGTCTTACGCAACAGGACTCCATGAACCGTGTCAGGGCAGGAATGCAGCAGCACTAAGTGGAATCTCCTGTGTGCCGTGAGGGTGCCTGGGCCGAGTAGGCTGTAGGAGTAACGTTTGTGGTGAGAGTTCGAAGTGCGGCGCGCATAAAAAAGAAATCCAAGGAAGCCTGAACCACAGACTTCCTTTTTTCGTACAAAAAATAGAAACTCCCGCGCTTTCTTCCCCCGAACTATTGTGAGAACGAAAAAAATAGGGTACTAAATGTAAACATTCCATAATACTGCCAAGAAACAAGAAGCAGTCGTGAAAATCTAATAAAGAACAGGATGGGAAAAGTCATATGTTAAGAATTGGTCTGTTAACAAGCGGCGGAGACTGCCAGGCATTAAATGCGACCATGCGCGGAGTCGTAAAAGGCCTTGCAAACAATGTAAAAGATCTCGAAGTATACGGATTCATGAACGGCTATAAAGGCCTCATCTACAGCGATTACCGCATGCTCAGTGCAAAAGATTTTTCCGGTATATTAACACAGGGAGGAACTATTCTCGGAACCTCACGTCAGCCGTTCAAGCTGATGCGTACCCCGGATGCAAACGGTCTGGACAAAGTGGAAGCAATGAAGCATACCTACCACAAGCTCCTTCTGGACTGCCTTGTCATTCTTGGCGGAAACGGAACCCAGAAAACAGCAAACCTCTTGAGAGAGGAAGGACTGAATATTATCCATCTTCCGAAAACCATCGATAATGATATCTACGGAACGGATATGACCTTCGGTTTCTACAGTGCCGTCAATATTGCATCCGATGCGATCGACTGCATCCATACAACAGCCTCCTCTCACCAGAGAGTTTTTATCGTAGAGGTTATGGGTCATAAAGTAGGCTGGCTGACTCTGTACGCCGGAATCGCAAGCGGCGCAGACGTTATCCTGATTCCGGAAATTCCATACGATATTGAAAAAGTATGCGAGGCCATCAACAGACGAAAAGAGCGTGGAAGCGGATTCACCATTCTTGCCGTTGCCGAGGGTGCAATTGCAAAAGAAGACGCAGCACTTCCGAAGAAAGAGCTGAAAAAACGTCAGGAAGAAATCGCAAAGAAATACCCGTCCGTATCCTACAAGATCGCAGAAGAGATCGAGGCAAAGACAGGCATGGAAATCCGCGTCACCGTACCGGGCCACATGCAGCGAGGCGGCAGCCCGTGTCCGTATGACCGTGTCCTTTCCACAAGACTCGGATCCGAGGCAGCACAGCTTATTCTGGACAAACAGTACGGCTACATGGTCGGAATGGTCAACGGAAAAGTAAAGAAAATTCCGCTGGGCGAGTGCGCCGGAAAATTAAAGACCGTAGATCCGAATGCACAGGAAGTCCTGCAGGCAAAACGGATGGGAATCAGCTTCGGCGATTGATGCGTTCCCGAAAAAGGCAAGGAAAAAGAACGGAGGCCTTAAAGCAAGAACAACAAGGTCTCCGTTCTTCTGTTGCACTGCTGTCCAAAAGAAACTGCCGGCGGCAGGCTTCCATGCCGATGCAATAAAAGGAGAAAAATTTTATGAGCTATACTGCTCTGTACCGAAAATTCCGTCCTTCCACCTTTGAGGATGTAAAAGGACAGGATCACATTGTAACAACATTAAAAAATCAGATCCGCGCGGACCGCATCGGTCATGCGTACCTGTTCTGCGGAACCCGCGGAACAGGAAAAACGACGATCGCCAAAATTCTCGCCCGCTCGGTCAACTGCGAACATCCCGTGGACGGAAGCCCGTGCAACGAATGTCCGACGTGTAAGGCGATTCTGGCGGGCGTTTCCACGAACGTCATCGAGATCGACGCGGCATCGAACAACGGTTGTCGACAACATCCGTGAAATCCGTGAGGAGGTAGCCTACCGGCCGACACAGGGACGGTATAAAGTCTATATCATCGACGAGGTGCATATGCTTTCTACCGGAGCGTTCAATGCACTCTTAAAAACCCTGGAGGAGCCGCCGTCCTATGTCATCTTCATTCTGGCGACCACAGAGGCAAACAAAATCCCGGTGACGATCCTTTCCAGATGCCAGCGGTACGATTTCCGCCGCATCACGATCGATACCATCGCGGCGCGTCTTAGTGAACTGATGGAAAAAGAGGGCGTGGACGTCGAAGAAAAAGCCATCCGCTACGTCGCAAAGGCGGGCGACGGCTCCATGCGAGACGCGTTAAGCCTCCTGGACCAGTGCATCGCCTTCTACCTCGGGCAGAAGCTGACGTACGATAAAGTCCTTGAAGTTCTCGGAACTGTTGATACCGAAATCTTCAGCCAGATGCTCCGCACGATCCTCGCCGGGGATGTAACGGGAAGCATCCGCACGCTGGAAACCCTTTTAAACCGCGGAAAAGAGCTGGGACAGTTCGTTACCGACTTTACGTGGTATCTGCGGAATCTGCTGTTGGTAAAAAGCGCAGATGAAACCGAAGAACTGCTCGACGTCTCTACAGAAAACCTGAAGCTCTTAAAAGAAGAGAGCACGATGGTAGACGATGAGACGCTGATCCACTATATCCGCGTTTTATCCGAGCTCTCCGGCCAGCTCCGCTATGCGGCGCAGAAGCGCGTGCTCGTTGAGGTGGCGCTCGTCAAACTCTGCAAACCGCAGATGGAGCAGAACCTCGAATCCGTGCTGGAGCGGCTTAGGATTCTCGAAGAAAAAATGGAGCGCGGAATCCCGATGATGGTGACAAATGCACCGGGAGCAGGAAACGGCAGTGCAGGAGGCTCCGGAGCGGCCGGAGACGGCTATGCAGCGGCAGAAACACCGCAGAATGCACCGGCACCAGTGAAAGCCGCACCGGCGGATTTACAGCGCATCAGCGCGTCCTGGAAGGCAATTGTCGGCCAGACAAGCGGCATGTTCCGCCAGTTTCTGCAGAGCGCCGTTCCGAAATCAACAGCGAGACGGGCGACGCCAAACTGTTTGTTGAGTTTGCAGACCAGCTCGCATCCATTTACGTTGAGCGGCCGGAGGCAGCCGATGAGATCCGCACCATTATTGAACAGATGACTGGAAAAACCGTAGAGGTCCAGCTCATTTTAGCAGACCAGCATGCAAACGCCGCGCTCTCCACGATTTCCGTGGATGATGCACTGACGCAGGCGATTCATGGAATCCCGGTCGAGGAGGACGACGAGAGCGACTTCGACGACGGGGAAGAATAGATTAAAAACAAATTTTTCAGGAGGATATTACCCATGGCAAAAAGAGGAGGATTCCCGGGAGGAATGCCGGGCAACATGAACAATCTGATGAAGCAGGCTCAGAAAATGCAGAAGCAGATGGAAGAGAACCAGAAAGCACTGGAGGAGAAAGAGTTCACTGCGACAGCAGGCGGCGGAGCCGTAGAAGTAACCATTTCCGGTAAAAAAGAAGTAACCAAAGTTAAAATCAGCGAAGATGCCGTAGATCCGGACGACGTAGAAATGCTCGAGGATCTGATCATGGCAGCAACCAACGAAGCACTGCGCAAAGTTGAGGACGAGGCAGCCAAAGCTATGGGCAAACTTGCCGGCGGACTCGGCAGCATGGGCGGAGGATTCCCGTTCTGATGGATTACTACAGCGGATACATCAATCAGTTGATCGAGCAGCTGTCCCGTCTGCCTGGCATCGGTGTGAAAACCGCACAGCGACTGGCCTTTCATATTATGAATATGCCGGCCGACCAGGCAAAACGGCTGGCCGATTCGATCACAGAAGCAAAATCCCACGTCCAGTACTGCAAGTGCTGCCAGACCCTGACCGACAAAGAGCTGTGCCCGATCTGCGCAAATGTCAAGCGCGACCACAGCGTGATCATGGTGGTGGAGACGACGCAGGATCTTGCGGCATATGAAAAAACCGGAAAATACGACGGCGTTTACCACGTCCTGCACGGGGCCATCTCCCCGATGCTGGGGATTGGGCCGGACGACATCCGGTTAAAAGAGCTGATGCAGCGCCTCCAGGGCGATGTCTCGGAGGTTATCGTTGCCACGAACTCCAGCCTGGAGGGCGAGACAACGGCCATGTACATCAGCAAGCTGATCAAGCCGACCGGTATCAAGGTGACGCGGATTGCAAGCGGCGTTCCGGTGGGCGGCGATCTGGAAAATATTGACGAAGTCACCCTTCTGCGTGCGTTAGAGGGCAGAACGGAGCTGTAATTATGGGCAGAAAAAAAGTGACATCCAGTGATGTCGCAGCAGCCTCAGGCGTATCCCAGGCGACGGTCTCCATGATCCTGAACCGGCGGGAAAACGTTTCGTTCTCGCGGGAAACAGTAGAAAAAGTGGAGGCGGCGGCAAAAGAGCTGGGCTACCAGATTCCGCGGCGGAAGATGAGAAGAGAGTCGAACGGCAACAAGCTGATCGTCGTCTTCTGTCCGACGCTGACGAATCCTTACTATGTGATGCTGCTGCACGGCATCGAAGAAGTTGCAAAAGAGAAGAATTACGGGGTCTTTGTCTGCAATACGCAGAGGGACCTGAAAATCGAAGAGAATTATCTTCGGATGATGAAGAGTGTGCGCCCGCGCGGCATTATCTACACCTGCAATCCGAGCAGAAGCTGCAAGGAAAAAGTGGAGGAGCTGGCCGCGGAGATTCCGCTTGTCATCATCAACAACCGGGAAGAACTGCTGGAAATTGATGCGGTCGAGCTGAACAATGCAAAACCCGGCAGGCTGATGGCACGCCACCTGCTGGAACTGGGACACCGGCATGTGGCGTTTGTTTCACCTCCGCTGACTTCCAAACAGGGTCAGCGCCTGAAACGCGTGGAAGGCTTTGTGCGCGAGTTTGAGGAGGCAGGATACGGCGACGGCGTGATCGTCAAATCGGCGGATGAGGACCTCGACGAAGTGATCCCGAGCATGGATTCTGAGTACAAGATGGGCTATTATCTGACGAAGGAACTGCTGCGGGAGGACAAGAACCTTACGGCAATCGTCGGCATGAATGATATGATCGCGTTCGGGATCATGGACGCCGTGCTCGAGAGCAAACTGCGCATTCCGGCGGATATTTCCGTAGTGGGATGTGACAATACCGTCTATTCCAGCTTCCGCTCGATTTCCCTGACGACGATCGACCACTATGTGCCATTGAAGGGCCGCGATGCGTGCGATATCATCCTGCGGAAAATCCAGTCTCTTCGGGAAAGCCAGGACGGCAATGAACCCTTAAGCACGTATCATGTCGAGTATGAGCCGAAACTGATCGTGCGGCGCAGCACTTCGTATGCAAGAACCCGAAAAATTAAAAATAATAGGACGGCTGAAATTATTATTAATAATTTTAAATAAAACAGCTCCGGCGCAAACCGGGAAAACACAAAGAAAAGGAAAAACCGGAAAAAATGAAGAAAAAATCCGCCAGAGTAATTTATAAAATAGTATTTATAAATAATAAAATTAATTAATAAAAATGAGGCCGACTTGACGGAAAAACCAAACATATCTATACTGGAGATAACAGAAAAACGGAGCCGTTCTGCGGAAAACAACAGGCCCCGAAACCTTACGAAAGTATGAATATGGGAGGAAAAACAACATGAGATTTTTCATCGACACAGCAAAAGTAGAGGACATTAAAAAAGCAAACGACATGGGCGTTATCTGCGGCGTTACCACCAACCCGTCCCTGATCGCAAAAGAAGGACGTGACTTCAAAGAGGTCATCAAAGAGATCACCGAGATCGTAGACGGACCGATCAGCGGCGAGGTAAAAGCTACCACAACAGATGCAGAAGGCATGATCAAAGAAGGCCGTGAGATCGCAGCCATCCATCCAAACATGGTTGTTAAAATCCCGATGACCGTAGAAGGACTCAAAGCTGTTAAAGTTCTGAGCGCAGAGGGCATCAAGACAAACGTAACCCTGATCTTCTCCGCAAACCAGGCACTTCTGGCTGCAAGAGCAGGTGCAACTTATGTTTCCCCATTTCTTGGAAGACTCGATGACATCAGCACCCGCGGCGTTGATCTGATCCGTGAAATCGTTGAGATCTTCGACGTAGCCGGCATCGACACCGAGATCATCGCAGCAAGTGTCCGCAACCCGATCCACGTAACCGACTGCGCACTGGCTGGTGCAGACATTGCAACTGTTCCATACAACGTAATCGTACAGATGACCAAACATCCTCTGACCGACGCCGGAATCGCAAAATTCCAGGCTGACTACAAAGCTGTATTCGGCGAATAAGACCTAAACATGATTGCATAAAAGCTGGAAATATGGTATTGTGAACAAAGTGAACAATAGCGATATTTCCAGCTTTTGATTCCGATCCAACTAAACAAGGAGAAAAGACATGAACAAGTTAGAACTTCAGAAGACGGCCAATGAGATCCGCAAAGGGATCGTCAGTGGCGTTCATGCAGCAAAGGCCGGCCATCCGGGCGGATCTCTGTCTGCAGCCGATATTTTCACGTATCTGTATTTTGAAGAAATGAACGTGGACCCGAAAAATCCAAAAGATCCGGACCGCGATCGTTTTGTACTTTCGAAAGGCCACACAGCGCCGGGACTCTACGCAGCACTGGCTGAAAAAGGTTACTTCCCGAAAGAAGACCTGCTGACCCTTCGCCACCTTGGCTCTTACTTGCAGGGACATCCGGATATGAAACATATCCCGGGTATTGATATGTCAAGCGGTTCCCTCGGACAGGGAATCTCCGCAGCAGTCGGAATGGCACTCGGTGCAAAACTGCAGAACAAAGCATTTCGTGTTTATACACTTCTTGGCGATGGTGAAATCCAGGAAGGTCAGGTCTGGGAGGCAGCCATGTTTGCCGGAGCAAAACATCTGGACAACCTCGTTGTGATCGTAGACAACAACGGACTTCAGATCGACGGAAACGTAGCAGATGTCAACAGCCCGTACCCGATCGACAAAAAATTCGAGGCATTCAACTTCCACGTAATCAACGTAGCGGACGGCAACGATTTCGATCAGCTGAAAGCTGCATTTGATGAGGCGCGCACCGTAACAGGCATGCCGACCGCCATCATCACAAAGACCGTAAAAGGAAAAGGCGTTTCCTTCATGGAGAACCAGGTAGGCTGGCACGGAAAAGCTCCGAACGATGAAGAGTACGCAATTGCTATGGCAGAACTGGAAAAGGCAGGTGAAGCGTTATGTCAGAAGTAAAGAAAATCGCAACAAGAGAAAGTTACGGTAATGCACTGGTTGAACTTGGCGCAGAGCATGACAATCTGATCGTACTCGACGCTGACCTTGCAGCAGCAACCAAGACCGGTGTGTTCAAAAAAGCATATCCGGACCGTCACATCGACTGTGGTATCGCAGAATGTAATATGATGGGAATCGCTGCCGGCCTTTCCACCACAGGCATCGTTCCGTTCGCAAGCACCTTCGCAATGTTTGCCGCAGGCCGTGCGTTTGAGCAGGTGCGCAACTCCATCGGATACCCGCATCTGAACGTAAAAATCGGTGCTACCCATGCCGGAATTTCCGTAGGAGAAGACGGCGCAACACATCAGTGCAACGAGGATATCGCCCTGATGAGAACCATCCCGGGCATGGTCATCCTGAACCCGGCAGATGATGTAGAGGCAAAAGCCTGCGTGAAAGCAGCTTATGAATACAACGGACCGGTTTACCTTCGTTTCGGACGTCTGGCAGTGCCGGTGATCAACGACAGACCGGATTACAAATTTGAGCTCGGAAAAGGCGTTGTTCTCCGTGAAGGCAAGGATGTCACCATCGTTGCAACAGGCCTTTGCGTAAGCTCCGCTCTGGAAGCAGCAGAGAAACTTGCCGCAGACGGCATTGATGCCAAGATCATCAACATCCACACCATCAAACCGCTGGATGAGGAGCTGATCGTTGCAGCAGCAAAAGAGACCGGCAAAGTCGTAACCGTAGAAGAACACTCCGTGATCGGAGGACTTGGAAGCGCAGTCTGCGATGCACTGGCAGAGAAATGCCCGGTTCCAGTGAAGAAAATCGGTGTACAGGACGTCTTCGGAGAGTCCGGCCCGGCAGTCGCTCTTCTTGCAAAATACAAACTCGACGGCGAGGGCGTTTACGAGCAGGTAAAAGAGTTCTGTAAATAAGATTTTTCGAAATAAATGACAAAAGAAAACAGGCAGAGGCCACACCGGAAAATGGTGCAGTCTCTGCCTGTTTTGCTGTCTGCAGTTTTTCTTAAAGCAGAAGTTCGCTTGTCCCGGCCGCCTCAAGTTCCCGGCAGGCGAGCAGGATTCCCTGCGAGATGGATTCCGCCATATGGAAAATCGTGGCAAGCCGGGTTGTCTGCAGAAGAAGCTGTTCAAAACTGCCCGATACATTCACAATGCCTGTGATAAAAATATCCCCGACCTCGGGCAGCGTCTTCCCTGCCCCCGCGCCCGGCCGGATCGCCCCGTTTCCGATCGTGATGTATCCCTGATGACGCCGCGAACCAAGCGAAGCATCGATCGCAACGAGCAGTGCCTCCGGGTGGCGGGAATGGATGTACGAAATCCGGTCCGGTAGATTCAGGGCGTGCACCGGGTCATCCAGCGTTCCATAGATATGAAAAATGCGGCTGCAGTACGGCGAAAGCTGGTACCCGATCAGCGGTCCTAAGGAATCCCCAGTGATCCGGTCGCTTCCGATGCAGAGAAATACCAGTTCACGGAACATGCGTCCGTCCTTTTGAATGCAGTAAGAAAACAGCGACGCCAGCTCTTCGCTGGCGCTGCGGCTTCGCTCATTGATGTAGTAAACTTCGGCGTCTTTTTTTCGAAACATGACCGGTACCTGCCTTTCAGAAGAATCATCCACAGTTTAACCGTATATGGTATAAACTATTCCTGCAATGAAAAAAACATGACATGCCCTCCGGTGCAGAAAAACGGGAAAACAGTCGGAAAAAACCGTGACAGCCCTGCCCCAAAACGATCTTTTTCGCGGAACATCCGTGATAAAGTAGGCAAAAAGGGGTGAAAAGCATGATTGAGATTGTCTATAAAGAAAACAAAGAGCAGGCGAACGGCAACGAGGGATACTTTCATCTGCCGAAAAATATCCGCCAGGTCGGTGATACGAACGGCAGGGAGCGGATTTATCTGGAAGATTATGTCGGAACCTTTCTGAAAAAATATTTTTCCGCACCAGAGGGACGTGCCGCCATGCTGTTCGGTGAATTTAAGTGGGCGGACGGAATTTCCTACTTTTTTTATCCGCAGCGCGGCCGCGATTCATACGATGGAGCCGGCGCCGGATCACCTGGTCTTCGATGATGCAGTATGGACGGAGGTCCACGATGTGATGGAAAAATATTTCAAAAACCAGCAGATCCTCGGCTGGGCACTTTCTCTTCCGGGATACGGGGAGGATCTGAATGAACAGATCATCCGAGCGCATCTGAACCACTTCGGCGGAAATGACAAGACGCTGTTCCGCGTCAACGGACAGGAAAAAGAGGAAACCTTCTATACGTACGAGGGCGGCACCCTGCGGAGCACGGGAGGCTTTTACATTTATTATGAAAAGAATGAGCCGATGCAGTCGTATCTGATCGATCAGAATCAGAACCGGTCGATCGAAAACGGAGAGAGCGTGCCCGACCGCGCTGTCAGCGATTTTCGGAAGATGATTGAGGAGAAGAGCGGGGAGGAGCCGGAACACGATCACAGAAAGCCGATCCTCTATGCGATGACAGCATGCGCGGCTGCGGCGCTTCTTGTGACGGTGACGCAGAAATACGGAGATGCGCTGCCGTTTCCGGGGAAAACAAAGGAGCAGACGGTAGCAGTGGCGGGAAACGTACAGGGAGAGAAGACACAGACGGCGGAGAGTGCAGCGGAAGCATCAGCGGCGGAAGAGGGAAACACAGGGGAAAATACTTCGACACCGGAAAGCACAGGAACGGAACTGGAAACGGAAAATGAGAGCGGGAGCGCGGCGGTAAGTGAGGAGCAGAATTTATCCGGAACGGATCCGGCAGGCAGCGGAGAGCAAAGCACATCCGGCGGGGAGCAGACTGGTGCAGCGGAGAACAATACCGGTACGGTGCAGACAGATCCAGCACCGGGAGCAGAGCCATCGTCCGCCCCGGGAACTGCTTCCGGCAGTGAGACGGCAGAAACCGCCGCGCAGGTCTGGCAGGAGTACACCGTACAGAAGGGGGACAGCCTCTCGAAAATCAGTGAGAGATATTACGGAACGATGAGCAGAGTGAAAGATATCTGCGAACTGAACCAGATCGCGGTGGAAGATCTCATATATGCGGGGCAGAAAATATACCTCCCAAAATAGAGAAAAATATGGTACACTAGAGCGGAATCAAACTGCGGCCGAAAGGGCGGCAGAAAATAAGTCCGAAAAGAACATAAGGGGAATGAAAATGGACGGAAAAAACAGAGAAGAACAGGAGAACGGAGCAAAAGTCCGGGATCTTGAGGAGTATAAAGCAGAAAACAGAAAAAGAAAACGCAGACGCCGGATCACCGTTGGAATCCTTGCAGGAGCCATTCTCGCGGCCGGAATTGGTACAGGGGTATGGCTTCAGCTGCGTACTTTTCAGGGATACGACACAGTACAGGCAACAGAGACCGAGGACACCGATACGTATATGTTTCAGAAATCCGGAAATAAGATCGTGCGCTACGGTATCGACGGCATCGAACTGCGCGACCGGAAAAATCAGACCCTCTGGAGCGATCATTATACCATGGAAAATCCGCAGATGATATCCTGCGGCGATGCAATTGCCATTTACGATAAAAACGGAACCAAAATTGTTGTATACGATGCCGATGGAAAGGCCGGCGAAATTACCGCGTCGTATCCGATCGTGAAAGCATCCGTTGCAGGCCAGGGCGTCGTTGCGGCAATTCTGGAAAACAACGGGGAGAGCTGGATCAAATACTATAATACCGATGGAACGGAGATCGCCTCCTCTCACCCGAACATGGACAGCCCGGGCTATCCGATGGATCTCTCACTTTCCGCGGACGGACTCTGGATGGCGGTTTCCTACGCTTACGAAGACGGCGGCAAGATGAAATCACAGGTCGCTTTCTACAATTTCGGAAGCAGGGGCGAGGATCTGGTGGACAATCTTGCAAGCTCGTCGAGCTACACCGATATGCTGTGCCCGCAGATCGAAACCGCGGGAACATCCTCATGGGTTGCCTTCTTTGACAACGGCTTCCGCGTTTATGAAGGAACAAACAAGCCGAAGGAAACGGTGAGCGTATCGGAAGATGGAGAAATTTTAAGCTGCGCGTATGCGGACGACCGCGTGGTTCTGATTCTGCGCGGGGAGAGCGACGATCATCCTTACCGGATGAAAATCTACAATCTGAAAGGAAAGCAGCTTGCGGATGAAAATCTGGATTTCTATTACCAGAACCTTCAGATAGAAGAAAAACAGATTCTGCTGACGAACCGGCAGGAGCTGTGTGTATATACCTTAAAGGGAAGAAAGAAGTACAGCGGCGTGGTCAGCGAAACACAGATTCACGAGATCCTCGGCATGGGGCAGAACCGGTATCTGCTCGCGGAGGAGGACGGCGTTTCGATGATCCGGCTGAAATAGGAGAAGAAAAACATGAATTGGCTGAGATACGTATTACTTGCGGTGTGTATTCTTTCCGCGCTGGCTGGATATCGAAAGGGGCTGGTCCGGACAGTGCTGTCCATGGTGTCCCTGATTCTGGTGACAGGACTGGCGATCTGGATGAATCCGTATGTGACGGATGTGCTGAATGAGCGGACAACGCTGCCGCAGTATGTGGAGAAGAAATGTTTAGAGACATTTGAAAACAATGAATTTCTGTCGGGGGAAAACCAGGATGTGCAGAAGAAATGGCTGGAGAGCATGGGCGTGCCGGAGGAGCTGGTGAACCAGATTCTCGGAAGCGGCGCGGTGCAGGACTACCAGGAGGAACAGCTGCACAGTCTGGCATCCTACGCGGCGAAGGCGGTATCGGAAAAGATTATGAAAGGAATCGCTTTCTTTCTGACCCTGGTGCTGGCCGTTGTTTTCGTGACGATTGCGGTGAAAATTGTGGAATTGATTGCGGAGATTCCGGGGATCAGCTTTTTGAACCGCATGGGAGGAGCAGGACTTGGTGTCGTGCGTGCGGTGCTGTGGATCTGGATTTTCTTTGCGGTGGTGTACTGCTTTCAGGCGACACACTGGGGGAATGTATGCATGAAGCAGATCCAGGGCGATCCGGCACTCGCATGGCTGAGGGAAAACAATCCGGTATTGCTGTTATTGAAGAATGTATTGTAAAAGATGAGAGAAAAACGGTTCCTGGTGGGCCGTTTTTTTACGTGGGGAGTTGGACGAGAAAAAGCGGTCGGCGTGTGGGCGGTGGATGCCGTATGAAGGAGAGTAACGTGCCGGGGCGCGGGGCTGTGATTTGGGTGGGGCGGAGACCGACCGCTTTTTCTCTGAAGTTGAGAGCGGAAGAATCTGCTAGATAGAAGGGGATAAGAATGGAAATGAAAGAACAAATAGGATATTAGTGGAAAAAGTTGAGAGTTGTGGAAAATATGGGGGTTGAACTGATATGAAAAGAAATATCTATAAATATACGTATTTATATAAAAAAAATTACATGTTTTTGTGAAAAAAATATTTATGTGAATTTATAATGAATAAAACTGAAAATATGTACAAAAAGCATATTGAAAAAAGAAGAAATATAGATATAATGTAAGTATGTAGACGAAAAAGAAAAGCTGAACAAGACTATTTGCATATGAAAAATAAAAAAACGATGGAAAATATGTAATTATAGATGACGGGACAGCAGGGGGCTGTTTCTGAGTGAGAATGAATACTATGTTGATGAGAATAAAAAAAGTTGTTTTGTGCAATTCTGAAAAAAAAGAATAATCTGTTTAGAAAGAGATATAAACTAACACATGGCGATAAGTGTTATAGTATCATCAAATATTTTTGCCCAGAGGTAGAATTTATCTCTATAAAAATTATGGAAACAGGGGAAAGAGGTAGCATTGATTCATTCAAAGCGGCGTTAGAATGGTGCTTAAAAGAAAAGATAAAACTTGTGCATATGAGTGTTGGAACAACAAATTATATAGATGCAAAAAAGATAGAAAATATTATAAAACAAATGGTTTCTAATAAAATGATATTATGTGCAGCGCTATCAAATACAAACTTTCCTACATGGCCGGCATGCTTTGATGGGGTTTTCGGGGTAAGAAATTATATTGCTAAATTGCAGGAAAAAGAAATTTCGGTGTCTAAATCATTTCCTTTTTCGGAAATGAATTCGATACAGTTAAATTTTGATGACGTTTTAAAGAAGATTGTTGGGAAAGAATACAAAATCAAATAGTTTTGCAGCTCCGATTATTACTGTGCTTTTTGATATGTTATTTAAGGGAAAAAATAAAAAAAGGTTAC
>ENA-OQKW01000017-OQKW01000017.1-human-gut-metagenome-genome-assembly--contig:-NODE-17-length-51206-cov-13.308326_pt1 | contig 51206 bp, 36 predicted proteins | sample MGYA00242657_ERZ504815 | MGnify/ENA primary metagenome ERZ504815 (study PRJEB26092, sample SAMD00036404) | human gut metagenome | host: Homo sapiens | study: EMG produced TPA metagenomics assembly of... | reverse complement strand
AATCTTTGATATGAAAGAGTATTATGATAAACTAAGCTCCATTCAGTCAAATCTCCTGAAGATAAAAGCAGCGTAGATAAAACCACATAACTGAAAGATGAATTTACACACAAATTTGGACTTGACTGAATTTTAGGAGCTGTTTTGGAGATTTCTGTAGTTTCAGCTACTTTTCCCGCAATTTTTCCGGCCTTTGGGCTGAATTTTGGGTGCTGTTTTAAAAGCTTTAGGGATTACAGCTCCCCAGAGTCTGCCTACTATGCTATCAACCTATGGCTATTGTACATTATGCCAATTAAGTCCTACTTAGTAAAATGATGTGAAGGTCAAAAGGTATCCAATTCAGGATCCCTTAAATCATATTATATCTATAAAATTTTCTATTGTCCATATATACAGACGATTATGATTGCGACTGATTGCAACCCATTTTCAATTTTCACTTTTGTTTGAAATTGGGGAACTATTCTGCGCTGCTGATTCTAATGCGCTTGCGGCTCGCAGCTATGAAGGCACTGAACAATTACGAAATTTGTTGAAGGTACTGAACAGTTACGAAATTTGTTTGCAAATTCGTGCTTATCCATTATACTATGATAACGTTTTCTAAATAACTATATCATTTACTTAAATGGGATGTAATCGTTGCTGGTCACACTGTTAGGTGTGAACAGTAATTATTATTTTCTTGTACTACCGGTAAAATATGCAAGTGATATGGTGTAGTTCGTTTAAAACTGTTATACTAGGATATATCAGAAAATAAGTACAATCTACAGGAGGATTATCATGATAATAAAAAACGGCATTGTAGCAGACCCTGCATCAGGTCTCTACGAACAGATGGATATACTTGTAAAAGATGGAAAAATAGTAAAAATAGCACCTGACATCTCATGTGCGTCAGACACTGCTGCAACTGAAAAAGAAAAAATAATAGATGCAGCCGGAATGATTGTCGGACCTGGACTTATCGACACACATGTGCATTTCCGTGATCCGGGCTTCACATACAAGGAGGATATCCACACCGGTTCCCTGGCTGCCGCAAAGGGTGGCTTCACAACTGTTGTATGCATGGCAAACACAAAGCCTACAGTGGACAATGTGGATACTCTAAAGGACAACCTCACACGTGGAAAGCAGGAAAAAATCCGCATGTATCAGGCCGCTGCAATATCGCACTCCCTCAAAGGACAGGATGAGGTTGACATGGCAGCTTTAAAAGAAGCCGGAGCATGTGGCTTTACTGATGACGGTATCCCGCTTACAAATGCTGCCTTCTGCTACAGAGCCATGCAAAATGCTGCAAAGCTGGATATGCCGATAAGTCTCCATGAGGAGGACCCTGCATTTATCAAAAACAACGGCATCAACCACGGAAAAATATCTGACGCTCTCGGTATCTACGGCTCACCATCCATCGCTGAGGAAGCCCTTGTCGCAAGAGACTGTCTGCTTGCGCTGCGCAGTGGTGCTGATGTTGTAATACAGCACATCAGCTCCGGTGTATCTGTTGATATAGTCCGCACCTACAAAAAGCTTGGTGCAAGGCTCCATGCCGAGGCCACTCCACATCACTTCACGCTGACTGAGGATGCTGTCTTAGAGCACGGCACCCTTGCCAAGATGAATCCGCCTCTTCGCACTGAAGCAGACCGTCAAAAGATTATAGATGGACTTATCGATGGCACAATAGACCTTATCGCAACAGATCATGCGCCTCACAGCGCCGAGGAAAAATCAAAGCCTGTAACCGAAGCACCAAGCGGTATCATCGGTCTTGAGACATCTCTTGCTCTTGGTATCACAAGCCTTGTCAAACCGGGCCATCTGAGCATGCTTGAGCTTTTGGAAAAGATGACTATCAATCCTGCCAGACTGTACCACATGCCTTACGGTACTATCTCAGAGGGTGCTGCTGCAGATTTTGTCATCTTTGATCCTGACGAAAAATGGGTACCATGCAAATATGCATCAAAATCATCAAACACACCTTTTACCGGCATGGAACTGACCGGTAAGGTTAAGTACACCGTATGCGATGGAAATGTGATTTATTCGGATAAATAAATTGTGTATGCACTATTAAATAAGCAGATTGTGAACGTATGTGTTCACAATCTGCTTTTTTCTACTTTTCCACCAATTCCAGGCAGTCTCCATAGTGCCTCTGCAGTGACTTTAAGTCCATGATCATCACATAAAATACTCTGCCATTGTGCACTAAATCCACTATCCTGCCATGGTCGAGCACTGAAATATATGTGCCATCCGCCTTTCTCATATGAAAGAAACTATAATCATTTACGTTTCCTCCGTCAATCTGCGACCATATGCTTTTTTGACAGCTTTCAAGTTCATCCCGGCGTATCAGATTGCGGAAGCTCTTACCTGTATATGCAAGCAGCTCATCCATGTTTTTACAGCCTGTAAGCCTAAGCAGCTCATTGTTTGCAAGCAGGATCTCATCATTTTCTTTATCTGCCCTGTAAACAATGAACGCTCCCGGCATATTGTCAATAATATCCTTCACTGCAAAACCAAGCTTTGCGCGGCTCTTTACATGCTTACCCTCACGATATGCCATGCAGCCGTTCTTCCCACGCATTTTCACCTCATAAAGTGCCATGTCCGCACACCGCATGAGCTGTGAACGGTTATCAGCAAAAACAGGGGACTCCGCAAACCCCAGTGAAATGGTAAAGGTATGTTCTTCACCTTTACCATAAAATTTCCTGGTTTCTTCTGTAAACTTCTTAAGGGACGGCTTAACCTCCATTACTGTGCAATCCGGCATGAAAATGCTAAACTCATCGCCCCCGTTTCTGCCGAGTATGACATCCTTTGAAAAATATTGCTTCATGCTCTCTGCAAGCTTCTTAAGTGCACCATCACCTGCCGCATGTCCATACATATCGTTGACCAGCTTGAAATCGTCAATATCAAGCATTGCCACAACACAATGCTTTTGCGGATTCTTTCTCATATATTGCTCAACCTGCTCATCAAAGCCGTGCCTGTTGTAGATACCGGTCAGTGCATCAGTCACAGCAAGTCTCTTGAAATTCTTCCTGTTCTCATTGATTGAAATCAACGCTGCTGTAAGCCCTGCCAAAAGCAGGACAATAACTCCACCTCCGATGAACATATATAGCAGATATCTATTATTGTAAAACCCACTCTTGGGTAAAATCTCAAGCCTCCACTTGTATCCATACACGTTAAAGTCATATATCACCGGATCGTTCAACTCTTCCTTTGAACCGTAAACCCACTCATACGTATCATCCCACGGCGAAGCACACTTCTGCAGACTGTACTTATATCCAAAATTGGAAAGAGCCTCTACAGAATCAGAAAAAATCTCCGGAACCTTCAGTATAACAATTGTGAAGCCCCAAAAACTCTTCTGACCATTTTTATTCTCCAAATAAACCGGATTGCGCACTGCTATACCATATCCGCCCTGCTTCAGCTCAAACGTTCCCTGCATAATTACAGTGTCATTATCCCTCGCATAGCGCGAAATCTCTCCCCTGTCACTATCATTTATCAGATCTATCTTGCCGGATTCATTCCCCTCCTCCGGATATATTTCAGTCACAACTCCATTCGGTGCTATCTGTATACTCTGAATCGAATCGTCCATCATATTTGCTGCAACATCATAAAATCTATTAATATTTCCATCACCACTTATGACAACCTGCTCTAAGGTATCGGTAACTCCTATTCCCTCCATAAGCTCGCCATTTATACGCTCCGCATATGTCATCGCATTGAGCTTTGCATTTGTCCTGTTCTGCTGTTCCTGACTCTTGCTGACTACATATATAGCGCCGATTAACGCACACATGCCCAATATAAATACCACTGCCGGAACAATGAATCTCCTTTTTAGCTTTTTCATTTGTATCACTTTCTAAAATCAATGTCTATCTGTTCTATATGATTTTAATATTATAGCTTTACGATAAGAAAATGTCTATAAATTTACTTAGTTCATATCAATATTTTTCAGTTGCTCACCCGCTCGAGGAGGCAAATACTTTCTACATGCGTCGTATGAGAAAACTGATCAAATGCCTGCCACTTCATGAGTTCATACTTCTCCTCACACAGTATCTTCAAATCCCTTGCCAATGTTGCCGAATCGCAGCTCACATATACAATCCTCTCCGGTGACATAGCAAGCATTGTGTCCAGGCACTTCTCATCACAGCCCTTTCTTGGAGGGTCAACGACTATCACATCCGGGCGAAGCATATCTGTACGTCCGGTGTTTTTTGTATCATCAGTGATTTTCTCAGTTTTCTTTGCATTCTCATAAAACTGTGGCAGCACCTCCTCAGCCTTTCCTACGAAAAACTGTGCATTTGTGATGCCATTGAGCTTCGCATTGTTTTTGGCATCCTCGATTGCCTGAGGCACTATTTCCACTCCGTACACCTGCTTTGCCTTCTGTGACAAAAAGAGCGATATGGTACCGATACCACAGTAGAGATCCCAGACATTTTCATTTCCTGTGAGCCCTGCAAATGCAAGTGCCGTGCTGTAGAGCTTTTCTGTCTGCTTCGGGTTTACCTGATAGAACGACTGTGGCGAAATCTGATATGTAATGCCTGTCCCCTGTGGTGTGAAATCAGGGTAAGAAAGCAGATGGATGGTGTCCTCAATATATGGTCTGCCCCATATGCAGACCGTCTTTTTGCCGAGGATGACATTTGTGTTTTCCTTGTTAATATTGTAGGAAATGGAAGTCATTCCATCGATTTTTGAGAGTCTTTCGCACAGTATATCCTCTGCTCGGTGTTCAGGCTCCAGCTCATCTGCATTTATCACAAGACACACCATAATCTGCTTTGATGTAAATCCATATCTGATAAGCACATGGCGCACGAGCCCTTTGTGTGTGTTCTCGTCATACGGCGTGATGCCGCACTCATTCATCCATTCCTTTATGATGTCGAGTATCTCTTTGTTTTGCGGCACCCCAAGCCTGCAGTCCTCGACCGGGATGATATTGTGGCTTCGCGATGCATAAAAGCCTGTCACTATATTGCCATCCCTGTCATATCCCACCGGAAACTGTGCCTTGTTGCGGTAGCGGTATGAATTGTCTGCGCCAACAGGCGGCTGCATTTTACTGTCCAGCTCTGCCTCGGAAAATCCACCTATACGCATGAGATTGTTGCGCACCTTATTATTTTTAAATTCAAGCTGCTTTTCATAGGAGAGCGCCTGTATCTGGCAGCCGCCACACCTCTTGTGCAGCTCACATTGCGGCTCAACGCGAAAAGTGGAAGGGGTCTTAATCTCTTCCACTCTTGCGTAGCCATAGTTTTTCTTTAATTTTGTTGCGCGGGCTGTTATGACGTCACCAATCAGTGCATCCTTTACGAAAAAGGTCATGCCATCATAATGTCCGATACCCTCGCCGTCTGTTCCCATATCTGTTATTTCAAGTTCAAATATGTCATTTTTTTTCATACTTTTCTCTTCTTTATTTTATATATAATGATATGAGGGTCAAAAGGTATTTTGCCCCTCATTTATGATTAATATTGTCCGCCTTTTTACACACTTGTTCTGCGGAAATTTGTCTCCATAAATCTGTTGTAGCCCTGCCACTTTGTATCGTTTTCAGGCACATTTACAAGCAGCTCCCTGAAGGTCTCCATCTTGGCATCTATGTTGTCTGCAAAGCTAAGTGCCAGTGCCTCGACAAGTGCCGGCTTTTTCGGAGAGCCAAACTCAAGCTCGCCGTGGTGGGCAAGTATGCAGTGCTTCAGCTCGTTTGCGAGAACTACCGGGAAGCCGTCGATGCTCTTAATCGCATCGCCTACCCACTCTGCACCAATCATGATATGTCCGAGGAGCTGGCCTGCGTCTGTATAGTCATTCTCCGGGAATGTGGAGAGCTCCTTTAATTTTCCGATATCATGGAAAATAGCTGCTGTAAGAAGCAGGTCACGGTTTAAAACCGGATACATTTTTGCAAAATAATCACAGTTCTTCGTCACACCGAGTGTATGCTCCAAAAGACCTCCTACAAAGCCGTGGTGCACACTCTTTGCTGCTGAATGGAACTTGAAACGACGCTCAAACTCCTTATTGTCAAAAAAGCTATGTAAGAGCTGTGACAGGTACTGATTCTTTACAGAGCCGATAAAGCCCATGAGCTCCTTATACATGACCTCGACATCCTTATCGCTGACCGGCAGATAATCCGCAGGGTCATATTCTCCCTCGTTCACCTTTCTCGCACGCTTTATGGAACACTGCAAATTGCCCTGAAAGCTTGTGATATCACCGGTTATGGCTATGTAATCCATTGCATCAAATTCCTCAATGCCTACTGAGCCAACATCCCATATCTTGGCATCCAGCGTGCCTGTCTTATCCTGCAGGATAACATTGTCATAAGGCTTTCCGCTTTTGGTCATGGCTGTCTGCTTGCTCTTGCATAAAAAAATCTCATTGATTCTCTCTCCCTCGCGGAGAGTTGAAATATACTTCATATATCCTCCTATTTCGGCTAATTCATCACTCCGATTTTCACCTGACAGGTAATCTCCGTGTAGCCGTTGCTTCCTTTTCTCTTTACTTTCAGATTGCAGGTATCCTCAGGATTTTGCTGCATAAGCTGTTTGTTGTACGCGGACACATTCGACACATCTGTATTGTTTACCGCAACTATCACATCTCCGCTTTGAAGCCCCGAGACAAATGCCGGTGAATCCATGGTAACCTGCTTTATATAAACACCCTTTGGGATGTTATATCTGTTTGCTATTTTTTCTGTAACTGTAGTACAGGTGATGCCTATGTACGGCACATCTGCGCCGCTCTCGAGCTTTTCAATGACAGGTGACAGGTCGCTTATGCTGACAGCCGTGAGCGTATTGTTTTCCTCCGCCGGATTGAAATCCTGCAGCGAAAGCCCTATGACCTGACCATCTGTATTAATCAGTATACCGCTCTGCAACTTGTTGCTTGCGATATCTGTGGTGAGCACCGAGTAATTGTTGTCCTGCGCCGACAGCTCGTTGGTTGTTGACGTTACAAGACCTGTGAGAATGGCATAGTTTGCCTCAAGCGCAATGACAGATGCTCCTCTTGAAACGATATTTGAATTACCAAGCTCCGCAACCGCTATAGCCCCTGTTGTGGCGTCGTCCAGAAGTGACTTATCCACGGAAATGATTGCTATACCTGTATTGCTGTCATACTTGACCAGCGCAGCATCAGCCATCATGTCGTTTACAAAGGTTACACTAAGCTTATCCGCCTTATCCACTACATTTTTCTCTGTCAGAATGATCAGCTGCTTTCCATTGTTCCTCAGTATCACTCCCACTCCCTGACCCTCGGTCTCATAGGAATTGTTGAAAATATCAGTGGCATCTGTCACACCCGTGACTCCTACTACAAATTTCGAGGCCGAAGCGCCCACGCTGTAGAGCTGGTTCTGCACTGCCTGATAATCTGCGAGTGTAGGCTGATAGGTCTGCGAAGACGGCTCCGAAGAAGTGCCGGACTCTGTGCTTTGTGTACCATTTTCACTATATGCATCACTGCTGTCATCTATGCCAGACTGCTGTGTGGCTGTCTGCACATCATTATTATTTTTTCCATCTGAAGCTTTTTTTGATTGTCTGTTGATAACCGGCAGAAATATAGCAAAAACAATGCTTGCAGCCACTGCAAATGCCACTCCGCAGAGTGCTGCTGTGCCTGCTTTTTTTGCAAGTCTTTTTTTATTCAGCGGTTTATCCTTTATCTTTTCTCTGATAAATTGCTCCATATTGTCACCCTGATTAGATGTCTTTAGTTACTATCTTACATTATATTCTGAATTATATTGCGTTGCAACCATATTTTTTGAATACGCCTTTGAGTACGGCCTTGTGGCATGTACCTGCCGGACTGCTGCAAGCCCTTACTTTTTGGCTCGTTTAACAAACTGGTTCGTTATGTATTAAACTTTATGTTATCATCTTGTAATTATCATTTAATACATATTTATTATGGTTTTTTTGTAAGATTTTCAGCTATAATATGATAAGCTATACAGTAAATATGAATTTAATATTCAACTACCGAAATATAAGGATATAGAAATGAATAAAAAAGTTTACAAAACATTGGAATATAACAAAATCCTCACCATGCTAAGCAGCTACGCAGCATGTGATGAGACAAAGAAGCGGTGTCTTTCGCTTGAGCCTATCACCGATTTATACGAAATCAGACATCTGCAGACCACCACTGCCGATGCACTAAGCCGCCTGTATAAGGACAGCGGAGTGTCCTTCGTTGGCATACACAATGTACATGCTTCCCTAAAGAGGCTTGATATCGGCGGTGCACTGAATACGACCGAGCTTCTTCGCATCTGCAGTCTTTTGGAGGTTGCAAAGCGCGTGAAGGCTTATGGCAGAAGCGCCATGGACAATGAGAAGCAGGATTCACTCTCCGGTCTGTTTGCAGGGATTGAACCGGTTTCTGCACTCTGCGATGAGATTAAGAGGTGCATTTTATCTGAGGAAGAGATTGCCGATGATGCGAGTCCTGAGCTTTTTAAGATAAGAAAGAGCATACGCGGCATGAACGACAGAATCCATGCGCAGCTCACCAAACTCATGAACAACAGCACAACGAGGACATATCTGCAGGATGCGGTTGTGACCATGCGTGACGGCAGATATTGTCTGCCTGTAAAGGCTGAGGCTAAGGGCAATGTCCCCGGCATGATGCACGACCAGTCATCTACCGGCTCTACCCTTTTTATCGAACCGATGGCTGTCGTCAATTTGAATAACGAGCTCAAGGAGCTTTTCATAAAGGAGCAGGAGGAGATTGAAAAAATCCTTGCAGCGCTCAGCGACAAGGTTGCCATGAATGCGGCTGCTTTGGAGCAGGACTATGAGATTCTTTCAGAGCTTGACTTCATTTTTGCAAAGGCAAATCTGGCTAAATCATATAACGGTGTGGCACCGGAGTTCAACACCGAGGGACATATCAATATCAGAAAGGGCCGTCATCCGCTTTTGGATGCTAAAAAGGTGGTCCCTATAGATGTACGGCTCGGCGAGGACTATAAGCAGCTTATCATCACCGGGCCAAACACCGGCGGTAAAACTGTTTCACTAAAGACTGTCGGACTTTTGACTCTCATGGGTCAGGCGGGTCTTCACATTCCTGCGGCTGACAGGTCAAAGCTCGCCATCTTTGAGGACGTCTTTGCGGATATAGGCGATGAGCAGAGTATTGAGCAAAGTCTCAGTACCTTCTCGTCTCACATGACCAATATCGTAAAAATTCTTGAAAAAGCCGATGACAGAAGCCTTTGTCTGTTCGATGAGCTCTGCTCTGGAACCGACCCGACAGAGGGTGCGGCACTTGCCATCTCAATTTTAAACAGACTGCACCAGTATGGCGCCATCACCATGGCCACCACACACTACAGCGAGCTGAAGGTGTATGCGCTTTCCACAGACGGTGTGGAAAATGCCTGCTGCGAGTTCAATGTGGAGACTTTAAGCCCTACCTACCGCCTGTTAATCGGTATTCCGGGAAAGAGTAACGCATTTGCAATCTCATCAAAGCTTGGTCTGGACGAAAGCATCATCGAGGATGCAAAAAGCAGAATTAATGATAACGACCTTGATTTTGAGGATCTGATTGCAAGCCTCGAGTCACAGCGACAAACTATCGAAAAGGAACAGCTTGAAATCAACAGCTACAAGGCGGAGATTGAAAAGCTCAAGAAACAGCTCGAAGAGAAAAATGAGCGCATAGACAAGAGCAAAGACAAGATTTTACGCGAGGCAAATGAGGAAGCCTACAAGATACTGCAGGATGCAAAGGAGCTTGCCGACAAAACCATCCGCAATTTCAACAAATACGGACAGGGGCAGGCTCCTATGAGCCAGATGGAAAAGGAGCGCTCTGCCCTTCGTGACAAGATGAATGACAAGGAAAAGAAGCTGTCAGACATCAAGAAAAACACTGCCAAGGCAAATCACAAGGCGCCTAAGAAGCTGCGCATCGGTGATTCTGTGCTTGTGCTCTCCCTCAATCTGAAGGGAACCGTCCACACTCTGCCAAACGCCAAGGGCGATTTGTATGTGCAGATGGGTATACTGCGCTCGCTGGTTAATATTAATGACCTCGTGCTCTTAAACGACGATGTCTCTCCTGCCAAGAAGTACGGTGGCAGCGGAAGCAAGATAAAGATGAGCAAATCGCTGTCAGTTTCATCAGAAATCAACCTGATAGGAAAGACTACGGATGAGGCACTTGCTCTCTTAGATAAATACCTAGACGACGCATATATCGCTCATCTTTCATCAGTGCGCATTGTCCACGGAAAAGGCACCGGTGCACTGCGAAAGGCTGTGCATGGACTCCTTAAGAGGACAAAAACTATTGCGGAATACCATCTCGGTGAGTTTGGTGAGGGCGATGCCGGAGTAACCATCGCAACCTTTAAATAACGACAATGTACTTTTACGGAATATAAATAAATTTTAAGAAGGAGATTAGAAATGGCTGTTAAACAGAAAATACTGATAGTAGACGACGACAACAATATAGCAGAGCTTATATCTCTATATCTGACCAAAGAATGCTATGACACCAAAATCGTAAATGACGGTGAGCAGGCTCTTATCGCGTTCGAGCACTACAAGCCAAACATGCTTCTTTTGGACCTCATGCTTCCGGGCATAGACGGCTATCAGGTATGCCGTGAGATACGTGCAAAGTCCGATGTGCCGATTATCATGCTCTCCGCAAAGGGCGAGGTATTTGACAAGGTTTTAGGCCTGGAGCTTGGCGCCGACGACTATATACTCAAGCCCTTTGACTCAAAAGAGCTTGTGGCAAGAGTCAAGGCCGTGCTCAGACGCTTCCAGCCTGCAAAGCCGGAGGCCTATGCTTCCGTAGATATCAAGTGTGTGGAGTACCCGGGGCTTATTGTAAATCTGTCCAACTACTCTGTCACTTATGACGGACAGCAGATTGATATGCCGCCAAAGGAGCTTGAGCTATTATATTTTCTTGCCTCATCTCCAAATCAGGTGTTTACAAGGGAGCAGCTTCTGGACAACATATGGGGCTATGAATATGTCGGTGACACCCGCACTGTCGACGTGCATGTAAAGCGTCTCCGCGAGAAAATCAAGGACAAGCCAACCTGGCGTATCGCAACTGTCTGGGGTATCGGATACAAGTTTGAGGTAAAATAAATAATGAAGCATACCATCTACTCTAAGCTGTTAATCAGCTACCTGATTTACGGTGTCATCGCTTTTTTCATTATATGCACCTTTACACAGCATCTCACCACAGACTATAGCGAAAAGCAGGAGGCATCCAATCTCTATAGGGAGGCATCCATCATAGCAGGTGACTATGCCAGTGAATACTTTGGCTCATCCATGTCGCTTAGCGATTTCCAGAATCACATGAAAATCGTAGCCGACTATATGGATGCCGAGGTATGGGTGGTCAGCCCTGACGGTGAGCTGCTCATGGACTCAGATGATCCGTCAATAGGCATTGATATCCAAAATGACAGTTCTAAGCCTGTAGTGATAAATGGATTTGATGTCACCGATTTTGGCAGCGACAACTATATGATTGGAAATTTTTACGGCTCCTTCAAGCATAGGATGCTGTCCGTATTTTCCCCGGTAAATGTCTCGTACCAGAATATCGGCTACATAGTCATTCACAAGACAATGAGCCATATCACGGCAGGTGTAAACGGTTTTATGAATATCTCCTTTTACACTGTAGCGCTCATTTTTGCAGTGGCATTTATTATGCTTGTCACGATGAGCCGCTCCATTTACCGTCCTATCTCCAAAATCACAAAGACCGCAAAGAAGTATGCAAAGGGCGATTTCACCGCCCAGATTGATGTACATTCCAATGACGAAATCGGCTATCTGGCAAACACACTAAACTACATGGCAACTGAGCTTGATACGCTTGAGGAGGATCAGCGCAAGTTTGTTTCCAACGTGTCACACGACTTTCGCTCCCCTCTTACCTCGATAAAGGGCTACGTGGAGGCCATGCTGGACGGAACCATTCCTGTTGAGATGCAGGATAAATATTTAAATATCATACTTTTTGAGACCGAGAGGCTTAATAAGCTCACCAAGAGTCTTATCGATCTGAACCAGTTCGGTCATCACGGCATACATCTGGATATTGCTGATTTTGACATCAATACAATGATCCGCACGACAATCCTCACCTTCGAGGGTAAGTGCAGTGAAAAGGGCTTAAGCTTTGACCTGCTGCTCACCGGAAAAGAGCTTTTCGTGCGCGGTGATATGGTCAAAATCCAACAGATTCTTTACAACCTGATTGACAACGCTGTGAAGTTTTCAAATAATGATTCGAGTATCAAGATTGAGACGAGTATCAGAAATGAAAAGGTGTTTATATCAGTAAAGGATCACGGTATCGGTATACCAAAGGACAGCCTTTCAAAGATCTGGGAACGCTTCTACAAGAGTGATTTATCCCGCGGAAAGGATAAGCGCGGTACGGGACTTGGTCTGTCTATAGTTAAAGAAATCGTGCAGGCACATGGTGAGAATATAAATGTGATAAGCACTGAGGGTGTGGGAACTGAGTTTATATTTACGCTGCCGCTCAGCAAAAAAGAAGGGTGAGGCGCAGCTCATCAAATGATTGGTGGTGGGCACCTCGCTTTTTAGGTTGTGAAGCTGCCGGCATAGCACACAGTATATTCCTCAGAAAAATGTGAAGTCAGCCGCGGTTCTTTATCCGGACAGGTTACGATTTTATTTATGTTTTCTTTCTTCTTTAATTTATGGAACTCCGCGGCAGTTCACATTTTTCTTCGGAACACACTGTATGCTCTCCGGCTAATTCAGGTTTACGAGCGAGGCGCTTTGCTACCTTGCATTCTGGCAGTGCCGGACTTATTTCACTGGCGTGAAATTTTGTCCGGCACTTTTTACTTTTTAAATTTAAAGCTCATTTCACTTATGCGAAATGAGCTTATTTAATAGTTATATATTGTTTATAAATATTCTGAGCCGCCTTGAAAACACAAGAAAAACTGATTTTAAATAATTACACTTATATCACATTTTTATGGTTCATATTTGCTGCCGGACGGGTCGGTTACTGTGTAGTCTCCGCCGGATATGTCGGCTGTGGTTTCAAAGTCTGTGATGTCCTGATTTACGGTACCATCGAACAGGTCATATGTGAAGGTGTAGCCCTGTGCCGATACTGCTTTGACATATATTTTGATATTGCTTGCAGCTGTGACAGGGATTAAGTCTTCGATTTTGACTGTGCCTTCGAGGCTATGGAGCTTACCGTCATCCTCTTTTGAGGCATCAGAGGTATCATTTTCCGTGTTATCCTTTGAGCCATCTTTTTTGGCATCATCCTTCCGGCTTAAGGCGGATGTGATAGAATCTGTGTCTGCAGAGTCTGCACTATCCGTGCCGTTTTCTGCCAACAGCTGTCTGATATCGTAAGTCTTTAGCTCTGTATCTGAGCTTGCAACTACGAGCTGCACACTGTTAAAGTCAAAGTAATCATTTCCCATGACCGCTACATCTACATCTGTGCCAAGCTTTATGCTGCCATTGTCAAAGGTTGGTTTATCGGCAAGTATGCCGGATGCTACATTTTTGAACACTGATGTCACACCTTCAAACTTATCGAGCACCTCTGTGCTTCTCTTATTTCCGTCAACAAACAGAAATGTCACATTGCCTGCATAGTCCTCAGACAGTGGAAGTGTGGCCTCACCCGTATACTTGATGCCGTCTAGCTCGAGCGGTATCTCGTTTGTACCGAAAAATACACTGGTTTTTGTATCCTCTGTGTACTCCTTTGGCACCACCGAGACAGAGACTGTGTATGTCTTATCGGTAAAGTCTGCACTTTTTAAGGAAATATCCCAGTCTGTTATGAGGCTGGCCTCCTCCTCAAGAGTGGACTTGATATCATCCTGCATGGTCTGCACATCAGAAAGTATCACCGATGTGTTGTCTGATGTGTATGACATCTGTGTCTCGAGCTTTTTTATCCTGTTATTAAGCAATACTGCCCCCGCAATAAGTGCGGCGAGCAGTATTATGGTAATCGCATTGAAAATATTTTTTTTCAAATTCATATTATAGTGTTATTCCTCATCTTCCTCTGCAGCCACAGCTATTCCAAGCTCCTCAAGCTGCTTTGGATCAACAGTTCCGGGTGCCTCTGACATGAGGTCCGAAGCATCCTTTACCTTAGGGAATGCAATAACCTCCTTGATATTGTCTGTATGCAGCATATGCATGCAGATACGGTCAACACCGAAGGCAAGTCCTGCGTGTGGCGGTACGCCATATGAGAATGCATCAAGCAGGAATCCAAACTGCTCATGTGCACGCTCCTTTGTGAAGCCAAGCACCTCAAACATCTTCTCCTGGATGTCATCCTGATGGATACGCACTGAACCTCCACCGAGCTCTGTACCATTGAGTACGATATCATATGCCTTTGCACGAACTGCGCCCGGATCTGAGTCTATCTTGTCCCAATCCTCCTCCATAGGCATAGTGAATGGATGATGCATTGCCATAAATCTGTTTTCCTCATCAGACCACTCAAGGAGTGGGAACTCTGTTACCCAGAGGAAATTGTACTTGTTCTCATCAATCAGGCCAAGCTCAGCTCCGAGCATGAGACGAAGTGCTCCAAGTACATTCCATACGATTTTATTCTTGTCTGCTGCGAAAAGGAGTAAATCTCCCGGCTTTCCGTTCATCTTTGCAACAAGTGCATCAAGCTCAGCTTCTGTCATAAACTTGGCAAATGATGACTTGTATGTGCCATCCTCATTGATGCACAGATAAGCAAGTCCCTTTGCTCCACAGCCCTTTGCATGCTCTACAAGCTTGTCAATCTTCTTACGAGGCATCTTTGCCTGTCCCTCTACATTGATGCCGCGGACAGAGCCACCGTTTTCAAGAGCTCCTGTGAATACTCCAAAGCCACAGTCCTTTACCACATCTGAAACATCGCAAAGCTCCATACCAAAACGTGTATCAGGCTTGTCAGAACCAAATCTGTCCATAGCCTCCTGCCAAGGCATACGCTTAAACGGAATCTCAACATCCACATTTATGACCTCTTTAAAAAGGTGCTTTAACAGTCTCTCATTTACCTCGATTACATCGTCGATATCTACAAATGAAAGCTCCATATCGGCCTGTGTAAACTCAGGCTGTCTGTCTGCACGCAGATCCTCGTCACGGAAGCATCGTGCAATCTGGAAATATCTGTCATAGCCTGAAGCCATCAGAAGCTGCTTAAAGAGCTGTGGTGACTGAGGGAGCGCGTAAAAATGTCCGTGGTGTATACGGCTTGGCACGAGATAGTCTCTGGCGCCCTCCGGTGTAGACTTGCAAAGGATTGGTGTCTCTATCTCCAAAAATCCCTCGTTTGCCATAAAGTCACGCATCACGCGAAGCACATTGCTTCTGAGCATGAGATTTCTCTGGATATCAGGGCGGCGAAGATCCAGATAACGGTATTTAAGTCTGATGTCCTCGCTGGTCTTTGAATTCTCCTCAATATGGAATGGAGGTGTCTGTGCCTCTGAAAGCACTCTGATTGATGTAGCGATAACCTCGATATCACCTGTCTTTAAGTTCTCATTGACAGCAGCTGTTCTCTTCTGAACAGTTCCCTCAACTGCGATGACGAACTCACTTCTTAAGGTGCCTGCCTTTTCAAAGCCCTCTGCACCTACATTTTCCTCACCGAATACTATCTGAAGTATTCCGCTTCTGTCTCTTAAATCTACGAAAATGAGACTTCCTAAATTTCTTCTCTTCTGTACCCAGCCCATCACGGTGACCTTCTCACCGATATTGGCATTTGATACTTCTGTACATCTATGGCTTCTATGTAAGCCCTGCATTGATTCTGCCATTTTATGCTCCTTATATTTCTACTATATATTTATTCTAATATCTGTTTGGTACCGCTGCTGCACAGCTAATCTGCTGCTTATCAGATTCCTATCTGTTAAAGAACTCAACAAACTCCTCGTAGCCCTCTTTCATAAGCTGCTCCTTCTGGAATTTCTTGTTCTTATTCATGCGCACAACAAGCACCTGCTGTCCGTTTGCTCTTGCGTCTTTTGCCTGGTTCATGACATCAACAAGCTTGTCTGCCGGATATTTCTTCTCAACCATATAAGCCACCTTCTTTGGACTCTCAGGAATCTTGAAGCCGCTCTCCATGAGAAGCAGGATAATTCTCTCAAAACCGATTGAAAAACCACAGGCAGGTACATCATTTCCGGTGAACTTTCCAATCATCTTGTCATATCGTCCGCCACCGCCACAGGCTGCGCCAAGCTCAGGCATTGATATCTCAAAAATAGTTCCTGTGTAGTAGCTCATTCCACGAACAAGTGTAGGGTCAAATACGAGCTCAAACTTTGCGCCCTTTGTGGCATTGACAGCAGTAGCTATCTCTGTCATATTTGTAACCACTTCTTCGTCTAAATATTCACCGAGCTTTTCTGAAAGTATATTTACACCCTCAGTGACATCCCTTGTCTGCTCCAAAAGCTTGAACAAATCAAGATATTTGTCAATATTTTCCTGTGGATAGCCATCCTGTGCAAGCTCACTTGCAACACCTTCCACTCCTATCTTGTCCATCTTATCGAGTGTGATAAATACGCTGTCGTAGTCCTCCTCAGCAAAACCACTGTAAGCAGCCATTGCCTTTAGGATTCTTCTCTCGTTGATTCTTATCTCAAAGTTCTCGAAGCCGAGTCTGCCGATTGTGGTAGTGGTTGCTGTAATCAGCTCTATCTCTGCCAGATTGCTTGGCTCTCCGAGTATATCTATATCACACTGTGTAAACTGTCTGTAGCGGCCTCTCTGAGGTCTGTCTGCTCTCCACACACTGCCCATCTGAAGTGCCTTAAACGGCGATGGCAGGTTGTTGGCATTGTTTGAATAATATCTTGAAAGTGGCACTGTAAGGTCATAGCGCATTCCAAAGTCTACTACATCCGACTCTTCCTTTGCTGTCTCCAGATTCAGCTTCTCGCCTCTCTTCATTACCTTGAAGATCAGCTTCTCATTTTCTCCGCCCTGCTTGCTTGTGAGATTTGCTATATTCTCCATGCATGGTGTCTCTATCGGTGTAAATCCGAAGCTTCTGTATGTATCCTTGATCACACTTGTCACATAATCACGGATTTCCATCTCTGCAGGTAGTATATCCTTCATGCCGTTGACCGGCTTTTTGCTCAGTGCCATTTGGTTTCCTCCATCTATATTAAAATATTGAATTCATTAGCTATTCTATTATACTTTTCGGTTTTGCAATCGTCAAGGGTTTATGGCAATTATACGGACTGCAAAGATAACGAGCATCTGCGGTGAAAGGTTACAAATGCTAATGCACATCTACTGCGGCGGATTGCAGATGCCACACGGAGACAAGCCCATGGATTTTGCTTCATCAAGCGTTACCTCTGTGTCACTCTTTTTCAAGGTCCGACAGCCCGCACGGTGGTATTTCTTGCCGGTTGCAGTGATATGAACCATCGTCTCGCTGTTTGAGGAATCTGCAGCGCTATTTTCTGCTGCTGAGCTGTCTGAACCTGATGATGCACTTCCTGTGGTGCCATCCAGCCAGCTGTCACCATTCTCATAGTTTATTCCGACTCCGGGCTGCACATTATAGCAATAGACATTAAAAAGTATGCCGCCACCGTTATCCTCAACCGACTTTGCCTCTATGAGAACACCGTTTGCAACTAGATTGCTGCCCGAGAACATCGGAGTCACTCTGTAAAGCACATGATTTCCTGTATTGTTTACATAATCCGCTACCAGATTCTCAAACGGGAGCATCCCCTCCACATTCAGGTATCTCGTACCGGTAATAAGGTTCTTCGGATTGGCATTCTCGCCGGCAAGCTGATATCCAATAAGATGACAGCGATTATATAAATACCTGTCCTTTATCACATCATACTTCACCGTATGCCAGCCTGATGGCTTTATCATACCTATCTTGCCACGCTCCTCAGTCGGCATGATATCCTTGCAGATATTGGCATAAGCCACACCGCATCTGCCAAGTGAATCCAAATCACTGTAATTTTCAAAAGCAGTGGTAGTCATATCGCTGTCCGTAAAAAAAGGCTCATTATTGTTGACAGCCACGTATGCCTTGCCATCATATGCCGGAATCGCATCGAGGGAAACGTAGGAATTGTTATTTACCAGATCCTCCTGTGGCTTTCCTGAATCCGCCTGTCCTGTACCGTTAGCACCTGAATCATCTTCCGCCGGATCACTTCCACTCTGTGCACCATCCACATTATCCTTGCTACCTAAAGCACCGGAAGAATCCTCACCTGCCACTTCAGCTCCTGCGGCATACCCGGCACCTTCAGTGCCGGATAAATCAGTGGAGGCACAGCCTGTAAAAATTGTAGCAATTGCAAGTAACTCACATAGTGCAATTGCTGCTGTTTTCCTTAACTTTAGCCATATGCTCATATAAAATCACTCTTTCTATCAATCGATTGATATTGGATTTTCCCTAATTACAATAAATTAAATGAATACTTAAATTACTAAACCTAATATACTTTTATTTCCTCGCTTCATTTATTATAGCAAACATTTGTTTGTTTTTCAACCCTTGCTGTAAAGCTATACATTTCCGTGTGCACCACGACCGGGCGGAGCTTACGGCCCGAACCAACTAAAAAAGCCACCCCAGGCATAACACCCGGTGTGGCTTTTAATCATGTATTATGAAATTATGTGAATCACCTAATGTGAATCATCACTGCTATATTGCTGAACAAATCTACTCACAAAGCTTAGAAAACTCATCCGCAACAAACTGAACCTTGGTTCCGATAATAACCTGAACAGAATTCTTGCCAGGCTTCATAACGCCTGCAACACCTGCAGATTTAATCTTCTTGTCATCAACCTGAGTGATATCCTTAACCTCAAGTCTAAGTCTTGTGATGCAGTTATCAATGCTTGCAATATTGTCTTTGCCACCGCAGCCCTCAAGAATAGTCTTTGCTACTGCTGTGTAGTCATTGTTAGTAAGCACTGCCTTCTTCTCTGCCTCGACATCATCGTCCTCTCTACCAGGGGTCTTAAGATCCCATTTCTTGATAGCGAAATAGAATACAATGTAGAATACGATAAAAGCTGCGATTCCAAGAGGAATGATGAGCCATGTCTTTGCTGCAGCCGGAAGTGAAGATGAGAATAATAAATCCATCGCGCCGGCTGAGAATGAGAAGCCTGCTCTAAATCCAAGAGCTACTGTAATCATTGTGAAAATACCATAAAGTAAAGCATAAATCACATAGAGAACAGGAGCAAGGAACATAAATGCAAACTCGAAAGGCTCTGTAACACCACAGATGAATGCACAGATAGCTGCAGAAGCAAGGATACCGATGGCAGCCTTTTTCTTAGCAGGCTTTGCACACTTAACCATGGCAAGTGCTGCACCAGGAATACCAAACATCATACATGGGAAGAAACCTGACATGTACATTCCGAGGCTCCATGAAACATCCTTTGATGTCTCGCCTGCCCAGAAATGTTTGAGGTCTCCAAGTCCGATAGTATCGAACCAGAATACATTGTTTAATGCGTGGTGTAATCCTGTAGGAATTAACAGACGGTTCAGGAATGCATAGATACCTGCACCGACTACATCAAAACCAACGATTGCTTTACCGATAGATACAAGAGCACCGAAAAGTAATGGCCATACAAACAGTAATACTACAGATACAAGGATTGAAACAACACCTGCGATAATTGCTACGCAACGCTTGCCACTGAAGAATGACAGCCAGTCAGGAAGCTTTGTATCCTTAAATCTGTTGTAACACAAAGAACCAATAATACCGGCCAAGATACCAATAAATGGGTTTTGAATCTTGTCGAATGCAAGTGTCTTTGTAGCGCTGTCAGCGATAGATGGCATGATTGTGGTAACAAAGCCTGTAGACAGGAGTGTTGTCATCATCAGCCATGAAGCTAAAGCTGCAATACCGCCAGTACCGTCGTTCTTATCCGACATACCGACACCAACGCCGATTACAAAAAGGATGGCCATGTTGTCAATCAAAGCGCCCCCTGCTTTAACTAAAAACAGACCTATTAAATTACGTACACCCTCGATGTCACCACCCTGCATGGTTGCAGGACATAAATAATATCCAATACCCATGAGGATACCACAGATAGGAAGTACTGCTACGGGAAGCATTAAAGCTTTACCCAGTTTTTGAAGAAATTTCATAAATTTCCCCTCCTTTACATTATGTATACTAAACTGGAGATACTCCAATAAAGTTCGTTATTATTATACAAATCTACGCGAGACTTAAAATCTCATCACCGGCGGATACATTTCCCTCTTTGAGCATCTTTATCTCACTATAATCAGCAGTGTTGCCAATTAAAACCGGAGTAATGACATTAAGATCTGCTGCCTTAATCTGCTTCAGGTCAGCCTCCATCAAAAGGTCACCCTTCTTCACCTGATCACCAACGGAAATATGTGATTTAAAAGGAGCACCCTTTAGTATCACTGTATCCAGACCAATGTGCAAAAGCAACTCGACTCCCTGAGTGGTCGTCATGGTAAAAGCATGAAGCGTATCAAATACAGCTGTCACCTCACCATCCGCCGGAGCGTAAAACCTGCCCTCAGAAGGAATCACGGCCACGCCGTCTCCCAATATCTTCTCAGAAAAAGTAGGATCCGGAACCTCTGTAATAGGAACCACTCTGCCGTTGCACGGAGAACAGATCACCTTTCCCTTTGACTTATTCTTAAAAAAACCTAACATGATATCTCCTTTCCGTCGATATACACACTCACAATATCCAAATCATCATTGAGAAGCACAAAATCTGCTCTCTTTCCTGCAGAAATGCTGCCTGCTTCATCATAGATGCCAATCTCCTTAGCCGGATTGGCTGTAGCACACATAATAGCCTCCTCAAGCGGAATACCTGCCTGCCTTACTGTGAAACGCATACAATCCATCAGATTGGTTGCCGAGCCTGCAATTGTCCCATCATGGAGTGTAGCAAGCGGACCTCTGACCGTCACTGCCTGTCCACCGAGTGTATACTCGCCATCCTCAAGCCCTGTGGCTCTCATGCTGTCACTTATTAAAATCATGCGCTCAGCCCCAAACATGGCAAATGTCGCCCTGATAACCGACGGATGAATATGCACTCCGTCACAAATGAGCTCTGCATGACACTTTTCTGAATCTCTCACAGCCCCGATAACTCCCGGATTTCTGTGATGAAGCGGTGGCATCGCATTATACAAATGTGTGGCATGGCTTGCACCATGCTCAACAGCCTCTACTGCGGTGTCATAATCAGCCGCTGTGTGTGCTATTGAAACCACAACACTTCCTCTTACCCTGTCTATAAAATCAATCGCCCCCGGCTCCTCCGGAGCAATATCTACAAGCTTTATCAAGCCATGGGCCGCATCCTGAAGCTCACAGAAATAATCATAATCACATCGCATGATATTCTCTGCCGCCTGTGCGCCCTTTTTAGAAGGACTGATAAAAGGTCCCTCCATATTGATACCTACAAGATGTGCACCACCATGATAATTATAATCACCGGCATTTTTCATGACACTCAAAAGCTCATCCCTTTGAATGGTCATAGTAGCCGGACACACGCTCGTCACTCCGATAGAAGCCTCGTATGCTGTAATCACATCAAGCGCCTCTGTGGTGCCGTCACACATATCAGCTCCCTTGCATCCATGAAAATGAATATCCACAAGACCCGGTATCATGATAAGACCTGATGCATCTATAATCTCCTGCTGTGTGCTGTCAGCAGCCGCATCCGTGTCAGCTGTTCTCTCCAAAACACTGTCAAAACGGCCATCCTTAACGACAACATCACCTTGCATAAAGCTGCCATCCTCTGTAAATACCCTTGCATTTTTTATTAACATATACATGTACCTTCTCAACTAAAAAACATCTACAAGCAACTCAGTGCAGCCTCATCCGCTACAAGCGTAACATCATTATGCAGCTGCAATACAGAAGCCGGCACCTGTGGTGTAATCGGTCCAAAGAAAGCCTTGTGCACAATCTCAGCCTTATCCTCACCACTTGCAACAATAAGAATCTTCTTAGCCTGCATGATGGTCTTGATGCCCATTGTATAAGCCTGCTTCGGAACATCATCAGCCGATGCAAAGAAGCGCTTATTGGCCTCAATAGTAGACTCTGTCAGATTCACACAGTGTACCTGCTTGTCAAAAGACTCGCCCGGCTCATTAAAACCGATATGACCATTGTGCCCGATACCAAGAAGCTGTAAATCAACACCGCCAAGAGACTGAATCAGCTCTGTATAGCGCTTGCACTCCTTCTGTGAATCCGGCTCCATGCCGTTTGGCAGGTGAGTATTCTCAACCGGAATATTCACATGATCAAACAAATTCTGATGCATAAAATAATAGTAGCTCTGGTCATTCTCACGGCTTAGTCCCTTGTACTCATCAAGATTCACCGTCATAACCTCTGAGAAGTCCAAATCCCCCTTCTTGAACCACTCAACGAGCTGCTTATACAAGCCGATAGGTGTAGAGCCTGTAGCCAGTCCCAATACACAATTAGGCTTCATAATCACCTGTGCCGATACGATATTTGCAGCCTTTCTGCTCATATCTGCATAATCCTTAGCATGATATATTCTCATGAAAAATCCCCCCAATTCGCAAAATATAACCAATACTATCTGCACAACCTTCAAATGTGCTGTTTGATTACATATATGCATTTTACCTCGTATAGGACATTTTGTCCAGCACTTTTTGTTACATTTTGCATATTTTATAAAAAAAGTATTAAATTTTAATGCGGTGAAGTGGTAAAATTGCATAAAAATTCACTTTAAATGAATATATAATTTTTCACATACCACTATCATTATGGTATAATAGAGACATACAAATAGGAAGTTGGAGGATACACGCATGAAAATTGTAATCATTAATGGAAGTGCCAGAAAAGGAAACACGCTGACAGCAATCAATGCATTTATAAATTGATAAAATTGCTGCCGCAGATATGATTCTTTTTGCTACACCAGTTTATTGGTGGGGAATGTCAGCACAATTGAAACTTATCATTGATAAGTGCTACTGCCGTGGATTGCAGTTAAAAAATAAAAAAGTTGGCACGATTGTTGTAGGCGGTTCTCCCGTAGACAGTATCCAGTATGAGCTGATTGATAAGCAGTTTGACTGTATGGCAAAATATCTTTCATGGGATATGCTTTTCAAAAAATCATATTACGCAACAGCCAGAGATGAACTTGAAAAAAACAAGGATTCCATGAACGAACTTGAGGGGATCGGAAAAAATTTATAAAACCATAATTATTTTTGAAAAGCGTTGCTAAAGATCTAACTAAAGAGATTGCAGAAAAGTCGATTTACGATTATCTGGAAAATACTCTTGGAGTTTCCATTGTCACAAGTAAACGTATCATGACCGTAGAAAAGATGACTGAAATTGATGAAAAATATTTGGATCTTAGAGACTATAACTGTATGGCTGTTGTCACCTCTCATACTTACAATAGTGATGGTGTTATGTTTGAATATACCCAGTCACGCCATCGCCCTGATTACTTTAGCTTCCAGGATAATGCAACAAGACAATCAATTTAGCAGGGAAAAAATATGAAACAGAAAAATATTTTATTTACAGACATGGATGGAACAATATTGTTCTCTGATAATGGAAAAACATATTTTAAGGAATCAGATTTAGATGCAATAAAGGAATTCCAGCAAAGAGGAAATCTGATAGTAATTAACTCCGGCAGAGCATTGCCATGGATAGTTGCTCCGTTGGAAGGATATCTTTTGCCTGATTACATGATTGCCGGTACAGGGAGTATTATCGCGGATAGTCATCAACAAATACTGCATGAAGAACCTGTATCATTTACAGCAATCAAAAAAATAATAAACGAATATACATCGGATATACCATTAACAGTTCATACGAAAGACAACGTATTTTCATGCAATCAAAAAAAGCAGTACAGCCTGCCAACAACACCTATTAGCAGTATTGATTTATTAAAAACGGAAAAACTTTATGGAATGTCATTCCATTTCAAAGACAATAAATCTGCAAAAGCTCTTGCAGACTGGCTGGAAAAGTCAGATCACCAGGAGGTGAGAGCTTTTGTAAATATCCAGGATGTTGACATGGCGTGTAGAGACTGTTCAAAAGGGAACGCCATGAACATCCTTTGTCAGAAACTTGGATTCATGCATGAACAAATCTACGCCATTGGTGATGCTGAAAATGACATTGATATGTTAAGGGCAACAAAGCATGGTTATACATTCCATCATTCTCCAGCTACTGTAAAGCAATATGCAGAAGGCTGTGTCAAATCTGTGTCAGAGTTAATTGATAAAATATTGAAAAGAACTAATTGAAATCTTTATTCTATTTGTAATCTTTGTTTTTGAGCAACGTACCTACAAACGGTATCGTAGCAAATTCCTGCGGGTTACTTCTGATAATGTAATCTATATAATTTCCCACAATCAACGCGTATGCATAGTAGCCCATCGGGTTCGGATGAAAGCCCAACCCGAACGATTTACGCATTTCTGCATCGTATACGGGCGCATGCGCAGTCATATCCAGCAAGTAAGTAAACTCAAACATATCGCACAATTTGGCGAGTTCGCTTGCGATATAACGGATATCGTTATCACACGCTTCACCGCGCAGTTGAGGAGTTACAACAAAAATACGCGCGTTAGGCTCTATTGTTTTAAGTTTGGAAACGATTTTGCCCATATTACCGAAAAACGTATCGCCATTATCCTGCGGACAATCGGCGTTGACGTCCTTGACACTTCCCAGAGGATGCCCGAACACAAACGAATCGTTGTTGCCTAACGCAATAATATACGCTTGATTCCATTGCCAAAATCCGTTTGTGTCCGCCCAACTTTGAACATACTCGCGCGCGGTCATTCCGCCGCGGGAATAATTGTTGTATTTTGTTCCAGTAATGCGCTCTAAAACGGCGGGCCACGAGTACTCGTACATATCGGTATAAACTATATTTCCGTTTTCATCGTGACTTTCAAACTCGCCCGATGCCAAAGAATCCCCTATAACACCTATTTGCTTAAAAACGCCCGCAAAACCGCACGTTTCCTTAATAATATCTAACGGCTGTTCGCCTGCGCCGATTTCAAATCGTTTGTTATTCATTTTATTCACCGTCCTGTTGTTCTTCTTTAACCTTTTTAGGCTTATCCCATTCCGTACCGGTTACAGTTTTAAGATCAAGTCCGCGAGTTTCGCCGACAAACAGCCACATTATTACAATTGCACCTACAAGCCCTGGAACCGTCAAGCCCAAATACATATAGCCGAACATGCGTTCTGGAATGATAGGCAGCAGTATCATAGTAATAACTGTTGCAAGTCCGCCCATAACTCCGTTAAGCAACGTATTGATTACCGTAACCGACGAACGCAGGTTTGTAGGAGTCGATTCGGAAAACATAATTCCGCCGATGGTATCGCCTGCGCCCCAGTAACTGCCCATAAATCCGCCGATAGCAAAACCCGTCAAATACGGAGTCCACTTGAACATACCGCTAAAGATAAACAGCAAATAACACGTCAACGCCGAACAAGACATTGCGACTATAGTTACTTTACGTCCGAATTTATCCGACACAAAACCGGAAATCAATGTAAACAGCGCATTGCCAACGGGATACAGAAACAAAGCAAGAGTTATTTCTTCTTCTGTCATCAGCGCCGACTTTGCCATGACCGTACTGTACGTTGCCGTACCTAACGAAGCGAGATAAAAGCAGCAACAAGCAATAATCAAAAAGCGCAATTGTCTGTGTCTGAATGCGAATTTTACAGCGGTCAGAATTCCGCCTTGTGCGTTTTGTTCGCGTCCTTCCTTGCTGCGTTGTTCACGTTCTTCTATAGGCGTTTTTAAATACTCTATTCTTTTAGTCAAAAATGCGTTTGTTTCCCTAGCAAAAAGCAGCGCGAATAACGACATTACAAAACCGATAATTGCCGGCACCAAATATACTACGTGCCAACGCTCGCTTACGTTTTGCATGAGTGTAGCCCTAAGCAACGGAACAAGTAACGTGCCCAGTATCGCCACCGCTTTTACGATTGCGTAGTTACGGGCGCGAAACTTTTTGTCGGAGCATTCCAGTATGTACACGCATTGCATATCGTGCGAGACCATAAAACTCATCAACGTGCCGCCTATCATGTAAACGTAGATATTTTTGGATAAATACACAAGGAACAGCCCTAAGCCCATACATAACGTGTTAATAACCAAAAACGGCTTACGCCCGAATTTGTCCGCAAGGGGACGATAGAAAATAATAAGCAGTGTTACCGGATAGGAAATAAAACCTATGGCGGAAAAGAGCGATAATCCCGCACCGTATTCCATACCCATATTTTTTACGAAGAATTCTGTAACTATATTCGCCTGAAACTGAATGGATATAGTAGACGCGATTTCGTCCGTTATGTAGATGAGCGACAAAATCATAAACAAGTAAATCAAATAAAACTTGTTGCTTCTTGCGCCCAACTGCTTTTCGCGGCGGATAAGTTCCTTGGCTTCGCGCGCCTGTAATCGTTCAACGTTTTTTGCCATTTTGAGTTTTCTCCTTTTGAAAATTGTAAACAAGGAAATTCTTGGTCATCTCGTCGGTAATGCCGTAGCGCTCCGCCAAATTGTGTATGGCTTGCAAGAAATCCGCGCCGGAGCAGCCTTTAGACAACAAGTTTTCTTTTTCGATAAGTTTATTCCAAAAAACATTCAAAACAATTTCGTCGGTGGCAAGGGAAACAACCGAATGATTGCGCGTATGCGCGTAAACGTTGCGATTGCCTTCTTCTCCGACTAAACACTCTCCGCCGTCGATTATAATTGTTGTTCTACGGTATGGAAACAGTGTTGAAACGTCGTTGATATTGTACGAATACACCGTTGCGCCCTCGACCAAAATGCTTTCGAAAGTAAAAATATACACCTTTACCCCGCGGGATATTGCGTTTTCGATATTACTACGTAGCACTTCGAACGGCTCTCGCCAAATGGACAGCGAAATTTCCGCTTGCGCGCTGTCGATAAGTTTCTTTGCCTTAGCAACGTATTTTTCTTCGCCCACTATATTCATTACATAATCGACGTCGGCGTTTTCCGTTGCAAGTTGTTGTAGCTCGCGTTCGGCGCAGGCAATATTCTTTTCGTTTTCTTCCTTGATGCTACGTATAAGGTCTTGATACTCGAGAGGCTTGTAAAAATTCGGCTCTCCGTCTATACGAATAACCGCGCCCTTTGCCACCAAGCGATTGATAACCTCGTACACCAACGAACGCGCAACGCCCGAAAGTTTTGCGATTTCGTAACCGTTTAACACTTTATGTTTAATTAGTGTTCCATATACTTTTGCTTCGTTTGACGAAAAGCCGAGTTTCTCTAAAAATTCATAATTGTTCATAGTAGTTATATCCCACACCACTATTATCTTACAAATCTCTGAATTGTCAATACAATTTTTTGAAAAATATGGTATTAAATTTACTTTTTGCGTCAATACGGGCTGTCGTCAAAGTACAGTTCGTCGTACAAATCATCGTCTTGCCTATCGAAACGTTCTTGCTGCTGTCGGTTGGTATTCTTTATTAGAGAATAACTTTCGCCGCGTTTTGCTCCGTATTGTAACTTTGTACATCAAAATTTTTAATTTGAAAACGTCGGAACTTTCATAGTACTACGACGGAAGACGGTTATATATAAAACAAGAGCTGGATGCTCCAATTTAGCGCTTCCAGCTCAATCATTATCATAGAAGATTATTATTTACAGACTTTTCTTCATAGTCTCGCTTTAATGGAAGAAAATGTCACTTGTGTACAACCTTTATTAATATGGCCGCAGAACAATCCATTAATCCACTGCCCTCTTAAAAAACATATTCTTATTGCTACTACTACCACAATAAGAATACAAAAAATCCCCATAATAAATTTAGCTATTTGTTCTTTCATCATTATCACTCTTAAAGTAATTTCTATAGTTTATTCAATTGCAATTTGTTCTTCACCAGGAACTCTTGGTGACCTCATGATTTCTTAATCATCCTCATAATTTTTTACTAATTTCGTCAGTTTTTACAATGGTCTAAACTTAGTATGCACTTGTAACTATGCGGATTTCAGGCTTAATATACAATTTCAACAGTCCGTATATTAGAATTTAATATTTTATAAGAATTTAATAGTGCCTGACCACACTGTGCTTCTTCGTCACTGCATACAACACTTATACAGAAAGCTATGCACGTTCTTATTAAGATATTATTCCGCATTAAAAACAACTGCATCATACATAAATGCTTGACCCTCTCCCCATTTATCAGTATTAAATTCTACTGTAAGTAAATTACAATTAGAAATATCAATAGAGCTTTCACTAAGTGGTTCATCCTTTTTAGTAAATGACTTAGATGTATAAACGACATTATCATCTGCTTTTATCACATAATTCATTGATGCACCGTCTTCACATGAATCACTTGCAGCTATTGAAAATTTGATATATTTATATTTTTTATTTAACACGAACGTAGCATGCCCTGATGAGCAGTTATAAGATATAAGCACATTCGAATGAGCATTTCCATAAGAATCGGTAGCCATATCTTTTAACCACGCAGTACTACTGTCATTAATATGCATATCAAATAAATTAGATGCCTCAGCAACAATATTGCCCACGTATATACAATCATCTTTTCTTGATACTGACTTATTATCCGGCACAAGTTTAGTAGCAAGCTCCTTGCTCCAATATTCTTTTCCATTAAAAGTAAGAACTGAATCCAAGTTATCAAACGCTATTTTCTCCCCATCTATAGATAAACCTACAGAAGAAAAATTATAATCGTCTTTATTTGCTGATTGTGAAATCAATTCTTCATTCTTCTCTTTTAATTCCTTATTTTCATCAAAATACTTTGAGTTTTGCTCATTTAACTTGTTATTGTCCTTAACAACCTGAACATAATTATCTATAAAATCATCAATGTCATTAAAAACAACCGTGTTGTTATCCCCATCTATATTGACAATCTTAGACATGATATATTCATTCTGCTGTTGAGCACCATTACTTTTTCCTTCAAAATATGTACAGACAGCCCCTATCACCGCTCCCGATATTGAGATTATAATTTTACTCTTATATTTATCTTTCATGTAAAAACTCCCTTCTCGTATAATACTCCTTAATTAGAATCTGCATATTAACAGTAAGCACTCAATATTCCAACACTAGATTTTTAATAACGCTTGCATCTGTTTGCTATATACAAGCGTTTTACTACATTTTTTATTAAAATTTAATAGTTCCTGACACCAAAATATCTATGCAGCACAGCCTCTGCTTCGGTCTTCTTAGCTTCTTCAGCGGCCTTAGCATCTGCCTTTGCCTTCTTCGATTCCAGGGATGCCACTTCTTTCTGTGCTTTCTTCAGAGCAGTCTTCTTCTCTTTCAGTGTGTTCTTCTGCTCATCAATCGCTTTCTAGCTGGATGCGATCTCGGTGGTTAAGGTTGTGATTTCGGATTGCTTTTGCGTTATTTGGGTTGCGTAGTCGGTATGGGTAGTTTTGGGGCGGTTTTTGCTGCCTTTCATTCTGAGAATCGTGATAACCTCTTTCCTTTTATAGTTGTTTAGGTATAGCAGAACAGGGGTACGAGGACAATACCGACTGCAAGCGGCTTATGTATATATCTCATCTAGTATTTTTTTATGACAGTCTAATAAATCATCCACAGTATTTATATGTGAGTAGTACTCAGTAAAAATGGAATCTATATCTAACGGTGTCATACTTACAGTCTGCGGAAATCCGATTATTATTTTATCGTGAATAGCCTTCAGATATTTGTTCATGATTCCTTTTGTCATGATATACTGAATATTATTACTTGATATTACCGCTAATACATCACGGAATTGTAAATTTCTATAAGTTCTTCCAGATCTTTTTTTAATTTGACGATTAAAATGATTTTCAAATTTCCCATATAACTCCGTGTCAGTAATATCTCTCACTCTTCGTGCAAAATCACTACTAGTTTCACTTATGTACGTTTCAATAGTTGTATATGCAGAATCATCCAACATGTAGTACCGTCCTAGAATTCTAGAAAGTTTTCCTGGTTCCGCAGCGAATGTGGATTCTATGCCATAACCGTCTTGAAATAACACCTTAACATCCGCAGAGGTATCCATATCCTTTTTATCATCATTGCCAGCGGATTCCGTCCTAGTACACGGAACACAATCTGTATCTCGAATAATAATCCATTTGCAAGAATCAGGGATTACGCCTTTTAAAGCTCTTGAATATGCAACCAGTTTTCCATTAAGTGTGTCAATTCCCCTCATAGGAATATACACATTAGCAATCGGCTCACTTTTTCCAGTGACTGCCTCATACTTTGGTTTAATATTATTAAAGAAATCTATATCTGTTTGTCCCTCCACCATAATCAATTTGTTTGCAAATCTCAATTTGTCAAGTTGATTAAGGCATCCTTTTAAATCCTCAAGAGCCACCCATTTTGTGCCAGTTTGTAAATGGTTCAAAGCCCCCATGCTTTTAGAATTTTCATCTAAGAACAGAATCTCATTTTCGTCGACTTGCTCCATGAACCGTTCATTATGTGTAATAATAAACATTTGAGCATTCGGAATATTCCTGAACTCCTCTATCAATCTCTTCTGCAACTTTAAGTGGAGGTGAGCATCCGGCTCATCAATTAATAAAATGTATATTTCCGGATCAAGATATTCCATCGAAGAGAAAATCTCCGTTAGTTGCAAGAATCCACTTCCGTATGAAAAAATATCTTTTCCATTCACTTTGATGGATATATATGTCTTGTCATCCTTCTCCGATTCGGAAAACACAAACTCTTCACCCGTGACATTCTTAATATGTGTTTCCACTTCACTAATATGACTTATAACTTTATTCCGTAATACTTCATAGCCTTTTCCCTTGGCTATTTTATCTAGCACCTGCGCTTTATACATATATGGCTCTTTGGCCACAATATTGGGAATAGGCCTTGATTCATTTATACCAAAAAAGGTTGCAAGATTCTTACCTTGAATTTCGGCAACCATTGTCGCAAAAGATTTAAATGCATTTCCATCAATGTAATCCACTTGCAAATAAGCATCATCTATATTGCTAACCTTACTTACAGTAAAGCCCAAATTATAACTCTGACCATTATATTCTATCACCAATGTCACAGCGCATTTTGCATCTTTTCCACTGCACCCTATTGGAAACAAATCCTCGTCATGATAAGCACGGATAAATTCCATGCTTTCAAACTTCAAATGATGTGCCGTAGAATAGAAACCTGATTTGTCTTTCTTTAGTTTATTATCATAACACATTTTCCACAAATGAATTGCTTCAAAAATGGTAGTTTTTCCAATATTATTTTCTCCGATAAGAACATTAAAGTTTCCCGCCGGTGTAATTTCAAGATGATTAATACTCTTAAACTTATCAATTACTATTTTCTTAATCATGCTTTTTCCTCTTTAGGTTCTTATATATAAATTTCCACGCATCTTAACCGACCATACTCACAAATAAGATCGTTGCCTGCTGCTCACCACGAAGAGGTGTGTGATTATTACGAGCAGCGTAGGGAGCTACCGCTCCCAGTATATCACAATTTCATCCAGTTTTACAGACACTTTCTTACCTTCATCACCGCATAGTACACCAAACCACCTACTACTCCACCGACTGTGTTGTAGAAAATGTCTGATAGCTGAAACGTACCCAAGCGAAGCAATAATTGCAACATCTCTATGCTTACTGAAAAGATAAATGCTATCTTTCCGCTTTGCCACAGTATCTTCTTCCAGCCGCTTCCTATCTTCTCTCCGAACGTCCACGCCACTACTGCTGAAAACGGTACCATCATGATTACGTTCTCGATGCACTCGGTGGTCAGCTTCTGTTCACCTTTCACTGTCTCCCAGATGCCCCAGCCACCCATGACATCGGATAAAGGATTCATCCAAAGATTGCGGTTTAACAGGGTTCGGAACAGAATAAGTGAGGTCACAAAAGCTAAGAAAAACAACCTCCGGAAGAACACGCTCTCTTTGAACTTCTGATACCATGTCACTATGGCATTCTTCCAGCCTTTGCCAGCATGTATTGGCTCATACGCATACAGATAGAAAAACATAGCCAAAAAGGAAAGCAGGAGCGAGAATCCAAACGGCTCATAGAGAGCAGTCAGGATATTTGTGAGGATCTTTCCAAGTAAATCAATCGTTTCTTTCATCGTTGTTTCTTCTTTTATCAATACAGATGTTCCTGATACTTGCCGTCCATGACATCCTTCAGATACTGACCATACTGGTTCTTTTCTTCATGACCTCATAGACTTCCATCAGCTCATCCTTGCTGATTCATCCGTTCAGATATGCGATTTCTTCCAGGCAAGCAATCTTACGATGCTGATGCTGCTCGACAGTCTTTACGAAGTTGGTGGCATTCACCAGGCTCTCATGTGTACCTGTATCCAGCCAAGTGAAGCCCTGACCTAGCAATTCCACATTCAGAGTACCATCTTCCAGATACATACGGTTCAAATCGGTAATTTCTAATTCACCACGGGCAGACAGTTTCAGATTCTTGGCAAACTCGACTACACGGTTATCATAGAAGTACAGACCAGTCACGCAGTAGTTGCTCTTCGGATGTTCTGGCTTTTCCTCGATAGAAATGGCCTTACCGTTCTTGTCGAACTCAACAATACCGAATCGCTCCGGATCGTCCACATAATAGCCAAACACCGTTGCGCCCTTGCCGTTTTCTGCCTTTTCCACCGCTGCGTTTAATCTCTTCTTCAATCCGTGGCCCGCAAAAATGTTGTCGCCCAACACCATAGCCACAGAATCGTTTCCGATGAAATCAGCACCAATGATAAAAGCCTGTGCCAGTCCATCCGGAGACGGCTGAACCGCATAGGTCAGATTCACACCAAACTGGTGTCCATCTCCCAGCAGATTCTCGAAACGAGGAGTATCCTGCGGTGTGGAAATAATCAAAATATCGCGGATGCCAGCGTTCATCAGAACGGACATCGGATAATAAATCATCGGTTTGTCGTAGATTGGCAAAAGCTGTTTACTTGTTACTTTTGTTAATGGGTACAGGCGTGTGCCTGAACCTCCTGCTAAAATAATACCTTTCATTCGTTTCTTCACTTCTTCTACTAAAAGTCTAATAAGTGAAAATCATTGTTGCTTGCCTATCATTTTCCAGCATCCCCCATATATTACACTTCCTAAACATCCCCCCAATGTGTTATAAAAGATATCTGATAACTGAAATGTGCCCAATCTCAAAAACAATTGAAGAAATTCTATGGATACAGAAAGACAAAAAGTTATCTTTATGCCTTTCCAAATCATCCTCTGCCTTTCTCCAAATGTCCATATCAACGTAGCACTAAATGGCATCATCATAATCACATTCTCAATACATTCTGTTGTAAGCTTCTTTTTTCCATTCACTGTTTCCCAAATGCTCCAACCTCCCATAACGTTAGATAACGGGTTCATCCATAGATCTCTATTTAGGAGAGTCTTAAATAAAATGAGCGAAGTAACAAAACACAAAAGAAACAATTTACGGAACAACGCTGATTCCTTAAAAGTATCGTGCCACACAATAATTGCAGCCTTCCATCCCTTTCCAACATTAATTGGTCGATACGCATATAAGTAAAAAAACAATAGAAAAAAAGAAACAAAGAAAGTGAAAAGACCACCAATGGTCGTGTATAAGGGCGAGTCAGTACGTTAGTTATAATATTATTGAGTATCTTAATTACTTCTGTCATCTTATTCTCATCTACTTAAAATCCAATTTTTTGTCTGCAAAAAAGCAGAAACTCCAAGTTAAAATGTGCAAAAAGTAGCTAAAGTACTATATAACAGAAAGACATTTATATATTCAGTAGTTATGCATGTTTATCCTTCCAGCTTAACGTTTCAAACCACTAATACGAATCTTCACCTTAGTTGAAAACTCACGTACTTCTCTCGGAAATGAAACATAAGACACTACTGCGATTTCAAAAATATAGATTAAAAATCCAGGAACTGCACTAAAACAAAATCCACACACCAAAAAGGCACATGTTTGAATAAAAGGATACAATTTCTCTTTGGTATTGTATTCCATCCATTTAAAATCAGGCAGACATAGAAAATACCAACAAATTGCTGATAACAGTGTCCCTACTGCAAAACTTTCCTTAACCTTATAGATTCCATAGCAGACAATGTTAAATATAAATCCTACAACAATAATCATCGTTAGTTTTATGAAATAAATATTTTGTTTTTTCTGTGCTTTATACAAATTAACATATACACTTTTTATGACAATATAAAAAATCTGAGCCGCAAAAAGCAAAAACATAACTTTAGCTGAATCAATATATTTCGTCAAATATATCTCTAAAATAAACCTTGCAGGAAAAGCACACGAAACAATTGCAGCTGCAAAAACCATTACATAATTTCTTGTTTTTCGTATCTGTGATTTATCAGTGGCCTTACAGAAATAATTATATAATGTTGTAGTCACTGGCGTAACTGCAACATTCATAAAGTTCTCCATACTAACAGCAAACGAATACTGTGCAAATGCCAACGTAGTCATCAAAGCCTTAACAAACCATCGATCCATACTCGTAAGCACAACAGATGACAAATTTCCGACTGTCAGCAAAATACCACCTTTAATATTATTTAATAACTCATTTAAAGAGAAAGAAGTTCCTCTATGCTCGCCTGCAACAAGTTTTTTGCAATTCAATTCCAAGGCAATCCACACGATAAAATACACAATGACGTTACTAAATAGAAAACATTGTGCATTATCTGTTTTAATTAAGTATACCCACATCATGTTTGCAAAAAAGATCAAAATCGTATTTGCATTCATGATTTTCCCGTAAAGAGAGAATTCCCCCGTTGCTTGGTATAGCTGTTTAAAATAGTTTGCCAGATTCAACGGTAGAATCGATAATGCAAAAAACGCCAAAACTTCTTGCTTTAAAACAACTGCGACAAAAGCACAAATAATCGTAACAGCAATTTCAAAAAACCTCAGTGTAGAAAGATTTGTTCTTAAATCTTCTCCTCGGATATCTTGAACATTTTTCCCTCCGTATTTCAAGTACATTCCATCGACAAAGCCAAAGTGGAACAGACCGGCATAACTTACATAAAGCTGAAATGTCTTTATCGTTGCGTAGCTTTCCACGCTTAATTCCTTTGGAAGGACAAAATTTGTTATCAGGTTAAATCCTAAATTGATAAAATTTGCTATAAGGACGTACATCAGTCCTTTTTTCAGTGATGTTGACATTGTAGACTTTCTCTTCCTTTATTTTTTGAAGATTCAATGCTCTCAATCTTCAATTCCACTTTATATCGTATTAAACACGATTCGAAGTTTTACTTTTTCAAATGTTCTCTTGGTTGTTTTCTTTTTATTATACGGGAGCATCAAAATCTTCAATTTATATTTCAAATTATCTTTGTATTCTGCAAAAAATATAAAATCTTCTTTTGTTTTTTCTGGCATCATCTCGGAATACCCTTTTAGTATTTCCTTCGCCATATCACTTCTAAGGACATTTTTATTTTTAATGATCCCCCTCAGTGTATCTTTCAGAGAATGCCTTTGTGCTCCCAAAACATTTGCATCATGCTGTCTATACATGATATAGGCATTCTGATCTGAATAAAAAAAGCCATTCACAGCAAGACACACAAAGCTGATCCAGCTATCATGCATACTAATTACTGAAGGTTTGTATTGTTTCAGCTTTTCCATCAGTGCTTTATTAAACACAAATGTACATCCTGGTGTTCCATATGTCAGAATATCATACAATGGATTTTTAAATGTATTATCTGTAAACGATTTTCGGATAAATGTTAAGTCTTTGTCCACCACTTCAACTGCACTACTGTATAAAGCAGGCTTGTCTATATTTTCAATACGTTTTACAGCAGAAATGATTTTTTCTTCTTTCCAGACATCATCCTGATCACACAGCGCATAATAATCGTAATTTATATCCGCTTTCCAAATCAAGTCCAGAAAACTTTTCGCGGGTTTTAAATTATTCCCTCCATAAACTTTAACCCTATCATACTTTTTCAATATTTCAACCGTTTTATCTGTAGAACCATCGTCACGCGCAAGAATATCAACATATATGTCCTTCTGCGCTAGTACGCTTTCCAATAGTTCTGGTAAATATTTTTCGCCATTATATGTAGATAATAATATTAAGCATCGACACATACTACACCTCTCAAATTATTCGCTTGCAATTGCTTGTGCTTTCGCATTATATGTTATATATAAAGCAATAATTACCCAAAGCAACTGCGATACATCAGCAACAGACAGCATTACCGCCACATAGGACACAAAACAGAGAAAAAAGCTGTTATTCATGTTTCTTGAATTTTTGAATGTTGCTTTTTTCCAAGAAGATTTAAGAAGCGAGTAGAATAAGCTAAAACATGCAATTCCACCTAACAAACCTTCCTCTACAAAATATCCAACATAACCGTTGTCAATGGTATCTCTTACCTGCCATACTCCATTTATACGATAACTTAATTTCCCCCTTGTATGGCAACTTGCTCCCAGTCCAAATACTGCATTATGTATCAGCATCCAAGAAATACCCGATAACTGTATCATTCTTGACGAAAGCCCCGTTGAAGAATTTCCGCCAAAATTTTCAATTGTTTCTCCACTATCTCCAAACGCAATTATTATTGATTTAATTATGTTTGTAAATTGTTGTGAAACAGTCGGCACCGCAAAAGAAACGAACACTGCCAAACAAGCAATTACACAACCTGCACAAAAAATTTTATTTCTTGTTTTTTTATCTGTAATAAGTATAAACACCAAAAGCAACGCAAGCAGTACAACAATTGTTCCTCTTGACTCTGTTAAGAATGCTGCGACAATATTTAGACCAAGAATACATCCATTCCACCTTCTTCTTTCATTTTGCCACATATACAATGCTAAGGGGATAATAAGCGCACAATACATTGCATAGTATACCGGATGCCCAAATGTAGCTTCTGCACGAATGATGCCCATTCTTACCGTAGACTCCATTAAAACATTCCGAGATACCGTATTCAAAGAATAAAACAAATTTGAGCCAATCAGAACATTGATAATGCTGATAACTGCTATTATTCCACTTGCATCTACGATTGTTTTCACGCACAGATACACATCTTCTTGATCCTGTATAATTTGACAAATCAAGACAATCAGTATCAGTTGTTCAACAATGACTGTAAACTCCGTATTGATTGCATCAGATAAGCTTGAAACATAATACCCGTTTGCCAAAATTCTTGCTGCAAAATAAATAATCAACGGCCAATATAGGCCAGTTGCTTTCAAGGGTTTCCTAATTAGTATTATTTTTTTGTTTCGGAAACATACACATAGAAGAAGTATCAGCAACAAAATTCTGCTGGCTTTCAGAAGAGGCATACCTCCACCTAGTTCAATTGAAAAATAGTCCGGCAATATCGGGTAAAATGCCATAAAAATATAATGAATTTTTTATTTCCTCTCGATGCCGCCCAAATTGCCGCTAATATAAAAACAATCAAAAATATCATAGTTATATTACTCCATATCGCATTCTTTCCATCCTGTATTCTATACTTTTTATCGTTTTATTCTACCCATCACTTTTTTTATTGTTCTTTTTAGTCCTTTGGGTACCATCCCAGAAATCGTATACTTTACAATATCTTTCTTACAGGTTTTGTGGAAATACTGATCCACGGCCTCATAACCTTTTTCCTTGTACAGTTTCAAGATTTCCTCACGCTTAGGACTATATTTACTCGGAGAATACAACTGATCATTATGTTTTGCAACTTTTTCAAAATCCGAAGTCATCAGCGCAAACTGATCTTCACACTGTTCCAGAACATTATTGCCTTTATCCGTATTGACCAATAGGCAAGAGATTCCCTTTCCATTGGATAGTCCCTGCTTTACATCATAGGAAGGATATTCCTCATGGAACCCCCAGAAATCGCCTACAGTCAAATCACCTACACGCTCTTCTGATGCAAATGGGCAGGAATAACAATTCTCACGATATGTATAAGACTTAGAAAAAAAATGAATGTATGCAGTGCATCCGCCCATCAACACTTTTTCCTTAAATCCATGTCCTTCACCCACATAGACGCTCCGCGTGATCATTCCCTGTCCTTTGGTCTTATCTCTGAAATAGAACTCAGTAATTTTACCACCAAGTTTTTTTCCATGAAATTCTATAAAATCTTGAAACAATCTCTTACTAGGAACACCATGACAAATGATATCTATTGTAATCAGGTTGTTATATTCTTTTTTCAAGTATTTTTTTAACCCAGCAATCTGACAGGGTGTTCCAGAGAATAAAACTACTTTTCCCTGTATCAAATCCCGCTTTGCCTGCGAATAAGTATCTCCAATTTCGCTCTGAACATACTTTGAACCCTGTAATAAGATCAGCTTATCCAGTGAATCAACGCGAATATGTTTCGGTTCCAGTATTCCATTTTCCATAGGGAGTGCTGCACCGTATACTATGCCCTCGTTCTTCAAAACAGCTTCTGCAATCACTGCAAAAGCACCACCAGATGCGGACTTCCGTAACAAAACACTATTTTTAGAGGCAGCTGCATAAACCTTTTTAGGTTCTTCCGTTTTGGGTTTGTTCTGGTACCCACAAACCGTCATACATGCTCCACACTGAACACATAAGTCCTGCTGAATTACAGGATAGATAAATCCATATTCATCCGCCTGCATTTTAATTGCCGATTTCGGGCAAATATTCATACAAGCTCCACATCCACAACATTCTTTTTTATCCTTGTATAGAATAATCTCGCTCATCTTTTTTCTCCCACCAGAAATTCATCCGCCTCCTGAACCTTTCTAGCGATGTATTCCTGTGTCTGCATATAGTTCATCGGCTTATTCAGCATGTTGATCAGTTCTTTTTCTCTTCCAATTTCAAGAAGTCTTGATGGAATTTTCATATCTTCCAACAGGGAATGTATTTTATTGATTCGATTTTTTTCAGTCGGATAACATACAACCGGCTTTTCATACTTGATAGAAAATACCGTCCCATGAAATGTTCCAGTAATTATTTTTTCCGCATTTCGGAACAAATCAACCCATTCGTAAGGACTCAGATTAATAAATCCTTCATCATAATATGTTTTATAATCACCCGCGCCGATGATCTTCAAGCTGTTATTCTGTGCATACTGTTTCAATTCCTCCACCATAGAAGGTGTCAGTTTACAATCATAAATCAATATATATTTGTATGGTTTCGGCTGAATATTATCTTTCTTAATATTAGCATCAAAGTTATAGAGGAATGTCGGATCAAGCATCTTTTCTGCGTTTCTTCCAGAAACTCTTTCAATAAACTTTACAGTTTCTGTATCACGTCCTGAAATGCGGTCGATATTCTTCAATCCAGAGGCAACCTCTGCCGGAACCTCTGTATCCTCCGTTACAGCCCCCACACTTGGTGCATAAGCAATTGTCTGTTGTTCTTCAAGACCTGTTCCGAATTTTAATGGATGATATCCAGAACCACACAAATTCCAGATCTCATCACTTCCCAACACGATTAGATCTAGTTTTAACGTCGCAATTTCTTCTGCACTTTTTACAGAGTGCGTACGAGGAATGGTATGTTCGTATTTCGTGAACGTCTGCAATTGCTGAATTTTTTTTATATAAGTAGCAGGTGTGTCAATTCCAAATCTGAAATGAAGAATGTGAATGATGTTCTTCCGCCAATGCCTTGGATTTACATAGTTTACAACTACGATTTCCGCTTTCGGGTACAGTCTCCGAAGTGTTTCATACATCGCCTTCATCTGAAGAAATGCACCATAATTTTTTACGTAATGATGTGTTAAAATTCCTATTCTCATTTTTTTGCCATTCCTATCGCATCTTTTAAATACTGCTTGCTGCTCTGCCGATTCTGTTCTATGACATCATACACTTTTTCATAGTTGATTTCCGACTTCATACTTTCTAAATCGAAGCAAAAATCCTCTTTGATATGGCGGTTTGTAATCTGAAGTTCACTCAGCAAGGCTGTTACTTTTTTGATTCGGCTTTCATTTGTCAGATATACCTTAAACTGCCTGCGATTCAGAATAGAGAATACTGCACCGTGAAAAGTTCCAGTAAACACAAACTCCGCATTTCGGAACATTTCCACCCACTCAAATGGTGTCAGGTTTACAGTAACTTCTGAATATCGTTTGTCGCATTCACCCGCGCCATAAACCGCCAAACCATGCTCTTTTGTATAATAAAAAATTTGATTTAAAATATTTTCCGGTAGATTTTCGCAGTAGTAAAACAGAATATATGGCTTTCTTTTTGCTTTCAATTCTGCCCGTGGAAATTCGGCCAAAAAAGTAGGATCTAAAACTCGTTTCGGTGCGTTCCCTGTTACCTGTTCTACCAGCTGCTCTGTCAGGTCATCTCGCGCAGAAATCCGTTTAAACTTTCTGATACCATCAATAACATACTGCGGAATTGCTTCATCCGCTGCCGTCTTTCCTACACTCGGCGCATATGCAATCAAATTTTTACACGTTAATCCTACACCAAATTTAAGTTCAGCATTTCCCTTTGTATCTCTGTAGTTCCACACTTCATCACTGCCAACAACAATGCAGTCAAATGCTAATTCATTGATCTGTCGAGCATTAAAACATCTTTTGGAAAGGACCATTTCTTGATTTCTTGCTTTCGCAAAAGTGTTCGGAATATGAATCTTAGCAAACCATTCTTTCAGCGTTTCTCTATTTTTATAAAATCGAAACCACCCCCCGGCATTGATGATATAATGTTTTATGTTTACATAATCTATAATCTGTACTTCATCTTCAGGAAATAGTTCTGAAATTGCTTCTCTTAGTGCCCACGCTTGTAAAAAAGCACCATAATTGTTGATATATTGATGTGTTAATATTCCGATTTTCATTTCACTTCTCCAGCAAGTTGTAAATATCTCTCCTGTAGTTTCTTCGCTTCAAAGGCAATATTATAGTGGTGTTCTGTAATCAACTTCGTGTTGTCATTACGCTCATTCTGCTGCAACGCATCACTCAGTGTTTTTGCCCATACAGAAACAGATTCTGTAAGCGGAACAAATTTTGCGTACTGTGACAACCCAATTTCTCTTGTAATGGCTGACGAAAAGACACACGGAAGGTCCGCTGCCTGAGCCTCTACGCCCACAACCGGAAGGCCTTCCCAGATTGACGGCAAAACAAAGCAGTCAAATGCTTGATACCACTCATTGGCGTTTCCAACATTTCCAACGAAGGTTACATGCTCACTGATACCAAGGTCTGCCGCCTTTCTTTTAATTTCATCCATCAGTTCACCATCGCCTAATAGAACAAGATGTGCCTGAGAATCAATTTTTAAGACCTCTGCAAAAACATCCACTAAGAATGTATGGTTTTTTTGCGCCATAAAGCGTCCAACATGCCCCACAACGTGTTTGTTTTCCAGATTGTTTTCCTTGCGAATCTTATTACGAATTTCTGGGTTATAGATAAAGCGCTCGACGTCTATTGCATTTGGAATCAGCACATAGTCATTTTCATCTACTACTTTTTGTCCAAAATAGCATTTTGCAGCCTCGACACCACAAGAAAAATGATGCGTCATATTTGTGGGAAGGCAAGCCTTACAAACAAGCTTGATTGGAAGCTTCCAGTCTTTCGTTATGCTTGCTCCATGTGCATGAAAAATGCGCACAGGAATTTTGCTCACTTTGGCAGCATGAAGTGCATACACGCCAAGCGCCCCATTGTGCGCCTCAACAATTTTATATTCCGGATGCTCATGGAATAATTTTCTCATAAACTTGAGATATTCAGGATACTTCGCTGGATTCAGTCCCGGTGTATGGTAAATCCTTCCACCCATAGATTTGATTTCATCATCATATGCTCCCGGCTTTTTCTTGTTACACAAGAAATCAAACTGGACTTTTGACTTATCCATATATCGATAATAGTTCATCAGCATTGTCTCAATACCAGCACGATCCATATTGCTGACAGAATGAAGAATTCTTATCATTGCCTTTTCTCCTTATAAATTTCTTTTCACAATACGGGTTACGTACTGTCTTCCTGCTGATAAATATTTTTCTCAGCAATTAAAATGTCAACCGCTATATTCTATGTTCTATTTCACTACCTCTGTTCAGATGAAGCACTTCCAATATGTTATTCATAAACCAGAGTGCTCCATACAAACGCAGGTAGTGATACTGAAAGTTCTTATGATAATTACATCTGCTGTTACTGAACCTAGGTAGCGAGAAAAAACCGCTCTCACAGCTCCACCCATCTCTTGAAAGGTGCAGTAATTACGCTATTTTTTGAGCATTTTCACTATGTGCATCTCACTATCTGCGTTCGGTTAGAGGAGATTATTTATTATCAATACTCTCATCTATTGTTATCTCCTGTACAGTTTCATCGTTTCCTTTACAACTTCATCCCAGTTATATTTCTTGCAGATAAAGTCAGCTGCCTGCTTCTTCATTTTCATAACCAGTTCAGAATGGTCACAGGCGTCTTGCAATTTTTCTTGCAAGTCCTTTACATCTGACTTTTTGAAAATCAATGCCTTGTCTTCTACAACTTCTGTACACTCTGTGATATTCGAAACTAGACAACAATTTCCATAGCTCATAGCTTCTAAAAGACTCAGTGGCATTCCTTCCAAATCTGAAGGTAACGTATATACATAAGCATTACTATATAGTTCCTTCAATATCTGCCCCTGAACAAATCCTGTAAAAATAATCCTGTCATCATCTTTTGCTAGATCCTTTAATTCATTCATAAATGAATCTGTATCACTTGAACCACCTGCTATTACTAGCTTCTTATCAGTCTTAACATTCTTAAATGCCTCAACCAAATATCTAATCCCCTTTTCCGGAACTAATCGTCCTAAAAACAATATGTAAGAATCTTTTTCCAAACCATATTTTTCTGTAATTAATTCAGCTTCTTGGATTTTTGGTCTATTCACTCCATTTGGAATGAACACTGTTTTTCTTCCATACTCTTTCTCAAAATAATCTTGAACGCCTTTACTCAGAACAATAATTTCATCCGCATACTTCACAGCATTCTTTTCACCATGATGAATAAATTTTGAACCAAATCCACTTTTCCATTTTTCACGTTGCCAATCCAATCCATGAATTGTTACAATCACTTTTTTACCAAATAGTTTTGGCAACCACGCGAAAAATGCCGGTCCCTCAGCATGAATATGAACAATGTCATACCGGCCAAAAGCACAACATAATTCTGCAAAAAATGATGATGAAACAGCTGCAAGACCTTTTTTCTCTATTGTTGGGACTGTTTTAAGCCTGATTCCTTTATATTCTTTAAGTCGTTTTGAATCATATTCAGAACCACTCACATGATGACCACCTCTGTTGTAGCAAGTCACATTATACCCTTGTGCAACCATCCTTGAGCAAAGTTCTTCAACTACTATCTCAACTCCGCCTTCTCTTGATGGAATTCTTTTTTGTCCAAACATAGCAATATTAAGTTTTTCCTTACATTGCTCCATCATTTCTTAATACTCCTGTTAAAGTTCGAAAAATTATCTTTACATCCCCCTTAACACTCCACTCCCTAATATACTGGGTATCCAGCTTCACCACTTCCTCAAAGTCCGTGATATTGCTCCTGCCGCTCACCTGCCACAGCCCGGTCAGTCCCGGTCTGAATGACATTCTGGCTCTATGGTGTGGCTCATACTTCTCCCACTCATCGAGTGTCGGTGGTCTGGTGCCTACCAGACTCATATCTCCCACTAGTATATTGAAGAATTGTTGGAATTCATCCAGGCTTGTTTTCCTGATAAACTGCCCGATTCCGGTTTTCTTTTTTCCGTTTGGCAGCACCTTATTGCCTATGATTCTCGGGTCAAAGTCCATCTTGAACATCATTCCGTCGCCCACTTTATTCTGTGCCGCAAGCTCCTTCTTTCGCTCCTCGGCATCCATATACATGCTGCGGAATTTATACATCTTGAACTTTCTGCCGTTTCTGCCGACTCTCTCCTGTGAGAAGAATATCGGTCCCGGCGATGCTATGTATATCATAGGCCCCACAAATATCATGATGATAAGTGTGAACAGGCAGCCCACCAGTCCTCCGACTATATCCATGCCCCTCTTTACCAGAAGTGCGCTGGGATTTGCATAGTTCTCGCTTGATGTAACTACTGTGTAGTCGCCTATCTTTTCTATCTGCTTGTAGCCACCATGGGCTGTACCGTTTTTTGCTATTCCTGTATGTACTGCAATTCCCATCTCTAGGAATATATCTGCCATTTTTTCAGGATATTCATCCTCGCTGCAAGGCGGAATGAGCACCTCATCCACCCATTCATCGCACGCATAGTCTACTATGCCATCGTGATTTGCAACTATCGGTATGCCGCATATAGTCTCACCCTTCATGTCTGTATCCAGTGAAGCTGCTACTATCTTTGTATAGCCTATACAGCTTTTCTCCACTGTGCGCAGTGTATCACGAAGTATTGTATCAGGTGCTATGACAAACAGTGATTTCATAGATGCTGCAAAGTCATTTTTCTTAAGGAAGCTCTTGAGCGCTAGTCTTGCTACATATGTTATTGCCACATAGATTGGAAACATGATATAAAATGATAATCGCGAGTATATATCAGCCATCTGTGTGGTGAACAGAAATAGCGCTGTCACCATAAACACAAGCACTACGTGCTTGCAGGTCGATATGAATTCATCCAGATATCCGCGTTGTAGGGCATTCTTGAATGAGTCTTCCATTATCTCCACACAGAAATCTATCAGAATGAATGCTACACCCAGTATACGGTAGTCCTTATCCACATATGGGTTATTAAAGCCGAAGCGTATCACATATGAAATAAAAAATGCTATAACAATGCATGCGATATCTATAAACATAAAGTCTATATGCTTTGTCCATTCTCTGCCTTTCTTTCTGTACATTCTTTCCAAATTCTCCTTATGTATCTTTATTTCCCCTATACCCACTCCGAGGGGGGGTACCTTTGTACCCCCCCCGAATATTTTTAGTCTGTTTTGTTTTTTGTATATTTATTCGGATTAGCGTATCTTTTGTTGTATCTAATTGGGTTTTCCAATGCCTTATTTTCACCTTTTTTTTATTCATTGTCAATGAATATTAGGTTTTATTTACAATTTTTGACACATTCGCCAATATGTATAGTATTATCAGCTCAATATTATACATTATTTATATGTCATTCTGCTTATTTTTCCTCAAACAGCCTCTGCTTCCTCTCTATCATCTCATCAATCCTTGCGATATACTGCCCTACATCCTTGACATTCTCGCATCTGTCGATGCGGTGTGTGCCATCCGGATTCGGTACGGGCCAGACGCGCTTGGTGCTTGCTCCGGCTCCGCACGCCACAATCGTTTGCTTTTCCTCCAAAACTACACCATATCGTGTGCTACCATATATTACGCAATATTATCGCTTTAAATTAATCATTGCTAACCCATATACATGAATATATACAGTGCATTTTATACGATTTGATGTAAAATTGTCAAGGTGCTCCGGCTACTGAAAAGTAGTCGGGGATTTTTCTATCATACCTAAAAATTAAGCGCTTACGTTTATGGCACTCTTTCTTTAATAAACGTCGTTATTATCTTTTCATATCCCTCTGGATCTTTTTTATAATTCTCTGCATGTCCTGCACCATGAACTATATAAATTTCTTTACTGCTTTTACAACTATTATAAATTTCTTTTGCCATATATAATGGTGCCAAGTTATCCTTATCACCATGAATAATTAAAATCGGAATTTTTGTCTGTGATACCGACTTACAAGCATCAGCCTCTTTTAAATTAAATCCTCCCCAAAGCTTTATTCCCACATCTGCAAAAATTTTGAATACCTCTACTGGCATTCCTTTAGGCAAATGGCTCTTACAATTTAACTCTAACATTTTTGTTGATGTTGTAAATCCACTATCTTCAATAATTCCACAAACAGAATCTGGAAAATCCAAATCACTACTCATTGTGACCACTGCTCCACCCATTGAAATTCCCATAAGAAATATCGGTGTTTCTCTTCCAAAATGTTTTGCAGCCCAATTAGCCCAATCTACACAATCATAACGTTCCTTCACTCCCAATGTAAAAATATTTCCTTCACTTTCATCATGCGCACGCATACTAACAAGTAAAACATTCCATTTTTCTTTCTGCGCAATTTTATAAATCGGCACACCATCCACGTAACTATGACCTCTAAACCCATGAAAGAAGATTACTAATGGAGCATTCTTCTTTCTCTCATAATAATGACCTTCCAACTTTGTTCCATCAGAAGCCAAGATAACAATTTTTTCATTATTTTTTTGCTTTATTTTATATGCTTCGGTAAGCCACTCATATTGCTCATCATCTGCTGTTCCCAAATCTGGCCATGCTGTTTCTCTTCGTTCACAAATTTTTTGGAACACTAATTTACTTCCTACCCCCAAAATTATTATCGAAAAAATAAACATTATAATAACTACTGCAACAATCTTTTTCATTTTCACTGATCTCTCAGTTATTGCAAGTTGTTTTACTCTTTGCTTCATAAAAATCACTTTCCTTCAATATTTATCACATCTCAGCCGACCATAAGATCGTTGCCTGCTGCTCACCACGAAGAGGTGTGTGATTATTACGAGCAGCGCAGGGAGCTAACGCTCCCAGTATATCACAAGTCTGCAAATAAATCAGCCTTGTACACGCCATTCTTCAGCATCTTCTTGAAGCTGTCCTTTACGGCTGCGACATCTTCGTGATAGGTCATCCCGTACCAGCCTCGATTGCATCATGGATTGAGTAGTCCATGATGATGTGATTAGAAGCATCCACCGGCTGTATTTTCGTGTGTAAAAAAACAAAATTATTTTTTGATATGAAGTATCTCTAAAACTAATTTTACCGCCTGATTCTTCATTATTAACAGAACAATCATATAAATAACAACCGAAGCAGTCACTGAAAAAACTGTAGAAATCAGTACTGAACTAATATATTTTTCTGATATAGAACATATAGTCCATATTGCCAGGCATCCTATAGCAACTGAGAGAATGTCCTTTTTTAGAAAACTGACCCTAAAATATTTTCTTCCATACCACCATGTTATAACCATTGACAGTAACTCCGCAATAACAGTAGTAAATGCCGCAGCATTCTGCTGGAATGTTGGAATAAGGATAAAATTTAATCCTATATTAACAAGAGCCGCAACAATCGTTGCCATCAACACCTTATTTTCGCACCTATAAGGTATTAGAATGCACGATGTATAGAACCAACTAAAAATGCTAAAAAGCAACGCAACAGAAAGAATCTTAAGCGATATATTTGCATCAACATATTCTTGTCCTGCAATAATAAAAACTATGTTTTTGCTTAATGCAATCAATCCAACCATTGCCGGAACGACAATAACAACAAGTGCATTCAAAATCTGGTTGGCTGTTCTATTAAAATAGTCTATTTTTTTCTCTCCCAGATAAGCAGATAATCTCGGAATTGAAACAATAATAATTGCAGCCAGCATTTGTTTTACAATAGTGTAGATTTTGGTGGAAACAGAATACAATCCAACTGATTTATTTCCTGAAAAGAAACCAAGCATTGTAGTATCTGCATTCGTATATATTGTTGTCGCTACTGATGTTGCAAACAGAACTAATATTGGAGCCAAATGCGTTAGAATTTTTGCATTAATGGTAAGTCTTATCTTACAATATTTTCTTCTAGAAACAGCATTAAGTATATTTGCGCCGCTGCATGATATAACTGTGATCCATACATAAGCAAACAAATCACTGCTATTCCTAACGAGTACAAACATAAGTATTAATGAAATAAACTGAAACAAAATGCCTCGAATTGTGATATATTTATAGTCCTCATAAATTTGAAATATCCATTCACTTCCAATCAGCGTAAACATTATGCTTATGCTTAACGCTACCATTATTGAACTATATTGGTTAAATCTTGGAACTAAAAGGATACACACTCCTAAAATTAGGTACGAAAAAACTGTCGAAATAAAGTTAATTGAAAAGACCTCCGAAGCAAATAATGACATCTTTTCTTCATTATCTCGATATCTTGCTCCCTCTCTGATAGCATAGGTGCTAATTCCTAAAGCCGCCAGCAATGAAAAATACGAAATAACCGACTGACAAAAATTGTAAATTCCTATATTTTCAACATGAAGGACTCGTGATACATACGGAAAAGTAATCAATGGAAAAATCACCTGAAATGCCGTTCTAATCATGTTGAGTCCTGCATTGACACCAATAGATCTTTGATTTCTCATTTTTTCTCAACTCCTTCCACAATTTTTACATAAACCGACATTAATAAACTACGCTATGTAATTTTCTTTTTAAACAGCTAGCCAGTATACTTTACATATTATCCTTTTTATCAGTTGCTTTATTGACGAAAAAGAATGATACTGATTTATTAACGGCTTTTCCTTCGTATGAAGCCCGATGCCTTATACAGAAACGGAATGTACTGCGCCGTTTTATAAAGAATAGTCATTTTTATTCCAACCAATTTCCAAAGAAGCCCACAAGAACATACTTTCATAGAATCAATGTAAAATTTGCAATCACTTTTAAATTCTTTTATTTTCTCATAAGGAACCGTATTCAATAAATTCGCATATGAAAAAAAAGATGCCAACCCAACATGAATTTTAGCTTCATAGTGCATCATACTTCGCTTACTACATATTTCATATATTGTTCCTGCTGCACGAACTGAATCTTTCTTTTTTTCTGTGTACACATTTCCAATAGCAGAATTTTCTCTTATCAGATAGTTATACAGTGGGCAGTCTAGCACTATAACACTTTCGCACTTGAGCAAATACTCAAACACAAAAAGATTATCTTCGCCAATCTTTAATTTTGAGTCAAACCTTATATCTCCAATTTTTTCTTTATTATACAGTTTATCCCAGCAAAATGATGTTAGATATCCATCCCACAGTAATAAACTTCTGATAGCCTCTTGACTGGAAATTTTTTTCTCCGGATGAATTACTTCCTCCTTTACATTTGTGAAGTCCTTAAAATATGAACACTCTACTAAATCCGCTCCATTTTTTATTTGTTTATAGAGCGTCCAAAGCGCATCCGGCTCAAGGGAATCATCCGGATCAAAAAAATAAATGTATTTTCCCTTTGCGTAGTTCAGCCCCTGATTACGCGCATTGGAAACCCCCGCATTTTGTATATGGTAAACCTCAATCCGCCCATCGTTTGCTCCATAATAATCACATATTTCCCCACTGTTGTCTGTTGAGCCATCATCAATTATAATAACTTGAAGCTTTCTGTATGTTTGAATTAACAATGAAGACAAACTTTTTTCCAAATAATCTTCCACATTATATACTGGAACAATAACGCTTATTAAATCATCCACAATTTATCCCCTCGTTATCCTTGCAATCACACTTTATAAGCGCATTTTTTCTTGATATTGCAACTATTATTAATATAACCACAGCCGAAAACGCTCCAGATTCATTGCTAAATGTAGCTTCACTCAAGCTTGCAGAAACCATATAAAATAGAATCAATAATATTGAAAATTTACACCTGTTATTCAGCATTGCGTTATTCAACAAATCTTTGCAAATTTGTATAATCAGTATCACATAAACAATCATTCCAATATAACCAAATTGAACATAAATTGATGGCCAGTACACGTCCGACATTGTAGCATATCCATAATTCATTAGATGAGAATAATTCAACGAATTATAAATATTATATAGTTGTGACTGATTTTTATAAGAGATATTCGTTCCAAATGTCCCAAAACCTGTTCCAAAAGGGAAATGATCATTTGCGATTTTTAATCCAACGCTATGTACACCAACTCTTATGCTTTGACTCGCTCCCCATGATAAATATTGCTGAATTTTGCTTTTTGAAATAAAAAAGCATACAATTCCGATTGGAGCAATATAAACCGGTTTGAAAATATCTTTAAATGATATTCTTTTCTTTTTAGCAAAATTCAAGAGGTAATACGCTAAGATAAATGCAATCGTAATAAATCCCTTTGTTCGGAAAGTTGCCGCAATTGAAAGCAGCGACATTATCTTAAACACTGCATTTCTTTTATCCTCTGTTGCTAGAATACTGTATAAGAGCACTTCATTATAAACAAGGTACGTATAATGAGAATAAATAAACTTATAACTTCTAAGGCCATATCTTACTTCATCTGCTATTCCAGTATTTACAAGCAAATTAACTATTCCAAAAACAAAAATAACAGTTATTATAATTTTTGCTGTACTTATTATTTTTTTCGAGTTCAATCGAATATTATTTTTACAATAATTCTTATTCCGACCAAATATATAATAAAGAACTTAAACGTTCCTATTATATCTCTCCCAATTACGGAAACTGATGGCATATATCCATACATAACATTTCCCACAATTCCAATAAAAAGCACTAACAGAATGCATAATATGCTATTTTTTTGTTCCTTATTAACAGCCACTTTCCCTTTATCTTTACAAATATATACGATAGCTATAGCCATAAAAAGCAAGCATATCAGCTCATCTGTATAGTTAGCATATGGAATAAATTTGTCAAAAAAAATATTAAAA
>ENA-OQKW01000005-OQKW01000005.1-human-gut-metagenome-genome-assembly--contig:-NODE-5-length-98410-cov-14.409552_pt1 | contig 98410 bp, 85 predicted proteins | sample MGYA00242657_ERZ504815 | MGnify/ENA primary metagenome ERZ504815 (study PRJEB26092, sample SAMD00036404) | human gut metagenome | host: Homo sapiens | study: EMG produced TPA metagenomics assembly of... | reverse complement strand
ATTTGATTGATTTCTATGTTCTTCCGCATTATCTTACAGCACCATTTAAGAAAGTTACCGAGAAAATAATGACTGAGTTTTCGGATTTGAATCTATGCCCAATTAACAACCGTCAGGGAATTGTAATCGATGGTGAAGGTTCAAAGGTTATTTGCAAAGACTAATTTGAAAATTCCTGTTTTTGAAACTGTAAAATCGGAAGCTGAGGAGATAGACTATTGAGAACATATGAGAATAAAGACGAGCTTAAAAACGAGATAAATAAAAGCTTTGCAAAGTATATTTCAGAATTTAATGATATTCCGGAGCATTTAAAAGATAAGAGAATTGATGAGATCGATCGAACTCCGGCAGAAAATCTTGCTTATCAGGTTGGCTGGACAACTCTTGTTATTAAATGGGAATCAGACGAAAGAAAGGGTATTCCTGTCAAAACTCCTTCGGATAATTTTAAGTGGAATCAGCTTGGCGAATTATATCAATGGTTCACAGATACATATGCTCAGCTGTCACTGCAAGAATTGAAAGACAGATTGAATGAGAATATCAACTCTATTTATGCAATGATTGATTCTCTGAGTGAGGAAGAATTATTTAAACCACATATGAGAAAATGGGCTGATGAAGCAACTAAAACAGCTGTCTGGGAAGTATACAAATTCATACATGTTAATACAGTTGCTCCGTTCGGGACCTTTAGAACCAAGATTAGAAAATGGAAAAAGATTGCACTATAACTTCAAGTTTACCCAAATGACAACAGACAGGAAACTTGATATTTTTGTAACAAAGGCATCAATATCTCTCCCATAATTCAAATAAATAACATAATTGAGGCACGGAGTATCAATTCCGTGCCTCAATTGTTTTATCCGGATTACCTTTCTGTTGTAAAATAAAGGGCGTTATTTCAGTGCAGATATAATTTTGAAATATGGCTTGAAAAGGCTGTAATATTTCAGACCATCTGTCTCACCGTAGCTCTTTGTGATGGCAGATCTTATGCCATTGAGATTCTTTGTTTTATTCCTGTTTTTTTCAAGAAATTCAACAAAATCTCCGGGATCATTAATATCACTATGAGCGAAAATTATACCTGTAAAACGCTCTACCTTCTTTTTACGCGTGAGCCTTTCAGGCGTATAAGAGTAGGATTTGTCTTTTATGGTTTTATAAATTGTCTGACCCTGTTTCATACCATAAACATGAACCAGTGTCTCATGAAGCTTGAGCAGATTGTCTTTTCCCATGCAGTTTAAGAAAGAATCTACCTCAAAATGGTCGAAGTCTTCGGATGCTGCCGATACTTCAGAAATATCTGATGTATCAATGCTGTCCGTTGAGGATTTAGCCTCATCTGCTTCGTTTTTATTTGAGCTGTTACCAGAACCGTTATGAGGTGTCTGTTCGTCAGTGAATGGTAAGTCATCATTAGTCATAAGCTTATCACTTGACGGTAAATCATCGTTAGCCGCAAGCTCATCATTTAACTGTTCACTGTCTGTATAGCTGCTATGATTGCCATCGAAAAGTTCATTCAGATTATAAGACTTTGCAGTGATAGCATCATTATCATTATCGGTATCGATGTTTGTATCGATATTGGTATTGGTGTTATCTTCCTTAGACGGAATATCTGCGACCACCTGATACTTGATGTTTTTCCTTCGCTGGACAGCCTGTTTGCAGAAATTAACATTGAATCTGCGCACAGCGTATCCCTTATCTTTCCAAAATCTGACAGCAGGGTCATAGCCTGTGTCGTTGCTCATTATGATGTACTCATCAGCACATGAGGCTGCTGATACATCTGCTGTGTCTGTGACGATAGGAGTAGCTGAAGAATTACTTTCACTGTGGGTATCGTTACGTCCCATCAGATAACCCATATAGGATACCAGCTGAAAATCAAGGGCATTCGTTCCCTCATAGCATTCCTCAAATCGTACATTAATACTGTTATTTTCCATAAGCCTGATGACTGACATGTATGACATGTGAGGTGATTTTTTGGTATAAAAAACTACGATTTCATCGTTCTCATCTGCCATATCAAACAGCATCAGCCAGTTGTCGTTGACATTTTCGCTGTCTACTAAAAAGTGTCTGATAATAATCACCATTAATCCGGACAAAGGTATTGTAGCATGTGTAGGAGAAAATGGCAAATAATATAGATTTAAGTAAATGTTAACAATACAAAGAGTGCAACATATGATATAATTTTAATATATTTTGAAAATGAAGGGGAAATAGATTTGACAGATATTGATGAAGTTAATAATGTGATACAGGAAACAGATGAAGAAGCATATGAAGAAACATATGCGTTGGACTTTGAATTTACAGAGGAAAAGGAATATAAAACAGTACAGAAATATGAGCTTGTGACGATTCTATCGTATCTTATAGGTGTCAGAAATGAGATACTTGATGATATGTGCAGTGATGAGTATGTGGAGCTTTTAAACAGCTTAAGAGAAAGTACAAATGCGAGGATACTCAGATATCTGTGTAAGGCACGTACAAGTCTGCTGCGCAACTATAAAAAAACAGACAATGAAATAAAATATAATCTGGGTAATATAAACAGGATGGAGTGGTTTGATGCAGAGAATATAAATAAGCTTGAGAGCTGGGAAGTGCATATTATATTGTATAATGCATCGGCTGACAAGTATTGCGTACATATTAACAAGCTGATAAATGAGCACGTGGATGCATGCAAAAAGCTTTTCCCAGACTGGGTAAAATGGGAGTATATCAGGGATTTGTTTGTTATAGCGGATTATGAAAAGCCAAAGAAGCTAAAGGCAGAGTTTACTGTCTATAAAGAGCACAGAAAAGAGTATCCGTACGGGATGTACATTCACTGGCGCCCGGATGGCAGGGGAAATCTGCTCAATTCCGACGGCCGTATATTAAAGACAATATACAGACAGCATGGTGATTATTTCAATGACGGTTCAAAATACAGGGATGCAGTGGAAGATACAAAGGAAAATATATATGAGTTTATCCGTGAAAGTATGCGTGTTGTGATAGTTGTGGATTGTGAAAATTCTGATGTATACAAGCTGTATGGAGTATTAAAAAACTTAAATTCTGAGCAAATGTCCAAAATAGAAAAAAATTATACTTTATGATGATTATCATACATCCTGTGGATGGGACTGGCTGGAAAAATTCATACATATCCCTGTATTCCACGAGGAGGTGGAACGTGTGACAGACCGAAAGTCGCTTGTTGATATAAAGATGACTGCGGGAGTGTGTGAGGCGTATTATAAGGACAACATAGACTCGTTTATTTTGTGCTCAAGTGATTCGGATTACTGGGGACTTATTTCATCGGTAAAGGATGCTCATTTCCTCGTGATGTACGAATATAGCAAGTGCGGACAGCCAATCAAGGATGCACTTACAAAACGATGTATATTTCATTGTTCAATAGACGATTTCTATACAGGAAATGCAAGTGATTTAAAGAAAAAAGTCATGATAAGTGAATTGAAAAATCTGACAAATGATATTGTCGGAAAAAATGGCTGGGAGATGACAAGACAGATATACGAGAGGACTAAAATCACATCGACAGAGCGAGAAATGAAGGATTTTTACAATAAATATGTTAAGTCATTGAGGTTAAAAATTAATGAGGACGGAGTATTCGAGATTGTGGTCAATGAATATTGATTATTGTAAAACTGATTTATGTAATTATTGTCGGCCACACATGTATTGTGTGAAGGTTAAGCCTTATTTTAGCGGAAAGAGTGGGAAAGTATGATGAAACCGATGCTTGAAATCTGCTGCGGCAGCTTTTCAGATGTGAAAACAGCATATGAAAATGGTGCAGACAGGGTTGAACTCAACAGCGCCCTATACATGGGCGGGCTGACACCGACACTCGCCAATTTAATATATGCAAAGGGAAAATGCAATATACCGGTAGTGACAATGGTTCGTCCAAGGGGCGGTGGATTTTGCTATTCGGACGAAGAATACGACACTATGCTTATGGATGCAAAAATTCTTTTAGAGCATGGGGCAGATGGTATTGCGTTTGGATTTCTGACAGAGGAAAAAATGCCTGATGAAAAGCGCACGAGGGAAATGATAGAGCTCATTCATGAGTATGGCAAAGAGGCAGTGTTTCACCGCGCCTTTGACTGCACAGATAACCAGGATAGTGCAGCGGAGAAGCTTATTATGCTTGGCACAGATCGTATCCTCACAAGCGGTGGCGCAGCAAATGTATGGGATGGCAGAAAACAGCTTAAGCATCTTCAAAATCAATATGGAAAGGATATTGCTATTCTGGCCGGAAGCGGGGTGAATGATACCAATGTGAGAGCACTTATCGAATACACAGGTATTACACAGGTACATAGCTCGTGTGGCTCATGGAAGTGTGATGTGACAGCAGCGGGTAATGCAGTGGATTTTTCGTATGATGAAGCGATGAAAAACTGCTATCAGTGTGCGGATGCAGGTAAGGTTAGGAAGCTTGCGGAAGAGGTAAGTGGAGTGTAATATTAAAGCAAAAGATTATAGAAGTTCGGAGGAAACAATTAATGGCAGAGCAGGAAAACAGTAAGGATTTAATCAGTGTACTTTGGAGTGGCGCTGATGTACTTCGTTCTAAAATGGATGCGAATGAATATAAGAATTATCTTTTGGGAATTGTATTCTATAAATACCTATCAGATTCATTTTTGATTAGAGTATATGATTTGATAAATGATGAGAAACCGGAATCGCTCAAGGTGGCACTTGAGGCATATAAAAATGAGTTGAAGGGTGAATATGCTAATGATTTGCTTGATGAATTAAAGCAGGATCGTAAATATGTAATTGAGCCTGAGCTTACATATACATGTTTTGCAGAGGATGCAAGGAATAATTGCTTTAATCGTGAGCAATTACAGAAAGCATTCAATAATATTGAGCAGAGCGGAGAGTTGTTTGTGGATTTGTTTTCCGACATTGATTTGTATTCAAGCAGGCTTGGAGCGGGAGACCAGAAACAAAGTGATACAATTGCAGAACTGATAAAAGTAATAGACCAGGCGGATTTGCTCAATTCCGATGGTGAAATACTTGGAGATGCATATGAATATCTGATAGGACAGTTTGCGTCAGAGACTGGTAAGAAGGCGGGAGAATTCTATACACCACAGGCAGTATCAAAAATTCTTACTAGAATAGCAATAACAGGACAGGAGAATGTGAAAGGTTTGTCAATCTATGATCCATGTATGGGCTCAGGTTCGCTGCTTCTTAACGCAAAGAGATACTATAAAGGTGATACAAACTATATAAAGTATTATGGACAGGAACTGAACATGTCTACATATAATCTGGCGAGGATGAATATGTTCCTGCATGATGTAGCTGCGGAGAATCAGAATCTGCATCATGGAGATACTCTTGATGCAGACTGGCCAACTGGTGAGGAAACTGACTTTCACATGGTACTTATGAATCCGCCGTATTCTGCAAAATGGAGTGCTGCATCAGGATTTTTACAGGACGAAAGATTTTCAGAATATGGTGTTTTGGCGCCAAAATCAAAGGCTGATTATGCATTTTTACTTCATGGACTTTATCATCTGAAAAGCAATGGAACAATGGCCATCGTTTTGCCACATGGAGTGCTTTTCAGAGGTGCAGCAGAGGGAAAAATAAGAGAAAAGCTTCTTCGTTCCGGAAACATATATGCGGTTATAGGATTGCCGGCTAATTTATTTTATAATACGTCTATCCCTACATGTATTGTTGTACTTAAAAAGCATAGAGATGGCAGAGATGTACTGTTTATTGATGCGTCAAAGAAGTTCATTAAGGGCAAAAAGCAAAACGAAATGTCAGACGAGCATATTGATGAAGTTATGGATTTGTATAACAGAAGAGAAACTGTAGACAAAGAATCCTATCTGGCAAGCTTTGATGATATTGAAAAGAATGATTTCAACCTAAACATACCGCGATATGTAGACAATTTTGAAAAGGAAGAGGAAGTCGATATAAATGGTCTGCTCGAGGATATGCAAAAAACAGATGACGAGATAGGAAAGGTCGAAGGTGAGTTTGTGAATTTGTTAAAAGACCTGACATCGTCCGATGAAAATATAATGGCATCGTTAAATCGTTATATTGATATGATTGAGGGGTGATTTGTATGGAAAATCCAAAGATTAGATTTAAAGGGTTTACTAAGGATTGGGAACAGCGTAAGTTGGGGGATGTATTCGAGCAGACATCGAATTTGGTAAATCCCAAGGAAGATGAAATAGAACTTTGGAGTTTAACTGTCGAAGATGGATTAACAAAGAAATCTGATAGATATAACAGAGAATTTCTTGTAAAGAAAGATGATAATTTTAAAGAAGTTCGTCCTGGAGATATTGTATATAATCCAATGAACATGACATTGGGAGCAGTTGGATATAATGGAATGGCGAAAAGTGTTGCAGTTTCGGGCTATTATACCACCATGGTTGCCAAGGAGAATTATGATACATATTACATTAATACGTGGCTAAAAAGTCCACTGGCAATACGTTTATATCGAACATATGCAACTGGTTCACTGATAGAAAAACAAAGAGTGCAGTTTCCTACGCTTTCTATCATTCCGGTGACATTTCCTAAATACGAAGAACAGACAAAGATTGGAAGTTATTTTCATTCCCTTGATAACCTCATCACTCTTCACCAGCGCCAGCACAAATTACATCTGAACATGCTTTTATAAACTGTTTTTTATCGTAAGTAACATCGTATCTATACAATGGTTACCATAAATTTGACAACGAATCAAACATAAACCAACCTCAAACAAAGCAAGCCTAATTATGGTTACATCAGCGTAAGCAGTACTAATAAAGGAGGTAGAGTATGCTAGAGGATATGAGCAAGGATGCATTATTTTACAACTATTACGCACAGTGGATAGAAGTGTATAAGAAAGATGCAATTCGTGAAGCCACTATGGCAAAGTACAGGATGACTCAAAAGTGGGTGGAGAAGCTGGCTCCGGAGCTTAAGGTTTGTGAGCTGACAAGGACCGCGTATCAGAAGATACTAAATGATTACGCAAAGGAGCATGAGAGACAGACAACACTTGACTTCCATCATCAGCTAAAGGGTGCGGTAATGGACGCTGTGGATGAGGGGCTGATAGAGCGTGATCCGACCAGAAAGGCTATCATCAAGGGTAAGACACCACGTGAGAAAAAGATTAAATATCTCAATCAGTTTGAGTTGCATACTTTGATAGCTGATCTGGATATAAAGGAAGAGCCGAACTGGGACTGGTTTATTTTGCTTGTAGCAAAGACAGGGATGCGTTTTTCAGAGGCGCTTGCTATCACACCGAAGGATTTTGATTTTGGAAGACAAACTCTTTCTATAAGTAAGACATGGGATTATAAGGGTAAAGGCGGTTTTCTACCAACGAAGAATAAGTCATCTGTGAGAAAGATTCAGATTGACTGGCAAATAGTAGTAAAGTTTTCTGAGCTGGTAAAAGGGTTGCCGGAGGATAAGCCTATATTTGTAGGAGAGGAAAAGATTTATAATTCAACCGTCAATGACGCTCTCACCAGACACTGTAAGGCTTGTGGGATATCGGAGATTTCAATTCATGGACTTAGACACACGCATGCGTCGTTGCTTTTGTTTGCCGGCGTTTCTATAGCCAGTGTGGCGCGCAGATTGGGGCATGCAAGTATGACAACAACGCAGAAGACATATCTGCATATCATTCAGGAGCTGGAAAATAAAGATGTGGATTTGGTAATGAGGACTTTGTCAGGATTGTAATGTAGCTTTTTAAACAATATGCTTACGCTGATTTTGATATAAGTAATTTTGTGGTATTTTATGCCTATATTTGCTATAATAAATATAGTTAGTGTTTTGGTTTTGAAGAAGGAGAAATTATTATGCCGGAGTTGGAATCGTTAATAGAGCAGAAATTGATTGAGCAGTTGATATATGGGGATTCGCAGTGGACATACAGACCCGATTTAAAGACAGAAGCGGATTTATGGAGCAATTTTAAATATATTTTAGAGCAGAACAATAAGGACAGGCTGGATGGTGAGCCACTCTCTGATTCGGAGTTTGAGCAGGTAAAGAATCAGTTGCAGTTTTCGACCTTTTATAAAGCGGGGGAGTGGCTGGTAGGTGAAAACGGCAAGGTCATGGTGCATGTACAGCGTGATACCAAGAAGCTTCATCTGGTTGTGATGAATCATGAGCATATTGCAGGTGGCAGCAGTGTGTATGAGGTTATAAATCAGTACAGTGCATTGAAGGATGATGAGGATGCCGCGTCAAGAGACCGCAGATTTGATGTGACCTTGATGATAAACGGTCTTCCAATGATACATATTGAGCTGAAAAACAGACAGCATTCGTATATGGAAGCATTCAATCAGATAAAGAAATACATAGGTGAAGGGCAGTTCAGGGGGATTTTTTCGGCTGTTCAGATGTTTGTTATAAGTAATGGTGTTGACACGAGGTATTTTTCAGCAGCAAGTGATACGGAGCTAAAGAAAGAATTTATCAGCGGATGGGTTGACAGGAACAACCAGGCGGTTTCTGATTATATTGATTTTGCAAAAAGTGTTCTTAAGATTCCGCAGGCACATGAGATGATTGCAAGATATACGGTTTTAGATAATGAAGCTAAGCGGCTTATTCTGCTTAGACCATATCAGATACATGCTATTGAGGCAATTCGTGAAGCATCACGAACAGGAAAGTCAGGATTTGTATGGCATACTACAGGCTCGGGAAAGACGCTTACATCGTATAAGGCAACAAGAAATCTTCTTATGGATATTCCTGCATTGGACAAGGCTATTTTTCTTATAGACAGGAAAGACCTTGATGAGCAGACAAATACTTCATTTAGTTCATATTCTCAGAATGATTCAATTGATGTGGATAATACTGATAATGTGACTGATTTGAAAAATAAACTCAAATCGTCTGACAGACAGATGATTGTTACTACAATTCAAAAGATGCAGATTCTCATTTCAAAGCGTCTGAAGGAGGGCTCACCTGAATATAACAGGTTAAGAGGATTAAAAATAGCTTTTGTGGTGGATGAGTGTCACAGAGCTGTATCTCCGGCTACCAAGAGAATAATCGAACGCTTTTTTGGAAAGTCACTCTGGTTTGGCTTTACCGGAACACCACGTTTTCCGGAGAATCCTTATCCGTTGATGGGGGATTTGCCACGTACAACAGAGGAATTATACGGAGCATGTCTGCACAAATATACTATCCAGAATGCTATTCATGATAATGCTGTTTTGGGATTTCAGGTGGAGCATGATGGACCAAAGGATGTGACTGATGAGACTGACAGCAGCCGATATGAAAATGAGACGCATATGCTAAAGGTGCTTGAGGTTATTTTAAATAAGTCATATCATAAGCTTGGCTTTCAAAATGGAAAGGGCAAGACCTTTGAAGGACTTTTGACCACAAGTTCTATTTCGATTGCACAAAAATATTATGAGTTGCTCACAAGGGTGAAAAATGGAGAAACGCCATTAAAGATAGATGAACGCATAAAGCAGGTTTTACCGGACTTCCCTAAGTTTGCCATTACATACTCTGTGACTGAAAATGAGGACGGTTCGCAGGTCAATCAGGAGAAGATGAAGCAGTCTCTTGATGACTACAACGCTATGTTTGATACAAAGTTTGATATTTCACAGATTACTTCATACAATAGTAATCTAAATAAACGACTTTCCAGAAAAGATCCTAAGTATAAGAGCAGGAACGAACAGCTTGACCTGGTTATTGTTGTGGATCGTCTGCTCACAGGCTTTGATGCGCCATGCATGTCAACAATTTTTATTGACAGACAGCCGATGGGACCACACGATTTAATACAGGCTTTTTCCAGAACTAATCGTATTTTTGATAAAAAATCAAAGCCGTATGGACAGATTGTGACGTTTCAGGCACCGGTACTTTTCAAGAAATGTGTGGATGATGCTGTCAAGCTTTACTCTGCAGGAAGCACAGAGGATACACCGCTTATTGCAGAGTGGGATGATGTGGAGCCGGCTTTTAAGAAGGCACTCGCGGCGCTTAGAATTGCAGCTCAGACACCGGACGTTATTCCGTCAATGTCAGATGAGGAGAAGCTTCATTTTATGAAGATGTTTCAGAGCTTTGACAGACTTTTTGCACAGCTTAAATCCTTCAGCAGATATGATGAGAGTATGCTTGATGATTATGGAATTACTGAACAGGAATATATAGACTATGCAGGTCATTACCTGAACATAAAAAGTGAGATTGGACCAGACCCGGGACCGGATCCGGTTAATCCGCCGGTAGAACCGGAAATAGATCCAGATTATGAGCTTATGGCATACAGTAATACAAGGATTGATTATGAATATATCATCAATCTCATTCAGAATATCGTCAATCCGGAGGAGGAGGGGGATATCACTCCTGAGGAAAAGAAAAAGAAGATTGATGAGGCAAAGCAGTATGTAGAGGATCTGCGTAAGGATAATTCAAAGGTTGCAGATATCATGTCACATCTGATTAATGAGATAGAGCTTGATGAGAGCAGGTTCAAGGGCAAATCAATTCTAAACATTGTTGAAAATATGAAGCATGAATGTATAGAACAGGTTGTGAGTAATTTCTGCCTGCTATGGCATGCAGACAAGGATGATGTAATGTATGCAGCAACACATTACCGCAATGGGGTTATCCCTAATGAGAGCGCCATAAAGGCATCTATTAATTATCCTGAGTACAAAAATACAGTGGAACATGCTTTACCTAAATTCAAGTATTATGCTAAGTTTTTTGCAGAGCTTAGGAGTACGCTGGATGACGAGATTAAGCCTTTAGTGTAAAGAAATGTATTTCACAACACTTATAATACATATACAATTAAATACTGGATTGTGTTATAATAGGTCTGTCGGCAGCTTCGCCGGCAGACTTTTTTTAAGGAGAGAGTAAAATGAGAGTATTAACAGATTTAGAGCCAAAGAACGTTTTTTCGTTTTTCGAGGATATATGCAGTATCCCTCATCCGTCATACAAGGAAGAGAAAATCAGTAATTATCTGGTGGAGTTTGCAAAGGCAAGAGGCCTTGAGCATTACCAGGATGAGCTTCACAATGTGATAATCATAAAGGAAGCATCAGAAGGATATGAGGATGTGGAGCCAATCATATTGCAGGGGCACATGGATATGGTATGCGAGAAGGCACCTGACTGTGATAAGGATATGGACGAGGAAGGCTTAGACCTTGAGATAGATGGTGATTTTATCTCGGCAAAGGGCACTACACTCGGTGGAGATGATGGTATCGCGGTGGCATATGCGCTTGCTATTTTAGATGATGACAGTCTGTCGCATCCACGCCTTGAGTTTGTATGCACTGTATGCGAGGAGGTAGGCATGGAGGGTGCTACTGGCATCGATGTGTCTATGCTTAAGGGAAAGAAGCTTCTTAATATGGACAGCGAGGAGGAGGGCGTGATGCTCGCAAGCTGCGCCGGTGGATGCAGAGCCGATGTGAAGCTGCCTGTAGAGAGAGAGACAGTGAGCGGAACAAAGCTTACTGTGAGCTTATCAGGTCTCACCGGCGGACACTCAGGCTCAGAGATTGATAAGGGCAGGGGCAATGCCAATGCTCTTATGTCCAGACTGCTTCGCGACGCATCAGCACCTGTAGCTATAGCTTCTATAGATGGAGGCAGAAAGGACAATGCCATTCCAAGAGAGTGTACTGCACAGATTATTGTAGCACCGGATAAGGCTGCAGCAGTGAAGGCTGCGATAGAGCAGGCAGCAGATGAGATTGCGGAGGAGTTTAAGGCATCTGATCCTGACCTTAAGCTTACATTGTCAGAGGAGACTGAATGCAGTGAGCCTGCTATAAGTGCCAAGGACAGCGCGAGAGTTATCGCACTTATTGAGGCTCTGCCAAACGGCATTATCAGAATGAGCAGGGAGATTGATAAGCTTGTTGAGACCTCGCTTAATCTGGGGGTTTTAAAATCAGATGACACTGCAGTTACATTAAGATATGCAGTCAGAAGCTCTGTCGGGGTGGCTAAAAAGAGCCTTAAGAACCAGCTAGTATGCATAGCAGAAGCTTTTGCGGCCGAGGTTACATTTGAGGGCGATTACCCTGCATGGGAGTACAAGAAGGACTCAAAGCTACGCGAGGATATGGTACGGATTTTTGAGGAGATGTATGGCAAAAAGCCTACAGTTGAGGCTATTCATGCCGGTGTCGAGTGCGGACTTTTAAGTGGCAAGATTGAGGGGCTCGACTGCATATCAATGGGACCGGACATGTATGATATCCATACGACTGAGGAGAGGCTTTCCATATCCTCTGCAAAGAGGTCATATGAGTATATACTCAGAGTGATTGCGTGCAAATAAATATTTATTCAAGGCTTTTGATAAAGGAAAGAGGTGTCATATGATACCTCTTTTTAAATGCCCTGTGAAAATAGCTCAGATTGTGAAATCCGACAGACAGTGAGACATCTAAAATTGAGGTGTTGCCACGCTCGAACTGTTCCACGGATTTTTCAAGACGCACATTGTTGATATACTGCACGCAGGTCATGTTCATGTGTTTTTTGAAGAAACGCATGAAGTGGTATTCACTGAAATAGCAAAGCCCGGCAAGCTCTGCAACCTGGATGCTTTCGGCATAGTGCACCTCGATGTAATCGAGCACATTTTTTAGCTTATCGGAGGATGTGTTGACACCGAAATCAGCATTTTTTTCACTGTATTGCAGCAATAGAAATATTGCCTGAAGCAGAAATGCCTTTAGAGCCAGCTCATAGCCGAATTCCTGACCGGAGTATAGATTTGTTATGCGCATGAAGCATTTGCAAAGGGATGAATATGCCGGATGCTTCGGTGCAATCAGGTAAGGCATGGCAAACTCATGGTTGATTAGCGGAGTCAGATATCTTGATGAGCATATATCGGTGTTGTTTCCACCTAAAAAATTGATATGGAATACATACGTTTCCGAGTAAAATTCATCGCAGTCCCTTATTGAAATGGAATGCAGCAGCAGTGGCGGTATAAAGATGATATCGCCTTCCTTTGCCTCATACTCGAGCAAATCAATCTGATAGGTGCATGAGCCCTTTGTAATCAGTGTGAGCTCTGCCTCATCGTGCCAGTGTGTAGTGATGACAGGGTAATCTGCTGCAAGTCTTGTTATATATTTCTGAACGGGGAAAAATACTTCTCCGTGCTTTGCGTTTTCTTTCTGCCCGAGGGCAGGCGGATTATTGTTTTTCATATTGTTGTTTCTCCATAGCTTTTAAAACTATACCCTTTAAAATTATAAGAGCAGTATTGTGTTATAAAATGAAAAAATATTGCAAGAATTTATACTAATCACTTTCTATAATAGCAGTATAATACATCAAGACAAAGTGCTCAAGATGTAAATAAGTGCAAAATTTATGATTAGATAAGAGGTACACATTATGGAGAGAAAATGGTGGCATGACAAAGTGGCATATCAGATTTATCCAAAAAGCTTTCTGGATACAAACGGTGACGGAATAGGAGATTTAAGAGGTATCATTTCAAAGCTGGATTATTTAAAATCGCTTGGAATTGACATCATATGGCTGTCTCCGATATATAAATCGCCATTTGTGGATCAGGGCTATGACATATCTGATTACTATGCGATAGCTGAAGAGTTCGGTACTATGGAGGAGTTTGATGAGCTCCTTGCCGAGGCAAAGAAGCGTGATATGCATATCATCATGGATCTGGTAATAAATCACTGCTCGGATAAGCACGAGTGGTTTCAAAAGGCACTTAAGGATCCGGACGGAGAGTATGCTGATTATTTTTATTTCAGAAAAGGCAAAAACGGCAATCCACCGAGCAATTACCGCTCTTATTTTGGCGGAAGCTGCTGGGAGAAGGTGCCGGGCACGGACAAATATTATCTGCACATGTTTGCGAAGGAGCAGCCGGATTTAAACTGGGAGAATGAGAAGCTAAGACAAAAGCTTTATGAGATGATTAACTGGTGGCTAGATAAGGGCTTGTCAGGATTTAGAATAGATGCGATAATAAATATAAAGAAAAATCTCGATTTCCCTGATTTTGAGCCGGACGCAGAGGACGGACTGGCTGCCTGCTACAAGATGGTTGAGAGTGCAGAGGGCGTCGGAGAGTTTTTGGAGGAATTAAAGAACAATACATTTAAGAAGTATGATGCATTTACGGTCGGTGAGGTATTCAATATGAAGCCGGAGGAGCTGCCGGAGTTTATCGGTGAGAATGGGCATTTTTCAACGATATTTGATTTTTGTGCGCAGTGCTTAAGTAATGGGGAGCACGGCTGGTATGATGCTCCAAAAATTGATTTTGACACATGGAGAAAGGCCATTCTCAGCTCACAGCTTGAGACAGAAAAGTACGGCTTTAAGGCCAACATTATAGAAAATCACGATGAGCCGAGAGGCGCATCAAGATTTTTACCTGAGTATGCACAAAATCCTGCCGGAATCAAGATGCTTGGAACCGTCAGTGTACTGCTTCGAGGTATTCCGTTTATATACCAGGGACAGGAAATCGGTATGCAAAATGCAAAATGGAACAGCATAGATGAGTATGATGATATCAGCACAAAGGATCAGTACAAGGCCGCACTTGCAGCAGGCTTGTCAAAGGAGCAGGCACTTGTAGCCTGTGGAAGAATGAGCAGGGATAATGCAAGGACACCTATGCAGTGGAGTGATGAGGCAAATGCCGGTTTTACCACAGCAAAGCCATGGCTTAAGGTCAATGAAAACTATAAGGCTATCAATGTTGCGGCGCAGGAAAAGGATCCTTCATCTGTTTTGAACTATTACAGAAGGCTTGTGGCACTCAGAAAGTCAGATGAATTTAGGGAGCTGTTCACCTACGGCAGATGTGTTCCGGCATATGAGGATACAGATGGTATCATGGCTTACTACAGAGAGGATGCAAATAAACGCGTGCTGGTTGTGGCAAATTTTGGCAGTAAAGAGGCACAAATCAGGCTGGATGTCAGTGTGAAAAAGGTGCTTTTGTCTAACCAAGATAATGCAAAAAATAGCACAACAGCAGTGGGAGCATCCGAGCTTAAGCTTGAAAGCTGTGAGGTTTTGGTGGTGCTTGTAAAATAGCATAATCGGATACGCAATTAAAGAAACGGTGCCAATTTTACAAAAAGAGGCAGCTAAAAGAGATAACAAAGAGATAACAAAGAGATAACAAAGAGATAAGGAGGGCAAAATGAACAAAAACAATAATGAAAAATGGTGGAAAAAGGCGGTAGTTTACCAGATTTATCCAAAGAGCTTTCAGGATTCTAACGGAGACGGCTTTGGCGATTTACAGGGTATTATCAAAAGACTTGATTATCTTGAGACGCTTGGAATCAATGCAATATGGCTTTCGCCGGTATTCAAATCACCGCAGGCGGACAACGGTTATGACATTTCGGATTACAGGGATATTGATCCGACGTTTGGCAGTCTCGATGATATGGAGGAGCTCATAAACGAGGCAAAGAAGCACAATATAAGGATTATGATGGATCTTGTCTTAAATCATTCTTCAAACGAGCACAGGTGGTTCAAGGAGGCTAAAAAGAGCAAGGACAATCCATACCATGACTACTATATTTGGAGAGACGGAGATGAAGGCGTGCCGCCAAGTGATATGAAGGCTTGTTTCGGTGGAAGCGCATGGGAATATGTGCCGGAAATCGGACAGTATTATTTCCATCAGTTTTTACCGGAGCAGCCGGATTTAAACTGGGAGAATCCAAAGGTCAGAAGAGCAATCTACGATATGATTCTCTGGTGGATGGACAAGGGAGTCGGCGGCTTCAGACTTGATGTAATCGACCAGATAGCAAAAGAGCCGGACAAGAGAATCACCATAAACGGACCAAGGCTTCAGGAATATTTTAAGGAACTGAGCAGGGAGACCTTCCAAAAGGGCGACTTGATTACCGTGGGTGAGGCATGGGGCGCAGACACAGAGCGCGCAAAGCTTTACAGCAATCCGGATGGCAGCGAGTTTTCTATGGTGTTCCAGTTTGAGCACATAGGGCTTGACCAGAAGGAGGGCGGCGAGAAATGGGACCTTGCACCGCTTCCGTTTAAAAAGCTCAAAAAGATAATGGCTCACTGGCAGAATGAGCTCTACAACTGTGGCTGGAACAGTCTGTTCTGGGACAATCATGACCTGCCGCGTATCGTGTCAAGATGGGGCAATGACAGGGAGTACAGAGTGGAATCTGCAAAGATGCTTGCTATATTGCTGCACGGCATGCAGGGTACACCATACATCTATCAGGGCGAGGAGCTGGGCATGACAAATGTACAGTATGATATCGAGGATTATAAGGACTGTGAAATCATAAACATGTACCATGAGCGCCTTGAAAAAGGATACTCAAAGGATGAAATCATGAAGTCCATTTACGCAAAGGGCCGTGACAATGCAAGGACACCTATGCAGTGGGATGACTCGGCAAATGCCGGCTTCACCACAGGAACACCTTGGATAAAGGTAAATGACAATTACGACAAAATAAATGCCAAATCACAGGTGGATGACCCTGATTCAATCTTTAGCTGCTACAAGAAGCTTGTTCAGCTGAGAAAGGATTATCCGGTATTTGTTGATGGTAAATTCACACTTTTACTTGAGGATGATGAGAATATTTTTGCATACAGCAGAAAGAATGAAGAAAAAACCATGATTGTTGTGTGTAATTTCTTTGACAAGGAGATACCAATGCCGCTTGCAAAGGAGTGTGAGGGCATGGAGGTGCTGATTTCAAATTATAAGGATACCTCTGATATGTCAGTGCTCAGACCTTATGAGGCCAGGATGTATATACGATAGATAAAATTGATACCGCTTGTTTTTATAAAGGTGTTTTATAAAAGCAGGCGGTATTATTGTATTTTTTAAGGATAATGTATATAATGACATGAGGATCAAAAGGTGTTTTGCCCCTCATTTATGATTAATCAGATTACTACATGCTACGCATTCCCGTAATCTGACTACACCTCGAAATCCGCTAATTTCCTGCGTCTCGGCAGCAAATTGCTACTTTCTCGGTGTAGTGCGGGTCACTAAGGTATACATCGAATTGCATGTAAGCATGCATCGATGATACCTTTTGACCCTTTAATCATATAATAAGTTACCGAAAAAATTCAATGGACAATGAAAGGAACCAATTCCATGTTTGATATAATAATAATAGGCAGTGGTCCGGCAGGACTGTCTGCAGCAATATATGCAAAGAGAGCCAATCTGAATGTGGCAGTAGCAGAAAAAGAATACGAGGGGACAGGCCAGATAGCAGAGAGCGGAAATGTGAACAACTATCTGGGGTTTCCAAACATAAACGGATACGACCTTGGAGAAAAATTCAGGGAGCATGCAGTGTCTCTTGATGTAGAATTTATCGAAAAAGAAGCAGTGCAGATAGAAGCAGTGCAAAATGGTGAGAAAGAAGAATCAGTGATATACAGAGTGAAATTCGATGATGACACGATAGCAGAGGCAAGAGCGCTCATCTATACCGCAGGAGCATATCCGAGAAAGGCAGGAGTGCCGGGAGAGGATGAGTATACCGGTAAGGGAGTATCTTACTGCGCAATCTGTGACGGAGCATTCTATAAAGGAAAGACAGCCGCAGTGCTGGGCGGCGGAGATACCGCTTTGGATGATGCATTATATCTGTCCGATATATGTGAGAAGGTCTATCTGGTTCACAGAAGAGACAGCTTCCGCGGTGCACAGAGCACAGTTGAGCTCTTAAAGCAGAAAGAAAATGTAGAGCTTGTCCTAAACGAAGCAGTGACAGAAATATATGGAGAAAAAAAGCCGACAGGCATAAAGCTTAAAAGTGGCAGGACACTGGCTGTAGACGGAGTATTCGTGGCATATGGCTCAGTACCGCAGTCAGAGCTTATAAAGAATCTGGTGCAGCTCGATGAGAGAGGATATGTAGTGGCAGGTGAGGACGGCATCACATATGCTGCAATAAAAAATAGTGACCATGATAGAAGCGTCCAGCCGGGACTGTATGTGGCGGGAGATGTCCGTACCAAGACACTGCGTCAGGTGGTAACCGCAGTATCTGACGGAGCAAATGCCGCAACGACAGCCGCAGAGTATTTAAGGGACATTAATGGCTATAAACAAAATATATAACCACGCACAAATAATTTGTATAACTGATAGCATTGACTTTCACCCCACGCGTTTGTATAATAATCTCATCAATTCCTAGTAACACAATAGACTATGTAAGAATTAACGAGAAGAAGAAAACAATGAGATTTAATACAAGCTTACTTCATGCCGGAGTGACAAAAGAGACAAATGGCTCTACACTGCCACCGGTATATCAGACAAGCGCCTTCGAGCAGGAGAGCGCGGCAGATCTGGAAAAAATATTTGAAAACAAGGCTCCGGGTTACTGTTACACAAGAGTTGCCAATCCTACGATTACAGCTTTTGAGAACAGAATAACAAAGCTCGAGGGAGGAATAGCATCGGTGGCATGCGCATCAGGCATGGCGGCACTGATGAATACCTTCTTAAATATACTAAGCAGTGGAGATGAGCTCATCTCAAGCGCCAGCCTCTACGGTGGCACAATAGATTTGTTCCATGATCTTGAGGCCTTCGGCATCACAACCAGATATGTCGAGAACAACAACTGGCAGCAGATAGAGGACAGCATCAATGAGCATACCAGACTGATTTTTGCAGAGACTATCGGTAACCCCTGTCTGGATGTCACAGATATTGAGAAGCTTGCAGAGATAGCACACGCACATGATATACCGCTTGTAGTTGACAATACCACATCGACAGCGTACCTGATACAGGTTTTAAAGCATGGAGCTGATATCGTGGTCAATTCATCTTCCAAATATATCAATGGAAGCAGCAATGCAATCAGTGGTATTCTGACAGACTCAGGTAAGTTCAAATGGGACAAGAACAGATATCCGGGTTTTGCAGATTATGTGAAGTATGGACCTATGGCATTTGTCGCAAAGCTGAGAAACAGTCTTTTCAGAAATATGGGGGCCTGTTTAGCTCCGGTGAATGCATACTTAAATATTATAGGACTTGAGACACTCGGTCTTAGAATGGAAAGAGAATGCTCTAATGCACTCGGGCTTGCGTCGTGGATAGAAAACAATTATCCTGACATAAAGGTTAATTATCCGGGGCGTTGTAGCAGCAAATGGCATGAAATAGCAAAAAAACAGCTCACAAACGGCTATGGAGCAATCCTTACAATCAGGGTTGGCAGCAAGGAAAAGGCATTTAAATTTATAGACAGCCTGACGATTCCATACACACTCAGCAATATCGGAGATACAAAGACACTTGTCATTCATCCGGGCTCCACAATCAGTCTTCACAGCACAGATAAGCAGAAGGAGGATGCAGGAGTATTTGAGGATCTTATAAGAGTCAGTGTGGGTATCGAGGATATAGATGACCTCAAGGAGGATTTTGCACAGGCTTTTGCAAATATAGCTGATTAAGCCATCATAATAAGGTATCAATGTGTATGCAAATGAGAGCGTGCATATGCATTTACATATAAAACAAAACATTAACATATTTACACAGTAAGGAGATTAAAAATGGCGGAGAAAGTTGATTACGCGGCCCTAAAAAAGGGCGGATTCATGAGACAGAAGCAAAAGGGCTGTTTCTCGCTTAGAATTGCGGTTGTAGGAGGAAATCTTACAGCAGAAAATATCAAAACAGTAGCAGAGGTTGCTGAGAAATACGGACACGGATATGTTCATATGACATCGCGTCAGGGTATTGAGATTCCTTTTATCAAGGTTGAGGATATAAATGTGGTAAAAGAGGAATTAGCAAAGGGCGGTGTAGGAACAGGTGTCTGCGGACCGAGAGTACGTACTATCACAGCGTGTCAGGGCTCAGAAATCTGTCCTAGCGGATGTATCGATACATACACTCTGGCTAAGGAACTTGATGAAAGATACTTCGGAAGAGAGCTTCCTCACAAGTTCAAGTTTGGTGTCACAGGCTGTCAGAACAACTGCTTAAAGGCTGAGGAAAACGATGTCGGAATCAAGGGCGGCATGACAGTAGAGTGCAGCCATGACGATTGTATCCAGTGTGGTGTATGTGTGAAGGCATGCCGCGAGGGTGCACTTAGCATGGAGGATGGCAGGATTGTCATCGACAGAGACAAATGTAACAACTGTGCGCGCTGCGTAAAGAGTTGTCCGACAGATGCATGGAAGGGAACTCCTGGATATATAGTATCGTTTGGAGGACTTTTCGGAAACCACATCTATAAAGGAGAGCAGCTAGTTCCGATTATCCGCGACAAGGAAACTCTTTTCAGAGTGACAGATGCAGCAATTAGTTTCTTCGAGAAGCATGCAAACGGTGGTGAGCGTTTCAGACTTACTCTTCAGAGAGTGGGCGAGGAAGAGTTCAAAAAAGAGATTCAGGCAGCATACGAGGGTAAATAATCCCCATGTATAGCAGGAAATATTCGGCATGCATAAACAACAACGGTTACGGCAAAAATATAATAAATATGAGTATAGGAAGGGAGATGCAAAATGGCAGATATAGCATTCGACGATCAGGTAGATATAACTGACAAGGTTTGCCCTCTTACATTTGTAAAGGCAAAGGTAGCAATAGAGGAATTAGATGACGGTGAGGTGCTTGCAATCCGTATGAATGATGGAGAGCCAGTACAGAATGTCCCAAGAAGCATGAAGGAAGAGGGACACAAGATACTTAAGCTCGAGGACAACGAGGATGGAACATACACTCTTTACGTCAGAAAGGTTGAGGACTAATCATGGCAGCAAGAATTTCAAAGGCAGATTTCGATGAAAAAGTATTAAAAAGCAAGCTTCCGGTAATTGTTGATTTTTACTCGGATTCATGTGTGGCCTGCAAGAAGCTGGCACCGGTTCTCGGAGATATCGAGGATGATTATGAGGATAAGCTTCACGTATACAAGGTCAACACAAACTTTGACGGAGAGCTCGCTGATGAGTATGAGGTGACTGCGAATCCGACACTGCTTTTCGTAAAAGACGCAGAGGTCTTAGATAGAAAGGTCGGCGTACAAAAGCCTGCCGATTTGAAGGCGTGGGTTGAAGCATTATTATAGTTTTTAGATTATTATATAAAGCAGTCTGATACAGGATAATAACACTTACAGATACCACAATCTGTGACACAGGAGGAAATAAAATGACTATCACAGTAGCAGGAGAGAAGAAAGAATATAAGGATGGACTTACATTACCGGAGCTTATCGAGCTTGAGAATGTAGATATGCCTGAGTATGTAACAGTTTCAATAAATGAGGAATTTGTTGCCACAGAGGATAGGCCAAAGACAGTGCTTAAGGATGGCGACAATGTAGAGTTCCTTTACTTTATGGGAGGTGGATGCTAATGGCAATGACTGATGAGCAGATCGAGCGCTATTCACGCCACATTATCCTTAATGAGGTGGGCGTTAAAGGTCAGAAGAAATTATTAAAGGGCAAGGTGCTTATTATCGGTGCCGGCGGACTTGGAGCTCCGGCAGCCATGTATCTTGCAGCAGCAGGAGTTGGCACAATCGGTATTGTGGATGCGGATGAGGTAGATTTATCCAACCTGCAGAGACAGATTATCCACGGAACAGCAGATGTGGGCAAAGCCAAGGTAAAGTCAGCAAAAGAGACAATGAACGCCATGAACCCGGACGTTCAGGTCAATACATACCGTATGTTTGTAGATGCGTCAAACATCAGAGAGCTTATCAGGGATTATGATTTCATCATCGATGGAACTGACAATTTCCCGGCAAAGTTCTTAATCAACGATGCATGTGTGCTTGAGAAAAAGCCGTTTTCACATGCAGGAATCATCCGTTTCAAGGGTCAGCTCATGACATATGTGCCGGGAGAGGGACCTTGCTACAGATGTGTATTCAAGAATCCGCCACCAAAGGATGCAGTGCCTACATGTAAGCAGGCAGGCGTTATCGGAGCTATGGGCGGAGTAATCGGTTCACTTCAGGCTATGGAGGCTATCAAGTATTTAATCGGTGTTGGAGAGCTGCTCACAGGATATCTGCTTACATATGATGCACTCACCATGGAGTTCCACAAGATTAAGCTTCCAAAGGATACACACAACTGTGCAGTCTGTGGCGACCATCCGACCATTCTCGAGCCAATCGACTACGAGCAGGAGGTCTGCGAGGAGACAGCGGGCAGATTTGATGCACCTCGTACACAGGAATAAAAAGACAGTAAGGAAAGGAACGATATGAGTATCATAAGAATGAAATATCCGTTTCTGGATGAAATAGCAAAATATGCTAAAGAGCATCTGCCGGAGGAGGCGTGCGGTCTGATAGCAGGCAGTGAGGACGAAAACGATCGTCTCATCACAAAGGTATATTACCTGACGAATACAGACCATGCCGAGGACCATTTCACGATGGATCCAAAGGAGCAGCTGGCAGCCATAAAGGACATGAGAGCAAACGGTCTTAAGCCGCTTGGCAACTGGCATTCACACCCGTCTAGCCCTTCAAGGCCATCGGATGAGGATATAAAGCTTGCATATGATCCGAATGCGAGCTACATGATAATGTCGCTTATGGCAGAAAATCCTGTAATCAACTCGTTTCATATCGAGGGTGGACAGGTCACGAAAGAGGATTTACGAATATATTCTGATGAATATTACTTCTAAATCATATGTTAATGTTTTGAGTCGCAGCGAAAGCTGCAAAGAAAAGTCAGCTTCATCGAAGATGGCTTTTCTTTTTTAGAGAAAGATGTTATTATAGCATGTATATTTAATAAAACGAAAGAGCGTGCGAAAATGAAATTAAAAACGAAGGAACTTACAACATGTGCACTTTTTGCGGCGCTTATAGCAGTTGGAGCATTTATCAAGATTGATATTCCGCTTCCTATGTACACCATGCATTTTACATTACAGTGGTTTTTTGTGCTGATGGCGGGATTCCTGCTCGGGGCAAAGCTTGCACCGATTAGCGTGATAGTGTATCTGTGCATAGGACTGGTGGGAGTGCCTGTATTTGCAGCAGGCGGTGGTCCTACATACATTTTAAGACCGGGATTTGGATTCCTCTTAGGCTTTGTGCTTGCAGCATTTTTAATCGGAGCAATCACAGAAAAGCTTAAAAAGACCAATGCGTTTACACTCATTCTTCCGGCAACGGTCGGACTGGTGGCATATTATACAGTTGGAGCAATATATTTTTACTGCATGAAGAATTTCTATGCGGCAACACCTGTCAGCTGGGGCATAGTAATAGTGGATTACTGTCTGATAACTGTTGCACCGGACTTTATATTATGCGTATCGGCAGCAGTGTTTTCAGCCAAGCTTCGTCCTGTTTTTGCAGGAATATTAAACGGTTACAGTGTGAAGAATAAGGTGGAAAATAAAGCATAAAGCGTATAATAAAGTAAAAAATAAGGCATGAAATAATGTATGAAATAAAGTATGGATATGGTATTACAGGGAGATAAAAATGGCGTATTTTCCGATGTTTGTGGATATGACGGAAAGAGAGTGTCTGATCGTCGGCGGTGGAAATGTGGCATACCGCAAGGTGATCGTAATGCTGGATTTTGGCGCGAAGGTCACGGTTGTGGCAGAGAATATATGTGATGAGCTGAGAAAGCTTACAATTGATGATATAGCAAGCGAGGATAAAACGGGCTCATATACAGCAAATAAAGAAAACAATCAGACGGATTCGGATGCAGCAGATAGAATTACATTCATAAAGAGAAGGTTTGAACGAAAAGACTGTGACGGCATGGAAATGGTTATAGCTGCCACTGATGACAGTGCTTTAAATCATGAGATTGCAGAGTATTGCAAAGCTAATGGTATCATGGTAAATGCGGTCGATCAGAAGGCTGATTGCAGCTTTATTTTTCCGTCATACATAAAGGAAAAGAATCTTGTTGCGGCATTTTCGAGCGGAGGAAACAGCCCTGTGCTGACTCAGTATCTGAAAGGCAAAGAGCAGGAGATTCTTACTCCGTTTCTTGGTGAGCTGAACGAATACATGGGACAGATCCGCGAAAAAGTAATAGCGCAATATGACACGGAAGCCGAGAGAAAGCGTGTATTTAAAGAAATATTGTGTGCAGCTATTGATAATGGAAAAATTCCGGAAATATAGTTTAAAGTATTGTATTACAGATTTTAAGTTGTTGTTAATTTATAAATTATAAATGGAAAATGACATGATCAGTAGGAGAGTAAAATGAGGTATTTAATAGGAACGAGAGGCTCAAAGCTTGCTCTTGTTCAGACTGATTACGTGATAGATAAGTTAAAAAGAGCATATCCGGATGATGATTTTAAGGCTGTTATCATAAAGACAACAGGCGATTTAGAGCAGAAAAAGGCACTCGATAAGATTGGCTCAAAGGGTATCTTCGTAAAGGAGATAGAGGACGAGCTTTTATCGGGAAAGATTCATATGGCAGTCCATTCCATGAAGGATATGCCTGATGAACCGGCAGCAGGGCTTACATTTGCAAAGGCATGGAAGCGTGAAGATCCAAGGGATGTTTTGGTGCTAAAAAATGCCGCTTCACTGGATGAGCTTCCTCATGGTGCTGTGATAGGAACCGGAAGCAAGCGCAGAAAGTATCAGCTTTTAAAGCTGCGTCCTGACCTTAAGGTGGTTGGCATACGCGGAAATATCGATACGAGGCTTCGTAAGCTATATGATGGTGAAATTATATGTGAAGAGGTTGCCGATAATACTGTAAATAACAATGAGATAGCTAACGAAAAACAGAATAAGTATAACGAATATAGACTGGATGGAATCGTACTTGCAGCGGCGGGAATAAAGCGTATCGGAAGAGATTCTGAGATCACACAGTACTTTTCGGAGGATGATATGATTCCGGCTCCGGCACAGGGCACACTGGCGCTTGAGCTACGTGTTGACAATGCTAAGCTGATGGCAAAGCTTGATGCTTTGTCAGATGAGAAAACCAATCTGTGCGCAGGCATTGAGAGAGAATTTTTAAAGCGAATCGGTGGAAACTGTCATCTGCCTGTGGCTGCATACTGTGATATTGTAAGTGAAAAAGACCGCGGTAATGACAGCAACAAAAATAACAGGCTAAAGCTTCTTGCGATGTTTGGTTCAGAGGATGGAAAACAGCTTGCCAGGACAGAGCAGGTATGGGATATGACATCAGACAGAAACGATATTGTGGAGCGTGCCGTGCACGATATTCGGTATAAATTGGAAAGTAATTAGGAAAATCATGAGAGAAAACACAGGAAAAGTAGTATTAGTTGGAGCAGGACCGGGAGATACGGGCCTGCTCACTTTAAAAGGAGAAAAATATATAAAACAGGCGGATTGTCTGGTGTATGACAGGCTGTCATCACCAGAGTTTCTTTCAATGGTAAAGGCAGGCTGTGAGCTTATTTATGTGGGCAAAGAAAATCACAAGCATGTCATGAAGCAGGATGCCATAAACGAGCTTTTGTACGAGAAATCAAAATATCATGAGCTTGTAGTCCGTTTAAAGGGCGGAGATCCGTATGTCTTTGGAAGAGGCGGAGAGGAAGCTCTCTACCTGGTAGATAGAAATGTGGAGGTAGAAGTGGTACCGGGTGTAAGTTCGTCGGTTGCAGCGCTTGCGGCTGCAGGAATACCTATCACACACAGAGGTATAGCAAAAGGCTTTCAGGTCATCACTGCGCACAGCAGAAAGGATGAGGAGACAGATATAGACTATTCCCTCCTTACAGATGAGACAATCACCTGCGTATTTTTGATGGGTCTTGCGCATGTAAAAAGCATTGTAGCAGGGCTTATGAAAGCAGGACGAAGAGCGGATACTCCGGCAGCAGTGATATCGAACGGCACACTTGCCGCGCAGCGCAAATGTATAGGAACGCTTGCGGATATCGGAGAAAAGATTGAGGAAGCAAAGCTGACATCACCGGCTATAATCGTTGTGGGAGATGTGGTTTCACTGAATGACAGGCTTGATTTCTTTGAAAAAAGACCGCTGTTTGGAAGAAAAATCACAGTACCGTATATCAAAACAAACGAATTGATAGCAAAATTACAGCAGCTTGGAGCAGATGTCACACCGGTTAAGACAGGCATAATAAACCCGATAATAATTCCTGAATTTGTCGATAAAGTAAGATCGGCAGACTGGATAGTTTTTACAAGCAAAAATGGTGTAAGATCATTTTTCTATAATCTGGATCTGGCAGGGGCAGACATCAGGCTTATAGCAAATGCAAGGTTTGCAGTGGTGGGAAAAGCTACAGAAAAAGAGCTTGCAAAGCATCACATAAATGCAGATATTATTCCGGCAGAACAGACCGGAAAAGGACTGGCAGGAGAATTGAGTTCGTATATGGGTGATAATGATGAAATCAAAGTCTGCATTTTCTCGGCAAAGGAGGCTTCACCTGACCTTGAGGCAGGTCTTAAAGAAATATGTGAATTAGAAAAAATTGATGCATATGTAAATGAGCAGGCATATGAGAGTATTCCTGAAAGCATTGGAAACATGGTAAGTGAAGCTGTTTTTACAAGCGCATCAAATGTGGAAAGATTTTTTCATATGCTGCCGGAGAATGCATACGTGGAAACAGCATACTCGATAGGTGAAAAAACGACAGCAGCATTAGAGCAGCACAATGTCAGAGAGATACTGCAAGCTGATGACAGCAGCTATGAAGCACTGGTAGATACAATATGTTATAAAGCATAAGAATTTATGGTGACAAAAGTTATATAATCTGAATTTGTCAAAACGCGCCAAATGTAATATACTATATCCAACCGAAACATTAACATAATAAAGGAGAAGCACAATGAAAGAATACAGTATAGGTACAAAGTGTGTACAGGCAGGCTATAAAGCCGGAAACGGAGAGCCGAGACAGATTCCGATTATTCAGTCAACTACATTCAAATATGACACAAGCGAGGACATGGGAAAGCTTTTTGACCTTGAGGCAGAGGGCTATTTCTACAGCAGACTGCAGAATCCGACCTGTGACACGGTAGCAAGAAAAATCGCAGCTATGGAGGGTGGCACTGCTGCCATGCTCACATCATCAGGACAGGCAGCCAATTTCTATGCCATGTTCAACATATGTGAGTGCGGAGACCATATCGTGGCATCATCATCCATCTATGGAGGCACCTTCAACCTCATCGCGGTAACTATGGCAAAGATGGGTATTACAGCTACATTCGTATCTCCTGATGCTACAGAGGAGGAGCTGAATGCAGCATTCAGACCGAACACAAAGCTTATGTTTGGTGAGACTATTGCCAATCCTGCACTTACGGTGCTTGATATAGAGCTTTTTGCAAAGGTGGCACACGAGCACGGAGTACCGCTTATAGTGGACAATACCTTCCCGACACCTGTAAACTGCAGACCAATTGAGTGGGGCGCAGATATTGTCACACACTCTACCACAAAGTACATGGACGGACATGGAGCCACACTCGGCGGAGCAATTGTAGACAGCGGCAAATTTGACTGGATGGCACATGCAGATAAATATCCGGGACTGTGCACACCTGATGACAGCTATCATGGCATAACATATGCAGAGAAATTCGGCAAGGAAGGTGCGTTCATCACCAAATGTACAGCACAGCTTATGCGCGATTTTGGTTCTGTGCAGTCACCACAGAATGCATTTATGCTGAATCTTGGCCTTGAGTCACTTCATGTGCGTATGCCAAAGCATGTGGAAAATGGACAGGCAGTGGCTGAATTTTTGGAAAATCATCCAAAGGTTGCCTATGTAAACTACTCAGGGCTTCCTTCAAACAAATACTATGAGAGAGCACAGAAGTATCTTCCAAACGGAGGCTGCGGAGTCGTATCATTTGGCTTAAAGGGCGGCAGAGAGGCAGCGTCTGCATTTATGAAGGCATTAAGGCTTGGTGCAATCGAGACACATGTGGCAGATGCGAGAACCTGCTGCTTAAATCCGGCAACAAGCACGCATCGTCAGATGAATGATGAGCAGCTTAAGGAAGCAGGAGTGCCGGCAGAGCTTATCAGAATAAGCTTAGGTCTTGAGGACAAGGTGGATTTGATTGCAGATATCTCAAACGCACTCGACGCCATAAAATAAAACATGTATTCATAAAATACACAAAAAGAACAAAATTAGTAAAAACAAAACTTTACGAAATGACTTGCTAATGATATAGTAGTGATAAATATGAAAAAGTTTTAATAATTATTTTTTTTGTGGAAATTATTATGAGTAATAGATTTGATGATGAAAACAATATAGAGATGGATATAAAGACCGCATTCGCATCCTGGGGAAAGTCTGTTTTTAAGTGCTTTCCGCAGGAAGGTTGTTTGAGGTCTTTTTTATCAGAGGATTCATTAGATGACTCAGAAGAGAAAAATGTGGATATTATAAACAATCCGTTTATAGACAGCATGGTTGACAGGGATAATCTGCTGAAGGCTGTTGAACAGATTGCAGAGGGAGAAAAATTTGCTACTGTAGTACTGCATGCCAAGGAAGGAACAGATACCTACAGGATATCATTCAAGTCGATTTGCTTTGATGATGATGGCAGAACAGTTGAGGCAATAGGGCTTGCGGAACAGCTTGATGAGCGTCTTAACGAGAGTGAGATGGTGAATGCTTTAGGAAGCAACTTCAACAGTATCTACTATGTAGATGTAGACAACAATAAGATGTATCCATACAGGATGAATCCTTCTGTCCGTGCTATGTTTGGAGAAGTGCTTGAGTCAAAACCGGGCTATCATGAGATGATGGAACAGTATGTAAATGCTATCGTCTTAGAGGAGGATAAGCTTCACATGCTTTCAGAGACATCAATTAATAATCTGCGCAGGCAGTTTTTGATAAAGGATACCTATCAGCATGATTACCGCATTGTGAGGGATGGACAGGTACAGTATTGCAGAGCCAAGTTTGTCAATGTGTCTGGCGTGGGAGAGCTGCACAAGATGATAGCGGGCTTTTCGGATATAAGCCCGGAGAAGCAAAGAGAGCTTGAGCGTATAGCGTATGTGGATACAGTGACCGGAGGCAACAATTACGAGAGCTTTAAAAAGAAGCTGCGTGACAGAAAGGTATCAGGATATCTGATTTCCATGGATATTCACTCCTTCAAGATAGTAAACTCCATCTGTGGTGTGGCAAAGGGCGATGAGGCGCTTAGATGGATTTCTGAAAATATACGCGGTGTTGTAGGATATAATGACATATCAGGTCATATAAATGCAGACAGATTTGTTATTTTCTGTGCGGATGACAAGATAAATAATGTTATCAGAAAGATACAGACCATCAATTTACAGCTTATTAAGGTTTCAGAATCCTTAAAGATTCCAAAGATTCAGCCATACTTTGGTGTGACAAAATGGGAGTCTGGCAAAAAGGTTGAGGAAGCATACAGCGAGGCCAACTTTGCCAAGAATCGGATCAAGGAGCGGAAGGACGTGCTCTATCAGATATACAGTCAGGCCGATACAGAAAGGATTGTCGAAGAAAAGCAGATGGAGGATAACTTCTACAGGGATTTAAATGACAATCGTTTTGAGATATGGTATCAGCCCAAGTATGCTCCAAAGACCAACAAGCTGGTCGGTGCAGAGGGACTTGTCAGGTGGAGAAGAGGAAATAATGAGATTATTCCGCCATCCAAATTTATACCGCTTTTTGAAAGAAACGGCATGATTAAGGCGCTTGATGAGTATGTGTTCCGCAGGGTGTGTACACATCAGAGAAGATGGCTTGATGAGGGGAAAAAAATAGTTCCTATCTCAATCAACCTGTCCAGAGCGAGCCTGTACTTTGAGTCTGTGGTCAAAAGATATCATGATATAGCAAGAAAAATCGGCATATACACACATCTTGTGCCTATAGAGATTACAGAGAGTGCAGCGGTCGATAATGATGAAATCAAGAGTATTGCAGATAGATTCCATGGCAAAGGATTTCCGCTTTTGGTGGATGATTTTGGCTCAGGCTATTCATCACTTGCTACCCTCAATATGAAGTGCTTTGATACACTCAAAATCGACAAGAGCCTGATTGACTATATAGGAGATTCAAATGGTGAGAGGCTGCTTGTGCACACGATAGCGCTGGCCAAGGAGCTGGGAATCTGCGTGACCGCCGAGGGTGTTGAGAGTCAGGAGCAGGTAGAGTTTTTGAAGAATATAGACTGCGACAGTATACAGGGTTTTTATTATTCAAAGCCACTGCCGTTAGCAGAGTATGAGATGCTTTTGGATTGATAAATATAAAAAAATATAAGCAGTATAAAAGAGCCGGTCACGTGACCGGCTCTTTTGAGGGGAGTATAAATAATTAATAAGAGGTATAACATTGAAAAGATTTCTCTTTTCGGAAACATTATAAAATAACAGTAATTAAAAAGCAATACTTTGAAAGACAAAATAATATAATCTTAATAAAACGGGTTAATTTATTAAAGAGCTAAAGTGCTAAAACACCGGCTGTAATGATTTTGGTGATTTATCGCAGTTCACATCTCATAATAAAATGAATATCATAATGTAAATTCGTATTTTGGCGTATGGATGTATGAAATTTAAAATAGTTTATGCGGATGAGCTTTATAAGGTGCAAAAAGAGATGAATGCACTGCTTATAGATATAAGAACAAGAGAGGAATATGACAGGTCGCACTGGAAAGGCGCACTCAGCATGCCTATGGATATCACGGATTCATATGAGAGTGAACTCGATGTGTCACAGAGTGTGATTTTTTACTGCACGCATGGTGGAAGCAGCATGAAGCTGGCCAGATATCTGGGAAATCGTGGTTTTGATACAGCGACAGTCATAGGTGGATACAATGCTATGTGCGGATATCAAAAAAAGTTGCAGAAATATGGCTGAAACTATTTAAAAAAATTGAAATTTATGCAACAATGTTAGATAACAATGTAAAGTACAATTATAGAAAGGCAGTTACACAATATATGAATAGATTTGAGCTTGTTGTGCCATGTCATTTTGGCCTTGAGGCAGTCGTAAAGAGGGAGATATATGATCTGGGATATGAGATAACACGTGTGGAGGACGGCAGGGTATCGTTTGAGGGCGATGCTGAGGCTATATGCAGAGCGAATATATTCTTAAGAGGCGCAGAGAGAGTATTACTTCAGGTAGGACGATTTAAGGCTGCCACATTTGATGAGCTTTTTGAAAATGTAAAGGCTCTCCCATGGGAAAATTATATTCCCAAGGACGGCAGATTCTGGGTGAAAAAGGCTTCTTCCATAAAGAGTAAGCTTTTTTCACCATCTGATATACAGTCTATCGTGAAAAAGGCTATGGTTGAGAGAATGAAGAAGTCTTATCACATTGACTGGTTCCCGGAGGACGGAGCACAGTATCCGGTAAGGGTTTTTCTGTACAAGGATGAGGTGATGGTGACACTTGATACATCGGGGGATTCCCTTCACAAGAGAGGATACCGTCTGGCAACGAGCAAGGCGCCGCTGACTGAGACACTTGCAGCATCACTCATCATGCTTACACCATGGCATGCAGACAGAATACTTGTGGATCCGTTTTGCGGCAGTGGTACATTTCCGATAGAGGCAGCCATGATGGCAGCAAATATAGCACCAGGTATGAACAGGGAGTTTACAGCTGAGAGCTGGACCAATATCATACCAAGAAAGCTGTGGTATGAGGCTGTGCAGGAGGCAGAGGATATGATAGATAAGGATGTGCAGGTGGACATCCAGGGCTATGACATTGACCCTGATGTGGTGGCTGCAGCCAGGGAAAATGCCAAGAGAGCCGGAGTGGAGCACATGATTCATTTCCAGCAGAGGGCTGTGGCTGACCTGCATCACCCGAAGAAGTACGGATTTATTATCTCAAATCCTCCATACGGTGAGCGACTTGAGGAGAAATCAGCGCTCCCGGCACTGTATTCACAGATTGGAGAAGCTTATAAGAGGCTTGATGCATGGTCGATGTATCTGATTACGAGCTATGAGGATACAGAGCGCTATATCGGCAGAAAAGCTGACAAAAACAGGAAAATCTACAATGGTATGATAAAGACATATTTTTATCAGTTTATGGGGCCTAAGCCTCCGAGAAGGAAAAAGGATTAGCAGGGTATATGAAATATTCAAAGAGATATATTGCATTTACATTTATCTTGGCACTTATCTTTGTGTCTAATTTTTACATATATGCAAAGGACAGCTCTACACTTGGCGCGTTCAGAGGAGCACAGATAGATAATACTATATGGAGTCCGCTTGTGGCTGCTGATGTAAATGGCACCACCATCAGGCTTATGATAGAAAATAAGGAGTATACGAGCGAGGATGAGCATGTGTATATGGATGAGAACAGGAATATAATGGTTCCCGTGTCTATGCTTCGCGATGCACTAAACAGCAGTGCACATGTATACAATAAAAATGAGCTTCTGGTGGAAAAGCACAGTCTGACAGCTGATTTCAAGCTGGCAGACGACAATGGCTTTGTACAGTATAAGGGGCAGTTTTATGCAAGCTTAGACAAGCTGTCTAAACTTTTGGATATGACCTGCAGCTTTGATACGGCGACAAATACGCTCACTATGACAGACAAATCCGAGGGTGTATCAACGGTGCCAACAAAGTATGATCTGAGGGAAAGACAGCGTGTGTCACTAATCAGGGATCAGGGCAGCTACGGCACCTGTTGGGCTTTTGCGGCCACAAGTGCACTCGAGTCAGCCCTTATGCCGGAGGAGCAGCTTTTGTTTTCCGTGGATCATATGAGTATGAGCAATTCCTTCAACGTCAATCAGTATGACGGTGGAGAGTATACCATGGGAATGGCATATCTGGCAGCATGGCAGGGACCGGTTTATGACGCGGATGATCCTTACGGAGATGGAGTGACACGCGATGATCTTGCTGCAGTAAAGCATGTGCAGCAGATGCTTATCATAGATGGAAAGGACTACCAGGGCATAAAGGAGGCTGTTTTCAAATATGGTGGTGTGCAGACATCGCTTTACAGTACAATATCAAGCTCCAGAACAAAGACTCCTTATTACAATAAACAGACTAATTCTTACTGTTACATGGGTCAAGATAAGTCAAATCATGATGTGGTTATAATTGGCTGGGATGACAATTACCCTAAGGAAAACTTCAATGTGGATCTGGAAGGAGATGGAGCCTTTATATGCCAGAACAGCTGGGGCAGCAGTTTTGGAGACAATGGGGTGTTCTATGTGTCATACTACGATACAAATGTGGGTACGCACAATGTTGTTTATACAGATATAGAGAGTGCTGACAATTATGATAATATATACCAGAGTGACCTGTGTGGCTGGGTAGGAAAGATGGGCTACGACAAGGAGGATATGTACGGAGCCAACATATTTACCGCACAGTCGGCTGAATCGCTAAGGGCTTCCGGCTTTTATGCTACAGCAGCGGATACCTCATACAAGCTGTATGTAGTTAAGAATTTTGAGAATGAGTATTCTTTTAAAAATAAGACGCTGGTGGCTGAGGGGTCACTAAAAAATGCAGGCTATTACACTGTTGATTTTGATGAGCCTGTTGATTTGGAGTCAGGTGAGCGTTATGCCATTGTACTTTATATAAATACACCGGGCTCGACTCATCCGATGGCTATAGAGTACAACTCGGGAGAAGCATACATGTCTACGGTCAATCTGGATGATGGCGAGGGCTATATCAGCTATGATGGTGTGGCATATATCAATGTAAAGGAAAAACAGGATTGTAACCTCTGTATAAAGGCCTTTTCTGATAACAGATGATATGGCAAAAGCACTGAAGGAAGGAAATATATTATGACAAAAATCATATTTGCAACAGGAAACAAGGATAAGCTCAGAGAAATCAAAGAGATACTTTCAGACTGTGACGTGGATATCCGTTCAATGAAGGAAGCAGGTATCAATGTGGATATAGTGGAGGATGGGAAGACCTTTGAAGACAATGCGCTGATTAAGGCACGCGCAATAGCGGCACACACAGATGCAATTGTTCTCGCAGACGACTCAGGACTTGAGATTGACTATCTGAATAAGGAACCGGGAGTATATTCAGCGCGCTATATGGGCGAGGATACTTCCTATGATATAAAGAATAATAATCTTATAGAACGCCTTGACGGGGTGCCAAAGGAGAAGCGTACAGCCCGCTTTGTGTGTGCTATCGCCGCAGTGCTGCCTGATGGAAAGGAACTTGTGACCAGACAGACTATGGAGGGCTATATAGGATGGGAGATAGCGGGAGCCAACGGCTTTGGTTATGATCCTATATTCTATTTAGATGAGTACGGCTGCTCTTCTGCAGAGCTTACTCCCCAGCAGAAGAATGCCATAAGCCATCGAGGCAAGGCTCTTCGCGCCATGAAAGAGATGCTTGTGAAGGTGATCTAGAGTATAGGCGTTGAATTGCAACGTATACGGATAAAATGGCTGCCGGCAAGCTCTTTTAAGCTGACCGGCAGCCATTTTAAAAAAAATAATAAAAAATTAAAAAAAGTTGTTGACATATTCTTCCCTTTGCTATATACTAATTCTTGCGTCACGGAAAGAACGCAAACAAATCCTTCGGGGTGTGGCTCAGCTTGGCTAGAGCGCCTGGTTTGGGACCAGGAGGTCGCAGGTTCGAATCCTGTCACCCCGACTACATGCGGGTGTAGTTCAATGGTAGAACACCAGCCTTCCAAGCTGGATACGTGGGTTCGATTCCCATCACCCGCTTAGATATTGCAGTATTCGCAGTATCCAATATGTGTCTGTAGCTCAGTTGGATAGAGCACCGGCCTTCTAAGCCGGGTGTCGGGGGTTCGAATCCCTTCAGGCACATTTTTTATTTCATATCAATTCCATATGGACCATATGAAGTAAATATGGTGGGTATAGCGCAGTTGGTTAGCGCGCCAGATTGTGGCTCTGGAGGCCCAGGGTTCGAATCCCTGTATCCACCCTTTGCATTAATGCAAATAGTGTCGTGCGCATTATATGCGTATCCGTGCGGCGCACGAGTATTACTCAAGGGCTATCGCCAAGCGGTAAGGCACAGGATTTTGATTCCTGCATTCGTTGGTTCGAATCCAACTAGCCCTGTTACAATCTGAATATATGGGATATTAGCTCAGGTGGTAGAGCACTTGACTTTTAATCAAGTTGTCCGGGGTTCGAATCCCCGATGTCTCATTAAAAATGCCTCTCTTAAAGAGGCGTTTTTTAATGTCAGACATCGTAGGAATCGAACTCCGGACAACGTAGTTGACCGGGGCGCTAGACGTCCGGTGGACGTCTGCTAAGCGCGGACCGAAGCGGAGCGTAGACCGAATCCCCGATGTCTCATTAGCGTAAAAGAAGCCGTTCCTTGAACGGTTTTTTGTATTTAGAAGAATGGAGGAATCGAACTCCGGACAACGGAGTTGACCGAAGCGTAGACAGAGAAAAATATGTGGGTATTATATGCATTTGGATCCGCATTTTTTGCGGGTATAACATCAATACTGGCAAAGTGTGGTATCAAAAAAACTGATTCAAACGTAGCAACTGCAATCAGGACAATTGTAGTTTTGTATTTTTTCTATGGATTATGGTATTTGTGGTTAAAGACGCAGGGGCGAGATCACAGCTGTGTCAGCAAAGACATGGATATTTCTGATGCTTTCAGGAGTCGCTACCGGAGCCTCATGGCTCTGTTATTTTAAAGCACTCCAGCTTGGAGATGTAAACAGAGTGGTGCCGATTGATAAATCAAGCACAATACTGACCATTATACTTGCATTTATCTTTTTTAAAGAGGAGATAAACGTACTCAGGCTGGTATGTGTGGTGCTTATAGCAATTGGAACGTATATGATGATCACCAAAAAGGAGATATCACAGGAAGAGCAGAATAAGGCCGGGGGTTCTCATGGATGGCTGTTTTATGCAGTGCTGTCTGCTGTTTTTGCCAGCTTCACCTCAATACTGGGAAAGGTCGGCATAGAGGGAATAAATTCTAATCTGGGAACTGCAATAAGGACGATAGTGGTGCTTATCATGGCTTGGATAGTGGTATTTGCCACAGGAAAACAGCACACCATAAAGCATATAGAGAAAAAAGAGCTTGGCTTTATATGCTTTTCGGGACTTGCAACAGGCGGCTCATGGCTTTGCTATTACAAGGCACTGCAGGACGGATTTGCGAGTGTCGTAGTGCCTATAGATAAGCTTAGCATAGTTGTGTCAATCGTGTTTTCATATTTTGTATTTAAGGAAAAGCTGACTCCTAAATCCTTTACAGGACTGGTGCTCATCATAGCAGGAACATTGATTATGCTGGTTTAAATATAGAAAAACATCTTGACGTTTTTCTGTTTTTTTATTATCATTGTTAACCGAGGAAATATTTATAGTTGACAATTATAACGGATGATATGTATTATAATGATACGTATTAAATGAGAGAAGAAATACAGGACACGAAGGAGATTAAAATGGATCCAATAACACTGGCACAGGAGATAATAGACGGAAGGAGAATCACAAGGGATGATGACCTATCATTTTTCCTTACATGTGATTTAGACGAGCTGTGTAAGGGCGCAGATATGATCAGGGAGAAGTTTATCGGCGACAAGGTAGATCTGTGCTCGATAATAAACGGAAGAAGCGGAAAATGTCCGGAGGACTGCAAATACTGTGCGCAGTCAGCACATAATCATACAAATTGTGAGGTTTATGATTTTTTACCTGAGGAAAAGATACTTGAGGCTTGCAGGATGAATGAGAGAGAGGGTGTAGACCGTTTCTCAATAGTTACAGCGGGAAAAGCGCTGACAGGTGAGGAATTTGACAAGGCAATACATGCATATGAGACTATGAAAAGAGAGTGCAAGATTGATTTATGTGCATCAATGGGCTTTCTTTCAGCAGAGCAGCTTCACAGACTGCACGAGGCAGGTGTCAGCAGCTATCACCACAATATAGAGACCTCAAAGCGTAATTTCCCCAATATATGCACCACACACACCTATGATATGAAGATTGAGACGCTTAAAAAGGTGAAGGCAGAGGGCATGTATGCGTGCTCAGGCGGCATCATCGGAATGGGTGAAACCTGGGAGGACAGGCTGGATATGGCAGTCAGCCTTGCAGAGGTAGGAGTGGATTCCATTCCGCTTAATGCGCTTATGCCGATTGCTGGTACGCCGCTTGAGGGTCTTGAGCATATCAGTGAGCCTGATATACTGCGTACAGTGTCATTTTTCAGATATATAAATCCAGAGGCTGACATACGTCTCGGTGCCGGAAGGGCGCTGCTTACAAATGACGGAGAGCTTGCATTCAAGTCTGGAGCATCAGCCACAATTACAGGAAATATGCTTACGACAGTAGCGTGTGCCACAATCAGGAGTGACAAGGAAATGCTTGAGGGCATGGGCAGGAATGTGACACCTGAGTACATGAAATAAATGTAATTATTTAGAATATAAAATATGTCAAAGATGCGTAAAATAGTATTAGTTTTGCGCATCTTTTTTAGTACAAATGACAGGATTGGTTGCGGGGTGAAAATTTTTATTATATAATGAAAATAAGTAATTTAAGGAATTTGTCCGGTACAGCATGGAACATGAATAGGCAATGCGGGGAAAGAACATGGCTATAAGAACAGAGCAGAGGCCGGCAAGGATGATTATAAAATAAGCGAATTAGTATATTTCATTGAAAAATAAGAGGTTACGGGGGAAATATGTACAACGATAAAGGTAATACAAAATATCTGAAGCTGTTAAAACAAAATTATTCATCAAGTCAGGATGTAATCAAGGAGATAGTCAATCTTTCTGCGATTATAAACCTGCCAAAGGGCACGGAGTTTTTCCTGAGTGATATACATGGCGAGTATGAGGCTTTTTTACATATCATGAACAACTGCTCAGGTGTGATAAAGGAAAAGGTGGATTTGATTTTCAAGGATACGATTTCTGATTATGACAGACAGGAGCTTTGCACGCTCATATACTATCCAAGAGAGAAAATGGCCCTGCTTGATGAACAGGGCAAGATAGACAGTGACTGGTATGCTATGACGTTAAATGAGCTTATACTTGTCGCAAAGCTGCTCTCATCAAAGTACACCAGGTCGAAGGTCAGAAAGGCTCTGCCTGAGGAATATGCGTACATCATCGATGAGCTTTTGCATGCGCAGGAGGATGAGGATGCAAATCAGGTCAGATATCATAAGCAGATATTAAAGACTATAATTGATTTGGAGGATGCGGATGAGTTTATAATCGCTTTGTCTGCACTGATTAAGAGGCTTGCTGTTGACCATCTGCACATTGTGGGAGATGTATTTGACAGAGGAGGAAGCGCGGATAAGATTCTTGATCTGCTTTATGATTATCACTCGCTTGATATCGAGTGGGGCAATCATGACATTCTCTGGATGGGGGCGGCATGTGGCAATGATGCATGTATATGCAATGTCATCCGCAACAATCTGAAATACAACAATGTGGAAATTCTTGAGAATGCCTACGGAATAAGCTTACGACAGCTAATGCTGTTTGGCATGAAAACCTATGGTATAGAGGATGGAATTGAGGCTGCAAGGGCTGCCATCACAGTAATGCTTTTTAAGCTTGAGGGACAGCTTATACTTGCTCATCCTGAGTATGAGATGGGGAACAGACTGATGCTTGACAGACTGGATGATTTACAGGATGTGGGAGTGGACAGAAAGCGTTTTCCAACCGTCGATGACGAGAGACCATATGCGCTAAATGACGAGGAGGCTGTCATCATGAGAAAGCTGCACAGACAGTTTGTGACAGGACAGCGCCTGCACAAGCATGTCAGGTTTTTGTATGACAAGGGCAGCATGTACAATGTATACAATGGCAACCTGCTCTATCATGGCTGTGTACCGGTGGATAGTAACGGAGCCTTTGACAAGCTGTATATTGATGGTGAATTTTATCACGGGAGGGCGCTGCTTGATAAATGTGATGAGAAGGCAAGGGCTGCGTATGTGGACAATCCTTATAAAGATGATGTGGACTTTATGTGGTTCTTGTGGGGAGGAGAAAAATCACCGCTGTGCGGCAGAAGGCTTAAGACCTTTGAGATGGAATATGTTACAGACAAGAGCATGTGGGAAGAGCCTTCGAACCCATACTACAGCAGGTATTACGATAAGAGCTTCTGCTGTCAGATACTGCACGAGTTCGGGCTGTATGATGATGATGCGCATATCATAAATGGACATACACCGGTTCACGCAATAGAGGGAGAGAACCCTGTCAGGGCCATTGGCAAGCTGTTTGTGATAGATGGAGGCTTCTGCCGTGCTATGAACAAGAAAACCGGTATCGCCGGCTATACACTGATTTACAATTCACATGGTCTAAGGCTCAAGGCACACACGCCTTTTACATCGGTGGAGGATGCCCTGATAAATAATACTGACATAGAGACATCGTCAGAGGTCGAGGAGAATGACAAGAGACGTATGCTCGTGAAGGATACCGATATAGGAAAGAGGCTTATTGGAGAGATTGATGATCTGCACAAGCTTCTTGAGAACTACAGGAGGCTGTAGGGGAAAGGCTTATAAAAAAGGGTTTGATTATTTCACCTGAGTATGGACATTTGGAGTTTGCATTTCCAAGGTTCAAAGAATTTGTGCTGTGTACATACAACATGAGAATATTGGATATGATTAAAGATTAATCCGTCATGCCGGGGAATGCGCATGGCGGATTTTTCGTATGTAATTGCTTGCGCCTGATACATTTTAGATACAAGTATCTGTTAATATATAAATAGCAATGCATAATCCGGGCGGATACATGCTCCTCGGGATTGACAGCAAAAGAAGAATATGCAAAGATTTATAAAAGATTATAAAATGTTAGAAGGAATAGCATGATAGAAATATTAATAGTTGAAGACGAAAAACCGATATCAGACCTCATCAGATTAAATCTCATGAAAGCAGGCTATAGCTGCACCTGTGCCTTTGATGGTATGGAGGCAGCAGATATTCTGGAGGAGAGAAATTTTGACCTGATAATACTTGATGTAATGCTGCCGAAGTTAAACGGCTTTGAGCTTATGGAATACATAAAGCCGCTTGGCATACCTGTGATATTTCTCACAGCAAAAGCCACTTTAGATGACAGGCTAAGAGGTCTCACGTCAGGTGCCGAGGACTATATGGTAAAGCCATTTGAGATTGTTGAGCTTTTAGCCCGGGTAAATATAGTGCTAAGACGTTATAATAAGATGGAGCAGCAGCTTACATTAAAGGACATAGCTATCGATACGAAAAACCAGAATGTATCAAAGGCAGGGAAGCATATAGAGCTTACACCAAAGGAATTTGAGCTGCTTGAGCTTTTGATGCGCAATAAAAATATCACACTTTTCAGAGAAAAGATATATGAAGAAATATGGGGAAGTGAGTACTCTGTCGAGTCGAGGACTCTCGATCTTCACATACAGAGACTGCGCAAAAAGCTTGACATAGGCGACTGCCTTAAAACCGTATTTAAGGCAGGATACAGGCTGGAAGAACAGAAAACTAAAGACCATTAAATATGGGTAAGCGTAATATACAAAAAGAGGGCTAAATGAAATTCAGGTACAAGGTATTGTTCACAAACTTAATACTGCTTTCACTTGGACTGGGGCTGGTGGGATACCTCATGATACACAAGAATTTTGAGCTGGCGAAGCAGACACAGCTTAAAAACGCTATTGTGCAGAATAATCTGGTACAGTCCTCTGTGGAGTATGAGCTTTTGCAGCTTTTAAATTCAGTTTCAGATAATTCTGAAACTTCGAACAATAATACAGATAACAATAATGCAGATAACAGCAATGCAGAAAAGAGCAGCATTTCCGCATCATCAATAGCCGCGCAGCTTCCGCAGATCGGAAGCCGTGTAAGCAGCAGTGTGCGCTCAAGGGATTCATTTTTCTACATATATTTTGATGGTGAAAAAGTATATACAGATGACAAAAGTGATGCAAGGATAAGTGATACACTTTTTAAAAATCTCACAACAGGAAACAAAAACTATGTGATTAAAGAAGAATCCCAAAAGCACTATATCTATGTTACATCGCAGAGTGTGATAGATGAAAAAAATCTCTGTATAGTAAGTAAATGCGATGCATCAGAGGCGTATACACTGCTTGATGAGCAGATAAAATATTTCAGGCTGATAATAATAGTCATATTGATTGCAGAGTCGGCAGCAATGTATTTTATCAGCAGATACATGACAAAGCCGCTCGAGAAGCTTAACCATGTCAGCGAGGAAATAGCGCAGGGGGATTATGCCACAAGGGTAAACGTAAAAAGTTATGATGAGATAGGGCTTCTTGCGCAGAAATTTAATATCATGGCGCAGGCAGTATCGGATCATGTAGACGAGCTTAACGATATGGTGCACAGGCGTGAGCAGTTTGTAGCGGATTTTACACACGAGATAAAAACCCCTATGACGTCAATCATTGGATATGCAGACACGATGCGTTCACTGGAGCTTCCGAGAGAGGAGCAGATGATGGCGCTTGGATATATCTTTTCGGAGGGAAAACGTCTGGAGAGCATGTCGCAGAAGCTTTTTGAGCTGATATATCTTCGCCGGCATGATATTGAAAAAGCGCGGGTTCATATGGCAGATCTTTGTGCAGAGGTGGTAAAGGTTGTTGAGCCTGCATACGAAAACAGACATCTTACTATAGAAACAGAGATAGAGGATGCTGTGCTGACCGTGAATAGAGAACTTCTGGTTACAGCACTTGTCAATATGATGGATAATGCAAGAAAAGCGTCAGAAGAAGGTCAGCAGGTTGAGGTTACAGGAAAATTTGTGGACAATATGGCTTGTAATATACGTAAAGATAAAACGGATATAGGCGAAGCCGAATCAGCAGATGACAGGAAATGTATGAGGGCATATGAAATCTGCATAATTGATCACGGAATTGGAATGACTAAAGAGCAGGCAGAAAGAATTTGTGATGAGTTTTATATGGCAGACAAATCAAGAGCCAGAAAAGAGGGCGGTGCCGGAATCGGAATGTCGCTTGTGGCAATCATTTTAGAGCACCATAATGCAGTACTTTCAGTAGAAAGTGAACCCGGATGCGGAACAACTATGAGGATTTTGCTGCCGTGGTAATCTGAACGCAATATAGATATAAAAAATGGTAAATTCGTAAGATTTAAAGGAAGATATGAAAAAAGAAAGCTTCAAATTAATAATAATGTCTGTTGCAGTAATCTGTATAGTAATAGCAGGCATCATGGTGCCGGGCATAGTGCTTGAGGCAAACCAGAAAAGTGAACATGATCATGTGGCGAAGGTTCCTAAAAGCTATCTGCCTTCAGGCTCTGTAATGGCAAAGGAAGCATCTGCCAATCTGAAATTGTCGGAGAAGCTCTCGCTCATAGACGGGCAGTGGGACAGCACGACAGATGATGCTGCCTCTTATGAGATGGATGAGCAGGATTATCAGGCAGTTGCCACATGCAGAAAAAGCATAGAAAAGCTTTATGAAGAAAAGCTCTATCCTGTAAATCTTTCACCTGACTACTCTAACTGGTATACGTGGGAGGCAGCAGCGAAAAAGGCATCGGATAATACCTTTAACACATATACGGCATATTACTGGATAATCAGGTTTGAGAAGTATGATGGCACACAAAATCATACAATCTGGATGCTTGAGGATGGGACAATCATTATGGCAAAAGCACATATGAAGGATATTAGTGATATGAGTGAATATAAAGCAGTTTTGCAGGCAGATGATGAATCACAGGCAGAAAATGATATGCCTGCTTACAAAGGATATTTTGACTACAGCGGGATAGATTTTTCAAAGCTTAACCTGATATCCGAGACAACAGCAGTGGAGCAAAAAAATAATGAAAGCTATGAGGTGCTGCAGTTTTTACAGGAAAATGAATATGTATATGCGATTCATGAGAAGTGATATAGACCCGGTTTGCATAAGTATGTGCAGACCGGGTTTTTTATAATAAAAATGCAATGTATGATACAAAAAGTTTACAACTGACATATATACTCATTATAACAACATGGAAGATAACTATTCTGAATAGTCACCGGGAAAGAAAAAAAGGGAGGAGAGCTACATATGGATAAAAGGGGTAACATATCTTCACGAAATATGAGATTATTTGCAGCAATTATGACACTCATCGAGGCACTTGTCCTCACATCACTCACAGGCTGTGCCGGCAAAAAGGTGGATTATGGTGTGGACACGGAGGTAAAATCTCAAAATGTGGTAAGCAGTGTAAAGGATATTGACACCAATACAAGTTTTAATGATGAACTTACAGTAAATGTGGGTGGTACTGATGAAAAGGTGAAAATCACGGCAGATATCAGAGTGCCGGAATGTGATACCATGTCAGTCACAGAGGTGGAGCGCATACCTTGTACCAAGGAGTTCAAGGAAAAGGTGATAAAGGCATATTTTGGTGATTCACAGGTCTATTATTACGACTATGTGCACATGACAAAAAAGGAGCTTGAGGAGATTATTGAGACTCTTGACAGGGACAACAACAGTCTGCCGGATGATGCCTCTGAGGAGATTTTGAAATGGCATGATGATATGAAGACTGAGTGTACAAAAGCACTTGAAACGGCAGCTGATGTGTGGACAGAGGCCACAGAATATGATTCCTGTGATGATTTTGTCGGAAAAATAGGTGATACCTGGTTTCACCTTCAGTTTTCAAGGCCAGATGATGACAACAGTGTGCTATCAGGCATTCAGAGCTATCCGCTTGACAGATGCGTGAAGAGAGTTTCAGATGGGGAGCCTGATGAGCGGAGTACTATATTTGATGATGGCTATGTGAAGCAGTACTATGGACCAAAATCCCTGAAAGAGTATGATACGGTGAGGTATTTAAACGGTGACTTTATTGTTGGAGACATGCCGGTAAGCGATGACAACGAGGCAAATATTTCGGTTGATGAGGCAAAGAAGAAAGCAGGTGACTTCATGCAGGCAATAGGAATTGAGTCAATGATTAAAACAGGAGAAAGCGACTGTGAATGGGAGGGATATAACAAGACTGAGGATAATGTATATAAGGAGGGGGATGTGCATAGAGCCATATGGGGCTATGCGCTTGAATATTCGCTTGGCGCAGATGATGTAGTGTATTCAAAATCACTGAATATATTTGATTATTCAGCTTATTACAAATTTTGTCCTATGGACTGTCCTGGTTATGAGACAGGCAGTTTCAATGTAAATGAATATGGTGTCTATAGATTTGATATAGCAGAGCCGGTAAGCATTGTGAAAAAACAGCAGAAGGTGGAGCTCTTACCGGTGTCAAATATTTATAAGATTGCAAGAAATGAGCTTGAAAGCCACCCGGATAAATATATTGTGGAAGCGGATACACAATATCGTTATCTGACACTTGGCTATATCAGGGTAAAGGACAGCTCAGATTCACAGAGATTCAGCTATATCCCGGCATGGAGCCTTGAGCTGCTGCAAAGAGGAGAGGTCGAATCGTGTCCGGTATTTGTAAATGCAATAGACGGAACAGTGATTGAGCCGGAGCAGATATTCTGAATCAGAGAGAAGTGTGCATGGAGACTAAGGAAAATCACAATGAGCACAAAAAAGGAGAGCCGCATATGGATAAAAGGGGTAACATATCTTCACGAAATATGAGATTATTTGCAGCAATTATGACACTCATCGAGGCACTTGTCCTCACATCACTGGCAGGCTGCTCAGGCAAAAAAGTAGATTATGGGAATGAGAGCGAAATTAAAGAGACAAAAAATATGTCTGTCTTAGCTGATATCAGGGCAGACTCCGGCTGGAATGAAAACTTTACCATACAGACCGGTAATGGCGAGAAAACAGTATATGTAAATGCAAATATTGTAGTTCCAGACTGCGATAACATGTCGGTTGTTGAGGTGGAAAATGTAAAGATAGATGCTGATTACAAAAAGCGTTTTCTGGATTTATATTTTGGTGGGAACGAGTACTATTATCACGATCCGGATCATTATACTGTTGACGAACTGAATGAGGTCATAGAGTACTGGCAGAAAGAACAGGATGATACTTACAGGGAGTGGTTGGAACAGCGGCTGGCTGAATACAGGGATAAGCTTGAAACGGCAAAGACTACTTATACCGTGGCAAAGGATCTCGAAAACTGTGAAGTATTTGCAGGCTACAAGGGTGATGTGTTCTGTGAGGTGGAGTTTGAGGCTCACAAGGTACATGCTTACGCCTTGCATCAGTCCGGGACAGATTACGGTCCACCATCTTTAAGGAATGAGGACTATGATACCATAACGCAGACTTTTCAGGATGATGATCTAAAGGATAAGGCAGACGAGACCTCAAATGAGGGCAGTAAATCTGCCGCATCAGCCAAAAAAGAAGCCGGGAATTTCCTTAGTAAATTGGGAATGCAGGATCTGGTGGAACGAGGTGAATGTGAGTGCAGCTGGATAGGTTTTAATATTGACAGCGAAAAGGAAAATGACTATCAGACAGCAGCGTGGGGATATATTTATTCATACGCGACCGGCATAGATGGCATCGCATTTAAGGATGGATTTGATAGGTATACCTATTTGTCGGTGTATGAAGCAAATGATAGTTATATAGATGATGTTACACTGCCTGACAGTACACTTCTTACAGTCACTGATGATGGAATAATTGATGTGCAGATGGAATATCCGGTAAATGTAACACAGATCTATAAGGATGTGGAGCTTATTTCTCTGAAAAATATAGAGCAGATCATCAAGGCGGAGATTACGGAAAATCCTGATAAATATGATATTGCATCGTCATTCAATAAGCTACAGCTTAGTTATCTTAAGATAAGAAGTGACAGTGAGCAGGGAAAATACAGCTATGTTCCGGCGTGGGCACTGTCACGTCTGGTAGACTACTCCAATGAGCAAAATGCTATCTTTGTAAACGCTATAGATGGAACGATCATAAATTTGGAAAATTCACTGTAAAGGAGCAGCTATGAAGAGGAAAAACGTTATTATACTGGCGTTGGTTCTTGCGATAGCATTAACCGGATGTTCAGGAAAAAAAGTAGATTATAATAGGGAAACTGAAAATATAAACACAAAAGCAGGAAGCGATATAAGCGCGTTTGACGACAGTACGAAATGGAATGACAGCTTTTCTGTTGAGATATCGGACGAAAGTGTGGATGTGGATATTTCAGCAGGCATTACCCTGCCGGACTGCAAAAGCATGTCGGTTGTTGAGGTGGAAAATATAAAGGTAGATGCCGATTTCAAAAAGAGTGTGATAGAGGCTTATTTTGGCGATAGTAGCGTATATTATCACGACATACCTCATTATACGAAAGAAGAGATATATCACAGTATGGAAGTTGTAAAAAATGCGATTGCCGGATATCAGTACGAAATTGATCAGGGACTTACCACAGAAGAGGACGTCAGCATGGGGATGAAAATTGAAAATGATCTGATGGAACAGTATGAAAAGGCAGAACCATCTGCACTGGATACGCGTGAAATAGCCACAGACTATACGGATTGTAATGAGTATCTGGGATATATTGGTAATGTTTTCTGTGAGCTTAGCTTTGGAATTGCTGAGGACGGTTCGCTTGAATATATTTCAGCACAGCCTCTTAAAGCAGGAAGTGAGGGCACATCATATGATAGCAGTGAGTATGGCTATTACGGACCACCATCATTTGAACAGGAGCAGGGTGTAGGGGGCCTTAATGGAGGTTCTACAGGTGGAGATACTACCTCTGGATATGACAACGAGTGTGTATTAACCAAAGACGAAGCTGTAAAGAAGGCAGAAGAATTTCAAAATAAATTAGGCAGGGCTTCACAGGTATATATAGGAACCTCAGACTACGAGTGGAGCGCAGGAGTGATAGAGGATGGCGATGATACCGTAAAAACTGATGATAAAGAGAGCGTTATAAAGGATACAGCCTGGGGATATATCATAGATTATGGCGAGGGTGTGGATGGCATAGCGTTTTGCAAGTCACTCGATTTCACCCGGAATATGGATATATGGGAGAAACTCGATAACTATGATGATTTTATGCCATATGGCAGCAGTTCCTTTATTGTGACGGATCAGGGAGTGACGGAATTTAATGTTTCTTACCCGGTTGATATTGTAAATGAGTCAAAAAACGTAGAACTTTTGTCAATGGACACTATGAAAGAGATCATCAAGGATGACATGACAAAGAATTCAGATCAGTATGATTTTACACAAAATCACATTTACAACAATCTAAAGCTCGGATATATCCGTTTGAAGGATGCATCTGCCAAGGATAAATATACTTATGTTCCGGCATGGTGTCTGTCAAAACAGGATAAGGGCTACGACAGATATCCGGTGTATGTGAATGCGATAGATGGCACGATCATAAGGATTGATGATCTCATATAAAATTTAGCTAATGGATCGGGTTCATATTTTGATGGAAAAGATGTGAAAAATATATGATTAACAGAAAGAAAAAATATATAAGTCGTTTGACACTTGCCGCTGCAATTACCTCTATTTTATTTTCAGGATGTGGGGCGGCACAAAAGGAGCTTGCACAGACGGACAGAGCTTCCTACGAGAAAATATCATACCAGACAGTTACGGTACAGAGCGGTTCACTCACACCTCAGACTACCATCAGTCTGAGCGCGCAGGGCTATACCAGGTTTTCCTATGGTGCGACAAACACGGAGCTTACGCTCGAAAAGGTAAATGTGGCAGTGGGTGATCATGTGAAAAAGGGTGATATACTGGTGGCTTTTAAATCCGGGGAGATACAGAAAAAGATTGAGGACTACAGCGGGCAGATCAGTCAGAATAAGCTTTTGGCAGAGCACTACAGGGCTATTATGAAAATCGATGATACTCAGGATTATTCAAGCGATATTGCCCGGCTTGATAAGGATACAGAGGTTGCGCAGCTTTATCTTGATGAGGCAGAGGAAAAACTGTCGAGATATCAGATCACGGCATCCGAGGATGGCACGATCACAGCAATGAACAATTCGCTTTTGGCGGGGGTTTTTGAACCGGGTAGCAATCTTATAACAGAAATCAGCGGAAACGGCAATTACGAGGCTGACAGACCGGAAGGTTATGACTTTAATGTAGGTGATGTATACACGGCAACAGCATCTGATATAGAGTTTGAACTTAAGGTAAAAGAGGTGGACGATAAAAAGGTTGTTTTTGAACCGGTATCGGACATGTCGGCAGTATCGGATGCACAGATATTTTCCATGGAAGTGACGCGCCCTGCTATAGAAAATGCTGTGTATGTGCAAAAGGACGCAGTACATGAGAAGGATGGCAGGTATTTTGTATACACACTGGATGAGAATGGATACAGACAGGCGGTATGGATAAGTGTCGCAGATCAGGTGGGAGACTACCGGATCATCACAGAAGGACTTAAAAGCGGGGATGAGGTGGTTTTGCAGTGAAGAACAGAAACCTTTTATCAATAAAAAAACTGGCAGTACTGGGGATATGTGTATCGTTTGTGGCAGGCGGCTGTGGAAAAATGACAGAAAGCAGAATACCAAAGCTTGAAGAACCTGTAGCGTTAAATGAAGCCTATAGACCTGTGGAATACGGTACTATCGGCTCTATGCAGGTGCTGATGGCTACTGCAGTTCCGAGGGATTACTGCAATTACTACAGTGCCAATGTCAATATTTCACAGATATATGTGGAGCCGGGAGATACAGTAAATGCGGGGGATGTGCTTGCAGTCTGTGATGTGGATGAGGCAAAAAAACAGTTGCAGGAATGTAAGGATGCGCTGGCGCATGAGAATGAGACATATGAGATATCCGCTCAGATCTCGGATACACAGATTAAATTATGGGAGAGTCAGGCAGCAGGGCAGGAGAACAACATACTGATAGCCACAGAACAGGAAAATGAACGGTACGATAAGCAGCTTCACGAATACCGCGTGCAAAAGATCAATGAGCAGATGGCTTTATATCAGCAGATCGTTGATGATGGAACGCTTAAGGCAGCCCACAGTGGTCTTGTCACTTACACTAAGAAGCTGACAGGTGGAAGGTCTGCTGCGGCATACGAGAATATAGTCATTGTCTCCGATACGGATGACCTTGTGCTGGATATAAAAGATACAGCCATAAATGAGTACAAATACAGCGATTATGACAAGAAATATGTGATAGTCGATGGCGAAAAATATGATGTCACCGAGTCTCAATATACATCAGAGGTTTTGGTACTTTCGAAGATAAACAACCGCTATCCGGATGTGTGCGTGGAAAGCAGGGAAAAGCTGTTTCTTACGGCAGGACAGATGTATCCGGTATATTTTGAAAAGACAAAAGCAAATCAGGCACTTGTCGTGGGAAAAGATTCCATCTATAAGGATGGCGATACCAGATATGTCTATGTGAAAAATGATGAGGGCGGCCGCGAGAAACGCATCATAACAACAGGTGAGTTTGATGAAAACTATACACAGGTCACAGAGGGCTTAAAAGAGGGGGAGCTGGTCTACTATAATTCTACAGATCAGGTTCCGACAAAGTACAGCAAATATACGGTAACAAGGTCTGACTTTGATATAGCAAACTACGGTGTGAGCTACAGCAGATCTGACGCAGGGACGATAACCGAAACCTGTGATTATGAAGGGCAGATCGTTTCTGTCAATGTGAAGCAGGACGATACGGTAGAAAATGGGATGCTGCTTTACGTGGTGGATACCGGAGAGGGCAAAGCTGCCATAACAGAGGCAAAAAATGAGATCGACTCAGAGAATGAATCCTATGCGCACAAGATCGCAGATTACGATAAACAGGTAAAAGATTTATCTGAAGGTGGTAGCAGCGCAGAAGAAAATAACCAGGAGGATGAAAAGCCGGATACAGCATATGAAGAGCAGCAGTTGAAATTGAACTTACAGCTGCTTGATCTGCAGAAAAAACTTGCTGGTGCAGACCACACCTATCAGCTTTCCCGGCTACAGTCAGCATATGACAGCATAAGCGCTGGAAATGACGGCAAAGGAAATATTTCAGTATATGCCAAAAATGACGGAAAAGTTTCAAAGGTGAGTGTCAAGGCAGGAGATAATGTGGAGGAAGGCTCAGATATCCTGCAGATAACCGGAAATTCCACGGACGTACTGCAGGTTCTGGTAAAGGATAGCAATAACTATAACGTATATACGGACAATATAGCAGATGTGGGAGAGCGCGTATCACTTGAGCTGGACGGTACAACAATCTATGGAAACTGTATCGGTTTTGCCGGTTACGGCAGGGAAGCTCAAAAGGGATATATAAATCAGGATGATAAAGGTGTGCATATTACCGGAAACACAGATTCGGGATATGGAAATGCAGCATTTTATATAAAACTTGACAATGGAATACCGGATGATCTGACCAGGGCATCTGCTGTAAAGTTTTCTTATGTTTCTTTTAAAAAGGTGGTAGTGGTGCCGACTTCGATCATACACAAGCAGGTCAATCCTATGGACAAAGATGATATATCATACTATGTGTGGAAAATTGATGGGGACAGCGTGGTAAAGCAGCCGGTAATATTGGGCGATTATACATCAGGCAGCAATACACTTGTGCTTTACGGTATTGATGAGGGCGATGAAATATGTTTGGCTTCGTAATTAATAAATTAAAAAACAGAAAATGGTTAAATTTGTGTCTGCTTATGGGAGTGACTTTGTTTATAGCACTTTTTGTGTGCCACTCTATGTTTGAAAAGGGTGCGGGAAATCAGATACTCGACAGACTTTTTACGGATCATGCCACACAGCAGAATGAGTTTCCTGCACAGATGAGCCGCGAGGGAACATATGCGGTGGCAGATTATCCTGATTCGCAGTCAGTACTTGATAAGCTGTCAGGATACGAAAAGAAGTGGACTGAATATGTGGATATAAACAAGGTTTCCTCACAGCAGCTTATCACACTCCCAGGAGGACGCGCGGATACAGAGTTTGGAGGACCTAACAATTATTTTACAATAGGATATCTGCCGGGACTTTCGGAGTACGCGGATGTTGTAAAATCTCAGACTGACACAGCCACATTCGAATGCAGTATAAGCGAAAAGACAATGGATCACTACGGACTTGTAGCAGGTGAAAAAATCTATTTACAGGTACCTGATGGCAGTGGAAAAAAGGAAATTTCTTTCGTCGTATCACAGATCTGCCGTGAAAAAGATATAAACGATCCATATTGGGCCAAGACGCTTTCGGATATGGGCGATGTGATATTTGTTTCGCAGGATGTTTTTGACGAAATGATGCAGTATTACAGCGAGGACAATATTAGCTACAGTGATTTTCTCATGCTGGATTATACGCAGATCAACACGGAAAATGCCTCACTTTATGACGGGTATATGGAGCAGTTTAAGGATGCTGACAAGCTCTACAATGACAACATCCGTGATACGCTGGAGCGTTTTTTTACACAGCAGAAGACGATAAAGCTGATGCTTTGGGCGTTGGAGCTGCCGTGTCTTGTGCTTTTGATTTTATTTATAAGAATGATATCTGTACAGATACTTTCGCTCGAGCAAAATGACATACTTGTTTTAAGAAGCCGCGGTGCGACAAAATTACAGGTATTTATTTTGTACTTACAGCAGTCGGGAATAATAGCGTTTGCGGGCTGTGTACTCGGAATAGTACTCGGATATATAATGTGCCGGGCTGCCGCATCTACAGACGGATTTTTAAGATTTACGGCAAAGGATATAAGCACTTACAAATTTGTATGGCAGATGCTTGTCTATGCGGTGGCAGCGGCAGTTATCATGGTGCTGTTTATCACAGTTCCGGTGTGGAAAAAATCAAAGGATGCCATATCAGAGCGCAGCAGTAGGGGACGAATATCAAAGAAAAAGCCTCTTTGGGAGAAATGCTTTATAGACGTTATACTTTTGGCTCTGTCAGCATATCTGCTTTACAATTACAACAAGCAGAAGAGTACGCTTGCGATATCTGTTCTTGAGAACAGGAGCATAGATCCTGTCATGATACTGGACAATTCGCTTTTTATATTTGCAGCGGCACTTTTGTGCGTAAGACTTACCGGACTTATTATTCTGCTTGTGGACAGGCTCTTTAAAAAGCATTTTTCTCCGGCAATGTATGCATCATTTTTACAGCTAAAACGAACCAGATACAATCAGGGATTTCTGGCAGTATTTCTTATCATGACAGTGGCTGGCGGTATTTTTGACGCGAATATGGCGCGCACCATGAACAGCAATATGGAGCAGCGTATCGTCTACAATGTGGGCTGTGATGCGATATACAACGAAGATTTCAGACTCAGGATACAGTACAATAAAAATGGCTCTGTAAACTGGATGTATGACGAGCCTGATTTCGGTAAATACGAGTCGCTCAAAAATGAGGGCATCTGTGACGGTGTCACGCGTGTGCTTGAGGACGAGAGGGTAGACATTTCCGCAGGCAGTGGTTCGGTTTCGGATGCATATCTTATGGCGATAAACACAAAAGAATTCGGTGAGACTGCGAAATTGCAGAGTGGACAAAATGATGATATTAATGACGCTCACTGGTTCAATTACCTGAATGAGCTGGCAAAAGAGCCGGACGGAGTCATCATTTCGTCAAATCTGGCAAAAGATCTGGGACTTAAAGTTGGTGACAGCTTAAATTACTCAAGGTATGTACCGGAGGCTGTCGATGAAGATCAGATCTACGCATCCGAGAATGTAAAGGTATGTGCCATAGTAAAAGGTTTTCCGGGCTACGAGCGTTACACCTATGAGACAGATGCAGACAAAAATGTGACCGAGCAGGAGAAATACCTGATCGTTGCAAATTATGCTAGGGTTGTGGAAAAGTTCGGCATGACACCGTACAGTGTGTGGATGAACCTGTCAAAAGGAAAAACGGTGGATGAAATTGTGGGATATCTGGGCGGTGAGAACAGTGAAAATTCAGATAGTACAGCAGACAATTTAACAGACACTCAAAGTGAAAAAGTACAGAGTGAAATATACAGGAATATAACATCCGCGCAGCAGCTTATAGACGAGAATAAAAACTCAGCCACAGTGCAGATCACAAACGGTATGTTTACATTAAGTTTTATACTTTCACTGATAGTGTGCTCAGTAGGATTTTTGCTGTATTGGGTTATGACACTAAAACAGAGGGAGCTGCAGTTTGGTATATACCGCGCAATGGGAATGAGAATGAGAGAGGTAAAAGCAATGCTTTTAAACGAGCAGATATTTTTATCATTTCTGCCGCTTCTTGCGGGAGCAGGCATAGGTATAACTGCAACAGCGATGTTTGTAAGGCTCATATCGATCATATATCTGCCGCAGAAACACAATATCGGAGTAAATGTATATATTTATCCATCTGATATGCTGGAGCTTACAGGAGTACTTTTCGTGGCTGTAGCCGTATGCTATGTGGTTATCAGCAGACTGCTTAAGAGTATGAAGATAGCACAGGCACTGAGGCTTGGAGAAGATAGTTAGCAGATAAAAATGATTTTGTGGTAGTCGGTAGAAAGTTTTTATAGCATAGTAAATGAGGTCGTGACATATGGAAAATGCGATAATTGCTCAAAATATAAAAAGATATTTCAAGGCGGGAGATGGTACAACAGTCCACGCACTTGACGGAGTATCCATGGAGATAAAAAAGGAACACTTGCCATCTTAAAAGGGCGTTCCGGCTCCGGAAAGACCACACTTCTTAATATCCTTAGTGCGCTTGATATGCCGACAGAGGGAAGTGTGCAGTTTCTGGATAAAAATCTCGAGCAGATGACCGAGAAAGACCGGGAAATGCTAAGGCGGTATGAGATGGGATTTGTATTCCAGTCTATAGCACTAATTCCCACGATGACGGCATATGAGAATGTGGAATTTGCCCTTAGACTTGCAAAAAATAAACGTCAGATACAAAAGAATTTGACTGATATGGATAATGACATTGGAGATGCAAAAACCGATGTGATAAATGAGAATACGCATGACAAAGTATCAGAGCTGCTGGAGCGTGTCGGACTCTCAAAGCGCATGGATCATATGCCGGAACAACTATCGGGAGGTGAGCAGCAGAGAGTTGCGATAGCGCGCGCTGTGGTTCATCGCCCGAAGGTGGTCTTTGCGGATGAACCGACAGGAGCACTCGATACCGCTTCTGGATTTGAAGTCATGCGATTGTTCCGTGAGTTGATAGACGATGAGGACATTACAATAGTTATGACCACGCATGATCCGAACCTGATGGAGCTGGGAGATGAAGTGTTTGAGCTTAGTGACGGCATAGTAATTTAAATTAAAAGGGGGAAAAGTAGATGATAAACTGCGATGGACTGGTAAAAATATATGAGACCGACGATAAAAAGGTGATGGCACTGGAGGGACTTGACCTGACGGTGGAAACAGGAGAGATGCTTGCGGTAATAGGAAAATCCGGCAGTGGAAAATCCACCCTTTTAAATATGATAGGAGGACTGGAAACACCCACAGCGGGAGTACTCACTATTGACGGAAAAGACATTTCCACATATTCAGAAGCTGAAATGGTGAGATACCGCAGGGACAAGGTGGGCTTTGTGTGGCAGAAAAGTGCCAAAAATCTGTTCCCATACCTGACTGTGCTGCAGAATGTCGAGGCCGTGATGATGTTTGAAAATTCAGGTAATACCGGTAATTTAAAACACGGCGCTCATGATGAGAGCAGAGGAGAACATGTAAATAGATGCAGGGATAATAATAAAAGCTATGCCCTTAAACTGTTAAATGCAGTGGGATTACAGGAGCACAAGGATAAGCTTCCGGCTCAGCTATCGGGAGGAGAGCAGCAGCGTGCAGCGATAGCGGTGGCACTGGCAAATAAGCCGGATATACTGCTTGCGGATGAACCGACCGGAGCCGTGGATACAAGGACTGCTGATACAATCTATGAGCTGTTTCATAAGCTGAACAAAGAGCTTGGTATAACCATCATCATAGTCACACACGATATGGCACTTGCAGGCCGTGTAGACCGCACAGTGCTTATATCTGACGGAAAGGTAAGCACGGAGAAATTGAAGAAACACCCTGCAATGGAATATACGGTATTGGATAAGGCACACAGGATAAAACTCACTGATGAGATGCTTGAGGCAGCGGGGATAGAGTCTAATAAGGTCAGGGTTGATGTGCAGGATGGAAAGCTTGTGATATCGCGGATTTAAGACATATTAAACGTTTAGCGTTATAGAGCCTTTTTATCTTACGGGTTGGTATTGGCTCTTGCAATATCTTATTAAAATTTAGGGCATTTATGGTTATAATTATTTTGTTTGAAAAATACTGTGAGTCTGTCTATAATTGAGCTATAGATAATTTCAAGAGGTATAATACAATATGATAAAAATAGGTATTGAGTAGTTAAGTGCATCGTTCACGGGGTTATTATTGAAATATGGTTTTTGTCATGTTATTTTTATCTTGGAAATAAGCCTGCTAAATTTGTTGAGTACCATTCGTGTCATTCATGTATTTATGGTTGAAGATATATGGATTATAGGATATAAAGAAATTAACAACAGTTGAGGAGTCAGGAACGGTTGCAAACAGGAGTGACAAAATAAGGGGGAATATGAAGAAGAATTTAAAAATTTTATTCATACAATTATGTGTTTTGGCAATAGGCTGCTTTATCGGAGAAGCAGTTTTCGGCTTGCCCAAATGGCTTGGACTTGTGATAGCAGGTCTTATGTTTTATTTGGTATTTTTTATAATACAGATTAAAGGTGCTATGAGTAATATCAAAGATGAAGTGTCAAGTGATGGCATAGCCGGAGCAAGAATATGCGGAGTCTTTATTTCTGCGATACTACTTGAATTTATATTGGGAATATATGTTTATCAAGCGGCTAATATAGCGATGACTATAGCCGGTGTGGTATTGCTTATATTACAGCGGAGAAAAATAAAAGGGTTTTTCTTTGAGAATCGCTGGGAGAATAATTTTTGGTTGGTGTATTTTGGTATTGCATTTATTATTTGTGGTGTTTTTTCTGTATTTGCTTGTCTGGATATTGCACCATGCACGGAGCTTTGTGGTGTTTACAGGGCTATCGGTATCATAGTGTGGATTTTGGTGATTTTATGGACACTTCCGCCTGATACATGGTTGGCCAGATTTGCCACAAATAACTATAAGAGATATGAAGATAATTATGATTAAGAAAGAAAAATAGAGATTATTTTCTAATGAAAATTATCGGACAAAATAAGGAGGATAAATGAAAAAAATAGTTTCTAATTTGTCAGTAATGATTTTTGTCATAGGATGTGCAATAATGGAAATAACAACATGGTTTATTGATTCATATGTTATGTTTTATATAGGAATAATTATTGTTATAGTGGGAATTATTGGAATGATTATTCAAGGAAAGTTTAAGAAAGTAATTGAGTTTATTATAGAGTATTTTTAGAAAGTTTTGCTTTCAACATTTTACCACTTGATAGTTTATAGAGAATAAAAATAGATAAAAAGTTAAGAAAAGGAGAAAATGAAAGTAATGTTGCCTAATACTTGAACAATATCATGGGGTTGTCTATAATGTAGTAAAAAGAAAATGGAGTTTTAATAAATGAAACGATTTACAGCAATATTATTTACAGGCGTGATGATATTTACCCTTGCATCATGCGGCAAAAAAGCACAGGATACACCGACAGAGCCTGCAACAGAGACACAGGCTGCAACAGAGACACAGGCTGCAGAGAAGGTTGAGATGCCTACGGAAACGGAAGCCGTGACAGAGGTGGTAACAGAGGCTGCAAAAGACACGCAGCAGACAGAAGCACAGCAGGAAGAACAGACTGCCGAACAGCAGGACGAGGAGAAGAACAATTCAGGTGAAAATAATTCCTCTTATCAGTATGTAGAAAGAGCATCCTATGAGAATGGAGAATCAGTGTCACTAAATCCTTCATGGCAGTATGCAGACCATTCAGCGATAAATTCAGGCTGCGCGGTCATGTACAAGGCTACAGCAAACCGCAAAAACATAGTAGTAGGTGTCAATGCTGGACACGGTACAAGCGGAGGAACTTCGGTGAAGACACTTTGTCATCCGGACGGCTCGGCAAAGACCACAGGTGGTACAACAGGCGCAGGCGCAACAAAAGCAGTAGCAGTTTCAGGTGGTATGTCCTTTAATGACGGTACACCGGAGAGCTCTGTCACACTCCGTATGGCGCAGATATTAAAGGACAAGCTGCTTGCGGCAGGCTATGATGTGCTTATGGTAAGAGACGGAAGCGATGTACAGCTTGACAATGTAGCACGTACTGTCATCTGCAATAATGCGGCAGACTGTCATATCGCTCTGCACTGGGATGGTGACGGACTAAGCTACGATAAGGGCTGCTTTTACATATCAGTGCCGGGAGGTATAAAGGGTATGGAGCCTGTTGCATCGCACTGGCAGCAGCATGATGCACTTGGGGCAAGCCTGATAGAAGGACTGCGCGCTCATGGAGCAAAGATAAACGGTAATGGCTCAATGGCGATAGACCTGACACAGACCTCATACAGCACGGTACCGTCAGTGGATGTAGAGCTTGGCAACGCATGTTCTGACCACAGCGATGCCACACTTGAAAATCTGGCAGACGGACTGGTGCAGGGAGTCGAGGGATATTTCTAGAATATAAAGTGGAGATTTAGCCGGCTTTTGGAAGATGTGAAGAAATAAAGAAAACCAGTAAAAAACTCTTGACTTCTCACCAAAAATATTGTAGTATACGTTTTGTGCAAAACACAAGGGCTTGTAGCTCAGCCGGTTAGAGCGCACGCCTGATAAGCGTGAGGTCGGAAGTTCGAGTCTTCTCAAGCCCATCCTTGTAATAAGCGTATTATGAAAGCCACGGATTGCTCCGTGGCTTTTGTTTTATGTGTATCTACACCTGCACAATGCGTCCGTGTCTGCCCATTCCTTTAAAAAATCCCGCATTTATTCCATCATACTTTTTGGCACTGCACTCAGAAACCATGAGCTGCTGCTTATATTTGTAATCATCCCACTCGAGAATTGCTGTGACGTAGGGCTGTTCCTCCATTACACGCACAGTCGTATTTTTCTTTGAAAACACAGGGTATTTTCCGGTGTATCCATTTTGAAGCAGCTCCTTTTCAAGCGCTTTACGCTTTTCTTTTATGCGTTCATTTATCTTATTTCCGTAATTTCTCTCCGGATAATCCTTTGATGCCTTTATCACAAGCTTATAAATATACTGATAAAGCGGTACTCTTTTTGCATCGGCTAAATGTCTGCTCAAAAGCTTTTCCGTTTTTTCACATGGATTTGCCCTGTAGCGTGCAATGAGCTTAAGATAATCAGTGTCCGAAACCTCCCTGCAAAGCTCCTCCATAATGTCTATTCCCTCTACACGCGCCGGAAAATGATACTCCATCAAATCGCCGGGTACCGGTGTCCATCTGCGAAATGGTGCAAAGTAAATAAGGCTCTGGATAAAACATTCTGTCTCGTTGCAGTATTCCTTTCCCATGTACATATACTTGTCTGCGATTGTTCCTACCATATATACGAGCATGCGCCACTGTTCCTGTCCCTTTACCCAGAAATGTCCTATTTCATGGTATTTAAAACATGCCTCATGCACATGCAAATTATCAAACCAGAGTGTGATCACATTGTCCTGCTGGTGCAGAATGAGTCCATAACCTTTTTCACTTCCTAAAACCAACGATGCCAAAATGATTTCTTCCTCGCTATGATAATCGCCCTTTAACACTGCATTTTCCAAAGTCAGGTAGCATTCCACCGCATCATTCATGATATATGGGATTATATATTTGTCATCACTTCTGCATATATCAAATGAACCGTAATCAAAGAGCTCTGCGAGCATGTAAAATGCGCGTGGCATATCCTCTTTTAAGCCGGGAAGTGCTTTTACTAAATCCTTGTAAGCCTGCATTGTGGTATCCTTTCGTATAGGAAAAATGATAAAAAAATAAGAATTTCAGAAGTAATAAAAACCTCTGAAACCCTTGTAAATAGTACGGGCAACAGGACTTGAACCTGCACGGTCTCCCACTAGAACCTAAATCTAGCGCGTCTGCCAATTCCGCCATGCCCGCAAACACTTTGACAGTATATCATTTTGTTTCAGGTGTGTCAATATTATTTATCACATTACGAAAGCGGGTTTTCTCCATCTGTTTTATTTTTCGGATATTCGTTTGAGTGCGCACTGATAACTTCATTAATCCAGTCTACACACTGTTTTTTACCGTCATCTGTAAATGGAAAGGTATTGTCTGTTTTTTTGCTGTCGTCAGTCAGGTCAAAAATATACGGCCCCGGCCATATCCATGCATGAAATATTGGCTCACCCTTTTCCTCGGGAGTATCCTCGGTGGCTTCCTTGATGACAGGCTCCTCACGCTTTATGAGAAAGCGCATGCCGTTCATCCAGCCGGTAAAGGTTGTTTTTTTATAGTAGTTGAGATTGAGTGCATCGTCGTATGTAAGCATAGGTGGCTCCTTGATATATAATGATAAGTAATTATACACCAAATACCCATTTAATGCCAGAATAACGCCGGTACTTAACAATTCAAAGCAATCATGCGCTGAAAATTAATATTTTAATGCAAAAATAAAAATGAATAAAAATGTATAAATAATTCTTATGAACTGCATAAATTACCTTTATTAATGAGTATTATAAAAAAATAACTAATTTTTATGCAGAAATGAAAATTATATAGGAAAATATATCCAATTGACAAAGTATGATTTCTGTGTATAATAAAAAAGAATTGTTCGCGTCAGAACGACAGTTGTATCAGACAGCAAGATTAGGGAGTGTGTAATGACAATGACGTCATTCGCACTTTTTTGCGTATTAGACAAAATACTTTGACGTGGTGCAGTGATAATGCTTTAAAAATAAAAATAATGCATTATCGATACAAATCCAAGAGGGAGAGAAAAATATGGGTAAGTACATTGTAAAGAGAGTTATTCTCGCGATTTTTACAATCTTCATTATCAGTCTTATTACATTCTTTGCCATGAATGCAATTCCGGGTGGTCCATTCAATTCGGAGAAGGCAAAGAGTCCGGCGGTAATGAAAGAGCTTGAGGCACGCTACGGACTGGATCAGCCACTTATAGTCCAGTACAAGAACTACATGGCAGGCGTGCTGCACGGAGATTTCGGTGTTAGTCTTAAGACAGACCGTCCGATCTCAGATATCATCGGGGAGAGCTTCCCGATTTCAGCGAAGCTTGGACTCTTAGCGGCGCTCACTGCGATAGTATTCGGAGTGGTGCTTGGTTCGATAGCAGCGCTGATGCGAAACAGGTGGCCGGATCGAGTTATAGTATTCTTCGTCACACTGATTACGTCGATGCCGTCATTTGTCATCGCTACGTTATTACTTTATTTCTTCTGTATAAAGCTTGGCGTGGTGCAGGCCTTCAGCTCAGGAAGCAACATGATATTACTTCCGGTGCTGTCACTGTCACTTTCACCGATGGCATATATTACAAGACTTACAAAGACTTCAATGCTTGATGCACTCGGACAGGATTACATCCGTACGGCAAAGGCCAAGGGTGTACATCAGTACAAGATTATATTTGTACATGCGCTTCGTAATGCGCTCATTCCGGTCATCACATATGTTGGACCTATGATTGGTGGTATCCTCACAGGTTCAATGGTTATTGAGAGTATTTTCAATATCGGAGGACTCGGTTCCAAGTTCGTAAGCTGTATCACAAACCGTGATTACACAATGATTATGGCCACAACGCTTTTCCTTGCTGTCATCATGGTAGGCGCGAACCTCATTACAGATATTGTATACAAAGTGATTGATCCACGTATTAAGCTTGATTAAGGAGAGATAAAGATGAAAGATAATATGAAGAGAGCTCCTTTCTCCACACAGATTGACCTTAGCAAGTTCGATATGAAGGATTTTGCCAAGGCATCAGATGAAGAGAAACGCCAGCAGGAGGTTATGGGTGAGTCAACTACCTTCTTGAAGGATGGTCTTAAGAGACTCCGCAAAAATCCACTGGCTATGGGTTCTATTATAGTTTTGGTTTTACTTATTTTGGTTATTCTTCTGGCACCAAAGATTGTGCCTTACGGCTATGCAGATATCGTTAAGGGTGCACAGAACTTAGGACCTTTCCAGTACAGCGATGCTGAGCAGGCACAGATTGATGCAGGTGAGAAGCTGTTCCCGCACATTTTTGGCACAGATGAGCTCGGAAGAGACTATTTTATCCGTGTTGTTTACGGAGCTCGTGTATCGCTGGGAGTCGGTGTGTTTGCATCACTGCTTGTGCTTATAATCGGTATCATTTACGGTTCAGTATCAGGCTTCTGCGGTGGCAAGGTAGATATGGTTATGATGAGAATAGTAGATATCATTTATTCATTGCCGGATATGCTGCTCATCATTTTACTCGCAGTTGTATTAAATGAGGTGCTAACACCTGTAATAAAGGGTACAGTGCTTTCAAAGCTCGGTGTCAACATGATTGCACTTTTCATAGTGTTTGGATTGCTTTACTGGGTAGGAATGGCAAGACTTATAAGAGGTCAGATTCTTACCATCAAGCAGAATGAGTACATTCTCGCAGCAAAGTGTATCGGAACATCATCAGCCCGCACTATCAGAAAACACATTTTACCGAACTGTCTGTCAGTAATCATCATTACTACAGCGCTTCAGATACCATCAGCCATCTTTACTGAGAGTTATCTGTCATTTATCGGACTTGGTGTTTCGGCTCCTATGCCTTCACTTGGTTCGTTGGCAAATACAGCGCGTGGTGGACTCCAGAGTTACCCATTGCGTCTTATTTTTCCGGCGCTTACGATTTGTATCATTGTTCTTACATTGAATCTTATCGGCGACGGCTTAAGAGATGCATTTGACCCTAAATTATCGAAATAGTAAGGAGTGAGTAAGATGGAAGATAATAAGTTTGTTCTTGAAGTATCTGATCTGCACACTACCTTCAAGACCGATAACGGAGACGTATCAGCTGTAAACGGTGTCAGCTTTAAGCTTGAGCCGGGAAAGACTCTTGGAATCGTAGGAGAGTCGGGCTCAGGAAAGTCGGTTACAGCATATTCAATCATGCAGATTCTTGCTGAGAATGGTGCCATCACAGGCGGCTCAGTAAAATATAAGGGTGAGGATATCACCAAATGGAACAAAAAGAAAATGGCAGATTTCAGAGGAAAATGCTGCTCAATCATTTTCCAGGATCCTATGACATCGCTTAATCCGGTATTTACGGTAGGCTACCAGCTTGAGGAAGCAGTGCTTCTTCATACAGATCGTACAAAGAAGGAAGCAAAAGAGCGTGCTATAGAGATGCTCACACTTGTAGGAGTAAATGAGCCTGAGAAGAGAGTAAATCAGTATCCTCATGAGCTTTCAGGTGGTATGAGACAGCGTGTCATGATAGCTATGGCATTAGCCTGTGAGCCGGATATCCTTATCGCAGATGAGCCGACAACAGCTCTTGATGTGACTATCCAGGCACAGATTCTTGAGCTTATGCAGTCACTGCAGGAAAAGCTCGGCATGGCAATCATCATGGTTACACATGATCTGGGTGTCATTGCTTCAATGTGTGATGAGATCATAGTTATGTACGGCGGCCGTGTGTGTGAGAGAGGAACAGCAGATGCCATATTCTACAGCCCGGCGCATGAGTACACAAAGGGACTGCTTCGTTCAATCCCTACAAAGACCAATTCAAAAACCAGGCTTGTTCCTATCGGGGGCACACCAATCAATATGCTCAACATGCCAGAGGGCTGTGCATTCTGCCCTCGCTGTGATGCCGCTATGAAGATATGTCTCACCGAAAAGCCGGAGGAAATCTGGGTTGGAGAGGATCATCTCGCATCATGCTGGATGAATATTAAGAATATGATGGAGGAGGGAAAATCAAATGAGTAATGAGACAAATAACAACGAGTACCTGCTCAAGGTAGACCATTTGAAGCAGTATTTCCCTGTTCATGACGGATTTAAAAAGATGGAATTAAAGGCAGTCGATGATGTGTCATTTGCCATAAAGCCGGGTGAGACGCTTGGACTTGTTGGCGAGTCAGGCTGTGGAAAGACAACCGTAGGACGTACTCTTTTACGTCTGTATCAGCCTACAGCAGGACGCATTGAGTTCGACGGCAATGTATTGTTTGACAGTGAGAAGAAGATAGATGTGGATATGCATCCTTACCGTAAGCAGATGCAGATGGTATTCCAGGATCCGTATTCATCACTCAACCCTCGTATGACGGTTGAGGATATCATTGGAGAGCCTCTCGATGTGCACAAGCTTTACAGTAGCAAGAAAGAGCGCCATGAGATGATTATGGATCTCATGGAGACAGTTGGATTAAACGCAGACCATGCCACACGCTATGCACATGAGTTTTCGGGTGGACAGAGACAGCGTATCGGAATAGCAAGAGCGCTTGCAGTAGATCCGAAGTTTATCGTATGTGATGAGCCGGTATCGGCACTTGATGTTTCAATTCAGGCCCAGGTAGTCAACATGTTTGAGGATCTGCAGAAGGAGAGAGGGTTATCATACCTGTTTATAGCGCACGATCTGCTTGTAGTGCAGCATATCTCTGATAGAATAGCTGTTATGTACTTAGGTCATATGATGGAGCTTGCAGATGCGGATGAGCTGATGGACAATCCAATCCATCCGTACACACAGTCGTTGCTTTCAGCGGTTCCGATCCCGGATCCTGAGACTGCCAGACACAGCAAGCGAATCGTGCTTGAGGGAGATGTTCCTTCGCCTCTTCGCATGCCTAGCGGCTGTCCATTCCGTTCGCGTTGTAAATATGCGACAGAACAGTGTGCAGCAGCACGTCCGGAGCTTACAGACAGAGGAAACGGACATATGGTTGCATGCTTCAACCGCTAATATAAGGTTTTTACCGGCATATAGCTTAAGCCACATGTGCCGGTTCTAACATAAATTTATTTTTCATATTAATTAATTAGGAGGAAGAAAGATGAAAAAGAGATTAGTAGCACTTACTCTTGTTGCAGCTATGGCACTTGGCATGACTGCTTGTGGAAGCAAGAGCGAGGGCAAAATATCTACTAACGACACATCTGCTAACGGCACTTCTCATACTGCTGTATCAGCAGGCGTAGACTGGACAAGCTATGACGAGTTAGTAGATTCTATCCGTACAGAAGCAGATCTTGCAAAGCGTGCAGAGATGATGCACCAGGCAGAGGATATGCTTATGGATACATGGTGTGTTATTCCACTTTACTACTACAATGACCAGTATATGCTCAAGGATTATGTCACAGACGTATACTCAACAGTAGAGGGTATGAAATACTTCTACAATGCAAAGAACACAAAGAATGCCGGAAAGTTAAACATCTTCATGGCATCAGAGCCTGATCATATCGATCCTGCATTAAACAGTACTGTTGACGGCGGATGTCTTGCAGTAAACAGCTTTGAGGGTCTTATGCGTTACAACGCTGAGGGCAAGCTTGAGCCTGCATGTGCAGAGAGCTATGAGGTTTCAGAGGATGGCCTCACATACACATTCACAATGCGTGACGGTCTTAAGTGGTCAAATGGTGATGAGCTTACTGCAAAGGATTTCGAGTGGTCTTGGAGGAGAGCAGCAGATCCTAAGACAGCTGCAGATTACAGCTACCTTTGCGCAGTATTCGCAGGATATGATGATACAAAGGGTCTTGCTGCTGATGATGTAGTTGCTTCTGATGATGGAAAGACTCTTACAGTCAAGCTTAAGGCAGTTACACCATACTTCCTTGACTTATGTGCATTCCCATTCTTCTTCCCTGTAAACCAGAAGTCAGTAGAGGGAAATGATGACTGGGCAAACGATGCAAGCGACAAGTTCGTTACAAACGGTGCATTCACACTCAAGGAGTGGAAGCATGATTCAAGCATGACATATGTTAAGAATCCTAACTACTGGGATGCTGACAATGTAACAGTTGATGAGATGAACGTAATGCTTACATCTGATGATGTTTCAGCTTACACAGCTTACCAGAACGGTGACCTTGATTTCATCGATACAGTTCCTACAGCCGAGATTGAGGCAGCTAAGAAGACAAGCGAGTTCTACACAGTTGACAACCTTGGAACATACTACGTAGGCTTCAACATTAACTCTAAGCTCTACTCAGAACTTGGATTAGATGCTGACCAGGCTAAGGTATTCAGAAAAGCAATCTGTCTTCTTATCGATCGTCAGTACATTATCGATACAATCGCCCAGGGCGGACAGAAGATTGCCACAACATTTATCCCAGAGGGCGTTACAGATGGTAACGGTGGCGAGTTCAAGAACAAGGACTACTACGGCACAGATTACGATAAGAACTTTGAGGAGGCTAAAGAGCTTCTTGCTTCTATCGGATTATTAGATGAGAGCACAGGCCAGGTAAACCAGACTGTCGAGTTCACATACCTTGTAAACAACTCAGAGTCAAATGTAAAGATTGGTGAGGCTATTCAGGCTGATCTTTCAAAGGTAGGTATCAACTTAAAGGTTGAGCAGCAGGAGTGGAACGTATTCCTTAACAGCCGTAAGGACGGACAGTTTGATTTCGCCCGTGAGGGATGGCTTATGGATTACAACGATCCAATCAACATGCTTGAGATGTTCACAACAAAATCAGGTAACAACGATATGCAGTTCGGTCGTTAATCTGATTTTGCTATCATAACAAAGCCGCTCGTGCCATTTGCACGACGATGCGAATAACATGAAGAGTATATAGGAAGTCATACAGTTATTGTATGGCTTCCTTTTTTTGCGTTTAAAGTGGGCTTTTCAGAGCGAAAAAAGGCTCTTTAAAAAAATATGATAATGGTGTAGAATTGTTATTATATAGTTTTAGAATGATGTTTGAGGGTGTGTGATGATTTTAGGACTAAGTGATACGGAAAAGAAATTTAAGACAGCGATGGATACGGCGGGTGCCGATATGACAGTGGTCAACAGCTGGCTTAAGCTGTATGTCAAAACAAAAAAGAATTCCTCTGGTGTTGCAAAGCGCTATTATGGCGTGAAGACAGGTTTAAGCAGCCTGCTTTCAGATTTAAAGGAGCTTGAGCAACAAGTTATCGGGTATTGTGAGCTCACAGGAACCGACCGGAAGCACTTTGGAGAGCTGATAAAGGCTTGCAAAGCGAAAAGCGGCATGTTTGACGATGAATTTTTAATCAGCAAGGTGGACACGGATTTTCACACGACTCTGGACTCTGTTGTAAAGCAGGGGGAGAGATATCTGTCATCCTTTGACAACGGTATCATTTTACAGAGTGAGATAGAGAATCTGATACACCTGACAAATGAGGGGCTTGAAAGGAAAAAGCCTGATTTGTTTGCTCTGTCATATTTCTATCTGGGGCACAGCAACAAAGAGCTTGCAGAGCTAAATTTCACACAAAAGACTAAGAGAGTGCATGAGATATATTACGAGGAGTTCTGGAAGGATATATTAAAGCAGCTTGAGGCATGTGTGAAGCAGGCTGAGGCCATAAACGATAAGTATGAGGGCACGACAGACCGGCGCACGGCAAGGATACTGTCGGAGCTTAATCCGCTGCTTGTGGGTGTTACAAAGCAATGGGAGCCGGAACAGACAGCAGAATACATACTGCGCGATATGTGCAGGATATTCAGGGATTGACATAGAAAATGCAGATTGATAAAGGAGCAGAATATGGATGTTATAATTTGGGCAATTATCTTAGGAGCTGTTTTTTACATTAACAAAAAATCAAAGAGCGCAGGCAGTAAAAACACGCAGCCAAACAAACCGAGACCGCAGCAGAAGCAGATACAGCAGATATGGAACAGCATGCAGAATACAGTTCAGTCGGGTATGAATGCATTGAACCAGACATATCAGCAGAAATCACAGCCACAGATGCAGCAGAGAGCACAGCAGCCTCAGAGACAACAGATGCAGCAGAGAGTACAGCCGCAGCAGAGCAATCCAGATATAGTGCAGAGGGCCGTGAAAAATAACGCACGCTTTGCGGATGATACGACACAAAAAGAGCTTGAGGCTATGCACGGACATAGCGAGGCACAGCAGAGGATGGCTCAGGAGCACTCAAGAAACTGCCAGACACTGCATACCAAAGCGGCAGACGGTGCAAAGATTATAGAGGCTGAGACACAGAGCATGTTTGGCAGTGTTGAGGATCTGATTGCCATGGGATACAGTGGCAATCTGGAGTTTGAGAGAGATTTCCTTGGAGAAGGCTTAGACATGATTAACAACTTTTAAATAATAGGAAAAGAGGCAGAAATGATGGACAGAACACCAAAGCCCGGAGAGCTTTACAGGCACTTTAAGAATAAGCTGTATCAGATAGTTACAGTGGCAACACATTCAGAGACAGGGGAAAAGCTTGTGATTTATCAGGCTTTATATGATGATTTTGGGATATACGCCAGACCACTCGACATGTTTGTAAGCGAGGTGGACCATGAGAAATATCCTGATGTGAAGCAGAAATACAGATTTGAGAAGATCACACTTAAGGATAAGCCGGAGGATATGTCGGGAAAGAGTATCTCTTTGAGCACTAATGTGATTGCAGCTAATGCACCTGAAGCTGTGAGTGTTCAGAAACAGGCATGTTATGAGCCGGCACCGGATGCAGATGAAGGCCAGGCACCGGATCCGCGTTTGCTGGAGTTCCTTGATGCGGATACCTTTGAAGAGAAGTACAATATACTTATTTCAATGAGGGATATCATAACCGACCGCCTTATAGATGACATAGCGGTGGTTATGGATGTTGTAGTTCCTGAGGGCCCATTGCAAAAGCGGTATGATGATTTAAAGAATACGATAAAGACCAGGCAGTACTATGAATTTTCCAATCGGCTCAGATAGCTGTTGTGATATTTGCCGGATTCAGTGACATCCTCGCCAAACCAGTCAGGCGCTGTGAATTCATTTGCTGCGTCGACAGAGTCGAATTCAACCTCCACGAGTGTAAGAGGAGCCAGATCACCCTCAAATACATCAAGCTCTGCGGTCAGACCACCGTCAAGAGGTATGAGATAGCGTGTCTTTTCGATGAGACGACCATCAATCTTTTGGACAAGATGGTCGTAGGCTTCTTTTGTGAGAGGAAGATTGTACTCTTCACGCACCATAAGACCGGCTCCCTTGTAGGTCATATAATAGCTGTCATTTGAGCGTCTGACTCTGACAACAGGCGACGTGCACAGATAGCCCTGGGCGATTTTTTTGCTCGCGTAGCTGTCTAAATTGGAAGGAAGCTGTTTAAGTAGGTATTTTCTTTCGATTTCCATGGTATATCCTTTCAGGTTACTGGTAGATTTATAGTTACGGTTTATACTTTTGTTTTACCCTCATATCATTTATATATGATTATAATGACCGGTATTTAAAAATTCAAGGACGAACCGCAGCTTTTTATAGTATTATCAAAGAAAAATAAAGGAGAAAAATATGATTAAAGTAGGAATTTTTATGGCAGACGGCTGTGAGGAGATTGAAGGACTTACAGTAGTAGATATAGTTAGAAGAGCAAAGCTTGAGATTGAAACCATATCAATCACGGAAAAAGCCGAGGTGACAAGCTCTCATCAGGTGACATTTAAGACAGATACCACAAAGGCACAGGCTGATTTTGACAGCTACGATGCAATCGTACTGCCGGGAGGCATGCCGGGTACATTAAACCTCGGTGCGGATGAGACAGTAGTAAAGACAATTAAGAGCTTTGCCGCTGAGGGAAAACTTGTTGCAGCGATATGTGCAGCGCCTAGCGTGCTCGGTGAGAATCATATACTTGAGGGCAAAAAAGCTACCTGTCATCCGGGCTTTGAGGAAAAGCTGCTCGGTGCACAATGGCTTGAGCAGCCTGTAGTTGTGGATGGCAATGTGATTACAAGTCGTGGAATGGGAACAGCTATTGCGTTTGCACTCGAGCTTGTCAGATACTTCACAGACGATGCCACAGTAGAGCATATTCGACAGGGACTGGTATACTAATACAACGTTCAGCAAATAATCATATTATTAGTATTATAACAAAAGAGGTCACACACCAACCCCATGGTGCGCGGCCTCTTTTTATGCTTGCATTTGAAGCGTACATTTGAAGCCTGCTATTGCAGAGCTTATTTCATCTGCTGCTCCTGCTTCATGATCATCTGCTTGACCATTTCGCCACCGATTGAACCGGCCTGCTTAGAAGTAAGGTCACCGTTGTAGCCCTCTTTTAAAGGAACTCCAAGCTCTGAAGCAACCTCTTCCTTGAAACGGCTCATAGCCTCTTTTGCCTCCGGTACAGAAGCCTTTTTACTACTTGATGCTGCCATAATGCAATACCTCCTTTTAAAACGTTATACACAAGCTGTATGTGTATGGAAATATTATGCCGTAAAATGACAAAAATATGTTTTGGTATTGCTGACAATTTATGGAATTATACACAAAAGCAAATTTAATGTAAAAAACACTGGAAATAGTGGATTTGTTGTGTTATAATCATCCAATGACTGGGCTTAGCAGTTTAAAAAGCATGCCCACATTACATTTGATGTACATACCATTCATATATATTTTTAAGGAGGATAACGATTGACATGAGTGTACAGGTTGAGAATTTAGAGCATAATATGGCGAAGCTTACTATTGAGGTAGCAGCTGAGGAATTAGAGAAAGCATTGGATTCTGCATATCAGAAGCAGAAGAAACAGATTAGTGTACCTGGATTCCGTAAAGGAAAAGTGCCAAGAGCTATGATTGAGAAAATGTATGGAGCAGGTGTGTTCTACGAGGATGCAGCAAACATTCTTATGCAGCAGACATACGCAGGTGCAGTTGACGAGAGCGGTGTTGACATTGTTTCACGCCCAACAGTTGAGGTTACTCAGATTGAGAAGGGACAGCCTTTCATCTACACAGCAGAGGTTGCTGTAAGACCTGAGGTTACTCTTGGTAAGTACATGGGCGTTACAGTTACAAAGATCGACACATCAGTTTCTGATGAAGAGGTTGACGCTGAGCTTGAGAACCAGAGAAACAAAAATGCAAGAACAGTTACAGTTACAGATCGTCCTGTAGCAGAGGGAGATACAGCAGTTATCGACTTTGAGGGATTTGTTGACGGAGTAGCTTTCGAGGGTGGAAAGGGTGAGAATCATCCATTAGAGATCGGTTCACACACATTCATCGATACATTCGAGGATCAGTTAGTAGGAAAGAACACAGGCGATGAGGTTGAGGTCAATGTAACATTCCCTGAGAAGTATCAGGCAGCAGACCTTGCAGGAAAGCCGGCTACATTCAAGGTTAAGATCAACGAGATCAAGGCTAAGGAGCTTCCTGACCTTGATGATGAGTTTGCACAGGATGCAGCAGGTGTTGATACATTAGCTGAGTACAAAGAGGAAATCAAAAAGAACCTCACAGAGAAGAAAGAGACAGAAGCTAAGAAGACTAAAGAGGATGAGGCTATCCAGAAGATTATCGATAAGTCAAAGATGGATCTTCCGGAGGCAATGATTGAGACTCAGTGTGAGACAATGGTTGAGGAGTTTGCTCAGAGAATCGCACAGAGCGGTCTTACAATGGAGCAGTACTTACAGTTCTCAGGCATGACAGTTGACCAGCTTAAGGATCAGGTTCGTCCTGAGGCTACAACACGTATCCAGAGCAGCCTTGTACTTGAGCAGATTGCCAAGGAGGAAAATATCGAGGTTACTGATGCAGATATCGATGCAGAGGTAGAGAAGATGGCTAAGGCATACGGCATGGAGGCTGATAAGCTTAAAGAGTACATGGGAGATGCTGAGAAGGAGTCTATGAAGAAAGACCTTGCTATCACAAAGGCCGTAGATCTTATCATGGACAACGTTAAAGAGCGTGCAAAGGCAAAGAAAAAGGCTGATGCAGAAGAGTCTACAGAAGAATAAGATTTTTGAATCAAGATTTGATGGACTGGCTCAGAAGCCTATTTTCTGAGCCGGTCTTTTGAGCATTTATAAAGGAGGTATTTTATATGAGTTTAGTACCATATGTCATTGAACAGACCAGCAGAGGAGAGCGCAACTACGACATTTACTCCAGATTATTAAAAGATCGTATCATTTTCCTTGGAGAGGAAGTAAATGAGACAACAGCCAGCCTTGTTGTTGCCCAGCTTTTATTCCTTGAGTCTGAGGATCCGAATAAGGATATCCACCTTTACATCAATTCACCGGGTGGAATGGTTACAGCAGGACTTGCTATTTACGATACTATGCAGTATATCAAGTGTGATGTTTCAACAATCTGTATCGGTCTTGCAGCCAGCATGGGAGCTTTCCTTCTTGCAGGCGGTGCAAAGGGCAAGAGATATGCTCTTCCAAATGCAGAGATTATGATTCATCAGCCATCTGGCGGTGCAAAGGGTCAGGCTACTGAGATTCAGATTGCTGCAGAAAATATTTTAAAGACAAAGAAGAGATTAAACGAAATTTTAGCAGCCAATACAGGCAAGCCATACGAGACAATTGCAGCTGATACAGAGCGAGACAACTATATGTCAGCACAGGAAGCCGCAGAGTATGGTCTCATAGACAGTGTAATAACAAACAGATAATCAGAAGTTAGATGAATTTAAGAGGGTACCCCATATGGGATGCCCTCATGCAATAAAAGGAGTTAATAATGGCAGGAAAAAACGACGGAAAGATTCGCTGTTCATTTTGCGGTAAGACACAGGACCAGGTAAATCGTTTGATTTCCGGACCTAATGGAGCTTTTATCTGCGATGAGTGTATAGATATATGTGCCGAGATTCTTGAGGAAGAAGGCGTAGAGGGCCATGAGGACAAAAGCAGCGCTAAGGATGATATAAATCTTGTTACTCCGGAGGAGCTTAAGGCGTTTTTGGACGATTATGTAATAGGACAGGACCAGGCAAAGAAGGTGCTTTCGGTTGCTGTTTACAATCACTATAAGAGAGTTCTGGCAGGTGATACATCAGATGTAGAGCTTCAGAAGAGTAATATTCTCATGCTTGGACCTACAGGCTCAGGAAAGACACTTCTTGCGCAGACACTTGCCAGAGTGATAAATGTTCCATTTGCTATCGCTGATGCTACAACACTTACAGAGGCAGGATACGTAGGGTGAGGGATGTGGAGAATATACCTATTAAAGCTTATTCAGGCGGCAGATTATGATATCGAGCGTGCAGAGCATGGTATCATTTATATAGATGAGATAGATAAAATTACAAAGAAATCAGAGAATGTCTCAATCACCAGAGATGTGTCAGGCGAGGGTGTACAGCAGGCTCTTTTAAAGATTCTTGAGGGCACAGAGGCATCTGTACCGCCACAGGGCGGAAGAAAGCATCCGCAGCAGGAGCTTATTCCTATTGATACTACTAATATACTTTTTATCTGCGGTGGAGCATTTGATGGTCTGGAAAAAATTATCGACAGTCGTATGGATACATCATCTATAGGCTTCAATTCAGATGTAAAGTCAAAGACAGAGCTCAATGTAGGAGAGGCGTTTAAGCATGCACTTCCACAGGATTTTGTAAAGTTTGGATTGATTCCTGAGTTTATCGGACGTGTACCTATTACCGTTTCTCTCGAGGCACTCGACAGGGATGCACTTATCCGTATACTTAAGGAGCCTAAGAACTCGCTTATCAAGCAGTACACCAAGCTTTTTGAGCTTGACGGAGTAGGTCTTGAGTTCACAGACGATGCAGTAAATGCCATCGCTGACAAGGCACTTGAGAGAAAGACAGGGGCCAGAGGACTTCGTGCCATCATGGAGGCTGTTATGCTTGACCTTATGTATCGTATACCGTCAGACAAGAGCATCAGCAGATGTGTAATAGACAAGGATATCGTTGAGGAAAACTTAAAGCTTGATGGTGATTGCGTGCCTGAGGCATATATCGAGGAAAAAGCGGCATCGTAAGTACATGGCGGTATTTTACAAAAGATACAGCATCGGATAATATAAATTGCACAGCGGTTTGTTATGCATGGCTGTGCAATAATACAGGAGATATAAGTGGAAGAACAGATTATGAATATGCCTGCAGTAGCGCTGAGAGGGCTTACTATTCTGCCGGGGATGATTGCCCATTTCGACATCAGCAGAGAGCGCTCCCTTCGTGCTGTCGAGGAGGCTATGGAGCAGGATCAAAAGATTTATCTTGTCACACAAAGGAATGTGGACAGTGAGGACCCGACTCAGGAAGACCTCTATCAGATGGGTATTGTTGCTGACATAAAGCAGGTTGTCAGATTACAGAATGATGTTGTGAGAATACTTGTAGATGGAATAAGCCGGGCAGCATTGCTTGGCTTTACCGGTAATGAGAAGTATCTTGAGGCAGAAATCTGTTATTGTGATAGTAATGCAGACAGCCTGCCGGAGGATCTCAGGGAAGCCATGCTTCTCGGAGTCAGAGAGGCTTTTCACAGATATGCGGCAGTCGTCGGCAAAATCAGCAAGGAGCTTATCAGACAGATAGATCAGTATGAGGATCTTGAAAAGCTCATTGATTATGTAACCAACAATCTGCCGGTGTCATATGAGCTTAAGCAGCAGGTGCTTGAGGCAGAGGATATCAATGACAGATATCAGGTTATAGTATCATTACTTCTCTCCCAGGTGGAGGTTATTTCCATAAAGAATGAGCTTCAGAAAAAAGTAAAGGTTCGTGTGGACAAGCATCAGAAGGAGTATGTGCTTCGTGAACAGCTTGGTGTGATACGTGAGGAGCTGGGCGAGAATGCTGACTCGGAGGCTGATGAATATGAGAAAAAGCTATCTGAGTTAGATGCGCCTGACTACGTAAAGGAAAAGACGAAAAAAGAGATAAAGCGCTTTAGAAATATGAGCAGCAGCTCATCAGAGAGCACAGTTGAGAGAGGCTATATAGAGACTGTACTTGAGCTTCCGTGGAACAAGATGTCTGTGGACAACAAGGATCTTGACCATGCAGCACAGGTGCTCGATGATGATCACTACGGATTAAAGGATGTTAAGGAGAGAATACTTGAGTTTCTGGCAGTCAGAAATCTGACAAGCAAGGGAGAGAGTCCTATAATTTGTCTTGTAGGTCCTCCGGGAACAGGAAAGACAAGCATAGCCCGTTCAATTGCGTCTGCACTGGAGAAGAAATATGTGCGTATTTCTCTTGGTGGCGTGCGCGATGAGGCAGAAATCCGTGGACACAGAAAGACATATATCGGCGCTATGCCGGGCCGTATAGTAAATGGCTTAAGACAGGCAGGCGTTTCAAATCCTCTCATGCTGTTGGATGAGATAGATAAGGTGTCAAGTGACTACAAGGGTGACACATCAGCCGCTCTTCTCGAGGTGCTTGACAGTGAGCAGAACTGCAGATTCAGGGATCATTACATCGAGATGCCTGTAGATTTGTCGGAGGTGCTTTTTATTGCAACTGCAAATGAGGTTTCAGGCATTCCAAAGCCGCTTCTTGACAGGATGGAGCTTATTGAGGTGTCAAGCTACACTGAAAATGAGAAATTTCACATAGCAAAGGAACACCTGGTTGAGAAGCAAAAGAGCAAAAACGGAATTAAAAAGGAACAGCTTACGATAACAGATGGTGCTTTAAAGGATATCATCAGGCTGTACACCAGAGAGGCCGGAGTCAGAAGCCTTGAGAGGACTATCGGCAAGCTGTGCCGCAAGGCTGCCAGGGAAATCTTTAAGGACAGCGAAGCTGCTGTAAAGGTTACAAAGACCAATCTTAAGACATATCTGGGCAATCCGAAGTACAGTCCGGAGAAGAAAAATGATCACGCAGAGGTTGGAATCGTTAGAGGCCTGGCATGGACCAGCGTGGGCGGAGTCACACTCGAGGTTGAGGTGAATGTGCTACCGGGCAAGGGTGAGCTCGTGCTCACCGGTAAGCTTGGTGATGTGATGAAGGAGTCGGCACAGGCGGCACTTAGCTATGTGCGCTCAATAAGCGAAGGATATGGCATTGATGCAGAGTTTTACACGAAGCATGATATCCATATACATATCCCGGAGGGCGCAGTGCCAAAGGACGGACCATCTGCGGGTATCACTATGGCGACAGCCATGCTCTCGGCTATTACAGACAGAGCTGTCAGGGCAGATGTAGCCATGACGGGCGAGATAACACTACGCGGCAGGGTGCTTCCGATAGGAGGACTCAAGGAAAAGCTGCTTGCAGCCAAAGTAATCGGAATAAAAACAGTATGTATTCCAAAGGATAATGAAAAGGACCTGGAGGAGATTTCAAAAGAAATAACAGACGGCATGGAAATCGTGCCGGTGGAGAGATTTTCACAGGTGGAGAAGATAGCATTTGTAAAATAAGAATGAGGAAGAGATTATGGTAATTAAAAGTGTTAATTTAGAGACAGTTTGCGGAATTACAAGCACAATCCCTGACAATGAGTATAATGAGGTGGCATTTGCCGGCAAGTCAAATGTAGGCAAGTCGTCACTGATCAACGCACTCATGAACAGAAAGTCACTTGCCAGGATCTCTTCACAGCCCGGCAAGACACAGACCATCAATTTTTATAACGTCAATGACGCCATGTATCTGGTCGATCTGCCGGGCTATGGCTATGCCAATGCCAATATCGAGATAAAAGCTAAATGGGGACAGATGATAGAAAACTATCTTCACACCTCCAAAAAGCTTCAGGCAGTGTTTCTTTTAATAGATATAAGGCATGAGCCATCGGACAATGATATCATGATGTATGACTGGATGGTAAACCAGGGCTTTGCACCGATTATCATTGCAACCAAATCTGATAAATTGAAAAAAAGCCAGATTGCCGCACACATAAAGACTATCAAGGATGTGCTTCATGTGAAGCCGGGCACGGTAGTTATACCGTTTTCGTCCATGTCAAAGGAAGGCAGGGACGAAATCTGGAATCTCATAGATTCACTCGTGTTTGACGAGGAGACGCTTCTTGCCATGAAACAGGAGGAAGAAGCAAAGCGCGAGGCAAAATCAGCTGCAAAAAGAGCCGCTGCATCCCAGCCACACAAAAAGGAGCGCTGGAAGAAGACCGGAAAGCCGGTTGCCAAAAAGACTAAAGAACGCAGAGATAAGGCCAAGAGCAAAAAAAGCGTTAATAATCATAAAAAGAAATAAAGTTATAGAAAGAAAGGCGAATATTTAATATATGAAGAATAAATGCAAATTTGTAGGCATTATGTTTTTGTGTATATTGATAGTGTGTACGCTTGCGGTAATGGCATATGAGCACACAGCAGGTATGAAAGGCGCTGCCGGTGGAGCATCAAATGCTTCGGGCAATACAAAAAATACTGACGAAGCAGACGATATGCTTACTGTCGTGACATCCTTCTATCCAATGTATATTGCAGCTTTAAATATAGTAGACGGAGTGGAAGGCGTTAGACTTGAAAATCTAAGCGAGCCACAGACCGGTTGTCTGCATGATTTCCAGCTCACACCGGAGGATATGAAGCTTTTATCCACAGCCGATGTTTTTGTAATAAACGGAGGCGGTATAGAGTCGTTTATGTCAGATGTGGCAAAGGCGTATCCGAAGCTTGATGTGGTTGAGGCCTGTGAGGATGTGGCACTTCTTTCTGAGGATGATGCAGACAGTGACCACGACCATGATCACGACGCAGACACAGAATCGGACAGTGACCACGACCATGACCACGACGCAGACACAGAATCGGACAGTGACCACGACCATGACCACGAAGCAGACGCAGAATCAGATAGCGCGCACGATCATGACCATGGTGATGAGAATGCCCATGCATGGATGAGCGTGCCGCGTTACCGCACCATGGTTCAGACAATCGCATCCCGGCTTGCCGAAAAGGATGCAAAGCATGCTGATGAATATTATGCAAATGCAAAAGCATATGATGCAAAGCTTGCAGTGCTTGAAGAAAAGATAAATAGCCTAAAGAGTCTTACCAATGGACAGAATATCATCATATTCCATGAGGCCTATGCGTATGTAGCTGATGATTTTTCCATGAATGCATGCTATCTGTTAGACCTTGACGAGGAGCGCTCAGTCAGCGCAGGTGAGATAAAGCAGGTAATAGGTGCCATAAAGGATGACGGAGTGTCGGTAATACTCGCTGAGGAGCTCTACGGAAGGAGCATGGGAGATACCGTATCGCGTGAGACAGATGTGCATGTGATTTATATCGACCCTCTCAACAGGGGAGAGTACGACAAGGACAGCTATCTTTATGGTATGGAGCACAATATAGAGCTTATCAAAGAGGCATTTACTAAATAAAATTGGAGAAAATATGCGGAAAATAATACAGCCATGTGGCTTTCATTGCATAAAAATAAATAACCTTGGAGTGAGCTTCGGAGAGCAGACGGTGCTTGAGGATGTAAATATGCACATACACTGTGGCTCCTTCAATGTCATAATAGGCCAAAACGGTGCCGGAAAATCTACACTCATAAAGGCGATACTGGGCGAGATACCTCACACCGGTACGATTGAGTTCAAGGATACTAAGGACGGACATATGGCTAAGCTTAAAATCGGCTATGTGCCGCAGTCTGTCAATATCGAGAAAAATACACCGGTCAGCGTGTATGACCTCATAGCAAGCTATCAGTACAATTATCCTGTTTTTCTGCCAAAGAGCAAAAAGATAGAGGCAAAGATAAGGGAGACACTCGAGGTATTTGAGGCTGAGGAGCTCATCGACAAGCAGGTGTGCAACCTCTCGGGAGGACAGCTGCAGAGAGTGCTTCTTTCCATGGCAATCATGGACGAGCCGAACCTGCTACTGTTGGATGAGCCGGTGTCCGGAATAGACCAAAACGGCATGGAGCTTTTCTATAAGACCATGGATTATTTAAAGACTCACTATGACCTTGCAATCATACTGATATCGCACGATTTGGACTATGTGGCAAAGTACGCAGACCATGTTGTGCTGCTTGATAAGACAGTAGCAAAGCAGGGAACTGTGAAGGAAGTCTTCGAGAGCAAGGAATTTGAGAGAATTTTTTACACAGGAGAGGAATCCTGGGTGAGAGAGGAGGAGCACAAATGAATATAACCTCCTGGCTTCAATATGATTTCATGAGAAATGCCCTTATCGCTGTGCTCATCATCACACCGCTTTTTGGCATAATGGGAACCATGATTGTAAACAAAAAGATGGCATACTTTTCAGATGCACTCGGACATTCAGCACTTACAGGAATCGCTGTCGGAGTGGTATGCGGCATGGCAGACACCTCGCTTGCCATGGTGATATTTGCGATAGTGTTTGCACTTCTTTTAAATAAGATAGGCAGTCTGAACACTGCATCGACAGATACCATTATATCGGTATTTTCATCGTGCTCTGTGGCGATAGGTCTTGCGATACTGTCAAAGGGCGGCAATTTCAGCAAATACTCAAGTATACTGGTGGGCGATGTGCTAAGCATCACAAAGACTGAGATAGTTTATCTAATTGTGATTTTTGTGGTCACGATAGTGTTCTGGGTGTTTTGCTTCAATAAGCTCAACGCCATCTGCATACACAGAAGCGTGGCAAAAAGCAAGGGTATCCATGTGCGTCTTCTGGATAATCTGTTTGCGGTGCTTGTAGCACTCATAGTTATGCTATCCATCAAGTGGATAGGTATACTTATAATAAATGCTCTGCTTATATTACCGGCGGCTTCATCAAGGAATATTTCGGAAAATATGCGTGAGTATCATTTCTTTTCAGTGATATTTTCAGTATTTTCCGGTATAGTCGGCCTCGCAGTGTCATACTACACCAATGTGGCAACAGGTCCGATGATAGTGATTATTGCATCGGTAATATATTTTTCGACATTTATATTTGGCAGAAAATTGAAAAAATAACGGCAAGGGCTATAAGAAACAGAATATGATATATTAGAGGGACTGCGCGCAACGTGCAGTCCCTTTTTAGGTTAATTTGACTGATGAGATGTAAAAATTAACAATTAAATGAGAATATTTAAATTTGCTCTTTTTGGCAGGGTGTGTTATAATCCTTGTATACAAAAAACAGAGGTAATACAATATGGGTAGTAATAACGATATTTCATTAAAAGCATTAGCCAAGATTAATCTGGGGCTCGATGTTGTGAGGCGCAGAGAGGACGGATATCATGAGGTCCGTATGATTATGCAGACCATTCATCTGTATGACAGGCTTGATATCAAAAGGACAAAGGAGCCTGGCATACAGATACAGACCAATCTGTCTTTTCTCCCTGTAAACGAGAACAATCTCATATACAAGGCTGCAAAGCTTCTGATGGATGAGTTTTCTATAACTGACGGTGTATCAGTGAAGCTGGACAAGCGTATTCCTGTTGCAGCAGGGATGGCGGGGGGCAGTACTGATGCGGCGGCTATGCTTATAGGTGTAAACAGGCTTTTTTCACTGGGACTGACAAAGAGAGAGCTTATGGAAAGAGGTGTGCAGATAGGGGCGGATGTACCATACTGTATTATGAGAGGCACGGCGCTGGCCGAGGGCATAGGAGAGGCGCTTAGTCCTCTTCCTCCAATGGTAAAGTGTCCGGTGCTTATTGCAAAGCCGTCCATCTCGGTATCCACAAAATTTGTGTACCAGAATCTGAAGCTTGATGATACGACTATTCATCCGGATATAGACCGCCTGATAGATGATATAAAGGCTAAGAATCTGCATGATATCGCAGCACATATGGGAAATGTCTTAGAGACCGTGACCATACCAAACTATCCGGTGATAGACGAGATAAAGAAGCATATGCTTTCAAATGGCGCGGTAGAAGCCATGATGAGCGGTAGTGGTCCGACGGTTTTTGGTCTGTTTGACGATGAAGATACTGCAAAGAAAGCGTACAAAGCCATGAGAAGCTCACATCTTGCCAGACAGGTGTATCTGACATCTGTATACAATAATCGCAAATAACGTGATATCCGGATAGCACAGCGGGTGCTTTATAGTTACTTTTTTCTTATATGTGAGAATTATAATACAAGAGATAGGAGAAGTTTGATGACTGATAATTTAACTTTAAATATGGATGCATATCTGCCACTGCGTGATGTGGTGTTTAACACACTTCGTGAGGCAATTTTAAAGGGTGAGCTCAAGCCGGGAGAGAGACTTATGGAGCTGCAGCTTGCGTCAAAGCTTGGAGTCAGCCGTACACCTATACGTGAAGCAATCAGAATGCTTGAGCAGGAGGGGCTTGCAGTCACAATGCCGAGAAAGGGCGCAGAGGTTGCCAAGATGACTCTCAAGGATATGGAGGATGTGCTTGAGGTGAGAGAGGCTCTTGATGAGCTTGCAGCCAAAATAGCCTGTAAGAAAATCAGTGATGAGCAGCTTGCGAATCTAAAAACCATAAAGGACGAGTTTAAGAGGAGCATGGATTCAGGAGATGTGAAAAAGATAGCTGAGGAGGATGTGAAGTTTCACGATGCTATCTATGAGGCAACAAACAATGCGAAGCTTGTATCTATGATGAACAATATCCGTGAGCAGATGTACCGCTACAGAGTGGAGTATTTGAAGGACCCAAAGAATTATCCGATGCTTGTGAAGGAGCATGATGCCATCTACAGGGCGCTTGAGGCAAGAAATATGGAGCTTGTGACTACAGAAATGCATACGCATGTGGCCAATCAGGCGGTTGCTGTGAAGGCTGTGATACAAAAGCAGGATGAAGAGAAGAAATAAAACAGAAATATAACAAGATTATAGCAGACAAAGATAATAAAATACAAAATAATATAACAAAACCAAGGGCTGCCGGCCGCACTGACGTGTGAACGGTGCCCTTTTTTAGTGGCTTAGATAGTTACAAAATAAACAATCAGGGATATTTGCGAGCTTGTATGGTCATACTATATCAGGGATTTTAAATCTGACGGGATTTATTGGGTATATAGGAGAGTTAAAGATGACCACAAACATAGATGAGAACATAAAAAGCTTCAGGCAGATATATTCTGACTGTTCAGATATCAAGATGCAGGAGATGTATCTGGGGCGTGATGCCTCCATAAAGTGCTTTGTTGCATATATTGAGGTGACATGTGCAGGCTCCGGTATCAATAACAGTGCGTTTGGACGATTTACATCATACCTTGAAGGGATAGACCGGGATCAGGTTAAGGAAGTACTTGACAAAAATCAGGCAGCTCTATCCGAATTTGCGCATCTTCATACGGTTAGAGAGGCAGCCCAGATGATGCTGACAGGAGACGTGATATTTTTTGTGGATGGCTATCCGGATGCCTTTAAGCTTCCCGACAAGGGATATCCCGCCATGTCAATTCAGGAGATTGATTCGGAAAAGGTCATAAGAGGCTCAAATGAGGGCTTTGCTGATTCCATAAAGATAAATACGGCACTTATCAGGCGCAGGTTAAGGAGCACTCGCTTAAAGTGTAAAGAGGTGAAAAAGGGGCTTCGCGGACACAGCAATGTGGACATATTGTATGTGAGAGACCTCGTAAAACCGGGGCTTGTAGAGGAAGTAGAAAAGAATCTGGACAGCTATGTGATAGACCATGTGGGTGACTCGGGAGTTCTTGAACAGTTTGCTGAGGCAAAATGGTATTCACCGTTCCCACAGCTTCAGACCACAAAGCGGCCGGATGTGGCGGTAAATGCGCTCCTAGAGGGGAGGGTGGTGGTGCTGTGCGATAATTCACCGATAGCAATAATACTGCCAACCACCATGAACAATTTTTTAAAAACCGCAGATGATTACTATAACAGAACGATAGCGGCAAGCTTTGCCAGATTGATAAGGTACGTGGCAGCCTTTATGTCATTTACATTGCCGGGGCTTTATCTGGCGGTCACAAATTTTCATACACAGATACTGCCGACACCACTCATACTGGCGTTTTATGAAGCAAGACTCGGCTGCCCGTTTCCACAGCTCATAGAGGTGCTCATGATGGAGCTGTCCTTTGAACTGCTTCGCGAAGCCGGCATAAGACTTCCCGGAGCCATGGGAAATACGATAGGCATAGTCGGAGGCCTCATAATCGGACAGGCAGCAGTGGATGCAAATTTAGTGAGCCCTATAGTGGTCATCCTGGTTGCATTCACCGCACTCTGCTCGTTTGCCATACCGAGTGAGGAGTTTGCATTTTCATTTAGGATACTCAAATTCGCTGTAATAATTATGTCGGCATGGCTTGGATACTTTGGATTTTTAATAAGTCTGATGGTGATACTTTTGCATCTTGCAAAGCTCAAAAGCTGTGGTTACCCATACATGATGCCATTCGTGGGCAGCGAGCTGACAGGCGGTGAGGATGAAAAGGACAGTATCATACGATTTCCGCTTCGCAGACTATGGAGGCGGCCTGTATTTGCAAGGGAAAATGAGTGCAGAAAGCTGAAAGGAAATAAGGATGACTAAAAATATGAGCACAAGCTACACATTTGCACAAAACGAAAGCATATCGCCCCGCCAGCTATACAGGCTATACGTCTTTAATCTGCTTGGAGTCGGCACACTGGTGCTTCCAAACAATCTGGCGAAGCTTGGAAAGTATGCTTTTATCTCAATCGCACTCGGAGTTTTCATGGCATGGCTATTTATGTGGATAGTAAGCGAGGTGCGTGAACGCAGGAAAACAATATATGACAGAAGCATTGATAAAACAAAATATGCGAAAATGTTAATTTATGATTTAATTATTGCGATATACGAGCTGTCACAGGCTGCATTTCTTGCATGGATATTTGTAAAGCTGATACGTGACAGCCTTATACCGGATGAGTCATTTACAGTTGTACTTCTTGTGATAATGGCGGTATGCGCTTATGCGCTAAGTGGCGGATTGGAGTGCCGGGCCAGGGTATACGAGGTAGTATTTTTCTTTGTGCTGATACCGCTTGCTGCTATGCTTTTGTTTGCGATATCGGATGTGAGATTTGACTATCTGATGATTAAGGACAGAGTCGGTGTGGACTTTGGCATAGCGGATATATTTGCGGTCGCATACTATGTGTTTGCAGCATCCATTTCCGTGTTCAATATACTGTTTGTAAGGGAGCGCACTGCCTCACAGATACGAGGGAGTGTGAGTAAAGCAATATTCACATATGCAGGCATTCTTTTTTTATTGTATGCAGTATTGCTTGGAAACTTTGGAAAATATTCACTGTCGGAAATAGAGTTTCCGGCTGTCGTACTGATGAGTGATGTGCAGATAAAAGGCAGCTTCTTCAAGAGGGCAGATGCACTGATGCTGTCGGTGTGGTTTTTCACGCTGTTTTCAGTACTCAATATGAGCCTTTATTATGCGGTTTTAAGATGTGAGAATTTTGCTGAAAATACGGGAAAAATTATATTTACATTTAATAAAAACCGGCATTCCTGTAGCAATAAGCAATTTGGCTCTGACAGACAGAAAAGCCATGACAAGGAAAAGAGCACTATGAGAAGCTGGTGCATCATTTTTGTCATAGCAGTCACAGTGACCTTAGCATATATTCTTGAAAGTGGAGAAGAAATCGTGAAAAAATATCTTGGATTTTTATTGTAGCATAGCGATACCGGTCATAGTAGTGCTGACGATAGGTCTCATGCTCACCGGCTGCTAGTGCAGTGGAACTTGAGGAGCGCTGTTTTCCGACACTTGCGGCGGTCGATATTGTAGATGTAGATACTGACGAAATAACCGATAAAGAAGTAACTGATAACAAAGCATATGTTAGCCACAGAGATGTTTCGACAAATGAAAATAGCGGATATATAGAGTTCTACTATAACATGGACAAATCATACGAACCGGAATATGCATATGATATCAAAACAGCAGTGGACAGCTTCGAGGATCGGCTGTCACAAAAAGCCGATACCAATCATTTGAAGGTGATATTAATAGGAAAAACGCTTAGAAATGATAAAGCAGCTTATTCAGACTTCATGGAATACTGCAAGACATCAAAAAAATTTCCGAGAAACACATATGTGTGCATAGCAGATGATATAAATGATATTTTTGATAACATGGGTGATTATTATGAGCAGAAAATAAATAAGGAGAATCATGAGGATGGTGAACCGATAATTACACTTGGCACATTGCTGGATGACTATACGAATGAAATTCATGAAATCCGGTAAAATTTTCAAAAAAGATGAATAAGCTCGTCAAATAAGGCAATACTTGTTTACATGAGAAAGAAAATAATAATAACAACCATAGCAATAATATCCATTACGGCAGCGATAGCTTCAAAAAATCATACACCTGCCGCAAACACCAATAGTATAGCGTGTACAGCCGACATGCAAAAATCCATCGCCGGCAAAATCCTGCGTTTTCACGTGCTGGCAAACAGCGACAGCGAAGCAGACCAGAATGTGAAAAAGCAGGTGCGCGATGCAGTAGGGGCTTACATAGAGCCATATCTGCTGGAGTGCGAAAATATCGAAGAAACCAGAGCCACCGTAAATGACCATATGGACGAAATAATAGCGGTATCAAAGGAGACGCTTGCAGCAAACGGTTTTACATATGGCGCATCGGCAGAGCTTACACACACCGATTTCCCAGAAAAGACGTATGGGGACTATACATTTCCTGAGGGAAATTACGAGGCGCTTGAAATAACACTGGGCGATGGAGCCGGTCATAACTGGTGGTGCGTGCTGTATCCAAACATGTGCTTTAGGGGCAGTGTGTACGAGGTGGTGGAGGATGAAGCAAAGGAAAATCTTAAGGAGGTACTCACTCCGGACGAGTATGAGAGCATATTTGACAGTGGAAAATATGAAATAAAACTAAAAATCCTTGATATTTTCAGATAAAACAGTTAGTATATTCATGCTGAAAAAATATATTAAAAGAAAATATGTGATGACAAATTATTAAAGCGTGAATTAATTTAGATATGCTAGAGGATAAGGAGAAAAAAATGACAAAGGATGTAGTAGTATCATTAAAGGGCCTGCAGCTCGCACCGGACCAGCAGTCGGATGCGGTAGAGGTGATTGCCCCGGGAGAGTATTATATAAGAAACAACAAACACTATGTGCTTTTTGAGGAGATAATGGAGGGTGAGACCCAGACACTCAAAAATATGCTTAAATTCAATGACAATTATCTTGAGTTCACCCGCAAGGGACCTATGAGTGTACATATGATATTTGAGAAGGGAAAGAAAAACCTGACATATTATTATACACCGTTTGGAAGTATCCAGATAGGTATTGATGCCACAAGCATAGAGGTAAAGGAGACTGAGGACGAGATAAGGGCAGAGGTAAAGTATGCACTTGATGTCAACTATGAATTTGTAGGCGACTGTCACATCAATATAGCTGTGAAGAAAAAAGGCGCAGCAGTCAAAATTGCATAAAAGTCTGCCAAGCCTATGGGGTAAAAAATATATAAAGCATATATGGATAAAGCATATAAAAAACAGAGCATGTGAGGATGAAAGCCATCCCACATGCTCTGTTTATGTACATGAAAATTAAATCATGATATTATTTCTGCTTAGCCTTTTTGGCTGCCTCTTTAGCAGCTTTTCTTTCAGCCTTTGCAGCCTCTTCAGCCTTGAGCTGTTCGTTGGCCTTGCTGTAGTTTTCTGCCATTCTTGCACGGAAGCCTTTCTTCTTCTTAGGCTTCTCAAGAGGTCCTCTGATACCGCGGACAGCTGTGATGTAGATACCGCTGACAGAAGCCTTAACCTCTTTCTTTAAAGGAATCTCATCAAAGATCTGCTCGTCTGCGATAAGAGACATGACTCTTGGTCCGACCTTGGCCTTGACTACAGGAAGCTTTGAGCGGCGCATAAGCTTTGGTGTCTGCTCAATAATCTGCTGTGGGAGACCGGCATCCTTTAGCTTCATACGCTTTTTGTCAATGATTAGCATATTGACTGTCTGTGATGCAGCAGCTATCTGTTCGTCCTGTTCTTCCTTTCTTTTTTGTGCTTTTTTACCGAGGATTGTTAATACTATAAATGCTACCACAAGCACTACTGCGATAACAATAAGTACGATTAATGCTGGATTCAAAACGTATCCCTCCTAAAAATTTGCTTATTTAAATTAATTCTATCAAATATGCTAAAAAAAATCAATCTTTATTGCAAGAATAGGTAAAACCGTAGTATAATAGAACTATATTTTGGAAAAGTCTTTAGAAGACGCAAAGGGGTATTTATTAATGAAGAAAATTGCTCTTTTGGCTGATGGCTGGAGAAGATATGTAATATATTCGTGGGTTGAGGGTATCATGGGAGGCTCTAAAGAGCTGGGACTGGATGTGTGCCTGTATTTTTACAACACCAACGGAACCTGGAGTCAGGATTCAAAGTTTAACAAAGGCGAGTATGCGCTGAACGATTTGCCTGATTTAAACAGTTTCGACGGAGTGGTATTTGACTGCACCAATACGACCAACCTGGATGAGATACAGTATATGGTCAGAAAGCTTCAGTCGGTAAATGTGCCGGTAGTGAGTATCGGGTATAAGGTTGATGGGTTTTACTATGTAGGCAACGATAATAAGAGGCTGTTTCGCAAGGTAATGGATCATATGTACTATGCGCATGGCTGCAAAAGCTTTGTGTTTGCAGGTGGTCCGCCGTATCATTATGAGAACAGAATGCGTTTTGAGGCCTTCAAGGAGGCTTTAAGTGATTATGGCATACCACTTACAGCTGATATGTACATGTTTGGTGATTTTGATTATCAGACAGGTGTCAGGTATATGAGTGATTGGCACGAGAGCAAAAAGCCGTTACCGGATGTCTTTTTATGTGCAAATGACAATATAGCAGCAGGACTGTGTGCGACAGCAGAGGTTCTTGGATACAAGGTACCACAGGATTTTAAGGTCACAGGCTTTGACAATCTGGATAAGGCTGCGTATTTTAACCCACAGATTACAACAGTGGATAACAACAGGGGCAATATAGGCAGAAATGCTCTTGAGATATTTAAGGCGCTTTGGAATGGCACGGGCGATGCTTCTGATAAATACCTTGATTCTGAGTTTATACCGGCTGAGAGCTGCGGATGCCCTAATACCGGCAGAGTGGATTATCGTAATTACATAAAGAATATTATCAAAGGCTCCGTTGCAAGAGAGCAGGAGGAGGATGCAGTAATGATCCTCCAGAAAGAGCTCGAGGAGTGCAATGAATACTATGATTTGTTTGAGAGATACTCTGACTATATACAGAGCATGAAGTGTGACGGAGTGTATGTGGTCGGTGTTTCTGATCTGGCAGCTGCAAGGAACAATGCACACTTTAGGAAGCATGGCTATGATATTGACGACGAGGTTGTACTCTATGCGGATGACAAGGACAATGGAAAGCTTGAGTTTAAGAGTGTAAATGACCTTATGCAGTACATGCAGAGTGTAGATAAAAACACCTGCTATATGTATTGTTCGCTGCATTTCAGGGACGAGATAGTGGGCTATGTAATACTCAGGAATCCTGAGTTTTTGTACGACCATCCTGAGCAGTTTGATATACAGTCTGCCCTGCTCAAGAGGCTTGAGAATCTTTTTAAGCAAAAGGTACTTGAGAATACAAATAATGAGCTTAAGAATCTCTACAACCATGATGCGCTCACAGGCCTATACAATCGTGTGGCATGCAATGAGATGGTCATTCCTATGTTTGCTGAGCTTGAAGCTCAAAATGTCGGCTGCACCATAGTATTTCTCGATGTGGATGATTTCAAGGACATAAATGATACCTACGGACACCAGTACGGTGACGAGCTTTTAAAGACTGTGGCGAGGGTGCTTGATGAGCAAAAGCCTGAGGGAAGTATGGTATATAGATTCGGTGGAGATGAATTTATCGTGTTTATCCCTGGGGACAGACATGACACTGCTGAGAAGTATATAAAGCGCGTGTATGATATCATGGAGCAGCACAGCCTGTTTATCAGTCACGGCATCATATATACGAGGCCGGGCAGTGGTAAGAGTTTTGACGATTATCTCGTAAGTGCTGACACAAAGATGTATCAGCTTAAGCAGCAGCACAAGCAGAAAAAGGATAGCAATTTCTTAAAGGGAGTGGATATTTCATCCGTTCCTATGATGGTTGACAATAATATACAAATAATGGACAGGGAAGGTCATGTGTGCAGGGTATTTGATTTTTTAAAGCTGAATAATGTAAATTCAGTCCGTCTGCGCATATGGAATGAGCCTGATAAGGTGCCGGAGTCTAAGGGGTATTGCAGTCTTACATATGTTCTCGAGATGGCTCATGTCATTAAAAAATACAAAATGCATTTTCTGCTTGATTTTCATTATTCAGATTACTGGGCAGATCCGGGACAGCAGAATAAGCCTGATGCGTGGAAGAATTTAAGCTTTGATGAGCTGAAGGAGACAGTGCACAAGTACACATATGATGTGCTATACAGATTAAAAATCATGGATTGTGCGCCGGATATGGTTCAGATTGGTAATGAAATAAGGAGTGGTATGCTGTTTCCGGATGGTGCAGTGCCACAGTACAGGCAGCTGGCTGCGCTTGTAAATGAGGGAATCAGAGCTGTCAGGGAGCTGCTACCGGAGACAAAGGTCATGATTCATCTGGATCAGGGAGGCAGATATAACTGTATTATGCCTTGGTTTGATTCTATGTTTAATGCGGGCATGCTGCCGATTGACGCGATTGGCCTTTCCTTTTATTCGTTCTGGCATGGTACATTCATGGATTTGAAGGATACTATGAGCAGGCTCATAAAATTATATAATCTGCCGGTTTATATTGTGGAGACAGCTCATCCGTGGAGGCATTGCAAGGGAGATCATATCCCGAAGGAACTCATGGAGACTGCAGGCCTTGATGCAGGCAGCGCAGAGCAGAAGAAGTCTCTTGAAATAATCATGCAGATAGCAGCAGAGGTGTCAAAGGATACCGGAAAGACAGGTGTATACTACTGGGAGCCTGTCGGTGTGCCTGGTAAAGGCATGGGAACCTGGTTTGAGAATATGGGTATGTTTGACGAGCATGGCAGGGCTTTGCCGGGCTGGGATGCAATCAGGGACTTTGATCCGAAAAATCCGCCGATTAAAGAGCTTGACAAGTATATTGAATCACTTTATGAGTATGAAGAAACACCGGAGGTGGAGGATTTCATGAAGCTTCTTATGATTCATGGAAATCTAATCTCAAATCCTGAATTTAAGGATGGATTTAATAATTGGCAGATTGAGACAAGCCTCGAAGAAGGACAGTATACACTGGGTAAGGATGGAGTGTTTATCTCTTCAGATGCCAATTTTGACTATTCGATAAGCCAGACGGTGGATATTGAATATACCGGTGAGTATATAGCAGCGGTTGACTATAGAGGAACCAATACAACAGGTGTCGAGGTCGAGCTGTTTATGGATGTGGAGGATGAAAGCGGCGTTCATACATATACAAGCGACATTTTCCCGGATGATATCAGGTTTGTGACACATCTGCTTAAGCCGGTAAGGCTGCAAAAGAATGCCAGGGTGACAGTAGGGCTTAGGATGCATACTTCTCCGGTGTTTGCAAAGATAAAGAAATTTTCACTCGTTGTAATTTAACCTGATATGTGATATTGTAGACAGGTATAGTGTTTTGCGGATGCGTTTTTGCCGTGGCAGGGCATTGTACATATAAATAACATGACTTACAGATTTCAGGAGGATTCCAATGAGTGAGAAGAAGAATACAGGTAAGAAGGCAGTCATAGCAGTGATTGTGATTGCACTTATCGTGGTAATTATTGCGCTTGTTGCTGTAATAAGCGGCAAGAGCAAAAAGGGTGGCTCAAAGAGCGCAACAGAGGCAGGCACCGAGGCCGGCAGCGAGACGATGCGAAGCGGACAGTTTGACATAGACTACGCAAAGCAGGTTACAAAGCTTGCAGACTATTCAGGTGTTGCAATTACAGTCTCAAACGATTATGAGATAAACGATACAGCAAAGCAGAAATATCTGACCAATGTGCTTCAGTCATATGGTGCAGATGCGTACAAGCAGGTTACAGATCGTGATACAGTTGCAGATGGCGATTATGTCAAGGTTGATTACACAGGATATAAGGATGGCAAAGCATTTGATGGTGGCTCAGCTACAGATGTGATGCTTGATGTGACAAATAATAGCCAGGTCGGCGGTTCATCCTTTATTGATGGATTTACAAAGCCTATAATCGGAGCCAAGGTGGGTGACAAGGTTAAGGGTGACGTGACATTTCCTGAGGATTATGGCAATGACGACTTAAACGGACAGACAGTTACATTTGAGTATACAGTAAAGGGTATTTACTCAGCAGATCCTGTTGCACTTGCTGATATGACAGACGAGCAGGTCAACACAGTGTTTGGAAAGGCCGGAGTGACAACAAATGCCCAGCTTACCACACAGATTGAGAAAGATTTGAAGCAGCAGCTCTACAGCGCTGAGGTGGACAAGATAAAGAGCTACATGATTGACAATAGCACAGTTGAGATTCCTGATGAGTATCTACAGGCCAGACTCAATGAGTATATTGCTTCATTTACCAAGGAAAATGTCAAGGATGGACAGACACTTAAGAAATATTTAAAGTCCAACTACAACATGACAGTGGATCAGGCCACAGAGAAGTGGAAGGAGAATCTGACAGACCAGATAAAGACAGAGTTCATCTTTGGGCTTATCGCTGAGAAGGAAAATATCAAGATGGATGATGATGCCTTCAACAGCTATGTGGATTACATCGTATCAGCCAGCAATGGCCAGTTCAGCAAGGCTTCTGAGGTATACAAGTATTTTGGAAGCGGACACAAGGATGAGGGAAAGACATACCTTAAGAACCAGTACCTTGTAAACAAGGCTATTGATACAGTCACAGAGAAAGCAAATGTGACATTTGAGGATGGCAGTGCAGCGCCGGATACTTCAAGTGGCAGCGCGGATGCCGAATAATAACGATAAATATGCTGTCTGTGGTGATGCGCAGGTAGCTTAAATGGAGGATTAGATAATGGAACTTACAAACATACGCGAGATTTTCCGCAACAAGGACAAATTCGCTGACAAAGAGGTGACTATCGGAGGATGGGTCAGAAGCAATCGTAATTCAAAGAATTTTGGATTTATCGTGGTAAACGACGGTACATTTTTTGAGCCAATCCAGGTTGTATACGGAAATGGCTTAGACAACTATGATGAGGTTGGCAAGATCAATGTCGGAGCTGCAATTATCGTAAGAGGTACACTTGTGCTTACTCCGGATGCAAAGCAGCCATTTGAGATTCAGGCCGCAGAGGTGACTGTTGAGGGTGCATCCACACCGGATTATCCTCTGCAGAAGAAGAGACATACATTTGAGTATCTTCGTACAATCTCACACTTAAGACCTCGTACCAATACTTTTGAGGCAGTTTTCAGAGTGCGCTCACTCTGCGCATATGCTATTCACAAATTCTTCCAGGAGAGGGATTTTGTGTACGTGCACACACCGCTTATCACAGGAAGTGACTGTGAGGGTGCAGGAGAGATGTTTCAGGTGACCACACTTGATTTGAACAATCTCCCTATGACAGAGGATGGAAAGGTGGATTTCTCAAAGGATTTCTTTAATAAGCCTACCAACCTTACTGTTTCAGGACAGTTAAACGGCGAGACATATGCTATGGCATTCAAGAATATCTACACCTTCGGACCTACCTTCCGTGCGGAGAATTCAAACACCACACGTCATGCGGCAGAGTTCTGGATGATTGAGCCTGAGATTGCTTTTGCAGACCTTGAGGATGATATGATGCTTGCAGAGAGCATGCTCAAGTATGTTATCAACTATGTGCTTGAAAATGCACCTGAGGAGATGGCATTTTTCAACAATTTCGTGGACAAGGGACTCCTTGACAGATTAAGAAATGTTGTTGAAAATGATTTTGCCCGTGTGACATACACAGAGGCTATAGATATCCTTTCAAAACACAATGACAAGTTTGATTACAAGGTATCATGGGGCTGTGATTTGCAGACTGAGCATGAGAGATACCTCACAGAGCAGATTTATAAGCGCCCTGTATTTGTCACAGATTATCCGAAGGAGATAAAGGCCTTCTACATGAAGCTGAATGACGACGGAAAGACCGTTGCAGCAGTTGACTGTCTCGTGCCGGGAATCGGAGAAATCATCGGTGGAAGCCAGAGAGAGGATGACTACGACAAGCTTCTTGCCAGAATAAATGAGCTTGGACTTTCAGAGGATGACTACAAGTTCTACCTTGACTTAAGAAAATACGGTTCTGCAAGACACGCAGGCTTTGGATTGGGCTTTGAGAGATGCGTAATGTATCTTACCGGCATGGGCAATATCCGTGACGTTATCCCATTCCCTAGAACAGTTAATAACTGTGAGCTGTAATCACGAATGAATTTCATACATGAATAATTACCGCCCTTTGCACATATATATGATGTGTGGAGGGCGTTTTTATGTGGAGAAAAATCAAAGGTCCTGTGATAACAATATGTATCATGCATCTTACGGCGCTTTTGTGCCTTATCATACTTTCCATAGTACAGTGCTTTGTCGACATGGCGGAGTGGATAAAGTTTGCACTTGCCATGGCGGTCAATATAGTGGTGGGGCTCGTGTGCGGATTTTTGCTCAAATGCTGCTTTCACCGCAGACGTTTTATCAGGGTGACGGTCGTAGCATACTGGATAACGTATGTGATAGCAACAGTGGTCATAGATATAGGTGAATCAAAAAATATATTCGAGCTTTTGATAATACTCCTTCTGGTAATGTTTTCAGCGCTTGTTTTTCGCTAAAAAAGGACTTTTCATATTGATAATGCTGTGATATAATGTTGAAAGCAAATATGATGTGTCAATGAGACATCGTTAAATGAAAAGGAGATAAAAATGAAACACGTAAAGACATTAAATACAAGAAAATTACAGAACACAGTTAAAAAGGGCGGATGTGGCGAGTGCCAGACATCATGCCAGTCAGCTTGCAAGACATCTTGTACAGTTGGAAACCAGACTTGTGAGCAGTACAAATAGTCATAGGTGAAGCGGATTTAAAGAGTGTGCGCTGATAGGTGCACACTCTTTTCGCAGTGTAATTTTAAAATGTGTATAGAAAGAGAGGAATATTGTAGTGGTTCATCAGTACAAGAACAACGGCTATAATATTGTCTTAGATGTCAACAGTGGCGCAATCCATGTGGTGGATGATGTCACATATGACGTTATTGAGCTGTTTGAGGACAACTCAGCTAAGGAGATTATTGAAAAGCTTGTGGACAGGTATCCACAGACGGAGATAGAAGAAGCAATACAGGAAGTAAATGAGCTTAAGGATAATGAAGAGCTCTTCACAGAAGATACATACAAAGAGCGTATCATAGATTTCAAGAAGCGCCAGACAGTTGTAAAGGCACTTTGCCTTCACATCGCGCACGACTGCAACCTTGCCTGCAGATATTGTTTTGCAGAGGAGGGCGAGTATCACGGCAGACGAGCTCTCATGAGCTACGAGACAGGAAAACAGGCACTTGATTTCCTGATTGCCAATTCAGGCAGCAGAAGAAACTTAGAGGTAGACTTCTTTGGAGGAGAGCCTCTTATGAACTGGGATGTGGTGAAGCAGCTTGTGGCATATGGAAGAGAGCAGGAGAAGCTTCATGACAAGCATTTCAGGTTCACACTCACTACAAACGGTGTGCTCTTAAATGACGAGATTATGGAGTTCGCCAACAAAGAGATGGACAATGTAGTTCTTAGTATCGACGGACGCAAGGAGGTTCATGACCGCATGAGACCTTTCAGAAAGGGTGCCGGCAGTTATGACCTTATTGTTCCGAAATTCCAGAAGTTTGCGGAGAGCAGACATCAGGACAAGTACTATGTGAGAGGTACATACACACATTTCAATACTGATTTTTCAAAGGATGTGCTTCATCTGGCTGATTTAGGTTTCAAGCAGATTTCGGTTGAGCCTGTAGTGGCACAGCCTACAGATGAGTATGCACTTAAGGATTCTGATTTACCTGTGCTCTTTGATGAGTACGACAGACTTGCAGCAGAGATGGTAAAGAGAAACAAGGCAGGAAACGGCTTCAATTTCTTCCATTTTATGATAGATTTAGAGGGAGGACCTTGTGTATATAAGCGTCTTTCCGGTTGTGGCTCAGGAACTGAGTACCTGGCAGTGACTCCATGGGGAGATTTATATCCATGCCACCAGTTTGTGGGCAATGAGGACTTCCTTATGGGTAATGTCTGGGATGGCATCAAGGCCACTGACATCCAGGATGAGTTTAAGTGCTGTAATGTTTATGCCAAGGAAAAATGTCGCAACTGTTTTGCCAGATTCTATTGCAGCGGTGGCTGTGCCGCCAACTCATACAACTTCCACGGCACAATCACTGATGCCTATGATTTAGGCTGCGAGCTGCAGAAGAAGCGTATAGAGTGCGCTATCATGATTAAGGCAGCAGAGGCTGATATTGCAGATGATGCACAATAATTTGAATTTGTCACGGGAAACGGATAGCGGTATTTGTGACCCGTGTGCGAATATATTTGCCATCTGTATACCTATATGGATGGTAGCAAAATGACAGGAAGGTATAAGAAAATGAAAAAAGGAAAGAGTTGGGTGATTATCCTTGTGGCAGTCATTTGTATCGGCTTGCTGGGCTGGTATTCCACTGCAGTAATCACCGACACAAAGCAAAAGCAGGAGGCAACTGCTAATGGTGAGAGCACCAAGGATAAGGATTATCAGAATATCAAGCTTGGTCTCGACCTCTCAGGTGGTGTTTCAATCACCTACCATATCAAGGACAAGAATCCTTCAGACAAGGATGTAAATGATACTATCGCAAAGCTCGAGGAGCGTGCAGAGAGCTACACAACAGAGTACTCTGTATACAAGAGCGGGGATGACCGTATCACTGTAGAGATTCCGGGTGTTGACGACCCTAACAAGGTACTCGAGGATCTTGGAAGTCCGGGATCACTGTACTTCATCGCCCAGTATGACAGTGACGGAAATGCCAACTATACACAGGACACATCGGTTGAGGGCGGCTACAAGCTCAACTATGATATTGACACCTTAAAGGCCAATGGTTCAGTCATCCTCGATGGTAACGATGTAAAGGATGCAAGCGCCCAGTATGACCAGTCATCATCTACATCAACCAAGGAGCCTGTTGTTTCATTAAAGCTCAAGGATAAGGCTATTGACACATGGGCAGATGCCACAAAGAAGGCAAAGGATGCAGGACAGTCAATCGGTATATACTATGATGATCATTTCATCAGCGTTCCTACAGTAAGCGCCGTTATCTCAGATGGTAACTGTGTAATCAACGGAATGAAGGATTACGACGAGGCAACAAGCCTTGCAACATTTATCCGTGTCGGAGCCATCAACCTCCAGCTCGAGGAGTTAGAGTCAAATGTTGTTGGCGCACAGCTCGGTGGAACAGCGCTCACAAATGCAGTAAAGGCTGCAATTATCGGAATTATCTTAATCATGATATTCATGATTGTGCTCTATGGTATACTCGGTGTGGTTGCATCTATCGGACTTGCACTCTACTCAATGCTTACAGTACTGTTTATTTACTGGTTTGAGATTACACTTACACTGCCGGGTATCGCGGGTATCATCCTTGGTATCGGTATGGCAGTAGATGCAAACGTTATCGTATTTGCCCGTATCCGTGAGGAAATCGCAGGTGGCAAATCAGTGCTTGCTGCAGTAAATGAGGGCTACAAGAAGGCTCTTTCAGCCATCCTCGATGGACAGGTTACTACATTTATCGCAGCACTTGTGCTTATGGTGCTCGGTTCAGGTACAGTAAAGGGCTTTGCATACACACTTATGATTTCAATTATTCTGTCACTGTTTACAGCTCTTTTTATTGCAAAATACCTTACAAGAGCATTTTACGGTGTCGGTGTCAGAGCTGAGAAGTTCTACGGCAAGGCAAAGAAGAGAAAGGTTATCAGATTTGTACAGAACAGAGTTAAATACTTTGTTATCTCAGGTGTAGTTATACTTGCAGGTATTGGCGGCATGATTTATTTCGGTGCTACAAGCGGCAATGCATTAAACTACAGTCTTGAGTTTGTAGGTGGTACATCAACCACTGCAGACTTTGGCAAGGATTATACAGCCGCAGAGGTTGAGAAGGACATCGTGCCTTCAGTATCAAAGCTCCTTGGCAATAGTGCAGTGCAGGTTACTACAGTCCAGGGCAGCCATGATGTCACATTAAAGACACGTACACTTTCACTCGATGAGAGACAGGATCTCGCAGCTCTTCTTGAGAAGGATTTCAATGTTGATGCATCAACTATAGAGACTCAGAGTATCAGCTCAACAATCAGTGGAGAGATGAGAACAAACGCTGTAAAGGCAGTTATTATTTCATGTATTTTCATGCTGTTATATATCTGGTTCAGATTCAAGGACATCAGATTTGCTTCAAGTGCTATCCTTGCGCTGGTACATGATGTGCTTGTTGTAGTCACAGCATATGCACTTATCAGAATCTCAGTCGGCAGTACGTTTATCGCATGTATACTTACAATCGTAGGTTACTCAGTCAACGATACAATCGTTATCTTTGACCGTATCCGTGAGAACCTTCACGGTATCAAGAAGTACTCAGCAGATGAGCTTGCTGATATAGCAAACGAGTCCCTTACACAGACACTTTCACGAAGCATCAATACTTCGCTTACTACATTTGTTATGGTATTGTTACTCTTTATCTTTGGTCATACATCAATCAGAGAGTTCTCATTACCACTCATGGTAGGTGTGCTTTGCGGAACATATTCTTCAATCTGCATCGCTACAGAGCTGTGGTATGTTATGAAGCTTTATCTGGGCAAGAGCGCCATCAAAAAGCAGGCGGCTGCACCGGCTAAGGTTTCTAAAAAAGCTAAGAATTAATAATTAATTTATGGCCCGGCCTTTAAAGGCTGGGCTATTGTTTTTTGTGGACTTATTAATATATGCAGATATGTTTATATATTTATAAATTTATGTGCGGAGTAATAGAATGGAGCATTATTTATATGAAAATTTTTCTGATTTATCTGCTTCTTATGAATATAGCAGGCTTTGCTGCGATGGGAATTGACAAGTGTAAGGCCAAGGCACACGCATGGCGCATCCCGGAGAAGACATTATTTGGGCTCAGCCTGCTGGGCGGAAGCGCCGGTACCTGGGCTGGGATGTATGCCTTCAGGCACAAGACAAAGCATTGGTATTTTGTAAAGGGGATGCCGCTTATTTTCTTTATCCATGTGGTTATTGCATGTGTTATCTACAGGAATTTCTATTAGAAATTTAATTATACTAGGTAACAAAATACTTAATGTAGGTAAAAAGTAACAAAAAAAATGTAGCATATAAGTACATAATTGTGTATAATAGATAACAGATAACAGGTACAAAACCACTACACAACTATCAAGGAGGGCAAAATAATGTGGGCATATGAAAGTGTATTTTATCAGATTTATCCGTTAGGCTTCTGTGGAGCACCATTTGAGAATGATGGTGTTTTGGAGCACAGAATTTTGAAAGTGAATGACTGGATACCTCATATCAAAAAGCTTGGGGCAGATGCAATCTATTTTTCACCGGTGTTTGAATCTGATACACACGGATATAATACAAGGGATTATACAAAAATAGACACAAGGCTTGGCACAAACGAGGACTTCGCACAGGTTTGTGACAATCTGCACAAGGACGGCATAAAGGTAGTGCTGGATGGTGTGTTCAATCATGTGGGAAGAGGCTTCTGGGCATTTCAGGATGTGCTTAAAAACAGAGAAAGCTCACCATATGTAAACTGGTTTGACCGTATAGCGTTCGATGGCAATTCAAACTATAATGATGGATT